>WNFJ01076681.1_pt2 | contig 13030 bp, 10 predicted proteins | sample 5400461 | NCBI WGS metagenome assembly WNFJ01 (sample SAMN13153349, study PRJNA577476) | soil metagenome | isolation source: 115 cm saprolite on Douglas fir-dominated hillslope | place: USA:California | collected 2013-09-17 | reverse complement strand
CAGTATCCAGTTCTATCGCAACAGACGAACGACGCTCGTGACTGCTATTCTCAGCACGTTTCTGACCGCATGGTGCTTGTCCATGACATTCCCGATCACCTGATCAGGGTTTCAGCAGTGAGAGACGGTGTGAATAGGCTTCTGAGGCCAAACTCTGTTGATGAGTTACTTCGGCCTGGGAAGCACTGTGGGCAGTAAGTAATATGCGTTTCTATGAAGCTCGAGCGACGAGTCGGCCTGGAAAGCCACCTGAAGCTCAACAATGCGGAATGGCTTCCCAGGCCTTTTCACACAGCCTCTGACAACAAGCAGAGCGATGCTCACCTCACTCCCATCAAAAAGAGAGGTGCATCTTTGGTGGTTGTGATCATTCACAGATCCACATGATCTAGCTCCTTTTCAGTTCCTCTGTCTATTCTCATAGTACTTGATCTGCTCGTCTGTGCTCTTGAGTGTATCTACCACTTCGTAGTGGCGTAATGCTTGCCATAGTTGTGGCGCAATTCGTAAGATCCCCTCTTCAGAGGAGTATTCCATAAAATTTTTGATGAGGAAGCGCTCAAGAGGATGAGTAATGATGAGCCGTTTAAGAGTCGCATCACTTGGTTTTGTCGGATCTGAGAGAGGAGATGCGCCGCGTTCTAATGGCTGACCAGCATGTGCTCGTTGTATATAATACTCCCTAAATGCTTGCACGAGATCATCTATGCGCACTTCCCCTTCTCGATCAACCAGTTGGAAGAAGATCTTCAACATCACTGGTTTGTAGGATTTCGTCAAGTTGCGGCTCCTGGCAAAATCAAGAAACTCCTGCTTCCATTGGTCGCTGGATGCTGGAATGTTTTTCAGGCCAAGGCTACTCCTGATCTGCTCAATCCGATCGCGTCTAAAATAGTACAGTGTCCGCTCACCTGATGTTTGGGAGATATCAGGTCGTAGCGTCCCATTCTCAATCCAGCGGCGAATTCTCGTTGGGTCGACTCGTAGTGCATAGCCCAAGTGTAGAGACAGAAAGATATTAGCACTAATCATTCCTTGATCGTGCAAGATTGCAGTATCGGTGAGTTAGACGAGCATTTTCAGGAACAGTCTGACCCCCTTTCCCATATTGCTGAATGTGGTCGAGCGCCGCATCATCAATGTCGGAAATCTGTTGGTGGCAAATAGCACAGGAGGAGTCTTTTTCAAATAGCTCTTTCTTTAACTTACTTGAAAAAAGCCTGGGCTGAGATTTATAATTTTGCAAAGTGGTATCAACACAGTTTTGCATTGTAGCAAAGCGAAGTTTGACTCGCGATTCTTGGCTTGTAAAAAGCTGCAAGGAATCCATAAAATCTGTGTCGGAAACCATAAGACCGATAATACCCTCACGTAAAGGATCCAGTGCAGCATAGACACGGTTTTTATCTTGCAAACAGAAGACGCCCATAAGTACATCATAGAGAGCCGTGTTTCGGACAGAGCTTGTGGTCCATCCGCCTTGCGGTTTAGTCTTATTTCCAGGGATGAACCGTTTAAACGCGTGAGGCCCAAACAGGGACTTCACAATTTGTAAGCCGTTTTTAAAGGCCGCCTTTAGCTTATCGGCATCTTCCTTCGTGATATAGCGGTAGTTTTGCATATCTTGGTTAAGAAAACTTTTCATTGGACCTTTATATTTAAGATAGGTTGAATGATAAAAAGCTGCAAATCTTAGAACCAGCTCTACGTCCTGCATGCGTTGATTCTGCGTTTTGAAACCCATAAGTTCCATAAAATCCGGTTCTTGTGCCATATCTTTCAGCACATTCATATAATTGCCTGCATAAACGCAGTTGCGCAATTCCATATCATTCAGTGGAACAGCTCCTCGATTGAGCCGTTCAAAAATCTCGAATCTTAAGGCAGGGTCGGAACTATGGAGAATAGTGATAGCCCGTATTTGGTGATAACGTATTCTATCTTGAAGCTCTTCATCTAAATCTTTATATGTTTTCTTTTCTAATTCAGAAAACACATTTAATTTTGTTAATCTAAAAACTTCTCCATTTGGCAATTTGCCGTCAATAAACGAGAAGAAGGAAGTTAAACGTTGCTGCCCATCAATGACCGATTCTTTTCCGTTTGGCTCTTCAGCTAGATAGATAATTGGAAGAGGCACATTGAGGAGTGCTGATTCAATGAGACGGCTGGCTTTCACCTTATCCCAGACAAAGCGACGTTGAAAATCTGGATCGAGAATCAGCTTACCTCGTTTATATTTGCCATAGAGCGACTCAACTTCTGGATCAGTTGACTTTGTCACAATAGTACGCTGACTTTGAGGTAAATCCAGGATTGCATCATTTTCCTGATCATTGCCCTCAAACTCTACGGTGCCTCCATCGGTATATGTGTTCGTGTCTACTGCCATGTACCACCTCAGAAAATATGGAAAGGTTCCTCTTGCTAGATAGCTACGGTCCTAGTCTTCTAACTTGTACTTACAAGAGTAAATCAAAATATTTCAAATGCTAATTTGAGCTTTTATAATACACCATTTCTGTGCTAATTTCTACTTACTGGTGAAGACTTAAGATACATGCTAGCGAGCGAGCGAGGCAGACAATAACCATTCTTACTTAAGTGCAGCAGTTCGAGTGGAGCGCGGAGGAACTGCCAAGCTGAGGCAACTTGCTTGCTTAATGATGGCCTGACAGATCTAGCGGTATCACCACAATTACCACCAAACCCGTTAGTGTACGCAACCCTTGCATAACAAGGTGTGATCTGTATGAAATGTCTTTTTACACATGCAACGGCGATAGCATTGGGGGATCATACGAGTGAATACGAATATTGCCCTCTTCAATTTTGCCTTTTGCAGAACACGCCTCGTTGGAGCAAATTTGGTTCGGTGCATGCATCTGCTCTGTAGTTGTTCGCATATTCTATGAGAATGCCGATGGACGCTTACTTTTTCAAGTCCTCCTTTCCTTTTACTGCTTAGGGGATACCTGGCAGTTTCACAGACCTCAAATTTTTATTTTTATTTAATTTGCAAAAGAGATTCCTAAAAAGTAAAATGGAGTTTCTTGCTATACATAACACCATATGAAGATAGTCATTAGCTTGTTACTCTAGAGATAACGTTGCGTTAAGGTTTATATGAGCAAGTGCTGCTCTTTCGCTTTCATATTTCAATACAGGTACCTTGAAATGTCCTCTCATCACAGTGTGCTTGTTGAGAAGATGCAAGGAAGAGTTACTAGTGCTTACCTACCAACACTTATCTCAGATTCTGTTTTTTTAAGAGGGGAAAGGGATGTCTTCTGATATTCAGTCAGCAAAAACCTCCGTTTATACTCAATCTTTATTTGATGAGAAACTTCCTGGTGAGTTTGATACTCGCTCACTCACAACACCACACCCTCAGGCTGCATTTGCTCGGCATGAAACCTTCCATCCTCGTTTTGGTTGGATAAAAAAGGGGTTTGATGATCGGACGTGCCAAAACGGAAAAGTCTTTTTGAGAGAAGATGCGACGACCATACTTGGAGTCGGAAAGAATATGGTCCGATCTATTCGTTATTGGTGTAATGCATTCAAAGTTTTGGTAGACATCAACGAGAAAACTGGTCGTGCTAAAGAGAGTCTTGCTAGTCCATTTGGAGCAAATTTACTTGCTGATGATGGGTGGGATCCCTACCTTGAAGATCCAGCATCTCTCTGGTTACTTCATTGGTATTTGCTAAAACCTCCTTGCTATGCAACCACTTGGTACTTCACTTTTACTTGCTTTAGACGTCCTGAATTCTCTTTTGAGAGTCTACTCAGTGCTTTGACAGAATATGTCCGTCAGCAATTCCCCCAACAGAATGTTGCAGAGTCTTCTTTTCAAAAAGATATTTTTTGCTTACTGCATATGTATACTTCTCCCAAAACTCGTGTTACTGCCATTGAAGATCTCGTTGATAGTCCATTTGCCACGCTGGGTCTGATTGAATCAGAAGGTGATGGAAAGTATTATTCCTTTCATGTAGGCTATAAAAGCACGTTGCCTGCCGAAATTATTGTGACTGCTTGTCTTGAATTTGCAGATAGTGTTGGAAAGGGCGAGAGAACGATTTCTCTTTCGCGTTTGCTGTTTGAAGAAGGAAGTCCTGGCACGGTGTTTAAGCTCACTGAGAGTACTCTTTCTGATGCCATTGAACAAGTCGCACGAAAGGACCAACGCATTTCTCTCTCAAACACAGCAGGCATCATTCAACTTGCTTTTACACAGCAGCCAGCTGTTTTGGCAGAGGCTCTTTTGGATCAATACTATCAATCAGCATGAATGGTAAGAAATAGACTATGGAACAGAAATTTTCTGATGTTATTTCGTTGAGACGTCGCTACACGCGGTCTATTAATCTTGAACGAGACCTTACTGTTGTAGATAGCGTTTTAGGCTATATTCCTACATCCTGGGCAATCAGTGCTTGTGAGCGGATTATTCATGCGCTCACAACGAGGAATTCTATACGAGCATGGACTATCACAGGTGTGTATGGGACAGGTAAATCAGCTTTCGCACATTTCTTATCAGCTCTGATCGCGCCAAAAGCTGATCCAATTCACATCAATGCGCAATCTATTTTGGAACAACATCTTGGTCACAATCATCCTCTTGTTTCTCATCTGAGAGATCATCTCCCGGAAACTGGATGTATTCGAGCTGTAGCAACAGCTCAAAGGGAGCCTCTTGGATATACGATTATCCGTGCCTTACGTTGTGGGTGTGAGCTTGCCTGGCCTCAGACTTTTGAGCAGCAGCGAAGTGCTTCTATGTTTGAGTACTTTGCAAAAAAGATGCAGTCTAACCAAAAGATTACAAACCAGGAAATAGTTCACTTTATCCGGCAAATTGCTCAAGAGACTCATATGGAAATAGTGCTCGTCATTGACGAGCTAGGGAAAGGGCTCGAGTATGCAGCCTGGCATCAGGAAAATGATGACTTATATTTACTTCAACAGCTTGCAGAACTACCAGCTGGCGTTCAATCCCCCAAAGTATTTGTCCTTGGTCTTTTACATCAGTCATTTACCGAGTATGCACAAAATCTGACAAAGACTCAACGCAACGAATGGAGTAAAATTCAAGGACGGTTTGAGGATATTCCATTTACATCTTCCAATGACCATATGCTGTATTTAATGAGCCAGGCAATCGATCATTCAAAAGCTCAAGAACTTCTCCCATTTCTGAATGCATGGGCTGTAACTTGGCAACAAACCCTTCATGATCATAGCTTGCATCAAGAAAGATTCTCAGTCGACGAATTTATCAACATCTATCCTCTCCATCCCATTGCGGCATTCGCCCTTCCAATTTTATGTAGTCGATACGCACAAAATGATCGCTCGCTTTTTACTTTCCTTACGAGCCAAGAACCCTACTCTTTTCAATCATTCCTACAAGAGACACTCTTACAGGAGAGGCAACCGACAACTCTCAAATTAGATCGTGTCTATGACTATTTCATTGAAACCTCTAGTATCTCGAACTCAGCGAAAGCTTCAACCCAAAGGTGGATAGAGATTCAAGGACGCATCATTGATGCTCAGCATTTGAATATTGATCTCGTTATGACACTAAAAACCGTCGGAATTTTAAATCTTGTTGACTCAGTAGGTGCACTACGAGCAACGCCACAGATCGTCATCCAGGCATTATCCGAAGATCCTACAAATGATCAAGAAGTTCAACGTTGGAGCCATGCGATTGAGATTTTGATTAAACGAGGACTCGTTACTCATAGAAAACAGCTCGATGAGTTACGTATCTGGGAGGGATCAGACTTTGACATTGAACAGGCCATCACCTCAACACTCGAAAAAGAACAAGCCTCGCTTGCTGTTTTACTTACTCGAACAAATCCACTCCCTCCACTCATAGCCCAAAGACACATAGCTATCAAACAGGAACGCTCCGGTATTTTGAACGTCGCTACATAAGTACATTTGAGGATCTTGCTCATATTGGCACGAGCAATTTTGATAGTGATGGAATAAAAAAAGGAGCTATTCCGATACTGCTTTAAATATAGATATAGGAGAGATAAAAGAAGCATTATGCCTAAATACAGTTCTACTCCACCTACCAATCCAGATATCAAACGTGAACTGAAAGAGCAACTTCTCTCTATGTCCGCAAGGAGCTTTGAGTTCTTTGCTGGCGAATTTTTGGTGTATGTAGGGCTTGAAGCAGTATCTGTGACACGATATATTGGTGATGGTGGGATTGATGCTCAAGGGGATCTAGTCGCGGGACGTTTTCATATTCCTGTTGGTATACAAGTCAAGCGTTATAGAAATAACGTACAACGTCCAGATATCGACAGGTTTATTGGAGCATTGTCGGGGCGCTTTTCGGAAGGGATGTTCATGACAACTGCCGATTACGCATCTGGTGCTCTGCAAAAAGCTGCAACATCTATCCCGCGTGTGCTCACTCTGAACGGAGATCAGGTCATATCGGTGATGATGGAACACGGACTAGGACTACGGACAGTGCCAGGCAATACAGAGAAGCTTACTATTGACTCTGATTATTTCTCAGCATTTGAAGCTATGAAAAGCATTCTTTCACATCATGTGAGAGAGTCGGGTCAAGTGAGAGAGTCAGGCCAAAACTACGCTGCAAGCTCTTCTACTCCTAATTCTGATACTGCAACGGATGAACAGCCAATCGACCTTAAGCCAGAAGAAGACCTCATTTCGTTGAGTGCATTGGGTTACACACTACGCGTTGACCCAATGAGAGTTCGCCGTTGGGTTGAAAATGAGAGGCTACAACCCGACGTTTCTCAAACGTCAGGCGACCGTACAACTTATTATTTTAGGCGTGATCGGATTGAACAGATTAGGAAAAGCCTTAGCTTGGAGAGCATTCCGGCTTCCAGTGAGGAATGGAAGCAGGAGTTTCTTGATTTTGCGAAGAGCCGAAACTTAGTGAAGTCCTACAAACCAGTGATGTTGAAGGCCTTTTTCAAGCTAGTCGATCGAGAAGGCAAAGTAAAAATGGATGATCTTGTGAAAGAATTTAGGGGCTATTATATACAACGAGCAAATGAAGGTCAGCCATTAGAATACGGTACGTCTCCTCTTTCAGATCCAGCGAAACCAAGTGATAATGCTATTAAGCGGCTCATCATTACTCATCCTCTTGAGCGCTTCCTTATCAAAAATTTTATGGAATACTTTCCTGAAGAAGATGTCTTACGAATCGCACCACAACTCTGGCAAGCTTTGCACTACTATGAAGTGATAGATACACTCAAGAGGGCAGATGAGCAAATAGAGTACTACTATGCTCGCAGTTTTAGAAAAGATGAATTTGGTTCGTCCTAATTGATTGTACCAAGGCTCGCTTGGGAATTATCATTACCTCTTTAAGTGACTGAGACTCACTACTGTGTGACAAAGAGCTTCCGAAGGATCAGACTGCTTGGCCCACTACTTCCCTTTTTTTTATTTTTGCGTTATAATTTCGTTGTGTTTAATAGAGGATGCAAAAGTCTTAGCTATTTCCTTCAACTCTCAAAATAAGTGTAAGTTCGCTCAGTTCCTAAGTAGGAAGGAAAGAATGTTTTGAATAGCACTGCGGAGCCATCGTTGCGAGCTATTATCATTACAGCTCTGCCTATTGAGTGCCAAGAGGTACGTGCCCATCTGTTTCATCCCCATCCCGAATCTCATCCTGAAGGCAGTGTCTACTGGAGTGGCTTCTTTCCCTGTGAAAGCTGTAGATGGGATGTGAAAGTCGCTGAGATTGGTTCTGGTAACACAGAGACTGCTCTTGAAACTGAGCGAGCTATCAGTTATTTCAAGCCGCATGTGGCACTTTTTGTGGGAGTCGCTGGTGGTCTCAAGGATGTACACATAGGCGATGTTGTCGTTGCAGAGGAGATCTATAGCTATGAGTCTGGAAAAGCAAGCAATACATTCCTCCCCCGACCAAAAATGAAAACCTCGACACATCGTATGCTACAGTGGGCACGCATTACTATTGCTAGCAGTGATTGGATACAACGTATCAAAGGACGAACTCCCGAAGGCAACCTAAAAGCCCTTGTTGGCTCTGTTGTAGCAGGTGAGAAAGTGCTTAATTCAATGCGCTCCCAGATCTATACATTTCTCTGCGAACAGTATAGCAGTGCTGTTGCAGTCGAGATGGAAGGCTATGGTTTCCTGCAAGCTATTCATGCCAATCAAGATGTTAATGCTCTTGTCATCCGTGGGATATCTGATCTCATTGAGGAACAATACGAAGCTGATGCAGCCAACTCACAGGAACTTGCGTCCCGTCATGCAAGCGCTTTTGCCTTTGAGATACTTTCAAAACTAGGCTCTGATAAACACTTTCTAGCGGCTGTAGCTAAGACGAAGCCATCACAAAGAACAAGCCAGAAGCGACAGACGACGGTCAAGTACTCTATTACAAACAGTGGACAAATGGCTGTAGGCCCTAACTCACATGTGACAGTATTCAATAACAGACTTCAATCCAAGGATGAGTAAAGAAGTCTTTTAGCAATACATTTTGTAGGCTAGAAAAACTGCAAAAGATGACATTTTTAGAGTTTATGTTCATTTTTTGGGTTGCCCACTGCATTGACTTATAGGTATTCCAGAGTAATTATTGTAGTTATAGCTTTGTAGTGTCTGGGGTAGTTAGCTTCTCTGCTAGATTGATGGAGAGCAATGATGTCAAGTGGTGAGCAAAATGAGTCTATTTCTGATGCCGCTCCTGTTGAAGATAGCAAAAATGGATATAGTTCTGAATACATCTCTACTGATGCAGAACTAGGTGAAGGTGTTTTAGAATTTGAGGAACTTAAAGAGGATGATTTAGAATTAGAAGAAGTCATAAATGAAGATGAAGAGCCTCTTAAAACACAGTACCAGGTAAAAAATAAGAGTAATGCAGTTGCTGCTATAGGTGATCATGCTCAAGTTACTATTTATAACTACATTAATATCATTAGCGAGTCCAGAAAAGGAACACTGGAAGACAATAATAGAAAAGAAACAGAAAATGGTCTTAAGACCAAATCTGATCTTATTGAAGCCTTAAAGTTTGAGCGCCAGAGCAAGACATTTCTTTCAAATACGGAGGTCAGGTGTGAAGGAACAGAAGCTCAATTGCCTGTAAACGAAGAGGATATAGATAAGTGGTATTATCAACTTGATGAATATGAACAATGCTATATACAAGCTGTAGCAATCTTACATGGTGCTGCGGTGAAAGATATATCAAGAAGTGCAGATAGTCTTTACCTGCAAATTATCGAGCAGGAAAGACTGCATGTTGGGGAGATAGTACAGGTAGCATCACAGACCCCACAAAATAGCTTCTCTCCCCCCTCAGTACTATTGCGGCATAGATCGAGTAGAGAACTGCAGGTAAAGACGGGTACAATTCTGCAGCGGATTGAGAACGTGGAGCGGCTATTTTGGAGGGATAGTGATGCCCATGGCATGTCCACTTTTGAGTTCCGCTTGTTGGATTTTCTTGCAGGTGAATTCATGAACAAAGGACTCCATGGTCAGAATCTTCTCGAGAGAGTCCGTCAATGGTCGCAAGAGTCCGAGAAAGAGTATTCCTGGCTCTCAGCACGTGCTCTTGGGGTCTTTTTATGGCGCCAGGATGTCGATGAGCTACGCCAGAGAGCTAATGAATGGGCAAAGAGCCATAGCATGCGGAGTTGGCGGCGAACGGCGATGCTGCTTGATGGTGCCTATGAGATTGATAGTCTCAAGTATCCTCGTGCCAAGGCACTATTCGTACTCCAGTTGCTTGATGAATGGGTCAAATGTGGGCAGCAAGTGTTACGTCCGGTAGATTTCTATGTAAAATGTGCAGCGGCCAATACTTATGGGCTCATTGGAAAAAGAAAGTTGGAAGTCGCTCTGGAAGGGCTAAAGCAGCTTCTTCCATTGACACAGAGCGAGTCTACGCAGCATGCAAATAAACTCCTTGCTGCCGTCGTGTCTGCTTATATTTCTTTGAGTTGGTCAGGTCATCTCAATGGTGTTCTGCAAAACTTGGCTCATATTGCAGAGGAGGCTATGCTTCAACAGACCAGTCACTCTGGTCAAAGGCTAGCCGAACGCAACGCATACCGTCTGCGATACCAGACGCAACTCAACGTTGTATTAGAAGTATTCTTTCTTATCGCAGCTGATTCACTCGCCGAGATGGCAACTCGTGACTCGGCAGCTTATGGTAAGCCGCTACCTGATCCCCTCTCTCTTCCTGATCCATTAGGTCGTGATATCCTGCTTACTGGCTTACTGCAAAACAGCAGTGAATGGCGTGGGCTGATCATTATCCTGTTATGCGCTGCTATTGTTGAAAGAAACGGGAGGAATAGACCTGCTGCCTTCGCTTTAATTCAGCAGTGGGCTCAAACCTTGCTGGATATGCAAGAGGGAGCAGGTGAGGATGAGAAAAAGCAGAATCTTATGTCATTTACACAGTTTATGGTAAAGCTAGGAGAAACCATTAATTCCTGGTGTTGTAACCTTAAAAAACAAAAGAAATACTTTCCTCCTGCCAACATTCTCTATAAGAAGCAATTAGAGCAATGGAGCAGCAGGAAAAGCCCAATCGCTTCCTTGGTTAAGGATGTGTTATATCAGTTGAGCCACTTGGACATCTACCAAGATAGTCATAGGTGAGGTGACGTTATGCTCAATTCGGTAACCGACTATTTAAAGCTCGTTGAACAAGAGGTTGTCAGGGGATGGCCCATACTTGGGAGGATACCTCTCCCCTTCTTCGATCAAGATATCTTGGTAATAGAAGGCATCAGCCAGGAGGTTTTCCGAGGGAAAAACCATCATGGTTCTGTGAAAGCAGGCAGTGCTCTTGTCAAAGCTCGGAGAGGAGATATCATTTACTATGTGACTCTTACTCCTCAATGGTATACCTTCACTGGCACTATTCAGACGCAAGACAAGTATCATATAACCTATAAGATGCAGACTGAATTAGTCGTTACCAATCCCAAACGTGTTGTAGAGCAATACCGACAGAGTAAAGATCCATCTGGCTGGATGATAGACAGACTCAAGAAAATTTTTGAAGGCTGGGCAGCGGGCATTGGTCACGATAAGCTGGATGATAGCGCAAAGCCATCCTTTGACGCCACACTTCAGCTTCTAGGTGTTGATTGTGGAGTCAGTATAAGGCGTTACAGTTGGAATTTCATTCCAGCCCCGACAAGCTTGAAGGAGTTAGAGATTTATCAAAATACCAAACTGAGAAAAATAGAAATGAGAAGCGCACATGAGATAAAAATGATAGAAATAGAAAATGAACATGAAGTTAAGGATCTCGATGCAAAACTAAGGAGAGAGAGAGAAAGGGATCAAAAAGCATTTGATCGTGAGGAGAAGTTAAAAGAGAATAAAGTTTCTCGTGAAGAAAAGAGGAGAAAGGAGCAAAATGAGGCTTATATAAAATTACTCTCGGAAACAGTTAAAAATTTAGTGGAGATAAACCGTTGGCTGATCCACGATGCCCTTGATTATGATAGATCGGTTAAAGCTGTATTGCAGAATTACCTTAAGCTGCTAGAAGTCTTCGATAGCTCTCTTCCTGAAGAAGGAAAGGTAATAGATACTACTTCTTCAAATGGAGCTATACCTTTTACAGAAGAAGATGTAAATGGAACAGATAGCTCTGTTGGCTCTTTATTCTCATCAAATAATATAGAGGATGTCGATACAGATTAGTCAATTGAATCAAAGTAGATTAGCATTAGGAGGCTAATGCTCATGATACAAATTTGGGTGCCAACCAATGGCACAACCGACATAGATCGTGAATATAAGCTGAGAGAATATGACCGGCTATGTAGCGAAATTGAGAAGCAATTAGAGCGGCGAGATAAAATCGATGATCGGGTGATTCAAATATCGGGGTTTTGTGTTACTATCGCGGGTGTGATCGTCACTACTGGGGGACTGATGAATAATATCATTGTCCAAGAATTAGGTACTTCAATAGTGCTATTTGCCTGCCCCATCCTGTTAGGCTTTTGTGCCTGTCAGAGAGAGCAAATAGACATGCGAATAGCACAGATTAACTATCACCTGCGCTATGAACATGAAGAAAAGTTCTTACAAGGGAAAGGATGGGAAACAAAACGTCATGAATTGTTTAAGGCACGGCCATGGTTTCCCCAGTTCTCTAAGCATGGCAAGACATATCACGAGCTAGCTCCGCGTCGGGGGCTTAATGTAATAGCCTCGCGGGGATTGTTTTGCACTGTCGAAGGACTGTTTATTCTTGCAGCAACTGGCTGTATGGTTATGGCCTTACAGTATCATCCCCCGTTAGCAGTGATAGTCTTTGTGGGACTTCTTTTCTTGCTAGCATTGACAGCACTGGCATTTTCATGGCTGATTATCGAGCACAAGCGCCATCGCGACCAAACTTTCGCGTAATAAACAAAAAATCAGCCTGGGAAAGGAGCTTATAAGGGTACCACTCCGAATTGTCCGTAAATATGTGATATCGATAACCTCAACTGTCTCCACGCAAATGAATACCAGACAATCAGCAATTACAGCACTCGGCCCAGAAAGCCCCCGTCTTTTAAGCCTGACTTTTACCCACATCTTACAAATAGATTGTGTGAAACGGCCAGAGGAGCGGATTGTCATTGCTGACTGGTTCACAGTCTCAACGGTATTGATCCGCTTCACAAGCGGCCCAAAAAAAGATGTGGGTAAGAATCAGGCGGAGGATGAATGGGTCTACCGCTTTTGGGGAGTGGCGCACAGGGGAATATCTTCCTGCATAAAAGAATGTTCATTTTCCCTTCCTCTAGCATGAATATTTGTATATTGACACCTATGCTATACTACATCTTGTAGTACATGGACAACTCAATAGTGTTTCAGAGGTTCCAAGCTCAATCGTTCGCTTGGGTAAAAGCACTAGCGTACAAGTTTGCCGTGCTACTCGCACACGAGACGTACAACTCGTGGGAGACTCTTGTCTCCGTTCAAACAA
>WNFJ01218692.1_pt1 | contig 13031 bp, 14 predicted proteins | sample 5400461 | NCBI WGS metagenome assembly WNFJ01 (sample SAMN13153349, study PRJNA577476) | soil metagenome | isolation source: 115 cm saprolite on Douglas fir-dominated hillslope | place: USA:California | collected 2013-09-17 | reverse complement strand
CTACAAACACCTCGCCTTCGGTCGGCTGATAGACGCCGGTGAGAATGTTGAAGATCGTCGTCTTGCCGGCGCCGTTGGGCCCAATGAGTCCGACCAACTCGTGCGGCTCGAGCGTCAGATTGAAATCGGAGACCGCAGTCAGGCCGCCGAATCGGATCGTGACGTTCTTAGCTTCGAGCAGCGGCATCGGTCCCCTGCCCTTCATCGCGTTCGTCAGTCGGAACGGTATCTTTCCGCCGCGCCAGTACCTGCCACAGTTCGCGCCGGCCTAACAGGCCCTGCGGGCGCGTCAGCATCAAAACGATCAGCGTGATCGAGTAGATGAGCATGCGCGGGTCCTTTTCCATGTGGAGGAATCCCTTCGCTGCGCGAAGTCCCTCGGGAAGAAAGGTCAGGATGATGGCAGCCACGATCGACCCCGAAATCGATCCGAGGCCGCCTAACACAACCATGACGACGACTTCGAACGACTTCAGGAAGCGGAACATGTCGGGATTGAGGTACATCATGAAGTGCGCGAAGAGCCCGCCCGCCACGCCTGCCAGAAACGATCCGATGATGAACGCCTTCACTTTGTATTTCGTCGTGTCGACGCCCATGGCTTCCGCGGCGATCTGATCTTCGCGGACCGCCAGAAACGCGCGTCCAACCGAGGACTGCACCAGTCGCCACGAGACCAGGACGGTGATGCCGGCGAAGAGATACACCCAGAAGAAATTCGCCCAGTTGGGAATCCCGGAAAATCCGCGTGCCGCGCCGATCTTGTCGATGTTGAGGATGACGACGCGAATGATTTCGCCGAAGCCCAGCGTCACGATCGCGAGGTAATCACCGCGTAAACGCAGCGAGGGCAATCCGACGACATAGCCCGCGATCGCCGCGACCACTCCTCCGAGAAGAATCGCGACCAGCAGAAGCGCGTTCTGCATCACCCACTGCTGCGTCCCTTCCGGAAATCGGTTCACGTAAGGCATGAAGTAGTAGAAGGTGAGGAACGCGGCGAAGTACGCGCCGATCGCCATGAATCCCGCGTGACCGAGCGAAAACTGTCCGGCATGGCCGCTGATGATGTTGAGCGACACGGCCAGGATGATGTTGATTCCCATCAACACGATGATGCGTTCGTAGTAAACGATTCCGGAGATGTGGATGGCGCCGAATCCGTAGGAAACCGCGATCAGGACCGCGATGAAAATCGCAGCGAAGAGAAAATCGCGCAGCCACCCGGGCAGCCGCTTCACACCTTCTCCGGCTCGTACTTGCCGAACAGTCCCGACGGGCGGAAAAGGAGGATCACGATCAGGATCACGAACGCGATCGCGGGAGTGAAATTCGAAAAGCGGCTGCCGCCCAGGAAGGCCTCGATGAGCCCGATGACCAGCCCGCCCACTACCGCCCCCGGCACGTTGCCGATTCCGCCTAAGACCGCCGCGATGAATGCCTTCAGTCCCGGCAGAATGCCCATCAGCGGATCGATCTTCGAGTACAGCAGGCCGTAGAGGATTCCCGCCACCGCGGCCAGCGACGATCCGATCACGAACGTCATCGAGATGATGCGATCGGTCGGAATTCCCATCAGCGACGCCGTTTCGAAGTTGAACGAAACCGCGCGCATCGCGCGTCCGAATTTCGTGGCGTACACGACGTACTGCAGCAGCGCCATGAAAAGAATCGCGAGCACGAGCACGATGAGCTGGTAATTCGTCGTGGCGGTGCCTCCGACCTGGATCAGATGCTTCTCGATCAGCGTCGGGAAGAATTTCGGATCGGGGCCGAAGACGAACTGTCCGCCGTACTCCAGAAGAAACGAAACGCCGATGGCCGTGATCAGCGACGCGATACGCGGCGCGTTCCGCAGAGGGCGGTAGGCGATGCGCTCGATGAGGTATCCGGTGAGTCCGCACACGATCATGGCCACCAGCATGATGCCTGCGGCGACGAGCCATGACATTGGTCCCGACTGGTTGCGGATGTGTGAAGCCGCCCACGCGCCGGCGTAAAAGCCAGTGAAAGAGCCGAGCATGAAGACGTCGCCGTGCGCGAAGTTGATCAGCTTGAGGATGCCGTACACCATCGTGTAACCGAGGGCGATCAGGGCGTAGATAGCCCCGACCGCGATTCCGTTCAGCAGAATCTGTAGAAGTAACTGCATCCGCTGGGGTGCGCCTCAGCTCACTGAGCTGCGGTGGCCGTGGGCGTGGCGTTCGCCGGTTCGATCGTGGCCCGCAGCGTGAGCTGACCGTTCTTCACTTCTTCGATGATGATCTTCTTGCCGACTGCATCTCTCTGCGGACCGATCGTGATCGTACCGGTGACTCCGGGGAAATTCTTCGTCTGCGCGATGGCATCCTTCAGCGACGGACCGTCGAGTTTCTTGGCGCGCTTGATCGCGTCGGCGAGCACGCGCGCGGCGTCGTATCCGAGGGCCGCCATGCCGTCGGGGATTGCGCCGTAACGGTCTTTGTACTTCTGCACGAAATTGCGGACCAGCGGATTCGGGTCGGCGTAGAAATAGTGATTCGTGTACATCGATCCGTCGAGCGCGCGGCCGCCGATCTCGATCAGCTTCGGCGATTCCCACCCGTCGCCGCCTAACAGCGGCTGCTTCATGCCGAGGTCACGCGACTGAATCGCGATCTGCCCGACATCCGTGTAGTAGCCCGGGACGAAAATGGCCTCGGGATTTTTCGCGCGGACCGACGTCAGCTGCGACCGAAAATCGCTGTCGCCGTTCGAGTAACTGGCGGTGCCGACGATCTGTCCGCCCAGCGAAGTGAACACGCGCGTGATCGTAGCCGTCAGGCCGGTCGAGTAATCGTTCTTCACGTCGGTCAGGATCGCGGCGCGCTTGACGTGCAATTGCGTCGCGGCGTATTTCGCGATGTTCTCGCCCTGGTAATCGTCGGTGAAGCAGACGCGGAAGATGTAGTCGCCTTTCTTCGTGACCTCCGGATTCGTCGACGAGGGCGTGATCATCGGGACCTTGTTGGATAAGCCACTTCGCCGAGGACGGCCAGCACACCGTTCTGCGAGATCAGCTTCGTGACGGCGTTGGCTGCTTCTTCCTGCTTCGACTGATCGTCCTCGGTCAACACCTTGATCTTGCGTCCGTTGACGCCGCCGTTGGCGTTGATATCGTCGATCGCCATCATGATCGCGTTGTGCGTCGACTGGCCGAACGTTGCTTGCGAGCCGGTCAGAGAGCCGTACTCGCCGATCAGGATTTCGCCACCGCCGCTGCTCGCGGTATTGGTAGCGCCGCCCGCGGTCGATTCGTTCTTGGGCGGGCAGCCGGCCAGTGCGACTGCCAGGATGATCGTGAGGAATTTCAGAAGGTTACGTCTCATAGTTGCGCCCCCTGCAAAGAGCGGGCGCACATTCTACAGCGGGTCGAAGGCAACCGGATCGCCGGCGCGAATCCTGCCCCCTCGAACGATCTCGCCGAAGACGCCCCCGCGCCAATGCTGCTTCAACGCTTTCTGCAATCCTGCCTGCGCCTGATCCATGAGCCGGCAGGGCAGACTCTGGCCGCGGATGTTGACCACGCAATCGCCGAGAACGAGTTGCCTGCCGCGCGAGCTCTCGAGATCGAGGNNNNGACGTTCGCGCGGCGCGCCGAGGGGTCAACGTCCACGCCCAGCTCCGCGGTCGCCTGACGCCACGCGTCTTCATCGATGATCGTGATCTGCCGCCACCCACCCTGATCGGCGTTGCCAACGAGACCGCGACCGGCGACGAGCTCCGCTGCGTCGACGCGCTCCATTGGGCGGCGGCGCTGACGCTTGATCCAGATGGAAACGATCTCGCCTACAGATTCACCCACACGGATTTCGTCTGCGTGTACTTCTCGAGGGCGTCCCTGCCTTGATCGCGGCCGAATCCCGATTCCTTGAATCCGCCGAACGGCAGCGCGGGATCGTAGAGGTTGTAGGTGTTGATCCACACCGTACCGGCTTTGATGGCCTTCGCGATGCGATGCGCTTTCGAGATGTCGCGCGTCCAGACGGCGGCCGCCAGCCCATACACCGTGTTGTTCGCTTTCGCGATCGCGTCCTCGGCATCCTTGAAGCGAATGGTTGCCAGCACCGGCCCGAAGATTTCCTCGCGGGCGATCTTCATGTTGGGATCGACGTCATCGAAGATCGTCGGCTTCACGAAATAGCCCTTACCGGTTCCGATGTCGGCGCGCTCTCCCCCGCAAACGAGCTTCGCGCCTTCGCTCTTTCCGGCGTCGATGTACCGCATGACGTTATCCATCTGCTCTTTCGAGACGATGGCGCCGAGGCGCGTCTTGGGATGAAGCGGATCGGCGGCCACCATCTTCGATGCGCGATCGCTGACTTTCGCGATCAACTCATCGTGCACCGATTCTTCGACCAGCAGTCGCGAACCGGCAGCGCAGACTTCGCCCTTGCCGTAGAAGATGGCGTTGAGCGCGCCGCGCGATGCCGCTTCGAGATCGGCGTCCGCAAAGACGATGTTCGGCGATTTTCCGCCTAACTCGAGCGAGACTTTCTTCAGTGTCTTCGCCGCGCGCGCCATCAACTCTTTTCCAACTTCGGTCGATCCCGTGAACGCGATGGCGTCGATTCCGGAATGGTCGACCATCGCGTTTCCCACGACGCTGCCGCGGCCGGGAATGACATTGAGCACGCCCGCCGGCAATCCCGATTCCTTGGCGTACTCCGCGAACTTGAGAAGCGAGAGCGACGTGTTCGACGCCGGCTTGATGACGACCGTGTTGCCGCACGCCAGCGCCGGCGCGATCTTCCAGACCGCCAGCATGAGCGGAAAGTTCCACGGCACGATCGCGCCAACGACACCGACCGGCTCGCGCAGTGTGTAGGTGAAGGCGTTGTCCTGAACTGGAATCGTCTCGCCGGTGACTTTGCCCGACCAGCCCGCAAAGTAGTAAAGGCATTCCGCGGCGGCCGGCGTGTCGACGAATTGCGATTCGAAAATCGGCTTGCCGTTATCGAGCGTCTCGATGCGGCCGATTTCGCCGGCGTGCTTGACGAGCATGTCCGCCAGGCGCCACAGAATCTTCGCGCGATCGCGCGGCTTCATCTTCTGCCACTCGGAGCCCGGCTCCATCTGCGCGCGAGCGGCGCGGACGGCGGCATCCACATCGTCCGGAGCCGCCGACGCTACGTCGGCGATCTTCTCTTCGGTCGCCGGATTGATCGTCGGAAATGTCTTCCCGCTCTTCGCGTCGACGAATTCGCCGTTGATGAAGAGCTGATTGCGTAGCGTTTGTTCGGCGGCGATTGCGGTCATGCCGTGACCGCTTCCTGGACGTAAGGAGTGATGTCGAAGTTGCGTTCGTAGAGCTCGTGAATCTGCTCCATCTCGGCGTCGGTGAGCGGTGGATGATCGGAGGCCGCGACGAATTCGCGAATCTGCGCTTCGCCATAAATGTTTGGCAAGACCGAGACAATGGAGCGATGTGCGTACTGCCAGAGCAGAGCGAGTTGCCCGATCGTGACTTCGCGCGCATCGCACAGCGGTTTGAGCCGATCGACTTTCTGCAATCCTTGCGACCGGTGATCGCTTTCGTCAAACTTCGTGTCGAGCGTGTATTGCCCTTCGAGCATTCCCGACGAATGCGGCACGCGGATGAGAAACTGCGGCTGTGGATTGGCTTTCCATGCGCGGAACTTCGGATCGAATGCGCTCGTGCGCGCGCATAGTTTCTTGTTCGTCTGTCCCTGCATAGCCTCCGCGACCGCGGGATACGACGCGCCGCGTTCGGCGGCCAGGATGAATTCGCGGCCGGGATCCTGCTCGAGCAGGTTGTAGATCATCTGTGTCACCGGCGCTCTGCGCACGGCGGTCGCGTAAATACCTTCATCGCGCCATCCGATCGCGGGTCCGAGCGATGGGCCGTACGACAAAATCTTTCCTTCGCGCTTCAGCGACTCGAGCGTGTTCCAATGTTCGTCCTGCATGAGGACGTCGATGCGCGGATTGTGCGGCTGGTAGATCGCGATCGTCTCGATGCCCATGCGCGAGAGGGATTGCTCGCAGGCGAAGCGGATGAACTTCGGCGACATGTCCTGCGGCAGCTCGCGCTGCCCGCGCGGGCGCTCCGGGTTGTTGTAGAAGTCGTACCCGAACTTGGTGCCGATGATGACGTCGGGCCGTTCCTTGACGATCGGGGCGAGGATGGTCTCGCCGCGGCCGTTGCCGGTAGTTGATGCCGAGGGCGATGGCGGAACGGATGAGGTCCTGCGCCTGAGCGTCGGTGTAGTTTCCCCACCAGCCAGTCGAGACGGTCCACGTGCCGAAGCCGAGCTCGGAGAGTTCCAGGTCAGTGCCGTGGAGTTTGCGGTATTTCATCAGCTCTTATTTTCCTGCAAATTGCGGCTTTCGCTTCTGGTTGTACGCGCCCAACCCTTCCTTCGCGTCGTCGCTCTGGAAAAGCTGTTGCTGCAGCTCACGCTCGACTGCCAGCGCGCTCTCCATCGGAATCTCCCAGCCCGTCTGTACCGCGCGCTTGATGCGGCCGACTGCCTTCGCCGCTTTGTTAGGCGGACAGAAACTCCATGCGTACTCCATCACGCGATCCCACCACTTCCGCCCGCCCTCTTCGGCCGCCCACACGTAATTGATGATCCCCCATTCCTGCGCCTGCTCGAAGTCGAACAAGTTGCCTTCGCCCATGAGCTGGATCGCGCGCGACTTGCCGACGAGACGGGACAGCCGCTGCGTTCCGCCCGTTCCCGGCAGCACGCCGAGCGTGACTTCGGGGAGACCGACTTTGCCGGCGCCTTTCAGCGCGATGCGGATGTCGGCCGCCATCGCCACCAGCTTCGGCGTCTGCTCGAATCGCAGCAGCGTCTCGTTCGCGTGCAAGCAGAAGAAGGATTTGAACTGCGGTGTGACTTCGGACAGCATCTTGATGTTGGCGCCGGCTGAGAAAAACTTTTCGCCCGCGCCGCGCAAAACGATGACGTGGACTGCATCATCCATCCGAGCCTTGAGGATGCAATCATCTAGCTCGCGGTTCATTTCGTAGGTGTAAGTGTTGGCGGGAGGGTCGTTCAGCTCGAAAATCGCGACGCCCTTTTCCACCCTGTAGTCGATCAAATTACCTGCCATGTTTTGTCTCCTCTGTCAGCGGAGGATTGTACTCACAGATCGTCTCCGAAAGAGATCCCCAAACTCCGCGCCGTTGCGACCAACTCCCCCTTTGGGTCGACATATTTCGGATTCGAGACCGCATCGCGGATCGGCACTGCCACGATGCTGTCGCCTCGAAGCGCAACCATCTTCCCGAAATCGCCCTTTGCGATCAGATCGGCGGCCACCTTTCCGAATCGCGTTGCCAGCACGCGATCGTAGGGGATCGGCGATCCGCCGCGCTGAACATGGCCGAGGACGGTGACGCGAATCTCGAGATTGATTTCGCGCGAGATCTCGTCGGCTACCTGATACGCGATGCCGCCGAGGCGTTTGGAGCGGCGGTCGACGTAGCGCTCCGCCCCACCCACCCGCTTCGCGCCCTCGGCGACGACGATGATGTCGAACGGCGACCCCTCGGTCTGCCGCGATCGGATCGATGCGACGATCGCCTCGGGGCGATATGGAATCTCCGGAATGAGGATGATGTCCGCGCCGCCGGCAATTCCCGAATGCAACGCGATCCAGCCGCAGTTCCGGCCCATCACTTCGAGAATCATCACGCGATCGTGGCTCTCGGCAGTCGTGTGCAGGCGATCGACGGCATCCGTCGCGACGGCGACCGCGGTCATGAAGCCAAATGTGAAATCGGTGGCCGCGAGATCGTTGTCGATCGTCTTCGGCACCGCGATCATCGGGATTCCCATCTCGAAGAGACGCTGCGCGATTTTCAGCGTGCCGTCGCCGCCGATGGCGATAATGCCGTCGAGTCCGAGCTCCTCGATGTTCCTCAGCAGCACCTTCGATCGATCCTCGGCGCCCGCCTCGGCCGGAAACTCGAAAGGATTTCCACGGTTCGTCGTCCGCAGCAGCGTCCCGCCTTTGGGCAGGATTCCGCGAATGAGCTCGCTGGTGAGCGGGATGCAAGACTTGTTGAGCAGCCCTTCGAACCCGAACTGGATGCCGAGCACTTCAAGGTTGTGCTCGCGGGAGGCGGTGCGGACGGCCGCGCGGATCACGGCGTTAAGGCCCGGACAGTCGCCGCCGCCAGTGAGGATGCCGATTCGTTCAACTTTGCGCATGCAGTAAGAGTGCTGAGTGCTGAGTGTAAACGTTGAGGCCGCCAGAGCTCAGCACTCAGAACTCAGCACTCAGCACTGGGCATTTGACTTGCTCATCCATTAGCTTGTCAGCATCACGCTGACGAACGCTTGGAGGAAAGAGCATGACTATCCTTGGATGGCTGTTGTTTGGTCTCATCGTCGGCGCGATCGCAAAGTTCCTCATGCCGGGAAATGATCCGGGTGGTTGGATTGTCACGATCCTTCTCGGCATCGCCGGCTCTTTCGTTGGCGGGGTCCTGGCTTCGGCCCTTTTGGGTCGTAAGGAGCAGACAGCGGGCTGGATCGGCTCCATTATCGGGGCAATGGTTCTGCTGTTCATCTACCGTCTGATCGTTGGCCGCCGAAGAGTAGTTTAGTCAATCCCAATCAGTTGTTCCCTGCCCCGCGACGAGCGGGGCTTTTTTGTTTTTGAGCTTGTTTCAACATCGACGGCACCCGCGGCGTAATATCGACGAAACATTTCGTCGGGTTGTTCGTCAAACTTCCTAGACGGCAGCTGCAGGCGGGTGGAATTAACCTGGACCTTGGCCGACGTTCTTCAACCCAACAAGGAGCAATCAAAAACCATGAACTCAATGACCAAACGCATTTTGTCGACCCTCGCGATCATCATCGCGTCGGTTGCGTTCGGCATCATCGTCAGCGCCGACCTCGGCCTGATGCGGAAGTCGAACGCGCAGTCTTCCATCACGATGCAGACTACGTCCGGAGCGCCAGTGACGTCGGTGACGATCCCGTCGTTCGCAGACATCGCCACGCGGGTCGCGCCTGCGGTCGTCTCGATCACCTCGACCGAAGTCGTCAAGGCGAGCGATATGCGCCGCCGGAACTTCGGCATCGATCCGTTCGACTTCTTCTTCCCGAACCCGAACGATGGTCGGCGCCGGCCCAGCCAGCGCGATCAGGGCAATGATGGCGGCGACGACGAGCACGCGCAGCGCAGCGGCGGCTCGGGCTTCATCATCTCTCCCGACGGCTACATCCTCACCAACAATCACGTCGTCGAAGGCGCAACGAAAGTTGACGTCCACTACGGCGCCGATTCCGACGGCAACGGCGGACACACGATCTCGGCCAAGATCATCGGCCGCGACCCCGCCACCGACATCGCTCTTCTGAAGATTGATGCCGGCACGAACCTTCCCAACGTTCCGCTCGGCGATTCCGATCGCATCCGCAAGGGCGATTGGGCGATCGCCATCGGCAACCCATACCAGTTCGAGAACACCCTGACCGTCGGCGTCATCTCCGCAAAGGGACGTGCTCTCGGGCTGAGCACGACCACGCAGTCGTTCGAGAACTCCATCCAGACCGATGCCGCTATCAACTTTGGCAATTCCGGAGGCCCGCTGCTCAACATCAACGGCGAGGTCGTCGGCATCAACACCGCGATTCGCGGCGGGGGAGCGCAGGGATTGGGATTCGCGACTCCGATCAACACCGCCAAGCGCCTTCTGGCCGACCTCAAGCACGGCAAAGTCGTGCGCGGCTACCTCGGAATGGGAATCGTCCCGGTGGGCGACGACGCCAAGGAAGCGTTCCATCTGAGCGAGGCTCGTGGCGCGCTGGTGCAGAACGTGGAAGCCGGCAAGCCCGCCGAGCGCGCAGGCATTCAGCCGGGCGACGTGATCGTCGAGATCGACGGACGGAAGATCAACACCAACCGCGAGCTCATCGATTACATCTCGTATCTGCCAGTCGGCTCGAAGGTCAACATCACGGTCATCCGCAACGGACAGCGCAAGACGCTGACCGCCACGACGACTGAACGCACGCTGGAAGCGGAGAATCAGGACCGCAACAGCAACAACAACGTCGAGCCATCACGCAATCGCCTCGGCATGTCGGTGCAGGACATCAACGCGCAGACGCGCCAGGCTTACGGAATCGACGACAAAGTTCGCGGTGTCGTCGTCACCAACGTCAAAGAAGTCTCGGCGGCTGGCGAGGCGCTGACGGAGGGTGATGTCATCACCGAAGTGCAGGGCGAGAAGATCAACAGCGTGAACGATTTTCGCGCGGCCATCGATCGCCTGCACAGCGGAGAGACGATTCGCATGTACGTTGTGAGCACAGGCCGCGGCAACAGCAGCAGCCCGATCCAGGGATTCCGGTTCATCAAAGTCCCATAAGCACAGGGGTCAGGCCTACCGTTTGCCCTTTTTTCTTCTGTACGTAGAAAAAGGGGCCAACGGTAGGCCTGACCCCATAATTGCGCATGGATCATGAGCGGTTCATGCGGCGGGCGCTCGAGCTTGCGGAGCGCGGCCGTTACTCGGTCAGCCCTAATCCGATGGTCGGATGTGTCCTCGTGCGCGACGGACACATCGTCGGCGAAGGCTGGCACCAACGCGCCGGCGAACCGCACGCCGAGATCAAAGCGCTGCAGAGCTGCGATCATCCGCGCGGCACGACCATGTACGTCAACCTCGAGCCGTGTGTGCATCATGGACGCACTCCGCCCTGCACGCGCGCAATTCGCGACGCCGGCATCGAACGCGTTGTGATCGCGACGTCCGATCCGCACGACATCGTCAACGGCCGCGGAATCAAGGAACTCGGTGCCGCACTGACGGTCGGCGTCCTGGAGTTCGAAGCGCGCCAGCTCAACGAAAAGTTTTTTCACGCGGTCACCGCTCAGAAACCGTTCGTTTGTCTGAAAGCCGCGATCACGCTCGACGGAAAACTCGCGACCGTCACGCGCGAAAGCCGTTGGATCACGTCGGAGGCAGCGCGGCAGAAGAGTCTGGAGCTGCGTGAGGAATACGACGCGATCCTCATCGGTGGCGCCACCGTCTGCGAGGATGACCCTCAGCTCACCCGCCGCCTCGGCTGGAACACTTCCATCACGCCGTGGACTCGCGTGGTCCTCGATCGCGACCAGCGCGTCCCCCCAACCGCCCGTGTGCTGACTGACGGCGGCGCAACACTGCACATCAACCGCGACATCGACCTCGATCAGCTCCTCAGCGATCTCTACCAACGCGGAATCCAGTCGATGATCGTGGAAGGCGGCTCGGTTGTCCTCTCGGAATTCGTCCGACGGCGGCTGTGGCAGAAGATGATCGTTTTCGTCGCACCAGCGCTGATCGGCGGCACCGACGCTCCATCGATTTTCGCAGGCGAGGCAGTGCAGCGGTTGACAGACGCGTACCGCTTTCGCTTTGATCGCGTGGAACTCGTGGGCGGCGACTTGATGATCACCGCATATCCGTAATGTTCACCGGAATCATTCACACCAACGGCGTGATCGAGTCGCTCGAACGGCTCGACGCGGGAGCGCGACTCAGAATTCGAGGAACGGACGATGAACCGTTCGCGCGCGGCGAAAGCGTGGCCGTCAATGGCGTCTGCCTCACCGTGATCCCGAACGGCATCTCGCTGCTGACGGAAATCTCGAACGAGACACTCGCGCGCACAACGCTCGGCTCCCTCGGCACCGGCGCGCGCGTGAACATCGAACGGGCCCTCGGCGTCGGCGATCGCCTGGGCGGACATTTCGTTCAGGGCCACGTCGACACGACCGGCACGCTGATCTCGAAAAAGTCGGAAGGCGAATTCGCCGTCTATCGCTGGAGCTTTCCGGGAGATTTCGCCGAGCTCGTCGTCAGCAAGGGATCGATTGCGGTCGACGGCGTTTCGCTGACCGTGATCGATCCCGACGATTCCAGCTTCGCGGCGGCGTTGATTCCGGAGACGCTGCGCCGCACGACGCTCGGCACCGCGCGCATCGGCGAGCGGGTCAACCTCGAATTCGACATGATCGCAAAGTACGTTCGCACGCTGGTCGCGCCCTACCTCGCGACACGCCGTTGATCATCTACCGCAAAACGCAACAGCTCCGCATGCAGCGCAGCGCGATTCCCGCGCCGCCATTCTGGGCCGCGACGACGATCGCACCGTATGGAGCGCGCCGCGCGTCGCCGATCGCAATCGACTACCTCGAGCTGCGCGCGAGCTGCTCCGATCGGATGGAAGTCACCGTCTGCGACGACGTCCGCGACGAGTTGGAGCGGAGTCCGCGGATCGCCGAGCCGGCGATGATCGAGGCGACGGAGTTCGCAGAAGTCGTTTTTCGAAGGGGCGAAGAGGCGTTGCGCTTCTGCTGCGATGTCGGAGCCACGGCGATCCATCTGATCTCCACTCGCGGCGCCGCGCCGATGTCAACGTGCGATCGCGCGGTGGTCACGATCGCCACCTGGCCGATCGACTTTCCTCGCCTGGAGGAGCTCTTTGCGAGCGCCCGCGAACGCCGATTGCGCTGGGGCATCGCAATTCCCGTGATCTTTCCCGCCACCACACACCTCGGCACGTTGCGGGATCTTGCGGACCTCGCTCATGAAAACGGGGCGATGTTTCTAGCGGCGCTGCCGATGGAGCTCGATCCGACCGCCCGCAAAGCCATCGCGGAGACGCTTGCCGCGACGGACGATCGCGAAAGCTACGAGATGCTCTTTCACGCCGACCTCGAGCCCATTCACGTGGCGACCGAGCGTCACATCGCCGCGCTGGCGGCCGATGTCGGCGTCGCAGACTTCATTCAACCGCCACGATGGCACGAACGATCGAACTGGAACGCCGCGATCCTGCTGACTCTCGCCGCCACGCGGATGATCGGGATGAAGCGCGACGTCGAGATCGCAACGCGCATCGCACGCTCCGCGCGGGCGGTGGCGCAGCTCGACAAGCCGCTCGAGCGCATCGCATCGGCAGCCAGTCTATCGATCGTCGAAGCGCTCGACGACATCAGCGTCGACATCCTGACCGAATGGCTGGAGAGCGGAC
>WNFJ01001291.1_pt4 | contig 13033 bp, 11 predicted proteins | sample 5400461 | NCBI WGS metagenome assembly WNFJ01 (sample SAMN13153349, study PRJNA577476) | soil metagenome | isolation source: 115 cm saprolite on Douglas fir-dominated hillslope | place: USA:California | collected 2013-09-17 | reverse complement strand
CGTCGTGGTGTTTCCGGGCACCTGGAGCGATTGCGACTTCCACTACGTGATCTCGGAAGTGATCCGCCAGCCCGTGAAGTACGTCTGGCACCGCGACCGCAATCTCGCCGACCTCGACTGCGTGGTTCTTCCCGGCGGCTTTTCGTACGGGGACTACCTGCGCGCGGGCGCCGTGGCCGGCAAGTCGCCCGTGGTGGACGCGCTGCGCGACTTCGTCGCGAACGGCGGCTACGTGCTCGGCTCCTGCAACGGCTTCCAGATCCTGTGCGAGGCGGGGTTGCTGCCGGGCGTCCTGATGCGCAACGAGTGCCTGCAGTACCGCTGCCAGTCCACCAATCTCGTCGTCGAGAACGTGGAGACGCCGTTCACGCGCGGGCTGCGCGCCGGGCAGGTGCTCACGATGCCGATCTCGCACGGCGAGGGCAAGTACTACGCCGACGCGCCGACGCTGGCCGCGCTCAAGGCGCGGCAGGGGATCGTGTTCCGCTACGCCACCACCGACGGGCAGGTGGTGAAGGCGGCCAACCCCAACGGCTCCGTCGAGAACATCGCGGGCGTCGTCAACGAGACGGGCACGGTGCTCGGGCTCATGCCCCATCCCGAGCGCGCGGCGGAAACAGCGATGGGCGGCACCGACGGGCTTCTGCTCTTCCAGTCGCTCCTCGGCACGCTGGTCGAGGACGGCACCTTCCTCAAGCGGTGATCCGGGGGTTGTTTGGCCGGGACTGAGCCGAAGGTCACTCCAGGCCTCGCCCAGAGCCTGGGGCTCACGCTCGACGAATATCATCGGATAGTCCAGCGGCTCGGCCGCGAGCCGTCATACACCGAGCTCGGTCTCTTCTCCGCCCTCTGGTCCGAGCACTGCGCCTACAAGCACTCGCGCGTGTTCCTGGGCCGGCTGCCCACGCGTGCCCCTCACCTGTTGCAGGGGCCCGGCGAGAACGCGGGAGCCGTGGACATCGGCGACGGCTGGGCGGTGGTCTTCAAGATGGAGAGCCACAACCATCCGTCGTTCATCGAGCCGTTTCAGGGCGCCGCGACCGGCGTCGGCGGGATCCTCCGCGATATCTTCACCATGGGCGCTCGCCCCATCGCGATCCTGGACTCGCTGCGCTTCGGCGATCCCGCCGATCTCAAGACCCGGCACCTCATCAACGGCGTCGTCTCCGGCATCTCCTGGTACGGCAACTGCTTCGGCTGCCCGACCGTCGGCGGCGAGATCGCCTTCGCTCCCGAGTACGCCGGCAACCCGCTCGTGAACGTCATGTGCGTCGGCCTCGTGCGCAGCGACCGGATCCACCTGGCGCGGGCCGAGGGCGTCGGCAACCCGGTCTTCTACGTCGGCAACAAGACGGGGCGCGACGGCATCCACGGCGCCACCATGGCGTCCGCCACCTTCGACGACGAGGCAGAGGCGAAGCGGCCCACCGTGCAGGTGGGCGATCCGTTCACCGAGAAGCTCCTGCTCGAGGCGTGCCTCGAGGCCATGGGCACCGGGGCCGTCGTCGGCATCCAGGATATGGGCGCCGCCGGGCTCGCGTGCTGCACCTCCGAGATGCCCGCGCGCAGCGGCACCGGGATGGAGGTGGAGCTCTCCGCGGTGCCGCAGCGTGAAGCCGACATGACGCCCTACGAGTTGCTGCTCTCCGAGTCGCAGGAGCGCATGCTCCTGGTGGGCGCGAAAGGACGCGACGAGGAGCTGCGTCGAGTGTTCGCCAAGTGGGAGCTGGACGCCGTGAAGATCGGCGAGGTGACCGGCGGTGCCGACTTGGTGGTCCGCCACCACGGCGAAGAGGTTGCCCACGTGCCCGTCGAGGCGCTGGCCGATGGGCCGCGATACGCGAAGCCCTACGCGCCGCCCGCGTGGCTGGCCGAGCGCCGGGCCTTCGATCCGCTCTCGCTGCCCGAGCCCCAGGACTACGGCGAGACGCTCGTGCGCCTGATGGGCGCGCCGACGATCGCGTCCAAGGAGTGGGCGTTTCGCCAGTACGACCAGCAGGTGGGCACGAACACGCTGGTCTTGCCGGGCTCGGACGCGGCGGTGCTGCGCATCAAGGGCACGCGGCGCGCGATCGCGATCTCCACCGACGGCAGCGGCCGCCAGGTCTTCCTCGATCCGCGCCGCGGCGCCGCCATGGCGGTGTGCGAGGCGGCGCGCAACGTGTCGTGCGCGGGCGGCCGCCCGCTCGGCGTGACGGACTGCATGAACTTCGGCTCGCCCGAACGCCCCGAAATCTTGTGGCAATTCGCGGAGGCGATCGAGGGCATTGCCGAGGCGTGCCGCGCGCTCGAGGTGCCGGTGGTCGGCGGCAACGTTTCCTTCTACAATGAGACCTCCGGAACGGCCATTCTCCCGACACCCATCTGCGGTGTGGTGGGGGTGCTGGAGGACGCGGGCCGGTTGGGGACGCAGTGGTTCAAGGCGGCGGGCCATCGCATCGCACTGCTCGGCCCCGACGCGGTGAGCCTCGGCGGCTCGGAGTATTTGTGGACGCTGCATGGGCGGCTGGCGGGGCGGCTGGCGGCCCTGGATCTTGAGATCGAGCGCCGAGTGCAGTCGGCCGTGCGCGCCGCGGTAGGGGCGGGACTCGTGACGGGCGGGCTGGCGGCGGCGCTGGCGGAGGGGTGCGTGACCGGCGCCCGCGTCAATGGCGGCGTTGGCTGCGAGGTGACGAGCGATCCGGGGCGCCGCCTCGATGAGACGCTGTTCGGGGAGGGACCCTCGCGGGTGGTGGTGAGCGTCGAGCCGGCGCGGCAGCGCGAATTCGAGGCGCTGATGGCCGAGTCGGCGATCCCGTGGCGCTGGATCGGGACGACCGGGGGCGAGCGGCTGCTCGTGCGCGCAAGGGGAGTGGTGGTGAACGTTCCCGTGGATCGCATCGAACACGCGTGGAGGAACGGCTGTGAGCGCCACATGGCGTGACGACGACCGGTTCCATGACGAGTGCGGCCTCTTCGGCATCTGGAACCATCCAGAGGCGGCCAACGTCACCTATCTCGGCCTCTACGCGCTCCAGCACCGCGGCCAGGAGTCGGCGGGCATCGCGGCCACCGACGGGCACGCGTTCCACACCGAGAAGGCGATGGGATGGGTGGCCGACGTCTTCCATCCCGAGCGCCTGCGCCGGTTGCCCGGGCATCGCGCCATCGGCCACGTGCGCTACTCGACGTCGGGCTCGTCCAATCTGAAGAACGCGCAGCCGATCACCGCCAACACCGCGCGCGGTCCGATCTCGATCGCGCACAACGGCAACCTCACCAACGCCGAGGTTCTCCGCAAGGAGATGGAGCGGGACGGGGCGATCTTCCAGTCGACGTCCGACACCGAGGTGATCCTGCACCTGCTGGCGCGCGCCCCGGCCGGCACGCTGGAGGACCAGCTGCGCCACGCGCTCGCCCAGGTGAAGGGCGCCTACTCGCTGCTCGTGCTCACGCCCGAGGCGATGTACGCGATCCGCGATCCGAACGGGTTCCGGCCGCTCACGCTGGGCCGCCTCGACGACGCGTGGGTGGTGGCCTCGGAGACCTGCGCGCTGGACCTCATGGAGGCGAAGGTCGAGCGCGACGTCGAGCCCGGCGAGATCCTCGTGATCGAGCCCGGCGGTCCGCGCTCGGTGCGCGCCTTCCCGCCCGGCGAGAAGCTGGCGTGCGTGTTCGAGTACGTCTACTTCGCGCGCCCGGACTCGGCACTCTGGGGCCGCAACGTCCACACGGTGCGCAAGTCCATGGGCCACCAGCTCGCGCGCGAGCACCCGGTGCCGGCCGCCATCGTGCTCCCGGTGCCCGACTCCGGCGTCAGCGCGGCGCTGGGCTACTCCGAGGAGTCGGGGACGCCCTACGAGATGGGGTTGATCCGCAATCATTACGTGGGGCGGACGTTCATCGAGCCCAAGCAGGGCATCCGGCACTTCGGCGTGAAGGTGATAAGCGCGTGGTGGTCGTGGACGACTCGATCGTGCGCGGCACGACGAGCCGCAAGATCGGGCGGATGCTGCGCGGCGCGGGCGCGCGCGAGGTCCACATGCGGATCTCGTCGCCGCCGATCCAGTGGCCTTGCTACTACGGCATCGACACGCCTACGCGCAAGGAGCTGATCGGGTCCAGCCACAACGTCGAGGAGATCTGCCGCTATCTCGGCGCCGACTCGCTCGGCTATCTCTCCCTGGAGGGAATGCTCAAGGCGACCGGCAGCGATCCCGCGAGTTTCTGTCACGCCTGCTTCACCGGTGCCTACAAGGTCGGCATCGAGCCGGACCCCACGCCCCAGCTCCACCTCTTCGACGTCTAGCGCGATGAAGCCCCTCACGTATCGTGACGCCGGTGTCGACATCGAGGCCGGTGAGGAGGCGGTCCGGCGCATCGCACCGCTCGCGAAAGCGACCTTCCGGCCGGAGGTGCTCGGGGGCATCGGCGCCTTCGCCGGGTTCGTGCGCGTGCCGAGCGGTTACCACGAGCCGGTGCTCGTGTCGTCGGCCGACGGCGTCGGCTCCAAGCTCAAGGTCGCGTTCCTCGCGGATCGCCACGACACGGTGGGCATCGACCTCGTCGCGATGGGCGTCAACGACCTGCTCGTCCACGGCGCGGAGCCGCTCTATTTCCTCGACTACATCGGCATCGGCAAGATCGACCCCGCGCGCGTGGAGGCGCTCGTGCGCGGCGTGGCCGACGGCTGCCGCCGCGCGGGCTGCTCGCTGATCGGCGGCGAGACGGCCGAGCTGCCCGACCTCTACGCGCCGGGCGAGTACGATCTCGCGGGCTTCGCGGTCGGCATCGTCGAGCGCGAGCGCATCCTGGACGGCGCCGCCGTGAAGCCCGGCGACGTGGTGCTCGGGCTGGCGTCGTCGGGCCTGCACAGCAACGGCTACAGCCTGGCGCGGCGGATCGTGTTCGACGTGCTCCGCCTCGGCGTGGACTCGCCGCTGCCGGGCACGGGGCGCAGCGTCGGCGAGGTGCTGCTGGAGCCGACGCGCATCTACGCCCCGGCCGTCCGCGCCCTCTTGGGCGCGGTTCCCGTGTCCGCGATGGCGAACGTCACGGGCGGCGGCCTCACGGGCAACGTGCCGCGCGTGCTGCCCGAGGGCTGCCGCGTCGTGCTGCGGCGCTCTGCCTGGCGCGAGCCCGCGGTCTTCGCCACGCTGCGCGAGGCGGGCCGCGTCAGCGAGCCCGAGATGCTGCGCACGTTCAATCTCGGGGTTGGCTACGTCGTGATCGTGCGCCCCGGCGACGCCGACCGCGCCCGCCAGGTGCTCACGAGCGCGGGGGAGACGGTGACGGCCATCGGCGAGGTCGTCGCGGGTCAACGCGGCGTGGAGCTGGCCGGCTGATGCGGATCGTGGTGCTCGGCGGCGGCTTCGCCGGCATGGAGACCGTGCGCGTGCTGGAGCGCCGGCTGCGCGAGCGCCCCGACGTCGAGCTCCTCTTGATCAGCGACCGGAACTACCTGCTCTTCACGCCGCTCCTGCCCCAGGTCGCCTCGTCGATGGTCGAGCCGCGTCACATCGTCCAGCCGCTGCGCGACATCCGCGGCTCGGGCCGGTTCCGGTTCCGCCGCGACACCGTGACGGACATCGACTTCGCCGGCCGCCGCGTCATCATGACCGAGGGCGTGGAGCGCTACGATCGGTTGGTGGTGGCGATCGGCAGCGTGGTGCCGAGCTTCGGCGTGCCTGGGGTGGAGGAGCATGCGCTCGGCTACAAGTGGCTCGAGGACGGCATCGTGCTGCGCGACCACATCCTCGACGCGGCAGAGCACGCCGACCACGAGCCCGACCCGGTCGCCCGGCGCCGCATGCTCACCGTGTGTGTCGTCGGAGGTGGATATACCGGCGTCGAGCTGATCGCGGAGCTGCAGGACTTCTTCCAGCGCTACATCGTGCCGCGCTATCGCGGCATCGATCCGGGCGACTACCGGCTGCTGCTCGTCGAGGCGGGCCACGAGATCCTGCGTGGCGTCCACCCCACGCTGGCCGAGCGCGCGCGACGCAAGCTCGGGCGCGAGGGCATCGAGATCCGCACGGACACGCGCGTGACTCGCGTGCTGCCCGGCGCGGTCGAGGTGGCCGGCGGCGAGCAGGTGCCGGTCGGCCTCACCATCTGGGCGGCCGGCGTGATCGGACATCCCGCGCTCGCCCATCTTCCCGTGGAGCGCGACCGGCTGGGGCGGCTGGTCACGCGGGCGACGATGCAGCTGAAGGACCATCCGGAGGTCTACGGCGCGGGTGACGCGGTCACCGTTGAGGGCAACCCGACGGCGTCGATCCCGATCATTCCCGCGGCGCTGGCCCATGCGCGGCTCGCGGCGGAGAACATTCTCGCGGAGCTGGAGGGCCGGGCCCTGGGCACGATCGACTTCGCGCCGCAGGGCATGCTCGTCTCGCTCGGCGAGCGCGACGCGGTGGTGGAGGTCTTCGGCCTCCGTGGAAGCTGGTCGGCTTCCGCAAGCAGCTCCAGGTGGCGCTCGACTGGGGGATGGCGCAGTTCTTCCCCCGCGACTCGTCGATCATGCGACGGGTCTCGCGCTGCTCCGTGTGCGCCCACCACACGCCGTACCGCGAGCGGGACGCCGCGTGAGCCTTACCCACAGTCGGACGAGTGCGTCGCGCCTCGCCGTCGGCGTCCTTGCCTCGGGCCGCGGCAGCAACCTCCAGGCGCTGCTCGACGCCTGCGCCGCGCCGGATTTTCCGGCGCGTATCATGGTGGTGATCTCCGACCGCGAGCGGGCGGCCGCGCTTGATCGCGCGCGCGCCGCCGGCGTCGAGGCGGTCTGGCTCAACCCCAAGGACTACGCCGACCGCGAGCGCTTCGATCTCGCCCTCGTGCGCGAGCTCGAGAAGCGGCAGGTGGGCCTCGTCTGCCAGGCGGGCTACATGCGCATCCTGTCCGCCGCCTACATCCGCGCCTTCTACGGGCGCGCGCTCAACGTCCACCCCTCGGTGCTCCCGGCGTTCCCCGGGCTGCACGCGCAGCGCCAGGCGCTCGAGCACGGCGCGAAAGTGACGGGCGCCACCGTGCACTTCGCCGACGAGGGCGTCGACACGGGGCCGATCGTGCTGCAGGCCCCCGTGCCCGTCCTCGCCGACGACACCGAAGAGACGCTGTCCGCGCGCATCCTGCTCGAGGAGCACCGCCTGTACCCCGCCGCCGTCCGCCTCTTCGCCGAGGGCCGCCTCGAGATCGCCGGCCGGCGCGTCATCATCAAGGACGCTACCAGGGAGTTTCGATGAAGATCCGGCGCGCGCTCGTCTCCGTCCACGACAAGACCGGAGTGGTCGAGCTCGCGAGGGCGCTCGCCGGCTTCGGCGTCGAGATCCTCTCGACGGGCGGCACCGCGAAGCTGCTGCGCGAGGCAGGTCTGGCGGTGCGGGACGTGGCGGAGGTGACCGGCTTCCCCGAGATGATGGATGGGCGGGTGAAGACGCTGCACCCGAAGATCCACGGCGGCATCCTCGCGCGCCGCGACGTGCCCGAGCACCTCGCTGCCCTGGACCGGCACGGCATCCCGCCGATCGACCTCGTCGTGGTCGCGCTCTATCCGTTCGAGCAGACGGTGGCGAGGCCCGGCGTGACCGCCGCCGAGGCCATCGAACAGATCGACGTCGGCGGCCCGACGATGATCCGCGCCGCCGCCAAGAACCAGGCGAGCGTGGCCGTCGTCACCGACCCCTCGCAGTACGGCGGCGTGCTCGACGAGCTGAAGAAGAACGACGGCGCGCTGTCGGATGCGACCCGCCAGCGGCTCGCGCAGGAGGCGTTCCGACGAACGGCTCAGTACGACGCCGCCATCGCGGCATGGCTTTCATCGGAGGGGGCCGTCCAGGCCCCCTCCGATGCCTCCCCCATCGGAGGCGCCGGCGAAGCCGGCGCTCGAAGTGGCAATTTCCCCACGCGCTTACGGCTCGAAGGCGAGCGCGCCGCATCGTTGAAGTATGGCGAGAACCCGCACCAGTCTGCGGCGTTCTACCGCCTCGCCGGGGGGCCCGCCATCGGGCTGGCGGCGATGAGGCAGCGGCATGGGCCCGAGCTCGGCTACAACAACCTGCTCGATTTCTCCGCCGCGCTGGGGCTGCTCCTCGAGTTCGACGAGCCGGCCGCCGTCGTCATCAAGCACACGAACCCGTGCGGCGCCGCGCTGGGCCCGACGGTGGGCGCCGCGCTGGAGAAGGCCAAGGCCTCGGATCCCGTCTCGATCTACGGCGGCATCGTCGGCGTCAACCGCACGCTCGACATGGCGGTCGTGCAGGCGCTGGCCGGGATCTTCGTCGAGATCCTGTTCGCGCCGGCCTACGAGCCCGGCGCGCTCGACGAGCTGCAGCGAACGAAGAAGAAGTGCCGCGTGTTCGAGGTGCCGTGCGACCGGCGGGCGCTGCCCGCGCGGCTGCCGGAGTACCGCAGCGTGCTCGGCGGGCTCCTCGCCCAGAGCACGGACCAGATCGATCTCGATCCCGGCGCACTCAAGATCGTCACGAAGCGCCAGCCGACACCGGCTGAGCGTCACGCCCTCAGCTTCGCCTGGCGCGTGGGCAAGCACGCCAAGTCCAACGCCATCGTGCTCACGACGGCCGACCAGGTCATCGGCGTCGGCGCCGGTCAGATGAACCGGGTCGACGCCGCGAAGCTGGCCGTGATGCGCGCGCGTGAGGTGGGCCTCCGCACGGAGGGCACGGTCTGCGCCTCCGACGCGTTCTTCCCGTTTCGCGACGGTCTCGACGTCGTCGCCAAGGCGGGCGCCACGGCGGTGATCCAGCCGGGCGGCTCGGTGCGCGACGAGGACGTCATCGCCGCCGCCGACGAGCACGGCATGGCGATGCTCTTCACCGGCCTTCGCCACTTCCGGCACTGAGGCGTCCGTGACCGAGCGCGTCTCATGACCGAGCGCATCTATGGGCTGCGCGAGCTCACGCGCATTCTCACGCTCACCCCGCGGCGGGCGGGGCAGCTCAAGCGCCTGAACCTGCTGCACGGCGAGCTGCGCTACACGTTCCGCGAGCTCCTGGCGCTGCGCGCGGCGGCGTCGCTGCTCGATTCCGGCGCGTCGGTGCGCCAGATCCGCCAGGCGCTCGACGCGCTCCGCCGGCGCGATCCCGAGATCCGGCAGCCGCTCGCCGAGATGCGCCTGGTGCTCGACGGCGGCCGCGTGCTGGTGGAATCCGAACGCGTCCGCTTCGATCCGCGCACGGGCCAGACCGTGCTCGACCTCGATGCCGGCAACCTCGAGAAGGCCGCGGAGGCGACGCTCGTGACCGGCCTCGTGCGACCGATGGCGCCGCCCACCGAGCAGGCGGAAACGTGGTTCGAGCGCGCCAGCGAATGGGACGCGGACCCTGCGCAGTGGAACGACGCCATCGACGCCTACCGGCGTGTGGTCGCCATCGACCCGACCTATGCCGCCGCGTGGAACAACCTCGGCCTGCTGCTGCATCGCATGGGACGGTACGACGAGGCGCGCGAATCCTACGATCGCGCCCTCGGCGAGGCGGGGGACTGCGCCGAGGCCGCCTACAACCTCGGCTCGCTCAACGAAGACACCGCCGACGTCGACGAGGCGATCCGCTGCTATCGCCGCGCGCTGGACGTTTCGCCGGACTACGCCGACGCGCACTTCAACCTGGCCGGCGCGCTGGCGCGTGCGGGCCGCGGCGACGAGGCCGTGAAGCACTGGCAGCGCTACCTCGAGCTGGACGCCGGCAGCCCGTGGGCGAAGATCGCGCGCGCCCACCTGGACGTCGTCGAGCGGCCGGGCGAGACGAGCGAGTGAACCTCCTCGTCGTCGGTGGCGGCGGCCGCGAGCACGCGCTCTGCTGGAAGCTCGCCCAGAGTCCGCGGCTGACGCGCCTGGTGGCGGCGCCGGGTAATCCCGGCATCGCGCGGCACGCCGCCTGCGTGGCGGTGAGCGTCGACGACCACGACGGCGTCGTGCGGCTCGCCGAGCGTGAGCGCGCCGACCTCGTCGTCGTGGGGCCGGAGGTGCCGCTGGTCGCCGGGCTGGCCGACCGACTGATCGACAAGGGCCTTGCGGTCTTCGGGCCGAGCGCCCGCGCGGCCGCCATCGAAGGCAGCAAAGCGTTCTCGAAGGCCTTGATGGCCCGCCATGGGATCCCGACCGCGCGCTTCGACACGTTCGACGACCCAGCACGTGCGCGCCGGTTCTGCCGCGAGTTGGGCGCACCGCTTGTCATCAAAACCGACGGCCTGGCGGCCGGCAAGGGCGCCATCATCTGTCGCACGCTGCCGGAAGCGGACGACGCCATCGTCGCCTGCATGGAGCGCCGCGACTTCGGCGTCGCCGGCGCGCGCGTGATCGTCGAGGAGTTTTTGCACGGCGACGAGGTTTCGTTCTTCGCCCTCGTGAGCGGCCGGCGGGCGGTGCCGCTCGCGGCGGCGGAGGACCACAAGGCCGTCTTCGACGGCAACCGCGGTCCGAACACCGGGGGGATGGGCGCGTTCACGCCCGTCGTCGCCTTCGATGCCGCGATGCGCGAGCGCGTGATGACCACGATCGTCGAGCCGACGATCGCCGCCCTCGCCGACGAGGGCGCGCCGTACAGTGGCGTCCTGTTCGTGCAGCTGATGCTCACGGCCGATGGGCCGAAGATCGTGGAGTTCAACTGCCGATTCGGCGATCCCGAGTGCCAGGCGATCCTGGCGCCCATGGACGCCGACCTCTTGCCGCTGCTCGACGCCGTCGCGCGCGGCGTGCCGTTGCCCGCGCCCGTGCCGGCGACGCGCGCCGCGGTCTGCGTCGTCGTCGCTTCCGGTGGATATCCGGGGCGCTATCCGACCGGTGCGCCGATCGACGGGATCGACGAGGCGGAGCGTGTGCCCGGCGTCGTCGTCTTCCACGCCGGCACCGCACTGCAGGAGGGCCGGGTGGTGACGGCGGGCGGCCGCGTGCTCGGCGTGACGGCGACGGCCGACGGCGTGCCGGCCGCGATCGAGGCGGCCTACGCGGCGGTCGCGAGGATCCGCTTCGATGGCATGCACTATCGCAGGGACATCGGGCGGCGCAAGGCCGCGCAGGAGGCGTCGTGACCGACCCGATCCGCGTGGGTATCGTGCTGGGCAGTGACTCGGACCTCGAGGTGATGCTCGAGGCCGTGAAGGTGCTGGACACGCTGCAGGTCGGCAGCGAGGTCGTCGTCGCCTCCGCGCACCGCACGCCGAAGAAGACCGAGGAGTACGCGTCGACGGCCGAGGCGCGCGGGCTCGGCGTGCTGATCGCCGCCGCCGGCGGCGCCGCCGCGCTGCCCGGCGTGCTGGCGGCCTCCAGCGCCCTGCCGGTGATCGGCGTGCCGATCGCTGCCACGCCGCTGGGCGGCATGGACGCGCTGCTCTCGATCGTGCAGATGCCGAAGGGCGTGCCGGTGGCGACGGTGGCCATCGGGAGCTGGGGAGCCGCCAACGCCGCCATCCTGGCCGCCCAGATCCTCTCCGTCGGCGACGCGGCGCTGCGCAAGCGCCTCGCCGCCTATCGCGCCGCGCTCGCCGCCGAGGTCGAGGACCGCGCGCGGCGCGTCGCCGACAAGCTCAAGTCGCGCGGCTGACGGGCGCCGGGTGCCGACGGAGGTCGTGCGCGTCGATCCCGTCGCCCCCGACGAGCGCGTGCTCGACGAGGCGGCGCGCGTGCTGGGCCGCGGCGGTCTCGTCGCGTTTCCCACGGAGACCTTCTACGGTCTCGGCGCCGCCGCGCTCGATCGCCGGGCCGTGCGCCGCGTGTTCGAGGTCAAGGGGCGCCCCGCGTCGATGCCGCTCCTCGTCCTCGTGGACTCCGAGGCGATGGTCGGGCGCGTGGCGCCCGAGATTCCGGCGCGTGCCCGCGAGCTCATCACGCGGCACTGGCCGGGCGCGCTCACCCTGGTCCTTCGCGCCTCGGCGGGACTGCCCGCCGAGCTCACGGCCGGGACGGGGACCGTCGGCGTGCGGTTGCCCGCGCACGCGACGGCCCGCGCGCTCGTCCGCGCCCTCGGCGCCCCGGTGACGGCGCCCAGCGCGAACCCGACGGGCGCCGAACCGCCGACGACCGCCGGCGCCGTCCTCGCCCACTTCGGCGACGCGCTCGACCTCGTGCTCGACGGCGGGCCCACGCCCGGTGGTGCCCCCTCGACGGTGGTCGACGTCACCGTCGACCCGCCGCGCGTGATCCGACAGGGAGCCGTTACACTGACGTTGTGATGGTATTGCGAGCCGCAGGACGTCGTGCCGGCCCGGCCGGCCCGTCCGAGGCGAGCTTATGATAGGAATCACGGGCGTCATCCAGGCCGGCGGGCGCAGCACGCGCATGGGCGGCGAGCCCAAGGCCCTGCTGGAGCTCGGCGGCAAGCGCATCGTCGAGCGCGTCGTCGACGCGCTGGGCGCCGTGCTGGCGGACCTGCTCGTCGTGACCAACACGCCGGAGCGTTACGCGTTCCTGGGCCTGCCGATGGTCGCCGACCGTTACCCGGACGGCGGCGCGCTCGGCGGCATCTTCACGGGACTCGACGCCGCCCGCGGCGACGCCGCCTTCACCGTGGCGTGCGACATGCCGTTCCTGTCTCCGGACGTCATGCGGCTGGTGCTCGCGCGGGCGGGAGAGGCCGACGTCGTCATCCCGCGGGTGGACGGCCAGTACGAGACGATGCACGCGCTCTACACGAAGGCATGTCTGCCGGCCATGGAGACGCGACTGCGCGCGGGGCAGCTCAAGATCGTCGGCTTCTTCCCGGACGTCCGGGTGCTCGAGATCGACGCCGCCGCTGTCGCGCGCCACCGCGCGCCTCGGGTCGCGTTCATGAACGTCAACACGCCCGACGAGCTCGCGCGGGCCCGCGCGCTGGCGGAGCAGGTGGATTGACGTGGTGAGGCTGCGGCCCGTGCTCGTCGTGCACTACCACGAGATCAGCCTCAAGCGCGGCAACCGCCCGCTGTTCCTGCGCCACCTCCGGCGCAACGTCGAGCGCGCGCTGGCCGACACGGGCCCCGCCGCGATCGAGCAGCTCTCCGGCCGCGTCCTGGTGGACCTCGAGGGCCATCCCGCGCCGGAGGCGGCCCGCGATCGCGC
>WNFJ01204437.1_pt1 | contig 13035 bp, 11 predicted proteins | sample 5400461 | NCBI WGS metagenome assembly WNFJ01 (sample SAMN13153349, study PRJNA577476) | soil metagenome | isolation source: 115 cm saprolite on Douglas fir-dominated hillslope | place: USA:California | collected 2013-09-17 | reverse complement strand
ACGACAACAGCAAAGGCAGAAGCAGATCCCTACGGGATGACAAACAGAAAGGCAAAGACAAAAGCAAGAGGAGAAGGCCGAGATGATGGGCGAAATCTGGATAGGAAATGTTCCGGAAAAAGGTAACGGTAAAGGGTTGATATACTTAGCGGGTTGCAATCGAGAAAATTTTGCAGTGCTGTTGGGAACGAAGCGGGGCATGGGTGCGTATACCTGCCCAGCCGCAGCATCCTGATCGACGGGGTGCCCAGGCCGGCAACATTCTTTAAGAGTCCTGTGGACAGTGCTGCGCGTCTTAGAAAGACTGGAAAAGATCTGTGTGTCAATGTGATCCCGCGGATTTTGTGCGGGGTTCGGGAAGACTCAAGCATCCGGTAGAGCCGCCCCAAGGGCAATGCCGGTTAAGAATCGGGAAGAGTTGGAGAGCGCATCGTGAGATTAAAGGATATGCAGGCGGCAGCGTGCATTGCATTGTTGCTGATGAGCGTGTGTACGCAACCGGGAGTGGCGCAGCAGACGAATCCGGCGGTGCCGACCCCAACGGGGACCGTGCAGAATACGACGGGGCAGCCTGGTCTGCCGCAGGCTCCTGAGCCGAAGTACACGGAGCCGTTGTATCTGCGGGATACGGGCATCGACTATACGAAGCCGAAGAGCCACTTCCGTAATCCGATTGCACCGTACACCGCGAGCAATGTGCCGCTGCCCCGGACGGGGAATACGCCTCGGTTGGGCTCGCTGCTGCGCGACGGGAAGATCTACCTGAGCCTGTCGGATGCGGTGACGCTGGCGGTTGAGAACAACTACGACATTGCCATTGCCCGGATCAACCTGGATATCGCGGACACGGATATTCTGCGAGCGAAGGCTGGTTCGACGCTGCGCGGTGTATCGACCGGCGTGGTGCAGAATACGCTGGGCGGAACGACAACGACGATTACGGGCGGCGGTGGCCCGGGCGGGACCTCGAGCGCGGCGGGCGGTGGCGGCACCGGTGCGCAGGGACTTGTGCTGAGCACACAGGGCGGCGGGCCAACGGTGCCGAATCTCGACCCGGCGCTGACGGGCACGATTCAGTATGAAGCGGCGAATACGCAGCAGAGCACAACCTTTATTACGGGAACGAATACGCTGAGCCAGAATACGGGGACGTATAACTTCGCGTATCAGCAGAACTTCCTGACCGGAACGCTGTTCAATTTTTCGTTCAACAACTCCCGCACGATGACCAACAGCGTGCGGTCAACCTACAGCCCGCAGGTGAACTCGTTCTTCCAGGCGAAGGCGACGCAGCACCTGCTGCAGGGCTTTGGCTGGGGCATCAATGGCCGGTTTATTCTGCAGGCCAAGAACGACCGGCGGATCACGGACTCGGCGTTCCGGCAGCAGCTTCTGTCTACTGTGACCCAGGTGGAGAACATCTACTGGGCGCTGGTGAGCGCCTATGAGGATGAGCTGGCGAAGGAGCGGGCGCTGGCGCAGTCGACCCAGTTGACGGCGGACAACCGGAAGCAGTTGGAGATTGGAACGTTGGCTCCGCTGGATGTGGTGAACTCGGATAGTCAGGTCGCGACCGATAAGCAGGCGCTGGTGGCGTCGAAGACGAACCTGGAGTATCAGCAGTTGCTGATGAAGCAGGCGATTGCGCGGAACCTGAACGATCCGGCGCTCTCGAGCGCTCCGGTGATTCCGACGGACCGCGTCGGTCTTGACCGGTTGCCGGAAGAGGACACGACGGCGGAGCAGTTGGTGCAGCAGGCCTATGCGAACAATCCGCAGATCGAGCAGGCTGTGCTGAATATGAAGAACAACGAGATCACGATCAAGGCGTTCAAGAACGGCCTGCTGCCAACGGTGGATGCGTATGGGTTCTATGGCGGATCGGCGCTGGGTGGCGTGCAGAACCCTCTGCTGAACTGCGCGCAGAATCCGGGGACCTGCCCAGTGCCTACGACGGGCTATGGGGATGTGCTTCAGAATTCCTTCAACAACTCGTATCCGGATAAAGGTGTTGGTGTGAACATCAGTATCCCGCTGCGGAACCGGACGGCGCAGGCGGACCAGGCGCGGTCGCAGATGGAGTACCGGCAGTCGCAGATGCGGTTGCAGCAGCTTTACACGCAGATTCGGATCCAGGTCATCAATGCACAGTATGCGATCACCAACGACCGGGCGCAGGTGCAGGCGGCGCAGGCGGCGCGTGACTTTGCGGCGCAGAGTCTTGATGCGGAGCAGAAGAAGTACAGGCTGGGCGCATCGACGACGGCGCTGGTGCTGCAGCAGCAGAGGAACCTGGCGACTGCGGACAATAACCTGATCTCGGCTACGGGTGCGTATGCGAGGGACAGAGTGGCGCTGGGTCAGTTGCTGTCGAATCTTCTGGATAAGTATGGGATCAGCATCCAGGATGCGGCGACGGGCGCGGTAGCGCAGACTCCGGTGATTCCGGGGTTGACGGCACCGAAGGAACCGGAGGCTCCGAAGCCGATCTCGACGCCTCCTGTACCGCCTCCGCAATAAGAGGGTGGATTGACGAGAGGGTCCGGGCCTTTGGCTCGGGCCCTTTTGTTTTTGGGATTCTCGTCGATGAAAAGGCTTAACACCGATTTGCACCGATGACACCGATCAGGAACAGGCAATGCGATTGGCGATTCTTCGGTGTGGTGGAAACCCATGTCCCAAGATCGGGACAGGGGCACCCGCGTTGATTTGAACTAAACTGAAGGTCTATGGGTAACGAACAGGTTAACGGGCATTTGAACTCTTTGGCCAAGGCGGCTTCGGCCTATCTGCGGTCTGCGATGCATCAACCGGTGGAGTGGCAGGAGTGGGGGGAGGAGGCGTTTGCGCGGGCGTTGACGGAGGACAAGCCGATTCTGCTGGATATCGGCGCGGTGTGGTGCCACTGGTGCCATGTGATGGATCGCGAGTCGTATGAGAATGCCGAGACGGCACGGGTGATCAATGAACACTTTGTCGCGGTGAAGGTGGACCGGGATGAGCGGCCGGATGTGGATACGCGGTATCAGGCAGCGGTCTCTGCCATCAGTGGGCAGGGTGGGTGGCCGCTGACGGCGTTTCTCACTCCTGAGGGGAAGCCTTACTTTGGCGGGACTTATTTTCCGCCGCAGGATCAGCATGGGCGGCCTGGCTTTCAGCGGGTGCTGCTGACGATGGCGGAGGCGTTTCAGAATCGGCGGGATGAGGTGAATGACTCGGCCGGCAGCGTGATGGCGGCGATTGAGCACAACGAATCGTTTATGGGGAGGGTGGGGAATCCGGGACCGGAGCTGGTGGCGAAGGTGATCTCGTCGGCCCTGAAGCAGTTCGATGCGCGGTCGGGCGGGTTTGGGTCGCAGCCGAAGTTTCCTCATTCGGGGGGGATCGATCTGCTGCTGGATGCAGCTTCGCGGGTGTCGGCCAGGGGGCGTGAGGGCTCTACCGAGGCGGCGAAGACGGCGGCGATGGTGACGCTGCAGAAGATGTCGAAGGGCGGGATCTACGACCATCTGGCGGGCGGATTCCATCGCTACTCGGTGGATGACCAGTGGGTTGTGCCGCACTTCGAGAAGATGGCATATGACAACAGCGAGCTGCTGAAGAACTATGTTCACGCGTTCCAGACGTTCGTCGAGCCGGAGTGCGCGAGGGTGGCGCGGGAGATGATCCAGTGGATCGACGGGTGGCTGAGCGATCGGGAGCGGGGCGGGTTCTATGCTTCGCAGGATGCGGACTTCTCGCTGGATGACGACGGCGACTACTTTACCTGGACCAGGGATGAGGCGGCGGAGGTTTTGACCGCGGAGGAGATGGCGATTGCCAGTGCGTACTACGACATCGGCGAGATTGGGGATATGCACCACAATCCGGCGAAGAATGTGCTGCATGTAAGAGGGACGCTGGAGGCGGTGGCGCGGTCGAATGGGGTGACGCTGGAGGAGGCGAGGGAGCGGCTGGCTTCGGCGAAGACGAAGCTGTATGCGGCGAGGTTGAAGCGGCCTACGCCTTATGTGGATAAGACGATCTACGTGGGCTGGAATGGGATGCTGATCTCGGCTTATCTGGAGGCAGGGCGGGTGCTGGATATGTCGGAGGCTCGGGCGTTTGCGCTGAAGTCTCTGGATCGGGTGCTGGGGACGGCATGGGACTCGACGGCTGGGATGGCGCATGTGGTGGCCTACGGCGAGGCCGGCGGCTCTGGTGCGCGCGTGGCCGGGGTGCTGGAGGACTATGTGTTTCTGGGGCATGCTGCTCTGGATGCGTGGGAGGTAACGGGGGAATTGCGGTACTACTCGGCTGCGGAGGCGATTGCCGAGGGCGCTATGAAGCGGTTTTACGATCCGGTGGGGTGTGGGTTCTTCGATACGGAGGTTCCGGCTGAGGGAGAGACGAGGCTGGGGGTGCTGGGGGCTCGGCGGAAGCCGTTGCAGGACTCGCCTACGCCGGCGGGGAATCCTACGGCTGCGGCTCTGCTGTTGCGGCTGGAGGCTCTGAATGGGCGCGAGGACTACGCGGTGAAGGCTCTGGAGACGCTGGAGACGTTTGCCGGGGTGGTGGAGCACTTTGGTTTGTATGCGGCCAGTTATGGACTGGCGCTGCAGCGGATGGTGCAGCGGGCGGTGCAGGTTTGCGTGATTGGCGATGATGCCGATGCCCGGCGGCTGGAGGCGGTGGCGTTGGCGCGGTATGCGGTGAATAAGAGCGTGATCCGGCTGCGGCGGGATCAGATGGGAGACCGCCGACGCTCAAGGAGACGCTGCCGCATCTGCCTGGGCTGAAGGATGGGGGGAGCTTTGCCGTGGTCTGTAGCGGCAAGGGGTGTCTGCCGCCGGTTTCGACGGTGAATGAGCTGATTGCGGCGATGAATCAGTCGTTGTAGAGAGGCCGGAACGTTTTTAGGGTAGCACGAACAACGGCAAGAGCAAGAGCTGGCTGGGTGAATCTGTACATTCCCACCCATCGCGATGAAACCGCGATGGATGGGGCACCCGTACAGGTGTGGCTGGGTCGAGGAGAACAGACAACAGCAAGAGCAGAGGCAACCGCAGGTCCTTCGACTCCGCAGTTCGCAAAGTGCGCGAGTTGCTTCGCTCAGAATGACACGGTTTTGGTGGGTCAGGAGAAGAACAAGCAACAACGAATGCCACGATGATTTAGCAGGCTGCCTGGTCGTCAGGCACCTATGGTGGGGCGTGCGGGTGGGGCGGTGGGGTCTGGCTTCTGTTGCGTGATGAGTAAGTTGGAGGAGATGCCGAGGGGGATGCCTTCCTTCTCGAAGGCGATGATGATGCGGCGGCGAAGTTCGCGGAGGACGCCGTCGCGCTGGTTGGCGCGGACGCGGATGTTGATGGGGTAGATGACCTCGCGGCCGCGGATGTCGTTGACGCCGAGGATTTCGGGGTCCGAGATGGCGATGTCCTTGAAGGCTAAGTCTTTGCGGACTTCCTCGGCCAGTCTGCCGAGGAGGGCGATCACCTTATCGGGGTTGGCGCTGACGTCGACGCTGACGGGGAGCGAGGCGATGGAGAAGTCACGGGAGAGGTTGGAGACGGTGGCGACCTGGCTGTTGGGGATGATGTAGAGGGTGCCGTCTCCGTCGCGCAGAGTGGTTCGGCGGAGGGAGAGGTCCTCGACGGTGCCCTTGAGGCCGGCGAGGCTGACGACTTCGCCGACGTTGTACTGGTCTTCGACGAGGATGAAGATGCCGTTGAGCATGTCCTTGAAGATGCTTTGGGCTCCGAGGCCGATGCCGACGCCAACGATTCCGGCGGAGGCGAGCAGCGGCTGGTAGGGGATGTCGAAGACGTTGAGAATCTGCAGGAAGGCGATGAAGCCGAGGACTCCGTAGGAGGTTGCGCGGAGGATGGAGGCCATGGTGCGGAGCTGGGCGGCTCGGTGGAAGTTGCCGACCTGACTGTCTGCGTGCTTGCGAAGGCGTTTGACGAAGAACAGGACGACGCGCTGGAGGATGAAGATGACGAGGAAGACGACGAGGATCTTCGGCAGCTTCTCTCTCACGAAGACGATGATATCGTCGTGCCAGCCGTGTCCGATGATCTTGAGGATGCGTTCGTCTTGCGGGGCCATGGTCTGGAGGAGCATGATTACTGAAATCTCACTTTCGTGCGGGATGCTTTAGAACAGAATGCGTCAGCCACATGTTGGATGCAAACTTAGCCGGGAGTGAGATGAGGGGGATCCGCCTGCCGGCGGAGAGGAAGGTGTGCCATGAAGATGGTTCGCGCTGGAACGATTGCGATGGTGTTGCTGACAGGAGCCTCTGGACTGATCAGCGGACAGGGCGGTGGAGGAATCCGCCAGAATCCGCCGCAGCCGATGCCGGGGCGGGGGAACATCGGTTTGCCGCCTATCGATGGGCGGGATCTTACGATGGATCCGCTGGGACCGCGGCTGGAAGAGCAGCAGGCCAGGACGCGGAACAACGAGAGGCAGAAGAGGTTGGTGGCAGATACCAATAAGCTGCTGTCGCTCGCGACCGATCTGAAGCAACAGCTGGATAAGACGAATACGGATGTGCTGTCGGTGGATGTGGTGAAGAAGGCGGAGGAGATCGAGAAGCTGGCGAAGAGCGTGAAGGACCGAATGAAGGGCTAGGCTAGGGTCTTGCAGGATGCAGCCCGGGGGAGTGTCAAGCCAGTTCGGGCTGGGAATCGGGTGTCATATGCGAACACTTCGAGTGGTAAGGGTTGGGATCGTGCTCCTGGCAGGCGCCTTCGGGACGCTGGGCGGTTTCACGATACAGGCACAGCAGCCGTCGGGGCCGGTACGGTTGAATAGCGGCAATCCTCCGATGGGCAGGATCAATCAGCCGGATGCCGATTCGCAGGAGCAGCAGCAGACGGAACAGCAGAAGGTGCGCGTGCCGACCAGCGACCGGCAGAAGAAGCTGGCGGCGGATACGGACAAGCTGCTGGCTCTCGCGAAGGAGTTAAAGCAGCAGGTGGATAAGACGAACAAGGATGTGTTGTCGGTCAATGTGGTGAAGAAGGCGGAGGAGATCGAGAAGCTGGCGCGCAGCGTGAAGAGCCAGATGAAGGAGTAAGCGGTATCTGGGGCGATGCCGGCTCTGAAAAATAGTGTTGAAGCGACTTGCCGAGCGAGAAGGGAAAGGAGTACAAGGGTTCGGCTTCGGACTGGTCTACATGACGGCCGGGCAGGGGTAGTGCGATGCTTCGAGCATTTTCGGGCGTTTTGATGGTGTGGGTGGTATTGGCGGCCATGGGCCGGGGACAGATGAAACCGCAGTCAGAGTTGATGGGGGCGAGTTCTCCGGCGTTAGCCAGGCCCAGTGTTATTTTGCATGCTCTCCCAATCGGGGTCCAGCGGCTGCGGATGCAGAATGTTGCCAGACAGGACAAGCTTGTATCCGACACGAACAAGCTGCTGGCATTGATCTCGAACTTCAATCAGCAGGTGAATAGGAGCGATGTGGAGTTGTCGCCGGCGGAGATAGCGAAGAAGGCGGAGGAGATTGAGAAGCTCGCTCGTAGAGTGAAGGATGGGATGAGGGAGTGAGGGGTTTTTCGGGAACTGCGGCGCGACCTCTAGATGTAGCTGCATCATAGGCAGCTCTGCCTATCCGTGCGATTACCTTTTCCCGGGTAGCCTGGTCTGCGGTCGAATCGGTTACGAACACCGCAATTGCAAGTTGCCGTCCATCTGGCAGAGCGATCAATGCAATGTCATTCGTCGCGTGAGCCACGCCGTTGTCTACGTCTGATGTGCCAGACTTATGAGCCACGCGTGTTCCCTCCGGAAGATCGGCTTCCAGTCGCTTTGTTCGTCCCGATGGAAGCATCCAGTTCAGGAGCAGATCTGTGTTCTTCGATGTCAGCGGCGAATTCTCGCTGATCCTGCGAAGAAGTTGAACGGCTCCAGATGGCTCGAACCAGTTGCGATATTGGGCAGTCACGTCTCGATGCAACGTGTGTTCTCCGTCCTGGAGATTAAACCCGGTGACTCCTATCGAGGCCATATAGGCGTTTACTGGTTCTGGACCACCCACAAGGCGAAGCAGGATGTCCGCCGCAGCGTTGTCGCTCAGGGAAACAGTCAATCGCAGAAGTTCCCGCAAGGGTACATCGACGCCTGCTTCTGGGTATTTGTCCTGTAAAGGACTGTATGCGTGCGGAAGGATGCGGTCTGCAGGAAGAAAACTCACCGGCTGGTCCAGCCCGAGAGTGCCCTGCTCGACGTGATGCAGGACAGTGAGAGCCAGCGGCAATTTGAAGACTGACTGCATGGGCGGGTGAGCATTCGGATTGAGATCACAGTTGAGCGATGAGCCAGGCAACGAACACGCTACAGATACTTTGCCGTGCGCTTCGGCAGCAATCTCCCGAATCTGCTTCTGAAGAACGCTCTCGCTCGATGAATCTTCGGTTATGAGGTAAGAGTTGACCCCGATCAGTCTTTTTAGAGAAGGAGTCTCTGCCAATAAAACCGGATGAAGAAAAGGGATCAAAACAGACGTGACTGCACAGGCGCACACTGTGGTCCAACGTGAGGATTGGTTCAAGGTCATCTGAGCATGGTAAGCGATGATGTTCTCATTTGAACACGCACAGTACCACGCCTGAAGAGGCCGCATTTCGGTAACTCGCCATCTCCAGGCGTTCAGTGGGATCAACAACGAACAACATAAGAGCTGTGGCTCCGCCGAGGTTGGTGGATCAGGGAAGGGCGAGGGCGGTAGCGGCATTGATCTGAGGAACCGGCAGCAGGGATGATGGGACTGCCGTGGAGCGCATGGTGGCGATGATGTGGGCTGCGTCCCAGGTGGGGTGGGCGGCGCGGAGGAGGGCGGCTACACCGGCGGCGAGAGGTGCGGCGGCGCTGGTGCCGATTGCCTGGACGTAGGGGGTGTGGCCGAGGTTGAAGCAGCCGAAGCTGTGGGCGGAGTCTGTGGGTGGGCCGTCGGTGGTGGATGGTTTGCCGGAGCTGCAGGCTCCGCGTACCCAGCCGCTGACGGCGAGGTCGGCGCCGATGGGATAGCTGCCACCCGGTGCCGCGAGGGCGTTGAGGGGAGCGCCGTAGTTGCTGTAGTAGGCGAGCGAGGTGGGGCCAGGGGCGCAGGTGGCTCCGGCAGAGGTGTTCTGGGCGCAGGCGGGGTTGGTGGAGGCGACGATGGCCAGGACGCCTCGGGCCTGTGCGGGGAGCTCGACGTAACGGGGGTTGGAGAGATCGTAGCCTTCGTTGCCGGCTGCGGCGATGAGGACGACACTGGACTGCGCGGCGGCGTAGGTGATGCGGTCGAAGGCAGCCTTGAGGCCGGCACCTTCGCCGGTGGAGACATCGATGGTGGCGCCGAGAGAGAGGGAGACTACGTCGGCGTGGTTGGCCATGGCGTCCTCGATGCCCTGGATGACCCAGCTGAGGAGGCCGCTGGCCTGACCGGCGGTGCAGCGGCTGGCGATGGTGGCGCCGTCGCCGACGATGGAGGCGGGCATGCGCTGAAGGGCCGGTGCCGGGGCCGAGGGCGGCGGCGGCGAGAGAGGCTGTCCAGGTGCCGTGGCCGTCCTGGTCTTGCGGGGTTCCGTCGTCGCAGGGGCTGGGGAAGGCGGCCTGATCGACTTCGCTGAGGTTGAGGGCGAGGTTGGGCGCGATGTCGGGGTGGGTGGCATCGACGCCGCTGTCGAGGATGGCGATGCGGACGCCTTTGCCCATGGTGGTATTCCAGGGGCCGATGGCTGGACCGCCGGGGACGTTGTTGCCGTAGCCGCCGACCTGCTGGACGGCCCAGCCCTGGGGGGACTTGGTGTAATAGGTGTCGTAGGTATTGGGGGGCGCGGCGTTGCCGACGATGACGCTGAAGGTGGGTGGGGTGGAGGATGGGCTGGATGCGGAGGTGGTGGGCGGTGACGATGCGGTCGTGCAGGACGTACTCGACGTTGGGCTGGGCGGCGAGGCGGCGCATAGTGGCGGCGTCGTCCTGATCGAGGGCCGAGGAACTGGCGGTGGCGATACCGAAGTGTTCGCTGCGCTGGAGGAGGCGGGCGCCTGCAGAGTGCACGCGGATTTCAGCGTCGCCGGGGACGGTGGAGTTGCGGTAGACGACAAGGTATCGATGCGGGAGGATGGTGGCTGCATCAGACAGTGTGTTGCCCTGCGCGATGACGCAGGGTGCGGTGGCGAGGGAAATGAGGATCGGGATGGCGAGTCTGAGTCTGCAACGGAGCGAGGTGCGGCTTATGAATGCCGGGGGGATCGACTTTTCGAGAAGGAAGCTAGGAAGGACCGACACGACTGCACCTCGCTGTTTTGCGCTGGTGTATGCATCGGCGCCTATGGAAAAAGAAAACAGGGTGAGGGCTGCTTTGTGGTATTACTTCGGTTTAGCGGGTGAAAGCCGACTTGCCCGAGACTGGATTGACCCTGTCCGAGTCATCATGCTCTAATTGCCGCCTTTGTGAAGCACGTGGAGATTTGGCGTTCTAAGGAGACCTTTGCATGCATGTAGTTGGCCTTTTGGCTGTTGCAGTCCTAGAGCAGGTTCCGTATACACCTGCGTATGTTTCGAAGAGTAATGGGCAAGTATGGCTGTGGATTGCGCTGGGTGTTGGAGTGTTGGCACTGGTGGCCGCATTCATGCTGGCGAAGACAGTGATTGCCGCGGACGCCGGGACGCCGGACATGCAGGTGATCTCGAATGCGATCCGCGAGGGGGCTGAGGCGTTTCTGAAGCGGCAGTATAGGACGATTGGCGTGATCGCGGTGGTCCTGGCGGTGATGGTGTTTGTGGGGTATCAACTATCGCCCAGGACTTCGCCTTATGCGTTGAAGACGGTGGTGAGCTTTCTGATGGGTGCGGTGTGCTCGGCGCTGGCAGGGTATACGGGGATGTACTGCTCGATTCGGGCGAACATCCGGACGGCTTCCGCGGCGCGGACGAGCTTGAATCTAGCGCTGCAGATGGCTCTGCGGGGCGGGGCTGTGACGGGGCTGGTGGTGGTGGCTCTGTCGCTGCTTGGTGTGGGTTTCCTGTTCCTGTTCTTTGGCGGATTGGATCATCCGGAGACGGTGCCGTATCAGTTGGTTGGATTTGGATTCGGGGCTTCGCTGGTGGCGCTGTTTGCTCAGCTTGGCGGTGGAATCTATACGAAGGCTGCCGATGTGGGCGCTGACCTGGTGGGTAAGGTTGAGGCCGGGATTCCGGAGGACGATCCCCGGAATCCGGCGGTGATTGCGGATTTGGTGGGCGACAATGTCGGCGACTGCGCAGGGCGTGGCGCGGACCTGTTTGAGTCGACGGCGGCGGAGAATGTGGGCGCGATGATTCTGGGTGCGGCGCTGTATCCGGTGTTCGGAGTGAAGGGGATTCTGTTTCCGCTGATCGTGCATGCGATCAACTTGATTGCGAGTACCGTGGGCGTGTTCGTCGTGAAGACGCGCGAGGACGAGGACCCGATGCATGCGCTGAATAAGGGCTTTTATGTGACGTCGGCGCTGGCTCTGACGGGGTTTGCCGGAGCGGTATATGCGATGCTGAATGGACCGCTGGTGCAACCGCTGTGGCTGCTTGGTTGTGGCGTGATCGGGTTGGGGACTGCGTTTCTCTTTGTGTGGATTACGGAGTACTACACGGAGTCTCGGTATCGGCCGGTGAAGTCGATCGCGGAGGCTTCGCTGACGGGGCCGGCGACGAACATCATCAGCGGACTGGCGGTTGGGATGGAGACACCGGCGCTGCCGGTGATCGCGATCTCGGCGGCGTTGCTGCTGAGTTACTACTTCGGTGTGCAGGGGCTCGCTGCAGTCTCGGGGATTAGCGATTATGCCAAGGGCATCTACGGGACGGCGATTGCGACGATGGGAATGCTGAGCTGCGCGGCTTACATTCTGGCGATGGACACGTTTGGGCCGATTACGGACAATGCCGGCGGGATCATCGAGATGTCGCACCAGCCGCATGAGATTCGTGAGCGGACGGACAAGCTGGACTCGGCGGGGAATACGACGAAGGCTCTGACGAAGGGGTATGCGATCGGGTCGGCTTCGCTGGCGGCGTTTCTGCTGTTCTCGGCTTATCTCGAGGAGATCAAAACAATTGTGACCGATAAGGTTTCACATGCCGGCGGATACATGCCGGCGGGGTGGAGCTTTACGAACATCAATCTGGCGCAGATTCCGGTGTTCGTCGGGGCTCTGCTGGGTGCGATGTTGACGTATCTGTTCAGCTCGCTGGCGATCAAGGCGGTGGGGCGGACGGCGCAGATGGTGGTGCAGGATGTTCGGGCGCAGTTCAAGGAGAATCCGGGGATCATGGAGGGGACTTCGAAGCCGGACTATGCTCGGTGCGTCCACATCGTTACGGGCGCGGCGCTGAAGGAGATGGTGCTGCCGGGTGTGCTGGCGGTGGGGTTGCCGGTGGCGGTCGGGTTGATCTTCCGACACTTCAGCGCGAGCTATCAGGCGGGTGCTGCGATCTTTGCTGCGGGGACGATTTTGCCGGTGCCGGCGATTGCGGGAGTTCCGGTGAATCTGTCCGGGGCTGAGGCTGTGGCTGGGCTGCTGATGGTGGGGACGATCTCGGGTGTGCTGCTGGCGATGCTGATGAACAACGGCGGTGGCGCCTGGGATAACGCGAAGAAGTTCATTGAGACGGGACAGTATGGCGGCAAGAAGTCGGAGGCGCATAAGGCGGCTGTCGTGGGCGATACGGTCGGCGATCCCTTCAAGGACACGGCTGGGCCGAGTCTGCATGTGCTGATCAAGCTGCTGGCTACGATTACTCTGGTGCTGGCTCCGTTGTTTGTTTAGATGCGATGTTGATGGATGGGATGGGCGGCCTTTGGGTCGCCCGTTTCGTTTTCATGATGTGGTGAGTAGGCTTTATCTTCCTGGAAGATTGGTCAGACATGTTTACCGAAGACGTTTGATGGGACGGAATGGTTCGCAAGGACCCTGGGAGGGCGATAGATGAGGGTTCAATTCTCGTGGCTTCCCGGTACAATCTTGTTCGGTGGTGTCTGTTTGAGCTGCTGAGGATAGGTGCATGGCCCGTCAGTCTGGAAC
>WNFJ01135045.1_pt2 | contig 13036 bp, 15 predicted proteins | sample 5400461 | NCBI WGS metagenome assembly WNFJ01 (sample SAMN13153349, study PRJNA577476) | soil metagenome | isolation source: 115 cm saprolite on Douglas fir-dominated hillslope | place: USA:California | collected 2013-09-17 | reverse complement strand
CCCAGCAATGACGTCGAGCTTTTCTTTGCCCGCCGCAATATCCACCAGCCAGAGCTCGCGCAGCGGAAGCTGTTCTCTCCGACTCAGAAGTCCTTCGATAATCTCCGGCGTGTAGCTGCTGCCGCCGCCGACGACCACCACCTTCAATGGCCTCTTACGCATGGACCGCTCCTTGGTACGACGAGCTAATCGATTCCCAATTGCCGCTTGTCTGGCCGCAGGCAAGGAGTGCGACGCGTACGGCACCGGCCACAGGGGGGCGGTCATTCAAACGGACGGCGGCACTGTCGTCTGCGGCGTGCACCATCCGCCGGAATACGTCGAAGAGCAGAGGTCCCGTTCGGGTGAAAAGCGACCCAGACGCGATCACATCCGGCGCCCTGCCCTTGAGGCGATACTTCATGATTAGGTTCGTCGCCATGAGCCCCAGTTCGCGGCCGAAGGTCGTCACAACGTCGATCGCCACCGGATCGCCACCAGCCGCCGTTTCGAAAAGGGACGGCCGTATGACCGTATGCGCTAGCACGTAGCCTTTGCGCGTGAGCGCGTGCAGAAGGTCCCGCACGGATGCGTGGCCGGTCGCTTTCGGGATCGAGGAAGTCAGCTCGGTTTTGGGCCCCCGACCATCTTCGGCCCGAAGGATTGCGTGCAGCGTGAGCTGATCGATGGCAGTACCGCCGCCGAGCTCGCCGAAGTACCCGTAGAAGTACTTCTCGCCCGTTGCTCCGAGGTAGGACGCGCAGACGCCCGATCCCGCCGAAACGGTGATGCCGTGAGCGGCCGGTGCGCAGGCGCGGGCCCCCAAATACGAATCGTTTTCCAGGGTGAGAGGGACATTGCCGAGGAAGGGGGCGAGCGCGTGGCGCAGCCGCGCCTCGTCTTCTGGCCAGTCGAGCCCAGCCGCGCCGATGTGGACGTGTCGGACGTTCGTCAAATCGGCTCCGGCCTTGTCGAGGGCGCGGCGTGTGGCGTCTTCAAGCGCGTCAGCCGCGCCCTTCTCCCCGACCAATTCCCAGTTGGCGCATCCACTGCTGCCCGCGCCTAACGGGCGGCCCTCCAGATTCGCCACGACGGCATCCGTCTTCGTGGTGCCAGCGTCGATGCCGATTACGTAGTTCAATCGATCCGTCCGAGATCCTGGTTCGCCGCGGCGGCTACCGCAAAGGCTTGGGGCTGCGCATCCACTCGATGACGCTCCGAAACGAAACGATTCGCGCATCCGGGAACGTGAGGACGTAGTCGACGAAACACTGGAGGGCGGCTCTGCGGACATCGTACGTATTCATAAACGCCGTGTCGTCGGTCACGCTCCATTGAGAATAAATGCCAGAGTGACAACCGACGTTCATCGGCGCTCGATTGTTGTTGTATCTTTGGTCGAAGCTATACTTCAGCGTCCCACAGAAATCCAACGTGGAATCCACGGCCGCTTTCGTCACCCAAAGATTGTAATCGAGCCCCGTACAGGTCTTTACGCCGCCGGGGGTGGAAGGATCCGGGCGATTGAACGTGTGGACTGGGAATTCCCATAGGCCCGGATGTGCCTGGACGCCCTTGCTGCAACACGCAAAGCTCGGGTCGACGCCATTGTCCAACGTGAATGGCCACCAGTAATGCTTTCCCGACTCCGGGCTTCCGCCACCGAAGCCCATCGTCATCCCTGGGGGAATCCACCAGTCGTACCCGAACTCGATGCTTGTGTCGTAGCGTAGCCCCGCCGGCTGGAGAGCTTGAAATCCTGTGTCGTTGAAATTGAGGAACGGAAAGCGATATCCCGCCACCTGGCACTTCGGAATGCCAAGTCCCATGGGCGCCGGACCCGTGATGAAATCGTTGGCCTTGCCAATCTCGGTTTGCCAATCGGCCAGCGCTCGGGTGTTGCCGCCGTCCGCGTGATCCCACGTGTGATTGCCGATTTCGTGGCCAGCCGCGTAGGCCGCGAGCCAGGAATTCACCACGTCCTGCGGCGTCTGGTGGGACATGCCCGCTTTGTCGACTTCTGTAATGAAGACGCCGCTGTTTTGTGAAGTTGCGTAACCGGCCGTGAGAAAGAACGTCGCTTGCGCGGGGTTTCCGTCGCTGTTCTTTTTGCCTCCGAACAGCGTCTTGACGACCCAGTTCATCCCGTCGGCGTACTGATTGTCGTCGAAGCCGAACATGACGAACATGGGCACACGGTCCGGCGCAAGTCCCCCCGGGGGGGTGACAGCGGCGGCGACGTTGTCCTTGGTCTCGGGAAGACAAGCGTTGCTCACTGCAGGTACGCCGGCGCTGCTGGCGCCGGACGCCGTCGCCGCCCCGCTGCTTCCGGACGTGTTCATCGCGCCGCTGCTGCCGGAGGCGCTCGCGCCGCTGCCCCCGGAGCCGCTCGCTCCGGCGCTGTTCCCCGAGACGCCACCGCTAGAGTCTCCTGAAGCGCCTGCGCCGCCACTGGCTGAAGAACGGCCGCTGCCACCGAGGGTGCCACTGCCGCTGAGGGAGTTCGCGCCACTCGAAGAGCCACTGGCGGACGAGCCGCCCGTGCTTCCGCACGCGGTGCCGATGAGGGCCGCTGCGGCCAGAATACCGAAGGCAGTTCCTGGCGTCCCTGGCGTCCTGGCGGTCATCGCTCCCTTTTTTCAGCCTGTTTGGGCGTCAGTCATCATGCCGTGCGTCTGTCCAAGCGCAGAGAATGTCGTCGTTTCTCGCCCGCCTGTGCACGTGTGCCTCAGCGCGTGCGAGCGATCGTTTGATGGTCGCAAGCGAGACGCCCAACGCCGCAGCCACTTCGGTGAGCTCGTAGCCCTCGGCGTGTCGCAGCACGAAGGCGAGCCGTCCGCGGTCGTCGAGATCGTTGAGAATCGTGAAGAGGCGGCGCACGGCCTCGCGCACCCGCGGATCGCCGTCCTGCGTCAGAACCTCGGGCAGGGTACCGTCGACGGAAAGACGCAACCAGCTTCGAGCGCGTCGTCTTCGCAGGGCCGTGCGCGCCTTACGCATCGCAATGCTGACCAGGAACGGACGCAGCGCCGATGGTTCGCGCAACATGCCCGGGTTCTTGAACAAGCCGGCAAATACTTCTTGTACGAGATCCTCGGTTTCATGGCCGGGTCCAACGGCGCGGTAGACGACTCCCCGCACCATGCCTGCATATCGGTCCCAGACCAGTGTCGCGCCGCGAGGGTCGCCCTGACGAACGAGCTGGGCGATTCCCGCATCGCTCGCCCCCTGTGCAGCCCGGCCACCGATGCCCGACTCTGCACTGACTGGCCGCAAGCATGCTCCGGAGCTCACGTCAGTCCCCCACCGCGCGGGCGAAGACCCGTTCGCGCGCCTTGGAAAGAGCAATGGCGAGGGCACCTCGGACCACCGCGTCGTCACCGAGCGCGGAAGTCACGATGCGAGGCGGCGGAATGCTCAACAGCTTGCGAAGTTGGCGGTCGATTGGGCCCATCAGCAAGTCACCGTTGCGACCGATGCCGCCCCCGAGGACGACCAGCTCGGGGTCGAGAATCGCGACGAGCGCAGCTATTGCGCGAGCGAGGTGCTCGGCTTCGAGTTGGACTGCCGCGAGTGCTGCCTTGTTTCCTTCGCGTGCGCAGTCAAAGACCTGCTTTGCGGTTATTCGACCTGTCAACCCGAGTTGTCGCGCGGCTGCGACCACGGCGTCCGCCGATGCAGCGCTTTCGAGCGGCCCACGACCGCGCGCGATTTCTTCCGTGACCGACTTGGTCTCCTGTAGCGGCAAGAACCCTAGCTCTCCGGCGGCGCCCCGCGATCCGCGGTACAGCTGACCGTTCATCACGATGCCCATGCCGATCCCAGTTCCAACCGATACGAACACGAAGTTCGCGACTCCCTTGCCCAGACCGTGCGCTTGCTCGCCGAGGGCAGCGAGATTGACGTCATTCTCGATCGCGAAGGATGACCCGAGGCGGCTGCGCAGCGCGGCCAGGACGAGCGCGCCGCTCCAACCGGAAAGATTGGCGGCAAGCTGCATCGAACCGCTTGCAGGGTCGGCCACACCCGGACTGCCGATCACTGTGTAAGTGATGTCTTCGTAAGACAGGCCTCTTTCGGCAGCCAGCGCGGCGACGACCTCACCAATCTGAGCGACGAGCTTCTGCGCGTCGCGTGACTGAGAGCGCTCGTTGCGGCGCAGGACCACTTCGCCGGCGAGGTTGGCAAGGGCGACACGCACCCAGGCTCGGCCAACATCGACGCCGATCACCCAGCCGGCATCCGGGCGCATCTCATACAGCAGCGCCGCCCTCCCGGCGTTGCCGATGCGATGGCCGACATGCTTCACAAGGCCACTGCGCTCCAGGTTTGCGAGCGCCAGCGATATGGTCGGCTTCGAGAGGCCGGTGACGGTGGCGAGCTGCGGGCGGGAAACCGGCCCGAGCAACCGAATATGCTGAAAGACCGCGCGCTCGTTCATCACGCGCATGAAGCTGGTCGTACTCGCGGTCTCCTCCCCGAAGCTCGACGCGTCCCTCGGTGCCGCCATTGTTAGGAAAGTTTCCTAACACCTTCGCCTGCGGTCGGCCAGCGACTTTCGCAAGTAGAGTTGGTTCGGCCGTGGACGACGCTTCGCGTCGTCACCAAAAGTAGGCAAATTCATGCCAAATTGCTGCTCGCACCAAGCTTTAGGCGCACGAGAAAGGCACCGGTTCGACAGGAGTTTTCCGTATGGAGGCGGGGCCGGCCCCGCCGATTGTGGTTGCATTCGTTAGGAAGGATTACTAACACATTGGGGTGAAGCGACTCGATACCGCGGCCATGGAGATGCATGGCAGACGCGCCGACGCCGACGGTGTCGGGCTTGTCCTCTGGTATCGTTCCGACCGGCTCTCATCCATGCGCTGTGCAGTAGGTGGCCATGTTTGATTCTGTTCTCGAGCGCAACATTCCTCCGCGTCGGCTGGGTCGCGGTGCCCTCATGTCGCTTGCCGTACACGGCCTGCTTCTCGCGTTGGCACTCTACGTTTCGTCACGCCCGAAGTCCGACCGGCACGAGAAGCTTCGGACCGTGACCTTTTTCAGCCCGCCACCGCCGCCTCCGCCCCCTCCCGCCGGCGGCGGCGCGCAGGTCAAGAAGCCAGAACCGAAGAAGGTGATCAAGAAGCCCGACACGGTCGTCCAGACGAAGGCCAAGATCGAGAAGCCGGAGGACAGTCCGAAGCCGGATCCGGCGCCCAGCCCTGAGCCAGGCGGTGTTGCCGGCGGCGTACCGGGTGGCGTGCCTGGAGGCGTTGTGGGGGGCGTGCCCGGAGGGGTCGTCGGGGGAACTGGCACAGGCACCGAAGTCATCCCCTTCGGTGCGGGCATGCAGAAGCCAACGCTGCTGACGACGCCCGCCGTCATCTATTCCAAGGAAGCGATGGCAATGAAGGTAGGCGGTGTCGCCCTGGTGAAGTGCGTCGTCAACCTCGACGGCACACTCACCGACTGCAAAATCATGAAGGGCTTACCCTACATGGATCAGCAAATACTCGAATCGTTGAGGTCATGGAAGTACACGCCAGTTACATACCAAGGACATCCGCAACGCGTCGAAATGATTATCCCCTTCCGGGTACCAACCCCTGCATAATTGTCCGTTAATCGCACCGAGTGCGCGCGAGGTTAATTGTCATGCAATTTACGTTGTCCGACCTCTGGGCCCATATGGGCGTATTTGCCCGCTTTATCATTGCGGTGTTGGCAATCATGTCGACCGCGTCGCTGCTGGTTGCTTGTGAACGGTTCATCACCTTTCGCAAGTCGCGAGCACAGTCGGTTCGGTTCGCGGCCGCCATTTCGGGTCCGCTCTCGAGGGGAGAGATCGATGGCGCGGTTGCGGCGGCCAAGGGCGGCGACGGGTACCTCGGCCGCGTCCTCGGCGCCGGTCTTGCCGCATGGCACACAAGCCCGCGCACCGACCCAGAGCTGACGATGGAGCGTGTGGCCCGGGCGCTCGAGCGTGCCGCCCAGCGCGAGAACCAGCTGATGAGGCGCGGTCAAGGCGTGTTGGCGACGGTCTCGTCGACGGCACCGTTCGTCGGATTGCTCGGAACGGTCATGGGCATCGTGAACTCGTTTCAATCCATGGCCGCCACCGGATCGGGAGGTCTCGGCACGGTATCGGCCGGTATCGCCGAAGCGCTGATGACCACCGCATTCGGCCTTCTCGTCGCTATTCCGGCCGTCATGCTGTTCAACTACTTTACGGGTTGGATCGAAACGCGCGCGGTGGACATGTCGGAAGCATCCAACGAGCTTCTCGACGTTCTCGACGTTCACGTGAGACAGGGGCAGTCGAGCTTGTCCCCCATGCCGCGGTCTCAGCCACCCCGCGTAGGCATGGCTGGACGGCCGGGTTGACGTCATGGGGATGGCCATTGCGGGATCAAAGGGCGGCGTCAAGAACGAGATCAACATCACGCCCTTGGTTGATGTCGTTCTCGTCCTCCTCATCATTTTCATGGTGGTAACGCCTCTCTTGCAACGCGGGCGCGACGTGCGTCTTCCGAAAGTCAAACAGCCGGCCGACGACAAAAAGCAGGCGGACCCGCTCGTTCTCTCGATCACCCCCGACCGAAAGATCTACCTAGAAACGGCACAGTACGGAGACGACCAGATCGAGGACAGGATCGCACGCGAGATCTCCGCAGACCCGAACAAGCGCGTTCTCCTGAAGGGGGACGAATCGATCACTGTGGGTGACGTCCGTAAGCTAATGGAACACTCCAAGAAGGCCGGAGCAAAGGCAGTCCAGTTGGCTGTCGAGGAAATCAAGAAGAAGTAGGATTCGCCCGATGAAGAAGCGCAAGACAAGGACACTCTTCGTCCGCCCGGCAAGCAATACCAAAGGCGACATTAACGTGACGCCCCTTGTCGACGTTGTCTTGGTTTTGCTCATCATTTTCATGGTGGTTACGCCGCTCCTGGAGAAGGACATTCCCGTTCGGACTCCCGACAGCGAGAAGGTGGAGCAGGTCAAGGAGGTTCCTCAAGACCAGATTGTCATCTACGTCAATCGAGAAGGCGATCTCCGTCTCAATAGCGAGCACGTTGGCTCCACGGAACTCGCCGGCAAGCTGAGGACGCAGCTCGAACCGAAGACCTCTTCGGATCGCGTCGTCTTCATCGTTGCCGAGGACGCGTGCAACTACGGCAAGTTCGTTCGCGTGCTCGATATCGCGCGCGAGGCGGGCGCCGAGGTGCTTGGATTCGCCACCGATCCGCCCGATCCCTCAATGTTTCTCTGATGTGCCCATTTCATGTGCCGGAGTTTCCGCCATTGAGCTATGTCATCGGTGTTGACGGCGGGGCCACGAAGACTGAGGCCGTAGTCGCGAATCTGTACGGCGAGCCGCTCGGCGCGGGCCGGTCCGGCTGCGGAAATTGGGAGATTGTCGGCGAGCAAAGCGCGGCGCAAACGATTTTCGACGCAATTCGCCAGGGCCTCGAACGAGCCGGAATCGACCTCTCTGCGGTTCAGAGGGTGCACATGGGGCTCGCCGGGCTCGACTGGCCGGAGGACGAACCGCGTCTGCGCGCCGCGCTGGCGAGCCATCTGGGTCGGACAGTAGTCACAATCGAAAACGATTCGTATCTTGGCACGCTGGCCTGCACGCCGACCGCTCGCGGAATTACGGTATCGGCTGGTTCCGGCGTGTGCTCCTCGTACCTCGGAGACAATGGAGAGAAGTACTTCGATGCCTACTTCGCTGAGCTCGGAGGGGGTATGCAGATCGACGAGCTCGCACTTCATGCGATCATTCGTGCAGACGACGGTCGTGGGCCGAAGACCGCCCTAACCTCGGCGATCCTTCGAGCGACTGGACACTCATCGGTGGCCGTCCTCTTGCAAGCAATGACACGTGAGCGTTACTCGCTTTCGCACAAGGTGATTCGACCTCCCCTTTTCCAGACCGCGGCGGCCGGCGATCCGGTCGCGGTTGGCGTCGTGTCAGCATTTGGCCGTGAGTTGGGCCTGCTGGCTACCAACCTGATCCGAAAGTACCGCCTCGTGGGGACGGCGCAGTACGTAGTCGCCTCGGGGTCCCTCTTTACCCGAACAGGGCCTCTTCTATTCGATGTGTTTCAGAAGTATGTCCACGAGGCGGATTCGAGTGCCCGAGTCGTGCTTAACAACCGATCGCCGGTTGCCGGGGCTGTGCGCGCCGCGCTTCATGCTTGCGGCATGCAAACGGCCGCGCACTGGGAAACGGCAAGCTCTTCGTACGAAGGAGCACTCAATGTCGAGGCTCCCGCATGAAGAGCAGTTTACGGCAGAAGGTTTGCGTTACCCGCCAGTCTCACTGTGGCGAAAGCCTTCGCTCGCGCGGCTATCTTGAGATTGTTGCGCACGCTGTCTGTCTCAAGCGAAACCACGTAGTTGCCGCCCTCAGGCCGCACTTCAATGTCGAGCCAGGCCCCGGGAAGCCAAAAGGGGTCGTCCGGCCACTGGGACACATCGATCTGGCCGAGTAGCGCTTGGGCGCTGTGGCACTGCAGGAGTCGTGTCATTCGATCGACCGATATCCCATCGGGCGGGCGGATGACGATCTTGGCGCCTGCCACGCGGTCTTCGCTGTTGTTGTTTCCGGTGAGCATGTGCGTGAGGATGGGCGACGCTTCCAGCACGGTGGCGGTCTTCAGCAAACGAATGTTCGTCAAGTCCGCGATGTCGGGAGTGCACTGGCGCCGCTCGACGGCGGCAGCGGTGTCGGTAGGCAGCGGGGAGCGCGCGCACGCCAACCCGAGCCAAGCCGACAGAAGCAGGACCGCGGGGGAACGCTTTTCCATGGGCGCTCCTGAAGTATGTCCCCCAGAGAAGGCAGGCGCCAACAGAGCTCTTCCATGAGGGGTCGAGGCAACATCTCGTGCCCCTCGACTCGGCACGCGCTCCTTTGGACCTGGGCGTTACTCGCCGTCGCGTTCGGGCTCGTCGTGCCGCGCCGCGCGCAGGCCCACGCCATCGGCCTCTCGAAAGGCGAGTACGTCGTCTCTGGCTCGAACGTGATTGCGGAGTTCACCCTCTCGCGCTCCGAGCTCGCCGTCGCCGTCCCGTCACTCGACGAGAACGGGGACGGCGAGATCGCAGAGCGCGAGCTCGCTTCAGGCGCGGCTCTCGCCAAGGCCACATTCGTCGCCGGCATCGTTGTCGAAGGCGACGGCAAGGTATGCACCGGCGTCGGCGAGGCGGCGCACCTCACCGAAGAAGACGGAGTTACTGTACGCGTACGATATGGGTGTGCCGCTCCGCCGTCGACCGTGCGCGTGCGTGTTTCCCTGATCGAAAAGCTCTCGAACGCTCATCGTCACATCGCCCGCATTACGCTGTGGGACGAGACGAGGGAAGAAATTCTCTACCGCGACCACGAGGAGATGACGCTGCACGGCGCGCAAACCGCGGGCAAGCACGAGCGACCCCGCGCCAGTTTCGTTTCCTTCCTGAGGATGGGGATCGAACACATCCTTACTGGCTATGACCACCTCGTCTTTCTCTTTGGACTACTCCTGGTCGGGGGACGCACGCGCTCGCTCGTCGGTGTGGTGACGGCGTTTACGCTTGCACACTCGATCACACTCGCGCTTGCCGCCCTGGATGTTTGGAGCCCGCCGTCGCGCGTGGTCGAGGCGGGGATTGCGCTTTCGATCGTCTACGTTGGCCTAGAAAACTTGTTCGTTAACAATGCCGAGGGGCGCTGGCGCATCACGTTTCCCTTCGGACTCGTTCACGGATTCGGTTTCGCGAGTACACTGCGAGAGGTCGCGCTCGCGCGAGCACAGATTCCGATCGCTCTGGTATCGTTCAATCTCGGGGTCGAGATCGGGCAGCTCTTCGTGATGGCGCTCGTCCTTCCACCTCTCTTGTGGTTGCGCAAGAGGGCGCTCATCGACCGGCGCACGACAGTTGTCCTCAGCATGTGTGTCGCGGGCGCCGGAGCGACCTGGCTGGTGGCGCGGATTTTCTAGTCTAGGGTCGACGCAAGCCGGTCGCATTGGCCAAAAGCATCTCGCGCACGGTGGCCGAGCGTTCTCGGGCAACCGGCACTCGCACGCCGCGTCCGCCGTCTGCGACGGCTGGACCGACGAAGAGCCTCGTCTCGTGTCCGTCGCGCTCGAGCTCCTTAATATGAACTGTGTTCACGAGCCAATTTCGGTGCACCCGCAGAAAAGCACGACCGAAGGAAGCTTCGACCGCGGTCAGCGACAAATCGATGTCGAACACGCCGTGCGTCGTGTGGACGAAAGTCAACCGGTCGGCGGCCTCGAAGGCCCAGATCTCGATGGGCTCAAGGAAGACGAGACTTCGTTTACGCCGCGCCACGATACGATGCGGGCCTCTGGCTGCCCGGGCGCCGGCGCGGCGCTCGTGAAGTCGCTGCAAGCACTGCCGGACGCGTTCCTCGCTGAAGGGCTTGACCAGATAGTCGACGACCCCCAACTCGAACGCTTCGAGCGCGTGCCGCTCGTAAGCGGTCGCGAATACGAACATCGGTGCCCCGGGTGCTCCAGCGACGGCGCGTGCGAGGGTAAGGCCGCTTTGGTCGCCGGACCCTCCTTCGAGGGCGATGTCCGCGAACACCACATCGATGCCGATCCCCGGTGTCTCGCTTTCCAGGGCTTGCATCGCCTCGTCCACCCTGCCAACGGCTCCCGCGAGCTTGGCTAGGCCGGACGCCTCGAGCAGTTCGACAAGGTAGTTTCGCGCTGGCCATTCGTCCTCCACGACCAGCGCACGAAGAGGCGTTATCGGCAGCATCCGGCTACTCGTGGGCGGAGGCGATCTCGACGATCGACCGCGTTCCGCCGCTTGAGGACTCGAGTTTCAGCGACGCGCTGGGCGCTTCGAGCTCGAGTCGCCGCCTCACCGCTTGCAAGCCGAACGCTCCGGTTCGAACGTCCGCGTCGGGGATTCCGGGGCCGTTGTCTTCGATCACGCAGACGAGCGAACCACTGCTGGTGCGCGAAGCCCGGACGATGACCTGGCCGGCCCCGTCGCTGCGCCGCAGCGCTCCGTGCTTGATTGCATTTTCGACCAGCGGCTGTAGCAATAGGCGCGGCAAAAGAGCCGATTCGCTGCCAGGCTGGATGTCCCATCGAAAGCTCAATGCACCCCTGTGGCGCGCCTCAAGGATAAGAGCATAACGGCGCAGCCAAGCGATCTCTTCGTCCAGGCGCTGAAGTTCGCTGGTCTTTTGCACGGCGTCGCGTAGGAGGTCGCCCAGGCATGCAACCAGGCGGCGCGCTTCGCGAGGATCCTCTGTGACCAAGCCCGAAATTGCGTTGAGCGTATTGAGCAAGAAGTGGGGCTCGAGGTGGGTGCGGAGCCGAGCGAGCTCCGCCTGGCTCCGCAAGTTCTCCGCTTCGAGAGCCCGCACGCCCGCGCTCTCCATCGCGAATGGGTAAACGAAAGCAAGCGCCCAAAGACCGAGATAGAGCTGCGCGTTGAGGACGCCGAAAAGCATGGAGCGTGGGAGTGTTACTCCATGAGGAAAATGTAGCCGAAGCTCGGGAACGCGAGTCGCCACGGTGCCGTACAACAGGCCGAAGGCGCACCCGATGACGGTCGCGATGGCGACCCCCATCGCGAGGCCTTGCGAAGCTCTCATCCGCTGACGGACGGACCAAGCGAAAGCGACGGAAAGCGCCATCATGAGGAGCGGCAATTCGAGCGCCATGAACGCGAGTCGAGCCAGGATCCGCGCGCTCTCTCTGCCCGCCACAAGATCGGTCGCGACTTGAAGCGCGATCACGCCGCAAACCACGAGAACTCCCAAAAACCACGGCGGGCGACTGCGGGAGGGGATGCCGGCTGTGTTCGGCAGCGGAGGCAGGTTCAAGGATTTTCGAATCCGTAAAGAGATGCGAGGGGTCTCACCCTGTATGTTCTCGCCTCATTCGGCCCATTGAAGATTTGCGCCTCCCAGAGCAGTCGTCCCGACGCATCGACTTCGTCGACCACGCCGGCAAAGGCAAAGGCGACAAGCGTATTGCCGTTCGCCAAGCGCTGCACCGAACCGGTAACCGGGGTAAAGATGGGCGGCGAGTGCTGGAACTGCCAGACCATCGTGGCTGTCATCGCCACGGTGTCCAGATGGTACTCGACGGCGCGGCTTTCGGACGGCGAGTGGCGCAGGCCGTTATCATAGAGGAGGATGCCGCCGTTCGGGAGCATACGAACCGAATGTTGAGCCTGAAAACCTCCCAACGGATCGCCCACGAGAGCGAAACTACTTTTTTTGCCACCAAGCTGCCAGATGACGTCTCCGGTCGCGTAGTCAATCTTTACGAGCGCGTCCAAGTTGCGAAGCGAGAGGACGTAGTTGCCGTCGTCCGGATCGATGGCGATCGCATTGGCGTGGTCGACGTCCGCAGGGCTGGCGAGGGTCTCATCGTCGGCGGTGAAGTGATCCGATGTTTTCCATCGGAACTCGACTGTGCCATCGGGCTTCAGGCGTTGCAGCTGGTGCCACGCGGCGGGGGTGGAATCGGTACCGCTGCGCGGGAGCACGACATAACCTATGAGGTGAATGCGCTCCTCGCCATCCTCGTCGGTCGTGATCAATAGCTCATGCGGGTCGGTGTAGACGGTGGGGAAGGTGAAATCGGTCGTGTCGGGCGTCACGGCGGAATAGGTCGACACCAGCGATCCATCGGGGGTGTAGCGCACGTACTGACCGGCTACGCGCTCCGCACCTGTCGAGGTGCCTACATACGTCGTCAATGTGCCGTCGGCATGCATTTTGGACTCCTGCGTTTGCATGCCGAAGCCGCGATACCACCGAGGGGTGCCCGCCTTGTCAAATGCAACGCTGTAGTGGCCGGCACCGGAAATAAGATAGTAACCCGATGACGAAGACGCGTTGCCGGTGGCCGCGATCCGAAATGCCGCAAGGTCTGCAGGCAGCGCGGGCGTGGTGGCCATAATAGTTTCTCCAGCGGAGGCTCCAGAGCCCTGCACTGTCTCGAGCGAGAATGAGTAGGCGGTGGAGGGCGCGAGACCAAGCACGGAAATGGCGCCGACACCATCCGGACGGAGCGACGAATAGGGAGTTAC
>WNFJ01695937.1_pt1 | contig 13038 bp, 11 predicted proteins | sample 5400461 | NCBI WGS metagenome assembly WNFJ01 (sample SAMN13153349, study PRJNA577476) | soil metagenome | isolation source: 115 cm saprolite on Douglas fir-dominated hillslope | place: USA:California | collected 2013-09-17 | reverse complement strand
CCGCCCCTCGCGGCGATGGAGCTGATGGAGTCGTCGGAGCGGCCCTTCGTGGCCGTAGGCGGTTACCACTCGCTCCGGGCATACTACAACGGCCGCTTCACGGGGCCGGGCAAGCTGCTTGGGGGGCTGGAGGCGCGCTATGCAGTGCTGTTGATGCCGAGCCTGGTGGAGGTCAAGCTGGTGGCGTTCTACGAAGCGGGTCGCGTGTTCGCGCCGGGCGAGGGTGTGCGGCTCACCACCGCGGGCCTGCACCGCGCCGGTGGCGCCGAAGTCGCGGTGCGCCTGCTGCGCAACTCACTTCTGGTGATGGGCTACGGCCACGGGAGCGATGGAGGACGCTTCGTGTTTGGAACCGGTTGGTGCTATTGATGCCCCACGGAAGTGTCGATTCACCCTTGTCCTTCGCGTACCAACGGCGGACCTGCGGGTACAGTTGATCCTTGGGCGTGGTTTTGCGGGCCTCCATCACCCATGCCTGAAGCTCCATCGGCCGCGACCCCCAGTGGCCGATGTCGTGCCACTGGTCGTCGAGCGCGATCACGACGGGAATAGCGCGTGCCGTGCCCGTGAGATAGCGGTCCATGACCTCCGGATGCTCGTCGCGCCGCAAGATCCGCATGTCCAGGCAGTGCGCCTGCTCTGCGAGCTTCGCGACGTGGGGAATGGTGTTGGACGCGTCACCACACCAGTCCTCGGCGAGCACGAGCAGCCGCACCCTCTGTCCCCGCTCGCACGCCCGCTCCAGCGCCCACGCCGGTGTGCGCGCCAGGTGGTACACGCCGGTCCACAGCGCGCAGTGCTCGGTCGACTGCCTGACGAATTCTGCATACGTGAGCGCCTGGTCCCACAGCGCACGGAAGTCGAGATCAGTCATGGCTCGGGAATAACGACGCAACGACCGATGGGGTTCCTTGGGGCTCGCTAGATCTCCCGGATCTCCACACCCCGCTTCGCGAGCTCGGCCACATATTCGCCGAACGGCACCGCCTCATCGGGGGTGTGCACGCCCTTTGCAGCGATGCGGCCGTCCACCTGCATCAGGCCGGTAATAGCGAGGGAATACCCGGTAGTCCGCATCATGGCGCTGATGCCGTGCGCCTCATCCGAGTAATCGAGCAACTGCCACGCGACCGGCTCCCCGTTTCGCCCGCGCACCTCGACCCGCAGCGCGACCAGGTCGCGCCCCTCGGGCTTCGTGAGCTTGGGGGATACGGTGGCGATGAACGCGTCTCGCGGCACGACCTCTTTCCCCTTCACCTTGACGGGCGTCAGGTCGAGGAGGCCGAGCTCGCGGATCGGGCGCATGATCCCGATGTGTCCCGGATAACGCAGCGTCTTGTATTCCATCGTGCGGACCTTGCCCTCGTACGCCCAGGGCAGCGTGGAGATGCCGCCGCCGGTGTGAAACGCTTCGAGCTGGCCGACCGGCGGCGGAAACGTCACGGTCTCGAGCTCGGAGAGGGCGTCTACGCGCGCCGGCTTGCCGTCGCGCAACACCCAGGACGGCGTCGTGTAGTAATCGAGCGCGCCCTCCAGCGAGTACACGATCTGGTAGTTGAGCGGCGGCTCGGGGTGCTGCGGCAGGCCGCCGACGTAGATCTTCACGGACTCCGCACTGCCGATCCGCCGAATCCCTTCGGCCGCGAGCACGTTGACCATCCCCGGCGCGAGGCCGCAGTCCGGAATCACTGAGACGTTCTTCTGCTTCGCCTCGGCGTCCAGCTCCTTTTGCTGGAACACGATCTCCGTATTGCCGCCCAGGTCGGCGCAGTGGACACCGGCGTCCACCGCAGCCCGGGAGACCGCGAGGTTGAAGTAGTACGGCGCCGCGTTCTGGACCGCGGCGTGACTGACCATTGCCGCGCGCAGCGCGGCGCCATCCTGCACGTCGAGCTTCAGCAATGCGAGTCGTTTCCCGACGTGGGGCTTGAGGAAACCGGGAATGCGGTCGGGCTTCAGGTCGGCGATGGTCACCCGCTCGACGTCGGGCTGCTGTAACAAATCGTAGGCGCAGGCAGACCCCTGGAGTCCCGCGCCCAATACCAGCATGCGCATCGTGCTACCACCTCCACATCGACACGAGGAAAAATGAGCGGCGGAAAGCTAGACGGTCCCGGCAAGCGAGGGTAGCCCGCGTTAGATTCGCCTCCGATGACCCAAGCCGATCTCACCCGCGAGCGCCTCGTGCGAGCGGCGCTCGAGCTGTTCACCGCGCAGGGCTATCACGAGACCACCACGCCTCAGATCGCGAAGAAGGCCGGCGTGGCGGAGGGCACGATTTACCGCCACTTCACCAGCAAGCAACACTGCTTCAACGAGCTGTACCGCGCCGCGGCGCGCTGGGCGGGGCAGCTCGTCAAGGACGTCGACGCGCTCAAGGTGGGACCGCGCGAGAAGCTCGCCGAGCTCGCCCGCGGGCTCGTGACGGGAGCGGCGCACGAGGCGGCCATCGCCCGGCTGTTCTTCATCCAGCGGCACGAGGACTTGCTGGACGAAGAGAGCCGCAAGACCGCGCGTGACTTCCGCCTGGGGCTCGAGAGCCTCATGGCGCAGGGCAAAGCCGACGGCTCCGTGAAGGCCGGCGCCGCCGAGGTGTGGGCCGGCGTGTGGCTCGGCGTGGTGACCCACGTGATCGACCGCGTGTCGGCCAAGGAGTGGCCGGAGACGCACGCTGGGATCAAGCTGGCGCTGGATGGAGCCTGGGACGCGATCGCCGCTGCGCGCCCCTGATTCGCGACGACCTCACCCACGGCGCAGTTCGAAGAGCTCGATTTCGGGCGGCGCGAACACCCGGATCGGCACGCCTACGACGCCGATGCCGCGGCTCACGTACAGCTGGCTGTTCCCGCGCTGAAAGTGCCCCATCACGTATTTGGTGATCAGGCTCCCCGGCGACCAGCCGATCACCGGCAGATACAACTGGCCGCCGTGGATGTGTCCCGCCAACGTAAGCGGGATGCCGCGCGGGACGGCGGCGTCCCAGGCGCCGGGGCGGTGGGCGAGCAGCACCCGGAAGGCTCGGGACGCGGGCGGCGCGGCGGCGAGCGCGGCGGCGACGTCCGCCGCTTGGGGATCGTCGGGCTGCCAGTTGTGCGGGTCGTCGATGCCGAGCAGCGCGAGCGCCGCGCCGTTGCGCTCGATCACGTGACAACCGTTCTGCACGAATACCTGGCCCGCATCGCGGCAACCGCGAATGACCTCGCTCTCCCCGGTGTAGCGGTCGTGGTTGCCGAGCACCGTCACGACACCGAGCGGCGCCGTCAAGTCACGGAACGCGCGCACGTAGGGCGGGATGTAGGCGCGGGAGATATCGATCATGTCTCCCGTCTGCACGATCAGATCGGGCCGCAGCGGGTTCACCCGTGCCACGATCTCCTGCATCGCGTCCTCGCCGAGGTGCATCCCGGCGTGCAGGTCGGAGAGGTGCAGCAGCTTGAGCCCGTCGAGCCCGGGTGGGAGATCCGAAAAGACAAGCGTGCGACGGGTGACCTGCGGGAGCCGGTAGGCGCTCCAAATCCCGTAGGTCGAAAGGGCGACGCCTGCACCCGCGTAAGCGTACGTCGCGCGCGCAAGGAACCGGCGGCGGGACATCTGGGAGCGGGGAGCAGGGAGCGGTTCCTGCCGCTGCAAATCGGGGCTGCCGCGCTCAGGGGAGGGTCCCGCTCCCCGCTCCCCCCGCATTTTCGCGCCCAGCCACCACAGCATCTTTCCGAGCAGGTACACCGTGACTAAGGCGCAATAGATCCACCCCAGCAGCTGCCACGCGATCCACGGGCCCGTCAGGGGAATCCGGCCCACGCCCCACATGCTGCCGACGAACAGCACGCGCTGGCCAACCACGAGCCACGGGAGGTTGAAGCCGATGAAGAGTGCGGCCAGCGTGATCCGCGCCTGGCGGGGCCGGGTCGGGTCGGGAAGACGCTCGCGCAGGTACAGGTAGATCAGCACCTGCGGTGCCATGAAGAGAAGGAGATAGATTAGGCGCGTGAACACTCCGTCGCGGCTCCTCACGTGTCTGGTCGTGGCGGCACTCGCGCCCCCGGTTGGGGCGGTTGCCGCGCAACAGCTCACTGCCGCCGAGCGGGCGGCAGCGGTCGCCTCGGTGTGGGCGGAGGCGCGTTACAACTTCGCCTACTGGGACCGCGTGCGGGCCGATTGGGACTCCGCGCTCGTGGCGAACCTGAAGCTCGCCGCCGGACCGCAATCGGACCTGCTCTTTTACCGCCGGTTGCGGCGCCTCGTCGCTGTGCTGGGCGACGGGCGGGCCGCCGTCATCGCGCCCCCGACGCTGCGCTCCCGCATCGCGCGCCCGCCGCTGCTCGTGGCCAGCGTCGAGCGTCGGCCCTTCATCCTGGACTACGCGGAGAACGACGAGATGCGCGTGGCGCGTCCCCCGCGACTCGCCGAAATCCTTGCCGTCCAGGGCGTTCCCACGGAGCAGTGGATCCGTGACTCCGTCTTGCCCGAGATCTCGGCCGCAACCCCCGTCGACCGCTGGCAGCGCGCCGTCGCCTGGATGCTGCAGGGCGACAAGGGCACGTCCGTCCATCTCCTCGTCCGCGTCCCGGACGCCGAGCCGCGCGGCCTCAGCGTGACCCGCAGCCTGTCGCTCAACGATCGCTGGCCGCTCGACCCGCCGGCGTTCGCCACGGAGTCCTTACCGGACGGCATGACGCTGGTGCGAATCGCCTCGCTGGAGGATGAAGAGGTGGTGCGCCAGTTCGACCGCGCGTTTCCCGACTTCACCCGGGTGCAGGGGCTGGTGCTGGACCTGCGCCGCGCCGCCGACGGCAAGACCGAATACGCCTACCAGATTCTCGCCCGCCTCACCGATCGCCCCTTCCCGGCCGTGCGCTGGAGGACGCCGCAGTATCGAGCGGTGTTCCGCGCGTGGAACCTGGGCGACTCCGCTTCCACGTGGTACGCGCCGGAGACCGGAACGGTTGCACCCCGCACGGACCGTCCACCCTACGGAGGGCCGATCGCGGTGCTGGCGTCGAGCGCCACCGCCGCCGCGGCGGAGGACTTGCTGGCCGCGTTCCGCGCCGCGAACCGCGGCGCCATCATCGGCGAGCCGACCGGTGGGAGCCCGGGAGACGTTGCGACGTTCGCGCTGCCCAAGAGCTGGGGCGTCCAATTCTCGGTCACCCGCCACGAGGCGCCCGACGGCACAGGCTTCGCCGGTGTCGGCGTGAAGCCTCACCTGGTCGTGATACCGACGGTGAACGACCTGCTCGCGGGAAACGAGCCCGCGCTGGAGAAGGCGTGGCAATACCTCAAGGGCGGCTTGCCACTGCCGCCGCCCTAGTGCTCCAGATTCTCCCGGAAGAACCCGACGATCGCCCTCCATGCGCTGTCGGCGACTTCCGGCTTTTCACGCGACCGCAGGAAGCCGTGGCCGACGCCGGGATACACGGTATGACGGAAGGTCTTGTGGTACGTCCGGATCGCCGCATCGACCTCGGCCAAGCCGGCGTTGATGCGCGCGTCGTTCTCGGCGTATACGCCGAGCCCCTTGGCTCGGATGCGCGCGATGGACGTGGCCTCGGGGCTGGGCCCGTAGCAGACAACGAAGGCGCCGAGCGACGGGTTGTTGGTGGCGTACCGGAAGCTCTGGCCGCCGCCCCAGCAGAAGCCGATGACGCCCACGCGGTCGGGCCGGGCCGCCTTGATCCGTTTGACGTACGCCACCGTCGCGTCGAGATCCTGCGTGAGCGTGTCGGGGTCGAGCCCCGCGATCAGCTTGCGGGCGTCGTCGCTGGACGGCGGCGTGCCGCCGCGGCGCGACAGCAGATCGGGAGCGATCGCGACAAAGCCGTCTTTGGCGAGCTGCTCCGTCGTCTGACGAACGAAGTCCGACATCCCGAAGATCTCATGGATCACTACGACGGCCGGCGCCGGATCCTTGCGCGACCGCTCGGGAACTTTACGTATTCGGCGTGAATGTCGGCGCGGTGGAGGGCGGTCGAGGGCGGTGGAGGGCGGTGGAGGTTGGGCAAAGCGAACAGCACTCCCGCCAGCACCGCAACACCACCGCCTACCTGCACTGCCTTCCACCGCCTTGCACCGCTCTCCACCGCTCTAGTGCCCATAGCTCACCCTCCAGATCCGATCGCCCGCGTCGTCGCTCACCAGCAGCGCTCCATCCGGCATCACCAGTAGCCCAACCGGTCGTCCCCAGCGCGTTCCGTTCGCCAGCTGCCACCCCGTGACGAAATCGTCGACTGAGACCGGCCGGCCGTTCTGCACGTGCACCCGGACGACCTTCGCACCCGTGGGTACGGAGCGATTCCAGGAGCCGTGATACGTCATGAACGCATCCCCGGCGTAGCCGGCGGGAAACATCGCGCCCGTGTAGAAGGCGAGCCCGAGGGGCGCCGAGTGCGCCTGCACCGTCAGCGCCGGCGGCTCGACGCCCGAACAGTCGGCCCCCGGAAACTCGGGATTGCGCTGGTTCGGCAGGTAGCACTGCGGCCAGCCGTACCACCTGCCGTCCTTGAGAATGTTCAGATGCTCGGGCGGGGCGTTGTCGCCCAGGTTGTCGCGATCGTTGTTGTTCGCCCAAAGCTCGCCGGTGGCGGGGTGAAACGCGAGGCCTACCGAGTTGCGGAGGCCCCGGGCTAATACGCGCCCGCCGGAGCCATCCAGATTGAAGCGCGTGACCGCCGCGCGCATCGAGTCGCCCGCCGCCTCGACGCACACATTGCACGACGAGCCGGCGGCGACATAGATGCGGTTGTCCGGGCCGATCACGAGCGTGCGGGTGCTGTGGCCGCCGCTCGGCAGGCCCGACACCAGCGTGACCGGCGTCGTGGCGCCCGGGTCGAGCCGCCGCACGGCCGTCTGCTCGGCGAAATACATCGTGTCGCCGCGGAACGCGATGCCGAAGGGGGCGTTGAGCCCGCCCAGCACGGTTTGCGCCGGTGCGTCGGCCATGCCGTCGCCGTTCGCGTCCACCAGCCGCACGATCTGGCCCGCTCCGGGCAAGGAGGCGTACACCGCATCACCGGGACCGACTGCCAGGTAGCGCACGCCGTTCACCCCCTCGGCGAACAAATTGACCGTGAAGCCACGCGGCACGAACAACGCCTGCCCGGCGATGAGAACGGTGTCGACGCTTCCGGGCGGGGGAGGCGGGGGCGGGGGCGGCCGCGTGTTGTCCGCCGGAAGGGCGCAGGCGAGGACCACTGCGGCGAGCGAGGGGAGTCTCTTCATTCGGTCTTGGGGTGATGCCTCGCGTATACACCCTCGAGCGCACTCTCACCAGGCGGCATCTTCTCGCGGCTCTGCACGGCTGCCTCCGCGGCGCCGTCGACTTCGGTCGTTACCGCCGCTTCGATCTCCGCGAGCTGCTTCACCGTGATACCATCCGCCTTCAAGTATTCCTCGTACATCCCGATCGGATCCCGCTTGCCCCAGTGCTCGAACAGGGCCGCGGGGAGCGTGTCACGCGCTTCACGCTCGTCGTGGGTCGCATGCCCGCCCATCCGGAACGTTTGGGCGACGAGCAGGACCGGTCCCTCACCCCGGCGGCAGCGCTCGGCCGCGAGCCTCGTCGCCGCATAGGCGTCCAGCACGTTGTTGCCGTCGAACGCCGCGCCGGCGATGCCGTAGCTCCCCGCCCAGTCGTCGAAGCGACCGGGTAGGTGGTGCTGGTCGAGCCGGGTGCCGAGGGCCACCTGGTTGTTCTGGATGATGAAGATCGCCGGAAGCTTCTGGACCGCGGCGAAGTTGGTGCCTTCGTGCGCCGCCGCCGTCTTGGTGGAGCCGTCGCCTACCCAGGTGAGGGCGACGCGCGGCTCCTGCTTCATTTTGAAGGTCAGAGCGATCCCGGTGATCACGGGAACCATATCGCCCACGTGCGAGATGGGCTGTAGCACGCCTTGTGCCCAGGCGCCGACATGCAGGTCGCGGCCGCGCGCCGGCGAGTCCTCGCTGCCGAGATAGGCGCGCAGCATGTCGCTGACGGGCAGCCCCAGCTCACAGCAGGCCGCGGCGTTCCGGATCATGGGTGCGACCACGTCCGTCCCCCGCTCGAGCGCGTGTACGGGTCCGACGGTGGTCGCCTCCTCACCGGTCCCGAGCCATGCCTTGGAAATGACGCCCGTGCGCACCCACCGCTTGAGCTGGATGTCGTGCAGCCGCGCGCGCAGCAGGCCGGCGTACACGGCGATCTTGGTCGCCACCGCGAGGCGAGCCACGACGGCGGCGCGCTCGGGATTCCGCTCGATCGTCTCGCGGAAGCCGCGCACCAGGGCGGGATCCGGCTTCCACTCGACGTACTCGGGCGGATCGAAGGCCGGAAAGCGCCTTATTTCAGCTTCTCCTTGATCTTCGACAGGAAGCCGCCGGAGTGCGACGCCGTGAGCGCCGCGGCGAACTCGAGCGCGGTGTTGTAGCGCGCGTCGGCGTTCGCGTCCATGGCGCGGGCCAGCGCGCTCTCCAGGCCCTCGGGCAGATCGGGGCGGAGCTGGCGCAGCTTCTGCGGCTGGCCGCGCAGCCGGGCGATCATCATTTCCTGGGCGTTCCGGCCCTGGAACGGCAGTTTGCCCGTGAACATCTCGAAGGCGACGATGCCGAGGGCGTAGATGTCGGAGCGGGCGTCGAGCGGCTTGCCGCGGATCTGCTCGGGGCTCATGAATTCCGGCGTCCCGAGGATGATGCCGGTCGCGGTGAGCTTCGCGATGGCCGGATCGGCGCGGCGCTCCTTGGCGAGGCCGAAGTCCATGACCACGGCCCGCTCATGGCCGTTGTCCTCGGGTACCAGCATGATGTTCTCCGGCTTCAGGTCACGGTGCACGATCTGCACCTCGTGCGCGTGATGCAGGCCGGCGCACACCTGTCGCAGCACCTCGATCCCGACCGCGAGGTTCATCGGCCCACCCTTCACCTCGCGGTCCGAGAGCAGCTCGCCCTTCAGGAACGGCATGACCAGGTAGATCAGCCCGTCCTCGGACTCTCCCAGGCGCAGGATGCGGCACACATTGGGATGGTCGAGTCGCATGGCGAGCCCGGCCTCGCGCCGCAGCCGCTCTACCGAGCTCTGGTCGGTGGCGAGCTTGGGCGAGAGCACCTTGATCGCCACGTCGTGCCTGGTCGACACCTCGCGCGCGAGGTAGACGTACGACATGCCCCCTTCGCCCAGTTTCTTTTGGACCTCGTAGCGCGAGTCGAGCACCTCTCCCAAGAGGGAGGAGGCGCGGTCGAGACCCGGCTTCGCTTGCGGGGGCGTGCGAACGGCGGTGCCGCCGGCGGAGGGAGACCCGGAGGGGGGCCGGGGTGTCGCGGGCTTCGCCTGCACCTCCACCAGCATGTTGCCGTCGCGGGGGCAGAATCGGGCGCTGTCGGCATACACGGTCCCGCATTTGGGACAGCGGCGTTCGCTCATTGACGCACCAAGTTGCGCCCTTCGTTCTTCGCGCGATAGAGGGCTTGGTCCGCGAGGGCCACGAAACTGTCGGCGCTGGTGACGCGGTCGTCGGGGAAGGACGCCAACCCGATCGAGATCGTCAGGTTGAGCGGATCCTCGCCCGGGTCGGCGAAGTCGTGGTGCATCACGCGCCGCCGCAGCCGCTCGGCGAAGATGGCGGAGCCGTGGAGCGCCGTCTCCGGCATGACCACGACGAACTCCTCCCCTCCGTAGCGGGCCACCAGGTCCACCGATCGCGCCTCCCGGCGCAGGATCTCGCCCACCTGGCGCAGCACCGAATCGCCGGCAATATGGCCGCGCGTGTCGTTCACCAGCTTGAACCGGTCGATGTCCGCCAGCAGGATGGTGAGCGCGAGATTGTAGCGCCGCGCGCGGTCGAGCTCCGCTTCGAGCTCCTCCGACAGGGCGCGGCGGTTCAAGCAGCCGGTGAGCGCGTCCGTCGCCGCCAGCTTTTCGAGCCGCTTCTTGTCCGACACCGCGGTTTCGAAATCGTACGCCTTCTCGATGGCCGCGACGGCCGTACGGATCACCGTCTCGGCGAACCCGGCGTCGGCGCGGGTGAGCGGCGGATCCTCGCCCGTAGTCCGCAAGAAGAACACGCCGAGCTGCTGGTCCTTCATCGAAAACGGCAGCGCGACCGCGGAGCGGGTGGGCACGGTGATCTGCTCGCGCTGCCAGCGCACGCGCTCTTCGTGGTACAGCGGATCCGTGGTCACGTCTTCGACCAGCACCGAGCGACTCGTGGTCAACGCCCGCTGGATCTCGGGATAGCGGACGAGCTCGATCTGAAGGTTACGCAGCATCGGGTTTTCGTACGCCGCCACGACTACGCCCATCTGGTCGCCGGGCTTGGCGAGCACCATCGAGCACTTCGAGATCTGGAGCACGCGCGCCACGCGCCGCACCAGGATGTGATAGATCTCGTCGGGTTTGAGGGAGTCGGTTACCTCGTGCAGGATGTCGACGATCGCGGCCCGGCTCTGCGCCTCGTCGCGCGCCCGCGCCAGCTCCTGCGCCGAGCGGATGTGGGCTTTGACCCGCGCCAGCAGCTCGCGCACGCGGAACGGCTTGGAGATGAAGTCGGCCGCGCCAAGGCCGAGCGCCTTGACGGTCGCCTCTTCGGGCGGCATCGACGAGATCATCAGGACGGGCACGTCCCGGAACCGATCGTCGGCCTTCATTCTCGCGAGCAGCTGCAAGCCGTCCACCTTCGGCATCATGATGTCGAGGAGCAGCAGGTTGGGCCGCTCCTCCTCGAGCTTGCCCATGAGCCCCTCGCCGCCGGGCGCGATGATCACCTCGTACCCGTTCTCCTTCAGGATCCAGGTCAGGGTGCGCACCAGCGACTGATCGTCGTCGGCGACCAGGATCTTGGCGGCGGGCTCGGGCATCGAGTGTTCAGTCCTCGAGCATCGAGGGATCGACGTTGCCGCCGCTCACCACGAGCACCGTGGGGGGGACGGGATGGACGGCGCCGGAGCGCAGCGCGGCCGTGGTTGCGGCACCCGACGGCTCCACCGCCAGATGGCAGTGCTGCCAGAGAAAATGTACCGCCTCGCGCAGCGGCTCGTCTTCTACCAGCGCCACCCCGGCCACGTGGTCGCGGTGCGCCGCGAGGTGCGCGAACGGGATCTCGCCCACACTGAGTGTGAGGAGGCCGTCGGCAATGCTGGCGGTGCGCTCGAGCCGCACCGGGCGCCCGGCCTCGAGTGAGCGCTTGAGCTTCGGGGCCCCTACGGGCTCCACGCCCCACACCGTGGCGCGACTCCCCGCCGCCGCCAGCCCGGTCACCACGCCCGCGATGAGCCCGCCGCCGCCCACCGGCACCAGCACCGTCCGGACATCGGGCAGCTGCTCCGCGATCTCGAGCCCCACCGTCGCCTGCCCGGCCACGATGTCCGGATGGTCGAACGGGGGCACCATGGCGAGCCCATCCCGTGCGGCGATCTCCTCGGCCGCACGCTGCCGGTCGTCCGACGTGCGGCCCGCGAACACGACCTCACCACCCCACTTCTTCACGCCCGCGACTTTCACGGCCGGCGCCGTCTCGGGCATCACGACCACGGCGTGGAGGCCCACGAGCTGCGCGGCATACGCGACGGCCTGACCGTGGTTGCCGCTCGAGTAGGTGATGACCCCCTTGCGGCTTGCGGCGTGCGGCAGGCGTCTGATCGCGTTGTACGCCCCCCGCAGCTTGAACGCGCCGATGGGCTGGAGGCTCTCCAGCTTCAGGTAGGCGTTGAGCGGCTCTACGAAGCGCAGGGGCGTGCGAACCGCCACCCCGGCGAGTCCCGAAGCCGCGTCCCGAACGTCCTGGGCGCTGACCACGCTACTTTTTCTGCTTCGTCGGCTTCGCCTTTGCCTTTGGCGGGACCTTCTTGGCCTTGGCGGAAGACCGCGGGGCGTCGTCGTCATCCGCGTCACCCTCGCCGTCATCCGCCTCGTCCTCCTTCACCACCCGGGCCACGTCTACCACCAGGTCCCCCGGGGCCAGATTCATGACCTTCACTCCCTGGGTGTTGCGACCAGAGATGCGGATGCCTTCCACCGGCACGCGGATCATGATCCCCTTCTTGGTGATCATCATCAGCTCGTCGTCGGGGAGCACTTCCTTCAGGGCAACGATGTTGCCGGTCTTGTCGGCGCGCTTCAGGGTGATGATGCCGCGGCCGCCCCGGTGCTGTACGCGATACTCGTCGAGCTCCGAGCGCTTGCCCATGCCCTTCTCGGTGACCGTGAGCAGCGTGGACTTGCGGCGCACCACGACCATGTCGATCACCTGGTCCTTCTTGTCGAGCGCGATCCCTTTGACTCCAGTGGCCGTGCGTCCCATGTCGCGCACGTCCTTCTCGTGGAACCGGATGCTCATGCCGTGATGGGTGGCGAGCACGATGTCGTTCCGGCCGTCCGTGACCTGCACGTCGATCAGCTCGTCGCCTTTCTCGATATTGATCGCGCGAATGCCGACGGAGCGCGGGTTGCCGAACTCCGACAGCCGCGTCTTCTTCACGACGCCATGTTTGGTGGCGAACAGAAGGAACTGGTCCTCGGAGAACTCGCGCACGGGCACCAGGGAGGCGAGCCGCTCGTCGGGCTTCATGGCGATGCACGAGATGATCGGTTTGCCGCGCGCGGCTCGGGCCGCCTGCGGAATCTCGTGCACCTTGAGCCAGTAGCACTGTCCCTGCTGGGTGAAGAACATCACGTAGTCGTGGGTCGACGCGATGAACAGGTGCTCGACCCAGTCGTCTTCTTTGGTATGGGCGGAGATCACCCCCCGGCCGCCGCGCCGCTGGCGACGGTAGGCGGACACCGGCAGTCGTTTGATATAGCCCGCGTGGGACACGGTGATCACCATGTCCTCTTCCGCGATCAGATCCTCGATCGAGAACTCGCCCTGGTCGGCGACGATTTCGGTGCGCCGCTCGTCGCCGAAGCCGTGCGCCAGCTCCGAGAGCTCCTCTTTGAGGATCTTCAGGCGCCGCGGCTTCGACCCAAGGATCTCCTTACACTCCTTGATGAACTTGCGGACTTCCTTGAGCTCGTCCTCGAGCTTGGTGATCTCGAGGGCGGTGAGCCGGGCGAGCCGCATGTTGAGGATTTCCGCC
>WNFJ01269087.1_pt2 | contig 13040 bp, 8 predicted proteins | sample 5400461 | NCBI WGS metagenome assembly WNFJ01 (sample SAMN13153349, study PRJNA577476) | soil metagenome | isolation source: 115 cm saprolite on Douglas fir-dominated hillslope | place: USA:California | collected 2013-09-17 | reverse complement strand
GGTGGACGATCCGCTGTTCAACGCCGATGCTGAGTGGAAAGGCACGCGCCACAACTGTCCCTGGAACGGGCGCGTGTGGCCGATGACCAACGCGCACGTGGCCGACGCCCTCGCGCGGGTGGTGCGCACGCAGCGGCCCGACTGGGCGCCACGCTTGGGCGATTTCCTGCGCCGCTTCTTCCGCATGATGACGTTCGACGGCCGCGCCGACCGCCAGAATTGCTTCGAGCACTATCATCCCTATAGCGGCCGCGGCAGCGTGTACCGCGGCATCGACGACTACCAGCACTCCTGGGTGAACGACCTGCTCGTCTCGCACGTCATCGGCGTGCTGCCGCGCGGAGCGGCGGGGGTCACGATTCAGCCGCTCGACCTCGGTGTAGCGCGCGCGAGCTTGGACAGCGTGCGGGTGGCGGGGCACAAGCTGCGGGTGGTGGTAGCGGCCGGGCGCTTTCGCGTGTGGGTGAACGGTCGCTCGGCGGGTGCGGGCAAGGTTGGAATGCCGCTGGAGATCGCCTTCTGAGGCGGATCGGCCTGTTAGCCACAGGCCCCGACGCGGACTCCGCGTGGCGCTTTCTCACGTCTCCGCTTGATGCCGCGGCTCGACGCCTTTCGCTTGACGCCTTTCCTGTTGCGCTATCCGATCTCGATGTCGTTTGGATCCATAGCAGTGTCGAGCCCCCGCCGCTCCCTCGCGACTCCATCATGGCCTGGGTTGCGGCAGGCGGCCGCCTGCTCCTCACGCAGCGCGCGGCCGCGCGCTGCGCCGCATTAGGACTCGAGCAGGACGGCCCGAACGAGGCGCAGACCACACCGTGGCACCCCGGCCCCGTGGAAACGCCGCCGTACGTGCGCGGGCTCGCGGCGTTCGGGGCGCATCCACTGTTCGCCGGTATGGCGAACGGGACCTATGTGTGGGCGCCGCGCCCGGGCGAGGCCGACGCGCGGGCCGTGTACGCGCGCGGCAAGCGGCCGACGCATGGCCGCGTCGTCGCCTGCGAGCGCTCCTACATCCGGCTCGACCCCGATCGCGTGATAGCGTGGGAGTACGCGGTGGGCGCGGGCGGCGTAGCGTGCCTTGGCGCCCTCGTAGCGCTCGACGCGGCGGATCCGCGCCTCGCACCCCAGCTCGGCGCGGTGCTCGGCCACGCGCTGACGGGGGACGGCATCCCCCATGCGACGCGTACGATGCCCGCGGCGTGCTGGCCCGCCCCCGGGACGCGCTGTCGCCGCGACGACGGGCTGCTCGTGGCCGAGCCCCCGCATTTGGACGGTGCGCTGCCCGGCCTCGAGTCGCCGCTCGCGACGGCGACGCGCGCTTTGTCCGACGAGGCGACCGTGCTCGCCGGGCGCCGCTTGCTCGTGGTCGGCGGCGAGCAAAGCGGCGTGCGCGAGATCTGGGCGCACCCGTGGCGTCTGGCGCAGAACTGGCGGGTCGAGATCGGCGGCGAAACGCCGCTGATTCGTGACGCCCAGATCGCGCCGACGGTGGTGCAGCGCCATCTGGTGTCGCGCCAGCGGATCGTCGAGGAGACGGTGACGACCGCCCTCGAGCACGGCATCGCCCTGCTCGAGTATCGCGCCGAAAAAATCGGACGCGCGCGCAACCTGCGGGCGGCGCCGGCCGTGAGCGTATCCTGGACCGTGGATCTGCGACGCATGTGGCCGTACCCGACGGCGTGCGCCGGCGACCTGCGCTTCAACCTCGGAGCGGACGGCCGCGCACTGGTCGTGTGTCACGCGGACGCCGCCGTGACGTTCGCGGTCAATCGCGCGGTTCAGTGGCGCACGGAACCCGTGCGTGGCAAGGCCGCCCTGCGCTGCACCTTAAGCGCCACGCTCGATGAGCCGCTGCGCATCGCCGTCATTGCCGGAATCGACGATGGCGACGCCCACGTCGCGCTGCGACGCCGCGGTGTCACGGCCCTCGTCGCGCAACGCCGCCGCCACGAGGAGCAGGTACGCGACTACGAGCTGCGCGTGCTGTCGCCCGACCCGCAGCTCAACGCGGCCGTCGAATGGGCCAAGCAGCGCATCGACGGGTTTGTGGTCGACACGCCGGGCGTGGGCCGATCGTTGGTCGCGGGTTACGCCGCGTCGCGCCCCGGGTGGGGCGATGGCCGCCCCGGCTACGCATGGTATTTCGGACGCGACGCCTGTTGGACCGCGCTGGCGGCGCTCGCCACGGGCGACTTCTCGCTGGCGCGTCTCGTGCTGCGCCACCTCGGCCACACGCAGGACATCACCGGGAAAGTCATCCACGAGCTCACGACCAGCGGGCTCGCCCATTACGACGCGGCCGACAGTACGCCGCTCTTCCTGCTCTTGGCAGGCCGCTATGTCGCCTGGACGGGCGACCTGCCGTTTCTGGAAGAGCGCTGGCCGGAATTGGAGCGGGCGTACGCCTTCTGTCTGACGACCGATCGCGACGGCGACGGCTTGATTGAAAACGCCGGCGTGGGCCACGGCTGGCTCGAGATGGGCCCGCTCGCGGGCGCCAAGACCTCGCTGTACCTCGCGAGCCTCTGGCTCGCCGCGTTGGAGAGTCTCGCGCCCGTGGCGCAGGCGCTCGGCAAGGAGTCGCTCGCCGTAGAGCTTACCGAGCGCGCCACGCGCGCGCGGGCGGCAATCGCGACGCGCTTTCTGGTGGACGGCGGAGTGGCACTCGGCATCGAGGCGGATGGCTCACCCCAGCGCCACCGCACAGCGCTCACGGCGGTGCCGCTCTTGCTGGGCGCGGTGGACGCGAGCGCCGCGGCCGCGTGGCTCGACGCGATCGCGGGCCCGGAGTTCTCCGCGCCCTGGGGCGTGCGGCTGCTTTCGACGCGCGATCCGCTCTACAATCCCGCCGGCTATCACACTGGCGCCGTGTGGCCGCTGTACACGGGGTGGGTGAGTCTCGCCGAATACGCCTGCCATCGCGGCGACGCGGGGGGCGAGCACGTCCTCGCCAACGCGCGGCTGCCGTTAGCGCGCGGCGTGGGCATGTTCGACGAGGTGCTGCGCGGCGATGACGGGAACGTCGCGGGCGTGTGTCCCGACCAGGCGTGGTCGGCGGCGATGCTCCTGGCGCCGTTGGTGGAAGGCATGCTCGGCGCCCGGCCCGACGCGCTGGGGGAGCGGCTCACGCTCGCCCCGCATCTGCCGGCGGGCTGGCGCGAGTGCGAGTGGCGCAACCTGCACGTGGGGCACACGACGCTCGACGTGCGCGTTGCGGCCAAGCCGGATCGGATGGAGCTCCATGTACGCCGCACCGGCGGGCGGCGGCTCGCCCTGATCGTGGCGCCCGCGATGCCCGCAGGGCGCGTGCCGTCGGATGCGACAGTGGACGGCGAGCGCCTCGCGCCCCGCCTGAGTGAGCCGTGCGGGTGCCGGCACGGCGAAGTGCGCCTGGAGCTCAGCGAGGAGCACGCGGTGGAGATCTGGCACCGCCCCGGGTGAGCCGGGCAGTCCGGACACGTGCAGGACCGCGCGACGCCTGCCGCGGGCAAGACGGGGTGCTACTATATGCGTATGCGTACCACGATCCTTGCTGCGTTGCTTGGCGCGGCTGCGTGCGGCGGCCGCATGCACACCGCCGAGGTGGTCTCGGCGGACCGGCCGGCCTATCCCGACAGCTTACGGGCGCAGGGGATCGAGGGGCGTGTGCGGGTGCAGGTGGTCGTGGACACCTCCGGACGGGTGGAGCCGGGATCCGCGGTGGTGGTGCAGTCACCCAACGCGGGATTCAATCAGGCGGCGCTCGCCTTCGTGTACATGGCGCACTTTCGCCCGGCGACGCGCCACGGCCACACGGTCCGGGCGTTGGTGGAAGTGCCGATCGACTTCAAACTCAACCGCCGCGGGGCGGGGGGTGTATTCCGCGTCGACCAGGTGGATCAGGCGCCCACGATCGCCGCCGCGGTGCCGCCGGCGTACCCGGCGAGCGTGAAAACGGCCCGGGTGGATGTGCGGGTGGTGGTGTCGGCGGTGATCGACACGCTGGGCCGCGCCGAGCCGGGCTCGCTCCGCATCGTCTCCAGTCCCGGCGCCGACTTCGATGAGCCGGCGCGCGCCTACGTGCTCGCGGCGCGCTTCTGGCCGGGCGGGATCGGCGGCCGGAAGGTGCGCGTGATCATGGACATCCAGGTGGACTTCACCGCACACTGAGGCTCTAGGGCTGGACCAGGACGGGGGCCGGTCGGGCCATCGTCGTGTGGTCCCCCAGCTGGCCGTCGCCGTTGTCGCCCCAACAGTAGATCGCCGCGGTTGTCGAGAACGCACACGTGTGGGCGTCCCCCGCCGTGATCCACGAGAAATGGATGCCACCGTGGACCGGCACGGGTGCGGGGCGGTCCAGGAACGAGCTGTCCCCCAACTGGCCGCTCCCGTTGGCGCCCCAGCAGTAGGCCAGACTGTCGGACGCGATACCGCACGTGTGGGCGCCGCCGGCCGCGAGCATGATCCACGACCGGCCGCCGCTCACCACCACCGGCCGCCGCGCCAGCGAATCGGCTTGCCCGGTGCCGAGCTGGCCATGATCGTTCTTGCCCCAGCACCGCGCCGAGTAGTCGATGACTCTCCCACAGGTGTGGTTGGTGCCTGCGGTCACGTCGAGCCATTCGACCGGGTCGCGCACCACGACGGGTGATCGCCGGGTCGAATCGGTGCCGTCACCCAACTCGCCGCTGGCGTTGCCGCCCCAGCAGTACGCGAGGGCCGCGCTCACCGCGCAGCTGTGCACGCCGCCGGCCGCCAGAACAACGAAAGGGTGCGGGGCGGCGACGCGCACGGGGTTTGGGCCGCCACTGCCGGGTAGGCTGTCACCCAACTGGCCGGCGTCGTTGGCGCCCCAGCAGTAGGTCACGCTGTCTGCTCCGAGACCGCAGCTGTGCCGGTCGCCGGCGACGAGCGTCCGGAACGCGTGGCCGCCGGTCACGGCGCTCGGCACCGGATTGGCCGAGGGCCCGCCACTCGAGCCGAGCTGGCTGGCTGCGTTATTGCCCCAGCAGAACGCTGCGCTGCTCTGGTCAACCGCGCACGTGTGATTCTCGCCCGCGGCTACGGCGCTATAGCGGCTTGTGCTGGCGACGGGGATCGGCGCCGCCTCGGGCGCGACAGACACGAATCCGCTTCCCAGTTGTCCATAGAGATCGCGGCCCCAGCAATAGATCGCGCCGCCGTTGGTGCGGGCGCAGGTGTGGTGGCCGCCGGCGGTAGGCGCCACGAGCTGCACAGGAGCGACCGTGACGGCCACCGTGTCGGCCTTGGCGCCAGCCCTCGCGATGATGGGTGCGAACCCCGGGAAGGTCGTTCGCACCAGACCGGTGCTCGTGACCGAGGCGAACGCCAAGCTGTCGCTCGTCCACGTCACGGTCGCGTTCGCAATCACCTGGCCTGCGGAGTCGCGTGCGACGGCCGTGAGCTGCACGCTGTCCCCCGCGACGAGCGTGTCGTGGGCGGGATTGACCGTGAGGGTGGCGACGGGCACCGGGGGCGGCAGCACCACGAGCGATTCGTGGCACGCCAGCGTCACCGTCGCCAGCACGAGCGCCCGCGAAGCCCGTCGCATGAGGGTGCAATATACAAGCGGCCTCGGTACCTTAGGCGCCATGGCGTCTGTTACACTGCGCGACCTCGCCAAGCGCTTCGACCCCTCCCACCCTCCGGCGCTGCGCGACTTCTCCCTCGACGTGAAGGACGGGGAGTTCCTCGTGCTGCTCGGGCCCTCGGGTTGCGGGAAGACCACGGCCCTGCGCTGCATCGCGGGGCTGGAAGAGCCGTCGGCGGGACACGTCTTCATCGCCGACCGCGACGTGACGCACCTGCCGCCGGGTGAGCGCGACGTCGCGATGGTCTTCCAGAACTACGCGCTCTACCCTCATCTCAGCGTGCGGGAGAACATCGCCTTTGCGCTGGAAGTGCGCGGCGTAGGCAAGCGCGAAGTCCTGCGGCGCGTGGCGGAGACGGCGGGCCGGCTCGAGCTGTCGGAGTTGCTCGATCGCAAGCCCGCCCAGCTCTCAGGCGGCCAACGCCAGCGGGTGGCGTTGGGGCGCGCCATCGTGCGCAATCCCCGGGTTTTCCTGTTCGACGAGCCCCTGTCGAACCTCGACGCCAAGCTGCGCGTGGACATGCGCGCCGAATTGTTGCGGCTGCATCGCGCGCTGGGTGCCACCATGATCTACGTCACCCACGACCAGGTCGAAGCGATGACCATGGGCCAGCGCATCGCGGTGCTACACGAGGGCCGCCTGCGCCAGCTCGGCACGCCGGCCGAGATCTACGAGCGCCCGGCCGACGTATTCGTCGCGCGCTTCCTGGGCAATCCCGGCATGAATGTCTTGACCGGCGTCGCCGAAGTGAAGAAAGGACGGGGCAAGGGGGAGGAGGGACGGGTGGCGCAATGCGGGCCCTTCCAGATCCCGCTCGCGCTGCCCGACTACGCAGGCGACTTGCAGCTCGGCATTCGCCCCGAGGACGTGTCGCTGTGCCCGCTGGGCAGCGGCGTGGGCGACGCGGAGGTGACGGTGGTCGAGCCGCTCGGCAGCGAGACGCTCGTCCACCTCGAGGCCGACGGCCAGCGGCTGGTGGCGCGGCTGCCGGGCCTCGCCGCGACTGCGCCGGGCACGCGCGTGGGCGTGCGGGTCGACGCGAAACGCCTGCATCTGTTCGACGCGGCGGGGGCGCGGCTCGGCTGAAGCGGCTCCGGACCATCGCGCTGCTTGCCGCGGGCTTCGCGGTTCTCGCGACGCTCGCTGCGCTCGCGTCGTGGCGCCCGGCGAGCGCGGGCGACCGCGTGACGCTCACACTCGACAATTGGGCCGATTACGTCGAGGCGCGGCTGGAAGAGCGCGCGCTGGCCGAGTTCCGGCAGACGCACGCCGAAGTGACGGTGGTGCAGCAGAGCGCGGGCACCGGGCAGGCGGAATACCGCGAGCGCATTCTCACGTCGATGGCGGCGGGCACGCCGCCCGACGTCTTCCTGTTCGACAACATCGACGTCCCGGCCTTCCTCGACCGCCGCGCCGTCCTCGACCTCGCGCCGTTCTTGCCGCGCGTGGGTGCGGACCTCACCCGTTACGACTCCACCGTCCTCAGCATCTTCCGACGCGGCTCGGCCGTGTACGCCCTGCCCAAGGGGTACACCCCAATGGTCGTGGCGTACAACAAGGACCTGTTCGACCGCGCCGGCCTGCCGTACCCCACCGACGACTGGACTTGGGACGATTTCTCGCGCCTCGCGCGGCTGTTGACGCGTGACACCGACGGCGACGGACATATCGATCAGTGGGGCACGTACTACGACCGCCGGGTGTTCCTGTGGCTGCCGTGGATCTGGTCGGGGGGAGGCGACGTGCTGTGCCCCGATGGGAAGAGCGCGAGCGGCTGCCTCGACTCACCCACGTCGATCGCCGCGCTGCGGTGGTATACGGGCTGGGTGACCAGAGACAGCGTCGTGCCGCGCGCGTTCAACCTGCGCCGCACGCTGGGCGACAACCTGCGGCTGTTCTCGAGTGGTCGCGTGGCGATGCTCACCGCAGGCCACTTCTGGATTCCCAACCTGCGGCCGTACCTGGAGCAGCACGGTCTGCGCGTGGGGTTCGTGGAGATCCCCCACCGCGCGGGATACCCGCCGGTCACCGTGCTCTACGCGTCGGGCTTCGCGGTGCCGGTGGGTGCGCCGCATCGGCGCTTGTCGGTCGAGCTCGCGGCGATGCTGGCCGACTCGGCCACCCAAAGCCTGCGCGCGGCGGCCGGGCTCGAGCTGCCCAGCGTGACGGGGGCGGCTGTGGCGCTCGCCGCGCACGACACGCTCGGTTGGGAGGCGGCGTTTCTGCGGGCGGCGGCGCACGCGCGGGCCCCTTGGGGCGCGCGCATCGCCGAGTGGCGTGAAGTGGAAGCGCTGCTGCCCGACCTGATGGACCAGATCACCATCGGGGGCGTCGATCCCGCGGTGGCCGCGCATGGCATGGCGAAGCGGCTCGACCGCTTGCTGTCGTTGAGCCGGCCATGACGGCGGGCGTGCGCTGGCGGGTCGCGGGTGCGGTCGCCGTTGGCGCCGCGGCGCTCTTGCCCCTCGGCAGCGCGCGCTGGGCCGGCGTGCGCGCCGAGCGGGCGTTCGCCGAGGGAATGACGCGCACCGTGGCGAGCTACCTCGCGCTCGCGACGCCGCCCGCGCGCGGCAGCGCGGACTACAACCTGGGTCTGCTGCTGATCCGCGCCCGTTCGCTCGTGACGCTGCCGGGTTGGACGCCGGAGGTCGAGGTCTACCATGGCACGGCGCCGCTCGTCAGCCCGATGGAGCTGCCGCTGCCCGCCGCGGAGTTCGACGCGTTGCGGCGGGTCGAGACCATCCGCTGGCGCCACGGGGCGGCGCTGGCGCCGCTCAAGGACCGCGACGATTGGGACGTGGTCGGCGCCGTGGCGCTGCGTCCCGCGCCCGGGGAGATCGCACCGCGCTGGGTAGGCGCGTGGGTCTTGGCCGCGTTCGCGCTGGCGGTGTGGTTGGGCGTCGGCGCGGCGCGGCTGCCGCAGACCGACGCCGCGGCGTGGCGCCGGGCCTTTCGACGCTACGCGGCGGGTGCCGTCGCGCTCGGCGCCATCACCGCCGCCGCCGCTCGCGGAGCGGCGCGCACCGCGACCGACCGCTCGCTCGACGACACGCGCCTGCTACTCCAGGAAGCGGGCCGCGTCCCCGGCGTCACCACGGCCGACTTGAGACGCCTCGTGCCGGGTGCCGAGCTCACCCAGTCCGATTCGGGCGACGTGGCGCCCTATCGGTTGAGCGTGGACGGCGCACCCCGCGCGGCCATCCGCGTCCGGCTCGCCGGCTGGCGCTGGCTCGAGCTGCGGACGTTGCCGCACGAACAGTTGGCAACCGGGTGGGTGCTGCTGTGCGTCGGGCTGTCGTTGCTTGGGCCCGCGGCCCTGTGGCTCGTGGCGTGGGCGGAGCGGGCGAGTGCGCGCCCGCAGCGGCTGCGCGAGACGGTGACCGCCTGGAGTTTCCTCGCGCCGGCCGCGGCGCACCTGGCCGTGTTCTCGTTCGGGCCGATTCTGTTCGCGTTGTATCTGTCGGTGCACCGCTGGAGCCCGATCGAGCCGGTGAAACCGTTCGTGGGGCTCGCCAATTTCCGCGCCGTGCTCACCGATCCGCTCGTGTGGATCTCGCTGCGCAACACCGTGCTGTACGCGCTGTACGTGCCGGTCACGATGGCCCTGGCACTCGCGGTGGCGCTCGTACTGCGCCGCTCGACGCGCCTGGCGCGGCTGCTGCGCACGGCGTTCTTCTTGCCCACCGTCTCGTCGGTGGTGGCGATCGCGCTGGTGTGGCAATGGATGTACAACGCCGACTTCGGCCTGATCAACTGGCTGCTGCGGCTCGCCGGCATGAAGCCCGTGGACTGGCTTGGTAATCCGCGCACCGCGCTGCTTGCCGTGATGCTCATGTCGGTGTGGGTGCAGCTAGGCTACCAGATGGTCGTGTTCCTGGCGGGTCTGCAGGGCATCCCGCAGCAATACCTCGACGCGGCGCGGGTGGACGGCGCCGGCGCGTGGCGGCGCTTCTGGCGCATCACGTTTCCACTGCTCCGGCCGGTGACGCTGTTCGTACTGGTGACGGGCATCATCGGGTCATTCCAGGTGTTCACCTACATCTATGTGCTCACCGACGGCGGTCCACTGCACGCCACGGACATGGTGGTGTATCGCATTTATCAATCGGCGTGGGAGTTCCTGCGCTTCGGCGACGCCAGCGCGCTGGCGGTGATTCTGTTCGTGGTGCTGTTCGGCGTGACGTGGGCGCAATTCCGGCTGCTGGGCCGGCAGGTCGATTATGCGTAAGTGGTTCCGGCCGGGACTGGGGCTGGCGTGGGTGGGCGTCCTCCTGTTGGCGTGCACCATGGTCATCCCCTTCCTCTATATGGCGTCGACCTCGCTGATGGACGAGTTCGCGGTGCTGCGCTACCCGCCCGCCGTCCTACCGGCGCACCCCACGCTCGCCAACTATCCGGGTGCGCTGACGGCGCTGCCGTTCGGCCGGTTCTTCTTAAATTCCGCGATCCTCGCGACCTGCGTCGTGATCGGGCAACTGCTCACCAGCGCCACGGCGGCATACGCGTTCGCGCGGCTGCGTTTTCCCGGACGCGATCGCGTGTTCCTCGCGTTTCTCTCGGTGCTGATGGTTCCGGCAATCGTGCTGCTGATCCCGCGGTTCCTGATCGTCAACGCCCTCGGCTGGGTCGACAGCTACGCCGGCTTGGTCTCGACCGAGCTGGTGTCGGTGTGGGGGATCTTTCTGCTGCGGCAATTCTTCCTGACCATTCCGCGCGAGCTGGAGGATGCCGCGCGGCTCGACGGAGCGGGGGAGTGGACGATTTTCTGGCGCGTCGCGCTGCCCTTGTCCAAGCCGGCGCTGGCGACGCTCGCGGTCTTTGCGTTCGCCGATCAGTGGAAGAACTTCTTGTGGCCGTTGATCGTGACACGCTCGACGCCGATGCAAGTGGTGGAGGTCGGCATCGCGTCGTTTCATGGGTTGTACTATACGAATTGGCCCTACCAAATGGCGGCGGCGATGGTGGCGATCGTTCCGCTCGTCGTGCTGTTTTTCTTTGCGCAGCGGTACTTCATCCAAGGAATACAGTTAACGGGCTTGAAGTGATCAGAGATCTGGTCTACTTGTGTCGGTTGGGCTCCCGCCGAAACCGCACCTGCCACCTGACGTCTCGCCCGTCCCCCCCGGCCCATTTCAGGATCACATGTCCGTCCACCTCCTCCATCTGGCAGGCGACGTCCGTCTCACATGATGCGGCTCGCCAGCCATCGGGCACCCTTATCGTGATGGCGTAATCGCGAGCGTCCAAATTCGTCGCCCGCGCGCTGAGCGTGCGCGTATTGGCGTCCCACGCTTCGCCGGCGACGTCGATCGCCCCTTGCACCAGATGCCGCGTGCTGCCGATCACTTGCGGCCGGCTCGTGCTGGGACGGAGTGCCAAGAGGTGCGACGTGTGCGGCGGCATGTACGCCGCCACGGCGTCGCGGACGGGCGCGAGCGGGGCGTCGCGCCACACGTCGTACGCGTCGTAACGGCCGGCCGGCAGGGCGAGGGTGCGCAAGGACAGCATCACATCGCGCGGCGCGTCGTCCCAGTTGATCAGCGCCACCGTCCACCAACGTTCGCCTCCGGCCGCGATCCACGCCGCGGGCGGCTGGTCGCGGCGCACGCTCCAGAACCCACCGGGTCCGCCGCCGTCGGTGACGCGCACCGCCAGCGTATTCTCCGCCCCCCACCGCAACACGTCGGGCGGGACGGCGTAGCGGCGATAGGCCGACCAGCCTCGCGTGGCACCCACCCGCACGCCGTTGACGTACGTCTCATCATCGTCGTCGAGCTTGCCCAGCTCGAGCACCGGCGGCGCGCCGGCCATGCGCACTTCGATCGGCAGTCGCGGCAGCGTGAAGCGCGCGCGATACCAGGCGACGCCGTCGTAACCCGGGTGGCCCGCCTGCTCCCATTGGGCCGGCACGGGGATCGTTTCCCACGTCGCGTCCTCAAAGGCCGGCTCCGCATAGGCCGCGGCGTCACCGGTCTTGAACCGCCAGGGTCCGGCGATCGGCACGGCGCGGTCGCCTGCAACGAGAGCCGGCGCCAAGTCGGGCGCAGCCGTCGTGGTGCCGATGGGACGTCCCGCGGCGGCGGCCACCGGAATGGTGCGTTGCAATAACCGCAGCCGCTCGGCGGCGACCTTCGGCAGGTTGTCGGAGAAGACCGTGAGGCCGCCCGACAGGGCGGTGATGGCCGCCCAAGCGCGGGCTTCGTCGTCGCTCAGCGGCGCACGCACGACCAGGCAATCCGGATCGTTGAGCCACGCGCCGCGGTGATAGAAGCTGCGCAGCGCCGCGGCGCGCGCGGGCGCTTGGAGCCCGGTCCAACTGGCGTCCACGTCGGTGCCGATGCGCATGCCGTCGACCAGACCGGCCGCGTGCTGCAGCGGCGCGCCGCAGCCGAGCAGGAACACATCGGGCCCGAGCCCGGTGCGGAGCGCGCGTAGCCCCGCGCGGTAGGCCTCGGCGTGCGTCAGACTGCCGTGATGCGCATCGCCCGCCGTGGCCCAAAGCAGGAAGTCGATCTTGAGGTAGTCGTAGCCCCAGTCCTGCACCACGCGGCGTCCCAGCCGCTCGAGCCAATCCTGCACGCCGGGATGGGCGCCGTCGAGCGAGTACACTTTGCCGCCCCAGTCGGCGCGCGTGTCCCACAGGATCGGTTGGCCGCCCTGCTGCAGGAGCCAGTCGGGGTGCGCGGCGGGGACGCCCGACCGGTCGGTGACCGCGAACGGCGCCACCCATAGGCCCGCCTTGAATCCCTTGGCGTGGATTTGATCGGTGAGCGCGCGGTGTCCGTGTGGGAACTTGGCGTTGGTGTCCCAGTCGCCTGTCGCCTTCTGGTAGCCGTCGTCGAGCTGCACCAGTCGGAAGAAGCGGCGGTCGAAGGTGGCGGCGGCGACGTCGAGGTTGGCGAGGACATCCGCCTCGGTCACGCCGCCGTACAGCTCGTACCACGAGCACCACCCGGCCGGCACGGTGAGGGACGCGAAGCGCTCCTGATCTACAGGGGCCGCCGGCGCGAACAGCGCGCGCAGCGCGGAGAGCCCATCGCCGGCGGGGTCATACGCCAGGCGCAGGACGGAGGCGTCGCCTGTGGCGCGCAGCGGGCGGGCGGGGAGCCAGTCGGAGATCGCCTCGAGTCCGCCGCCTGCGCATTTGACCTTGGCTTCCCCCGGCTCGCCCGGATCCCAGGCGAGCGCAAGCCCGGCGCCGGCGCGCGTCAAACCCAGTGCGCCGTGGCTCACGAAAGCGCTATCGGGTGCGATGTGCGCGACGCTGCAGGCGTCCCAAGAGTGGTATCCGTTCACGAGCGCGACCAGGTCGCCGCTGCCGGCGAGCATCTGGGCCGCGGCGCTCTGGAAGAAGCGCAAGCCGCCGACGGCGGGCAGATAGCGGTCGGGATAGACGGCGAAGCGCAACGTCGCGAGCGGCACGGGCGCCGGCTCGCTGGTCGTCAGTTG
>WNFJ01221725.1_pt2 | contig 13040 bp, 12 predicted proteins | sample 5400461 | NCBI WGS metagenome assembly WNFJ01 (sample SAMN13153349, study PRJNA577476) | soil metagenome | isolation source: 115 cm saprolite on Douglas fir-dominated hillslope | place: USA:California | collected 2013-09-17 | reverse complement strand
GGCATAGCGTGCGCTGTTTCGCCAAAGGATTTGGATGCGGCAGCCCGAACCGACGGCGCACCCGTTCTGCCTGTAAGTGGCATAGCGCCACGGCCAAAGCATCGGCGGCGTCCGGGGGCTCTGGCGTTTCGTTCATGCAGAGCAGCGCTCGCACCATCAACTGCATTTGGCGCTTGCCGGCGTGGCCGTGGCCAGCGATGTTGGCCTTCACTTCGCGCGGCGCGTAGCTGTGCACTTCCAAGCCGTGCTGCGCGGCGGCCAGCAGAACCACGCCGCGCACTTCCGCCAGGCGCAGCGCGGTCCGCATGTTCAGCGCGGTAAAGACACTCTCCACGGCCATGGCGTCGGGAGAAAACTCTTCGATGAGCCGGCACAGCAAAGCGTGTACATCCTGGAGAACTGCCCCTGCAAAATCTTTCTGCCGCCTGGCTGCTACCTTTAGTGCACCATAATGCAGCATATTGCAGCACCGGCCATCGCTCTCGACGATTCCGTAGCCGGTGGGGCCCGCCGCTGCTGGGTCCACCCCCAGAACACGCAAGCACCCGTTCTTTTGGCCCGGCCTGCCCGTTGAATTCGTCCCGGTCATGGCCCCAAGTCTACGGCCTTCCGCACATCCCTGCCAGCGCTTTGTAGCGAGCGTGTCGCGTAGAGAGGGTATCGTTCAATCAAAAACGGCCAGCCCAGGTCGCGGACTGGCCGTAAAAAAGTAAACGGCTAATTAGTTCGCGCCGACGGCGGCTTGAATTTCGGATTCGTCAATGTCGAAGTTGGCGTAAACGTGTTGCACGTCGTCATGTTCCTCGAGAGCTTCGACCAGGCGCACCATTTGCGTGGCCTGCGGGCCAGTCAGCTTGATGTAATTCTGCGGGACCATGCCGACTTCCGCCGACTCGGGTGTAATGCCCGCTTTCGTCAGCGCTTCCTTCACTTTCTCCAGAGCGTCGGGCGGCGTCACGATGTACCATGAGGAGCCATCGTCCTTCAAGTCCTCCGCACCAGCTTCCAGCACAAGGTCGAGCAGCTTGTCTTCGCTGGCCGCTTCCTTGGGCACGGAAATCTCACCCTTGCGGTGAAACATCCAACCGACCGCGCCGGCTTCGGCCATGTTGCCGCCGTTCTTGCTCATCAGGTGGCGGAATTCACCGACAACGCGGTTGCGATTGGTGGTGACCACTTGAATGAGCATGCCAACTCCGCCGGGGCCGTATCCTTCAAAGGTAGCTTCCTCATATTGCTCGCCTTCAAGCTGACCGGTCCCGCGAAGAATGGCGCGTTCGACGTTTTCACCTGGCATGTTTGCGGCCTTAGCTGCCAGAATCGCGGTTCGCAGGCGCGGATTAGAGTTCGGATCGCCGCCGCCGATGCGTGCGGCAATGCTAATTTCGCGGATGATGCGCGTGAATACGCGGCCGCGCTTCGCGTCGGTGGCCCCTTTCTTGTGTTTAATCGTGGCCCATTTTGAATGCCCGGACATGACACATCCTCGTTTATTTCGCGTGACCGCGGCCTAGCCGGGTCATCGATGGATGAATTTTTTGCACCGCAGACGGTTTCAGAGAAAGGCGGCCCGCCCAGCAGCCGCGGATAACTCTGACCGATGTACGGTCGCCGAGAAAGTCGGCCGTCTTACGGCCGCCAAGTAAAACGACACCAGTGCGGAGACTTACGGTGAACCGCGAACCCCTGCGGAACCACGGTAGTCTAGCACAGCCTCTGGCGCGGCGAAACAGTACGCAATCAACGACGGCTTGCTCAAGATCGATCCCAGTTCTTAGAAGAACAGCCTCCGGTTCAATCATTCCCGTAATTTTTTCGCAACGCTTGCACATACTGGGCCGCAATCGCGCTCCAGGAGAAATACTGCTCTTGCGCCTTTCTGCTTCTCTCAGCAAGCAGTGCCCGGAAGGATTTATCACCAAGGACGCGAACCAGGGCGGGCCCAAACCCCTCCTTCGTTTCCTCGGGCACCAGCACGACTCCGGCTTCGGTAACGGGCGCCGCAGTTTCCCATCCCTCCCGCGCCACTACCGGCAAACCGCAAGCTATGCCCGCGAGTGCGCTGCCCCTTCTTGTGGAAAGCGGCCCGCGCGCAAAGAGCAGCACATCACAACTGCCTAGAACACTCAGAACCTGCTCCGCTGCCAAAAGACCATGCGCCGTCACTTTCACAGGCGTCCCCGCTAACTTTTCTGTTAGCTCCTTGCCTCCAATATCTGAGTTCCGGCCTAGAACCACGAGTTGCAGCGCTCCAATCCGCTCAGCCGCATATCTCAAACCCTCTGCAATCAGCCTCACCTCTTGGGTACCGACCCTACCGCCGGACAATGAGAAAACCGCCACGGCCGGTGCGTCCCTTTGACGCTCCTTAGCGCGCGTCCATACTGTTTCAGGCGAAGGTAAGTTCGCTCCTACTGGAATGAAAACAGTATTTTGTGCATGACGTGGGATCCATGGAATCTTTTCCGCAGGAATCGTCAGAACGGCGAGGTCGGCCTGCCGCAGAGCCTGCCGCATCGTCCAGAGTTGGACAGCGCGTCGCATGCGGTCCACAAGCCTGCTGCCGTAATAAGCCTCGGCGTCATGAAAAACCACGGCGCAGCGCGCTCCACCCTGCTTCAGCATGCGGATCACTCTGACGACGCGCCACGAGAATCCGCGCCGGGACCAAGCCAGCGCCGTGTATTGCAATAGAAACCAAGTAGGATTTCCAGTTTCCGTCGTGCGCTCGCGTAACTCCTCCAGGGCTTTGCGCCAGCCGATCTCTGCCCAGCGCAGGCGGGCCAAATCCAAAGAGATCCCCTCCATCGCCAGCGCACCGCTTAAGTATTCACAGTATTCCTCGACGGCATCGGTTGGTTCATCCCGCCGTCCCAGGACCGCCACGCACCGCATGTCTTTGCAAGTATTGTCCAGGAGAGAGATCTTCTTCTTTGCCGGAAAAAACAGAAGACGCCCGGCAGACGCCGTAAGGTTAGCACGGCGAAGTACGTCCAAAAACCGATATACTGACTGCCGCAGCAAGATTCAAAATAAAACATCGTGTCACAGACCGCTGATCCACAATCTTCTATGCCAACGGATGGCTCCCTTCCATCGCCCCCGATGGCGAAACCGCTGGCATTGCTTCTGTACAGCCATTTTTTTGCACCCAGCATCGGTGGCGTCGAAACTATCGTCCTTTCGCTGGCGCGTGGTCTGGCCGAGTGGCGCGATTCGAACGGGGCGGCACAATTCAAAATTACGCTCGTGACGCAGACCCCGGCAGGAAACTGGAACGATCGTGAACTTCCATTTCAAGTGGTCCGCAAGCCAGGCCTGATTCGCCTCTGGCGCCTCATTCGAAGATCTGACGTCGTCCACGTCGCCGGTCCCGCGCTCGCACCTCTGTTGCTGTGCATGCTTGCAAGGAGACCCGCTGTCGTCGAGCACCATGGTTACCAAGCTATTTGTCCCAATGGCGTTCTGCTACGTCAACCGGATCGATCAGTCTGTCCAGGGCATTTCCAAAGCGGCCATTATGGAGAGTGTTTGCGGTGCCTTGCTCAGGAGAGTCCTTGGCACGTTAGTTTGGTCAGACTTCTTTCAATGTTTCCCCGCCATTGGTTGTCTCGCCGTGCTGCCGTAAATGTGGGTGTGACGCAGCACGCCATCGTCCGCCACTCCTTGCCTCATTCCGACCTCATCTACCATGGCATTCAGGATCCTGTCGGCCCACGGGCAAATGACTCCGCTGTGCGTCCCGTCGCAGACGACCTGGACATAATTTGGTTTGCCTATCTCGGGCGCCTTGTGCCGGAAAAAGGCATCCCCGTCTTTCTCAAGGCGGCCCGCCTCTTAAGACCAGAGCGGCACGATTTTGCTATTCGCCTTGTCGGAGATGGTCCTGAGCGTTCAAACCTTGAAGCGATCATTGCCCGGGATCGTCTGGAGATGTGTGTTCGTATCACTGGATTCCTCACGGGCGCGGCGCTCGCCGAAGCGCTAGCGGAAGTCCGCGTAATCGTCGCGCCTTCGGTGTGGGAGGAAACCGCCGGACTCGCGGCGATCGAACAAATGATGCGCGGCAGAGTCGTGATTGCTTCAGCGATCGGCGGACTCGCCGAGATTGTGGGCGATGGAGGTCTCACATTTCCACCTGGGGACGCGGAAGCTCTGGCTCAATGCATGAGAAAGGTTCTTAATGACCGCTCGCTCATCGGTTCCCTTGGCAAAAAGGCACGCGACCGTGCCCTCTGCTTCTTCCAGCAGGAGCGTATGATAGAAGCGCACGCGCGTGCGTATTGCCAAATTGGCGGCGTCGGCAAGCGAGAATGATTCACACGACCACCAACAGTGGACTTCACGATTTTGTCGGCGATCGGGTGCTTGCACGTTTCGCGCGTCCAGGCGTCCGCGCTGCTGATCTCGGTGCGGGTCCTGGCGCCATGGCCGCGCGGCTGCGATCGCTCGGCTGTGAGGTTGTAGCCGTCGATCGCGATTCGAGCGGTTTTGAGGCTGAAGTTCCGCACATTTCTCTAGATTTCGACCAGCCGGACTTTGCCTCGCAGCTTGGCTGCGCATCGTTTGCTATTGTCACCGCGATTGAAGTCATCGAGCATGTGGAGAGTCCTATCGGTTTCCTGCGCAATGTTGGCCGCCTTCTAACGCCCGACGGAGTTGCAGTGCTGACCACTCCAAATGTTGACTCTCTTCCGGCGCGCCTGAAATTCCTTCTCAAGGGGAAAATTCGAACCATGGACGAGCACGGCGAGCCCACGCATATTTCGCCCGTATTCTTCGATCTGCTTCAGCGTCAGTATCTGTCCCGTGCCGGATTACGGCTACGCGAGCACCTCCTATTCCCACCCAACGGCTACCAGTTGACTCGCAGGCCGATAGCTTGGACGCTGCGGATGGCTTCTCTCGCTTTTTCAGGTAAGGCGCTCTTGGGTGACAATCACATTTTTGTAGTTGAGGCAGCGTCGTGAGATTCGCCGCGCCAGCCATATCGGGCAATTCCCGCCGGAACCCACTTCTCATTTTGGGATTCCTGGTCTTTTTTGTCGTCCTCGCCGATCGAGCCGCCAAATACATCGTTGCAGGAGATATGAATGCCCTCGCGCTCGTGGCCCTGGCCGTTGTTGGCTGTGCCTTTGTCATCGCCATGCTCAATAACTGGCGCAATGGCCTCTATTTTTTCTTGACCTGGCTCTTGTTCGAGGATTTCGCCCGGAAGTTTCTCGGCAACAACATGGCCATCTATTTCGCAAAGGATTTCCTTGTCGCCGTCGCGTACCTCTCCTTTTTTCTTGCTTATCGGCGAAAACAAGTTACCTCGTTCCGGCCACCCTTCCTCGTGCCGCTGCTTATTTTTTTCTGGTTTGGAGTGATGCAGGTCTTTAATCCTGCGTCCACAAACTTGGTATTCGGCGTTCTCGGTTTGAAGCTTTTTTTCTACTACGTCCCCTTGCTCTTTGTGGGATATGCATTGCTCAATTCCGAGGCCGAATTGCGCCGCTTCTTTTTTGTCAACCTGGTACTCGCGTCCGTCATTATTTCCCTGGGGATTGCGCAGGCCATCCTCGGTCACACCTTCCTGAATCCCTCGAACCCCGCTCTGGAAATTCGCGAAATGACTACGCTTTATCGTGTCGCACCCATCTCCGGTGTAATCATGTACCGCCCGACCTCCGTTTTTGTCAGTCCAGGACGCTTCGGCGATTTTCTTCTGGTAATCTGGCTGCTCGTCTTTGGGTTCAGCGGGTATTTGCTGCTGCGGCACAAGCGGGGAAGGGCGCTTGCTTTTCTTGTCTCCGGGCTCACCGTTGCAGCAATCTCGCTGTGTGCCTCTCGCGGCATCGTGCTCTGGAGCCTGGGGTCGGCCCTCGTCGGCTGCGCAGCTTTTGTCTGGGGTGCACCCTGGCGTCAGCGCGAAGTGATGCGCGTCTTAAGAAACGTTCAGCGCGCGGCGATCGGCATCGCGCTCGCTGTCGTAATTCTGCTCGCTACCTACCCCGAGGCGCTCCTTTCGCGCGTTGCTTTTTACACGGAAACACTTTCCCCGAGTAGCACTGCGAGCGAACTTCAAAACCGCACCTGGGACTACCCGCTGCGGAATTTTCTGGGCGCATTTGGGTATGAGCGGTGGCTCTACGGCTACGGCATCGGTACAGTTTCCAACGGTACTCAATATGTCGTGCGTATCTTTGAAGCAAAGCCTCCGGTTATAGGAGTGGAGAGTGGCTTCGGCACGCTGGTTGTCGAGATGGGAATTGGCGGTCTTATCTTATGGCTCGTCGTGAGCTTCGCCATCGTGCTCTCAGCATGGCGAGTCGTGAAGAAGCTCAGAGGTTCGCATCTGTTTCCACTCGGTTTTGTCATCTTCTGGTATGCCGGACTTCTGCTGTTTCCCATGACTTTCAACGGAATCCAGCCCTACGAAGATTTCGTCTTGAACGCCTATCTTTGGCTCCTCCTCGGCATCCTCTTCCGTTTGCCGACTCTCGCTCTCTCCCCTCAATACGCCGCTGCGGAGCTTCCTCAAACCTATAACCTGCGGGTTCGCTGACTTGCGCCTCGCCGTCGTTTCACCTTTCGTTGACCGCCGCCATGGCACGGAGCGCGCTCTTGCCGAGTTGCTCGAACGTCTCGCGGGCAAAGAAAAATGCGAAATTCATCTCTACGCCCAGCGGGTTGAGGATCTTGCCCTTGTTCAACCAGGTGTTGCGCGCACGGAAGAGTCCGGCGCCATCTTCTGGCATAGAATTCCGTCCATCCCCGGTCCTCATTTGCTGCAATTCCTCTCGTGGTTTTTTCTGAATTCGCTTAGCCGGAAGTGGGATCGCCACGTCCACGGACTTCGGTGCGACCTCGTCCTTTCTCCCGGAATCAACTGCCTCGACGCCGATGTGGTCATCGTTCATGCACTTTTCCATCGACTGCGAGAACTTGCCCGCGAGGAAGATCGCGAAGCCATCCGGCCCGGCCTTCTTCGAGGCCTCCATCGCCGGGCCTACTACGCTCTTTTGACCTGGCTGGAATGTCGCATCTATGAAAACCAAAGAGTTTCCCTCGGCGCGGTCTCCCGGCGCACCGCCACACTTCTTGCGAATTATTTCCGCCGGCAAGATGTACGTATCATTCCCAACGCCGTCGACGCCGCGCAGTTTTCTCCTCCAGTGCGTCTCTCTCGCCGCCACCTGGCTCGCTTGCGCCGCAATTTTCAGGAAAATGACCTCGTGCTCCTCCTCATTGGCAACGATTGGCGTGTCAAGGGTCTTGAAACCGTTCTCTGCGCCATGAGTGCTCTTCGCGAATTGCCGATTCGCTTGATCGTGGTTGGGGACGATTCCCCGGACTCTTTCCTTGAAATGGCGAACTCTCTTGGCATTTCAGAGCGCTGCCATTTTGAACCCTCGCGCAAAGATGTTCTCGATTTTTACGCAGCAGCGGATATCTATGTCAGCCCCAGCCGCGAAGACTCTTTCGGACTGCCTCTCGCTGAGGCGATGGCCTGCGGCCTGCCGGTGATCACGTCGGTCTTCGCGGGAGTGGCGGATCTCATTCAGAACGGTGTTGATGGATTCGTGCTCCGTGATCCACATGCCCCGCAGCAGCTTGCTCAATTACTCGCAGAGCTTTACCACGATGGTGAAAAAAGAAAACGTGCGGGCGGAGCTTCCGCAGGCGTCGCTCTAGAGTGGGATTGGGATCGCAACGCTGCCGCCGTCTGGCAGTTGCTTCAAGATGCGCTCGGAAGAAAACGCGGGGCCTAGGCCTCGCGGACCAACCCTTAGTTAGTTCTTCTGCGGGCAATAGCCGCATCTCCCTGAGCTTCTCGGTTTTCTGTTACTGTTTTCTCTCCAGAGGCCCAATGGCTCCAAACCCGGATCGTGCCGTTGAAATTCAACGGCAGTATTACACCGAGACCGCGTCTCGCTACGAGCAGATGCATGCTCATGAAGGTGACGACGATGCCTTCAGTAAGAAGGTATTTCATTCCTTCCTCCGCATGCTGGATGCTCGTTCCGTCCTCGATGTCGGCATGGCCTCTGGCAGAAGCATCCGCGACTTACGGGAAGCTTTCCCGGATCTGTTTGTTTGCGGTGTCGAGCCCGTCGCCGCCCTGGTAAGTCTGGCCATACAAAATGGCAATGCCGCCGGCGCTGCTATCCTTCAGGCGAGCGGAGAATCGCTGCCGTTTTCCGACGCCAGCTTCGACGTCGTGTGCGAGTTTGCGGTTCTCCACCACGCTGCCAATCCCACTGCCATCGTCAAGGAAATGCTTCGCGTGGCCAGAAAAGCGGTGTTTATTTCAGACAGCAATCGCTTCGGTCAGGGTTCGCGCGTGGTTCGGTTGATCAAACTGGCGCTTTACAAGACCAGGCTCTGGGGCCTTTACAATTACGTTCGGACTTCCGGCAAGGGTTACCAAATTAGCGAAGGCGATGGACTTGCCTACTCCTACAGCGTTTACGATTCGTTCGAGCAAATCGCCAATTGGGCGGATCACCTGATTCTAATTCCCAACTCGGGGGAAAAGGCGGGAAGCTGGCTCCATCCGCTGCTGACAAGTGGTGGCGTCATCGTTTGCGCGCTCCGAGGGCAATTCTGAAGCTCAACGCGCGACATTCCTAACCGCGTTTTTTCCCGCGCCTCGACGGCCTTTCGTGTGGCCTCCAGCGTAAACGTGAGCGTTTCCTTCGGGATTCCGGTCACAAATGGTGCGATCATCCAGGCAAATCCTGTAGGAATGTCTCGCGTGAGCGAAGCCACTTCGCTCTGCACGTAAACGCCACCGTCACGCTCCTCCATGCGCCACCACGTCTCCATCCGCCATAGAAATCCCCCGTCGTCGCCCGGCGTTTTTTCGATTTCATCGCTTTTGCCTGCGTTTTCGACCTCTGCAATGCGGATCGCCGAGCTGCGGCTGTGAGCTCTCCCCGGTGCATCATGGAAATATTGCACTTCATGCTCGGTGTTCAGCACCACGGTGATCACTTTGTGTCGCCGGAATCGCATGAAGACACGGAAGTGATCGCCAACCCTCGATTCGATCTTCGATCGTTCCACGTCCGGAGCGTAATATGCGGAGTGCTTATCATAATCCTCGAGTACTCCCAGCAGGTCTTCGAGCTTCCCTCCGGGAATGAACACCACGCCGGTCCAGTGATGAATCAGCCCGCCCGGACACGGGATAGGCTTATCGTCGTCCCGCATTTCCAGCTTCTGCAACTTAACTTCGCCCCGTTTCAGCGCCGCGTAGGCTTCCGCGCGTTGCTCTTCGGCGAGGCCATCGACCCACAACAGTCCCGTACCTCGCTTCAACTCCACTTCGTTTCGCGCTTCTACCAGTTTCTGATAGCGTTCAAACGCCCCTTGCGTTTCGGTCTTTAGTCTTGGGAGCGCCGGCTCACCGGCCCGCGCGACCTGCGCGGTTAGCTGGTGCAGCGTCAGCATGCCCAGCAGGAATGCAATGACCGTCGAGACTGTGTAGCTTGTGGACTTCACCTGTCGCACCAACCCTTCAACTTGCGAAACGCCCTTATTCTCAAATCACTCATTTGAGAACGGCTTACGGAATCCTCTCTGCGTGCCCCTAACTTTAGGATGCAAGGTGTGGACCGGTTATGCAAAAGAAAGAGGGAGGACCTGGATTCAGGTCCTCCCCGTCCGCTCTGATTCGTGATGAAGAGGGAAGAAAACAAAAGTGGCGGGTTGGGTAGCTCGCACACGACCCCTTGCGGAGCCGCTGTCCCCGCGCGGCCCCCAACCCGTTCTTAGGAGACTACGCACCCGCATTGCACGCCACAATGGGTCACCAGAGCCACTCGAAAGGGTACTAGGGTTGTAGTACAGAGGGCCTTTTTTTCAGACTTGGAACGGCGTCGCCCAATCTCACTAAGTAGTTCCATTTCTATGAGATGGGCGTAGAACCATCCTTTTGATTTCTCGTGTATGAGGGTGAATAGTACTACGGCTCATCGTCCCTAAATTTCAACTTCTTTCGCCCAGCTCTCTCACACCGCCCTGGTTTACAAACGAACATGGGTCGTTGGTTGCGGCTACGCCGCCGTCCTGTCGCCAAGTTTATTTGTTGCTTTCTCTTGACGCATGGATCGATCCTTTTTTGCTATTCTAGTTGATAGGTATTTCTGTCGTTAACTCCGTAGCATTGGTCAGGCGTCCAGCCCGGCTGTAGACTCGCCCCTCCAGGGGTAAGGTTTTTTTCCACCAGTTCATAGACGGATTGCACAATTTTGGTGCAACCTAAATCCCTTTATAAGTCCTTTAGCTGCAGCATTTATGGACCTCCCCGTAAGTGTTGCAAACAAAAGGCTTACTGCCAGGCTAAACCCTTTAGATGCAACACTTACAAAAAACAGAGGGTGTCCTGGTTCTCATCGCAGGGTCACGTACCAGCGGGCGTATGTCGCTATACCGAGGAGAAGAACGATCCACCAAATCAAGAGAACGCTTCGCATCCACAATTTGTACCGAGTGATGCGCAACTCTGCTGGAAGCAAATTTGTACCAACCGCTAGAAGTATGTACAAGCCCGCAATCTCGGCAACGCCGCCCATAGCCGCATGCGTTGCGGCGAGCGCGTAGTAGGGCTTTCCAATCCTACTCGGCAGCTTAGGGAGCACTCGGCTATGAAACGTAGGAAACATGGCAAAGACGATCAGGGCTAGATTCAGGAGCACAATCACCGACTGGCATGCTGCGTGGAGCCGATACCATCTAGCGCGCGCAAGCAGCGCCCCTGCAAGCAAACCCACCCCCATGCTCATTTCCAGTAGAAGGACTATGTCAGCGGTCCGGGGGGCCGCCGTTCCCAGAAAACCTGCTTCTTGCACAACTGCTCCCCTCCCCGACGATCTAGCTGGGGATATTCACACCACTCAGGAATCCACCGAGGTGCCCGGTTAAGGTCACAAGTGCAACCCCGAGGGCCTCGATGGGCAAGCGGTAACTGGGGAGAACTCCACCATCCCTTCGTTGCGCTCTTACATGGACGATACAAACTACGCAGATCAGCAGGCTGGAAGCCCAACCGAGTACCAGGTGCATTAGCAGGACACCCTTAAGCCGTTGCCCTTCCAGCTGCCATTGCCAGGCGAGAATTCCGGTAATCAAAACTGGTACGGTGACCACTGCGGCAGCCAGCAAATTGCAATAAGCCGCCGCGGCCAGGATTCTTTGTTTCGTCCACTGCGCCAGAAAGTCAAACGCCACGCCTGCGATGAACAGGGCGATGGGAAAATGAATCAAAACCACATGCTGCGCGTGCTTAGCCAACAAAGCCGCTTTGATGTCGAAGGGATGCAAGGTCTCTCCTCGCTCACTGCACGACGACTTTGCCGGTCATTTTCGGATGAATCGAGCAGAAATACGGATACGTTCCCGCTTTGCTGAAGGTGAACGAAAATTTCTCATCCGTATCGAGTACTTTGGACTTGAACGCCTTCGGATCGTCCGTGCTCACCACCGTATGGGGAATATCGTCGCGATTCGTCCACGTTATCGTCGTACCGACTGGAACAGTCATTGTCGCCGGGCCGAAGCTGAAGTTATCGATCTTCACTTCCGCTGTCCCGGTCTTTTCCTGCGCGGCCGCCAGGAAATTCTTTGGGCCCGCCGCGATCATTCCCATTCCGAATACCAGAGCCGCTGTCATGACTGCGATAGACACACTTCTCCTCATGCTTTTTCTCCTGTTCAATAGATTTGCTGACCAGATTGGTCGCTTGATTTGCGCTACTCCAAGGTTACGCCAGCGTCGAATCGACAACCGCTAGCGCATGCTTCCCTTGAACGTAGTTCACATCGGTGATTCCCAGGACGCTTTTCAGTTGCTCCGCCGGCACTTTCATCGGCCCCGGCGAATCCGCCTTGCCCGGCTGCGGCTGCGGAAATGCCGTTGACGCAGCAGTGTGAAATGTCACGTTGCCCTCGACCTTCTGCATGACCTGGTGGATGTGACCGTTCAGCACCGTCACCGAGCCGAACTTCTTCAAGTACGCCAGCGCCTGTGCGCTGTCCTCGGTACCCCAGCCCCACTCCGGATAGACTGACCAGAGCGGAATGTGCGCGAACACCACAATGGGCGTGCTGCTTTTCAAGTGCTTCACGTCGTCTTCAAGCCATTCGAGCTGCTCGTGGCCCAGCGTTCCGAGTCCTCCGGCTTTCAGATTCATGACGTTGACCAGCCCGATGAAGTGCGTGCCTTTCTTATCAAAACTACGCCAACCCGCGCCCTTACTGCCTTTTCCATAACGCTCGAGAAACTGTTTCCCGTCATCATTCAGCACATCATGTTCACCGGGCACATAGAAAATATCTTTGGGCTTTGCGTCTCTAAGAATCTGCTCGACGGTATCGAATTCCTCAGGCTTCGAGAGGTGGCTGATGTCGCCGGTATGCAGCATGAATTCCGGCGCTGCCTGCAATGCATTGATCTTGTCGACCGCGGCTTTCAGTGTGCCGGCGACGTCCGGATTTGCCGGCTTATTGAATCCCATGTGGCTGTCGCTGATCTGCACGAAGCTTAGTTCGCCCATAGCTTCCTTCGGGCTCAATTCCGGCAGCCGGCTGAGGCTGTACGATTTCAGCACTCCACCGCTCATCACGCAAAATGCGCCCGTACCCGCCCAGGCCATGCACTTCAGGAAGCCGCGCCGATCGATCCCGTCATGATTGTGGTCACGCAGAATTTCGTCTTTTACCTTGCCCGTCATTGTGTCCTCCTCGACACTTAAACGCACGAATAGCCGTAACTATTGGCTGCCGCCCGTTCCCGCCAATTTGCTTGGGAGGGCGGCGCGGGTGAGAGAGTCCAGGGAGCCCGCGCCGCATATGGGACGTGTTTCGCTTGTCCAGACCAATAGGGGCCGCTAATTATTCCCAATTTTGGTGCTTACCAAACTTTTGCACTATTAGTCACATCCAAAAGGGGATTGGGAATAAAATGGTCGTTCAGGCGGTTCCTGCCCATGAGTGGCTCTGACCAGGGGAAAGGCTCGGACGTGTTGGATGCGCAGGACCGGGCGCGCTTC
>WNFJ01022064.1_pt1 | contig 13040 bp, 12 predicted proteins | sample 5400461 | NCBI WGS metagenome assembly WNFJ01 (sample SAMN13153349, study PRJNA577476) | soil metagenome | isolation source: 115 cm saprolite on Douglas fir-dominated hillslope | place: USA:California | collected 2013-09-17 | reverse complement strand
CGCCCCCAGAGGTCTCGGCACAACTGCATGGTCTGCACATCGGGCTCTTTGTCCCGGTGGTAGGCGCTGCTCTTGGCATACTGATTGCCACAGCTTTCATCCAGAAACAGTCTGCACTCTAGATAACGATAAAATGCAGCGATCGTGCTACATTTTGCTCGCATCGTGCGTGGAAACGTACGATGCAACGAAACCGAGGAAGGATCGAATGAAAGAACAAATACTCCAACTCCCTGGCGTGACGCTCTATTACGAGACGCGGGGTTCGGGCCCGGTGTTGCTCCTGATCGCTGGTGGAGCCGCCGATGCCGGTGTCTTTGAGGACGTAGCAAGTGTGCTTGCCCACGACTACACGGTCGTCACCTATGACCCGCGCGGCAATTCGCGCAGCCCCCTCAAAGGCCCGTCCGAGGATCAGCAGATCGAGGTCCATAGCGACGACGCGCGGCGGCTGCTGGAAACCGTCGCCGATGGCCCGGCTGCTGTGTTCGGCAACAGCTCGGGCGCGATCGTTGGGCTCGACTTGATTGCGCAGCATCCCACGCTGGTCTCCAGGGTGGTGGCACACGAGCCGCCCATGCTGGAGGTGCTCCCCGATGTGGCCAAGTGGCACGCGTTCCACGACGAGGTGTACGATACCTACCGGCGTGAGGGTGCCAAGGAGGCTCTGCAAAAGTGGGCCGTTGGAGTCGGACTGGACTTTGCCGGACCACCGCCCGAAGCTTCGTTGCCCCCAGATGTCGCGGCAATGATGAAGAGGATTGACGGCAACTGGGGCTTTTTCTTCGCTCACGAGCTACGGCCGTTCACCCACTACGTTCCTGACCTCCCGCGACTTTCCGCGCACAAGGATCGTATCGTGCTCGCGGGTGGGCAGGACTCCCGCGAACAGCTTTCCGGACAGTCTGCTTATCGTCCGGCAGCCTGGCTGGCCGAGCGGTTCGGCACACAGGTGGTGGACTTCCCAGGTGACCACGGAGGCTATGCAGCCCAGCCAGCCGCATTCGCCGCGAAGCTACGAGAGGTCCTGGGATGATGGCGGATGAAGCGGCTGACTTTCCCGGGAAGTCGCCGTCTGTACTCAAGGCAAAGCCATCTTCCTTTCTCAGGCAATCAGTGATTGCCTGAGAAAGATCTTCCCTTTTGAAGAAAGGGGGAAAATCTTCCCCCATTTTTGACACCTGATTGGGGTAGACTGAATCCGATTGGGGGTACTTAACCCGGTCGGTAAACGTAGAAACGGCTACTGACGATCAACAGCAAAGATAGAGGAAACATGTTCACGAAAATCGGTACCATCACTCTAGGCGTCAGCGATCAGGACAAAGCTCTCGATTTTTATGCGAACAAGCTCGGCTTTGAAAAGGTAGACGACCAGCCCATGAGCGAAACTGAGCGCTGGCTTGAAATTGCTCTTCCCGGCACACAGACCCATATCATGCTCGGCCTGCGCGGCCAGAGTGGCGGCTCATCCACGGGCATGACTGGCTTCGTCCTGCATACCGATACTATAGAAGAAACCTGCGCAACGCTCAAAGCTCGTGGGGTCACTCTGACCCAGGAGCTCACCACTGAACCCTGGGGCAAATGGGCCCAGTTCACCGACCTCGATCACAACGAATTTGGTATCTGGGCACCCGCCTGGTAGATTTCCTCTCTCTCAACACCCACCTTCTCGCATGGAAGGTGGGTGTTGAGAGAGTTTCTCCATCAGACACACGTGGTAAATAACGTGAAAAGTGAGCAGCTTTTCACGTTATTTACCAACTACCTGGAAGGGGTATCCTTACCAGGCGAGTCGGAACGGCAAACGGTACCTCGCCGGCTACCTACTTCATTGAGGTAGCGCAGCAACTGCTTGCGCTCCGCTTGCGTGATCGTCGGCGCATGCCAGACCACGGGGACAATTTGGGCAAGCCTCAGAATGCGCTGTCGTTCCTCGGGCGTGATGAGAAAAGCGGTGAGCTTGGGCAGAGCTAGATACTCGCTCAGCAATTGCTTCACTTCCCTCAGTTACGGTACTGCCGGAGCAGGCAGGAACTTGCCCTGCCAGAGCGCAACAAGCGAACGGAGCGCGATACCACCTATGAACAAGGTAATCGCTGCGAGCACCACATAGCCTAGCATGGCCGCCCCTGCGAATTGCTTCAGGTGGATCCAGCGCAGCGCGTACGCGGCGGTCGCCGCGTACGCGAAGGTAAAGGCCCAAAAGCCTGGAGAGAATTTGAGCTTGAGATAGAGCGGCACCAGGCGCACCTGCACGAGCGTCATCAGCACTACATACCCAGCGAGCACGTAAACCAACAGATCAATCCTTCCCCCAGTGAGTACGAAGTAGGCATTACCCGCTATCACCGGCGGCACGATGAGGATCGCCAGTGTGGGAATGAATGCCGCCGGAAGACCAGGGCGGAAGAACAGCCCGTTGAGGATGATCGGGCCGAGCGCCAGCCAGGAGATCATCCCAATACCGAAACTCAGCCAGCCCAGTCCTGTCAGGCCAAAGCTGGCGGCACTATCAGCGCCGAGCAGACCACCGGCTACGGTGGGCAGGAAATAGCCAGGGCTGAACGTGTCGGCATCCAGGGCGGCGGCGATCCACTGGCCCGTGTACCACCCACCAAGCAGTACCGTCGCGACGAAGAACACCAGAAACAGTATGCGTGCTGCACCGAAGGCGTAAGGCTCGAGGCCGACAGCGAGCAACATACCGGTAATCGGGAGCAGCGAGAAGAACGGGCCGATTACAGCGTGTGTCAGGTCAGCCAGGACAGTCTTCGGTGCTAGCACAAGCTTGATCACAAGCACGGCGAAAAACAGCAGGAAAACGACCGCCGCGACCAGGAACAGCGCGTCACCGATTGCGGCCGATAATCCATAGAGGCTGCCAGCGAGATGCCAGACTCTGGCCAACCCTACCAGTCCAAACGTAATCGAGTAGAAGCTCGGAGGTATCGCCAGCAGCGTGTGCAGCATTCTGTCGGCTTTGAGGCCTTCTACTATCATATCGAATTGTTCATGAGCAGACATTGTTTCTTAGCTCTCTTATCCAGTAATAGGTTTGCAGCAGCTATCTCCTCCCATCAGATGAGGAAGCGTGAAGTGCCTCTGCTGTGTTGGTGGCCTCATCGCTACTGATACGACCAGCTGCACTTCGTCCTCTCTGGTGCTAGTATAACCAGGAAGCGTCATGAAAGCGCCATGAGCATCGTCATGGGGAGTGGCTCCAAACCCTGAGCCGGATATAAGCCCGAACCATGGCAGAGCAGCATCTGGACTTGATGACGAGTGTCGGCATCTTGAGCTGATCCTCTTGCTAAGGGAGCTAGCCTCGTCTGAGGTCAGTTTACCCTGCTTTTTAAGAGTTAGGAAGCACGATGTCAGTACCAGACATGGAAGCGGATGAAAATTCGCTATTTTCAGGCGAATCTCCCATGCCCCGTTGGGGCACCATCAAGCATGAAAATGGATTATACTGCAAAGGGAACCGAGTCAGGTCACACAGGTCGAAATTATTGCTAGAGCTCCCAGCCTGAAGGCGAAACTGACTGGGGAGACCTGGAGCCACCACCAAGTGTCGCGCTCGCCTGAGCAGCATGCAGAAGAAATCCTTTGTTTGTGGTATCCCATCTGGCACGGTTCTGGCGGAACAGTCTGGAGAAGGTATGCTGCTGGAGGGAAGTATGCAAGTGGTCTACCAACGCTGTTGTGGGCTAGATATTCACAAAATTCTTCCGAATACACGCTCAATATATCTGTAGTCCCGAAAGGAATGAGCATGATATTCGGAAGAATGGAAGTTCTTTGGAATAGATTCTATTCCGAAGAACATACAATCTGATCGTGGCGTGTCTAGTGCTCATGAGTTCCCAAGGGGTGCAGAAAGAGATGCGTACATCTAGAAGATGTTCAAGCTTTTAGGTTCAAAGATACCTTCATCATTGAGAAGACAAACAGATAGTGATATTAAGCCATTTCATGGATGAAATATTGAGTTGGGGTTTCACGCCACGTTCCATATCTGCGCATCTACAACGGGAACGCAAGCTCAGGCATTCTCATTCCCTGCTGAGAAAGCAGCATGTGCCCCCTGGCCCAGACAAGTGTTGGTCTCGCATGAGATCCTGTCGAGCCCCTGACTGGAGGAATCAGACGCTTGTACTGTCCGCAGGTGTAACCTGCTACGTATCTCTTCATGTAGGATTTCGTGCCACGCTCCCATCTACCAGGGCGTTAGGTAACGTGTTGTCGTAGACATTGAGAGGGTTTCACAACGAGCGCATCTCAATCAAGAGGGCTTGAGCGTGGACACGGTTCTCACTCCTGTTTTAGCTGCTCAGGGGGAGAATTGTAAACCAATTCCTCTTTTGAAGGGTACCTAAGATATAGTCAGTTTGAGTGCGTGATCAGCTGCCACATTCAACTAGCGTACTCTCGTCTCAGATGAATGTTGGGGCAATGATGTGCTCACCATAACCATGAAGGATGCTATGAAAGAAAAAGAAACTTCTGACATACTTAGCAACGCCGGATTTACCGCCTCGGAAATTGCTCGCTTACAGCAACTTCGGCGAGATTATGTTAAAGATACGTTTAGCCACCTGTCTGCCATCAATCGTCGACATAAGTTTAGCAGTTGGCTTGAGGCGACTGGCCATATGATTTTTGGGGAAACCTATCCAGAGTGGACGAGATACCAATAAATGGCCGGTGCACAATCGGAACTTGACTCAAGCACGCGAAAGGAGTACTCAGTAAACGTCTGCATGAACCGGTACTACTGCTCTGTTCCTTAAATGTGGTAACAAAAGAGATGGGCTTGGGGAGCCAATTTATGCTACTCTCCCCCTGTTTTTTATATCCATCGCATTTAACGAATGGAGCATTAGGCAGTGAACATATACGTTCTGTGCTGCCAAGGCATCCCGCATTTCGACGTCTAAGCTATGGAGTGCTTGAAGCGACGGACGTAACGGAGTCTCCACACGGCGTTTTTGGGGCGCATCAAGCGCTTACTCATTGGAGCACCCATTCCCACCGCCCGGGCCGACCACGAACGACTGACTAAATTTAAAGCTCTGGCAGTCTGCGCACAGTGCAGGAAGAGGGCCACCGCTGCATACTGTAAGAGGACTTCGCTCTCTGGAAGATGGGTGAGGTCGGGTAGAGCCAGCGGCGGGACGCGAAACTCGTGTTCACTGCGGATGTGTAGCACGGCGCGGCTGGTCACCAGGATTTTGAGGTGAGGGCAGCCGGTCAGCAGGTCCGAAAGCCCTGGTGCCGCCGCCGCTACCTGCTCGAAGTTGTCGAGCAGCAGCAGCAGGCGCTTGTCTCGTACATAGGCTTGCAGAAGATCCGATAATGGTTGCTCTCCGGCTTCTTTGATTCTGAGCGTTTGGGCAATGGTAGCAACGACAAGGTCAGTATCGCTCATGGGAGCTAGTGGGACGAAGCAAACGCTGTCGGCAAAGTCATCGAGCAGCTCAGTCGCTACCTGCAAACCCAGGCGCGTTTTGCCGACACCACCGAGACCCGTGAGGGTCACCAGGTGCACCTCTGGACGCCGCAGAAGTGTACACGCTGCCTGTATCTCTTGTTCGCGTCCAATCAACGGGGTGAGCTGCGCAGGCAGGTTGTGGAACCGAACGTTCAATTGGTACGATTTCTGTTCAGCTTCGACTGGGTGTTCTCTGAGGGAATCAGAAGCAAGCATAGAGAGCGTTCGCCCAGATGATGCCGCCTTGCAGGTCTCTTCCAAAGCTGTGGCAAAGGCCCGCACACTGGCAAAGCGTTCCTTGACTTCCTAAATAACGAGTACACTGTAACCTGATGCGAATCTATTTGTGAAAGAACGATACGACATAGCATCAATCAATAGAAGCTTCAGGTATTGGGCTACAAGAATGTCCAAACCGGCTATTATGGATTTGATCAGTGGCCCACCCCAGGCTGGGAAGATTGGGCTTCCTGGCTTCTGGCTCCCCAGGCGACGTAGGAAATAGAGATGCGCGTGCTTGATACGATTAAGACGAAGCTCGGAATATGCCTGTGGTCGGCATGTTCACAGGAACCCTGTATCTCGAATGGCTCTCGTTCACACAGAAAACAGGTAACGCCTCTATTTCGGTGCATTCTGAGAGCATACACACGAAAATCTCCTGAGAGGGTGATGCTGTGAGTGCTAATCACTCTTGTACAGTGAGGAAGAGAAAAGTAAGGACATGAATATAGATCAGCTACGTAGTAATGGACATAGCGCTCAAGTTGAGAGGAAGTCGAAGCGGGTCGATTATCCCAGACTGCTTGCGTTAGGACGTGAGTTACTGCTCGCCATCGGGGAAGATCCTGAGCGCGAAGGGCTCCGAGAGACGCCGCGTCGGTGGGCCAACGCCTGGCGCGAATTTATGGAATATGATCCTGGGACGGTCGATACCTGCTTTGAAAGTGTCTCGACCGATCAAATGTTTGTGGTGTCTGGAATAAGGGAGTGGAGTACCTGTCAACATTTTTTGCTGCCAATTGGGCAGATATCTCAATCGGTTATATTGCGACAGATTGGATTCTCGGACTTTCTAAGTTCGCTCGAATCACACAAAAGTATGCCATCAATCACCCACACGATGCGCAACGAGCTGTCCCGTGACCTCAGAGGAGGTCTCCTCCCACTCCCGACGCCCAAATTCTCGGTAAAAAGATGGATACTCTTCCACAAACCTTCAGCGAGCGATCTTCTGGTGGCATTTCTGTGACATGAAAAGTCCTCTCCCTGAGCTTTCTGTGATAGGCATGGTAAAGAATACAAAGAGGCCAAACTTGCTCAACACAGAGGGGACGTATCTTTGCGACTTTCCCGCTTCGCGGAGACATGAGCGCCCGCAATCGGCACACAAGAGAGATCGAAGCAGCCCTGGGCTCGATGGGGCTTGCGCACATGTATACACCCCTGTTGCTCACCCTCCTCTGGACCTTCTCATCTGTGATGTCCCAGTGAGAATTAAGCCCACGTTTGTGATGTCCTCGTGATGTCCATGCATTACACTCCATACAGGAAAGGTCTGTCACCGATGCTGATGGGCACGACGAGGTGTGAAGTGGAGCGTGCCGATGGACCGGCCACGTACCGAACGTCCTGTCCCAAGAGAGCAACCTTTCCTGGCCTTGAAAGGGAGCAGTGTATCGCTCTGACGACCTTCCGCAAGAGCGGGCAGCGCGTTGTGACACCGGTGTGGTTCGCCGAGCGTCTTGGAGCGATCTATGTCGCGGTACACGCGGACACAGGCAAGCTCAAACGCCTTCGCCGAAGCGGGCGCGTCACGCTCGCCCCGTGTACCTGCAGCGGCAAAGTCACCGCAGCGGTGAGCGCGGGAAAGGCTCGCATTCTGACGGAGCCTCTTGAGTGTACAGCGGCTTCGACCGCACTGGCCAAGAAATACTGCTTCATGCGCCCTCTCGTGTACTTCGTCATGAATGCGGAGCCGCCTGCTTCAACGGAAGGCGCGAGCCGAGAACGCCTACATCGCGATCGAGCCCATTTCAGGCTGAACCTGGTGTGCAGAACTACGATGAGGATGGTGAAGAACGGAAGGAGAGAAGAGTATGCCTCCGATTACAAGAGAACAACTACCCGAATTGCTTCAATCACATACCCAGCCGGGTGAGAGGAAAGAGCGGGCCATGCCCGAGGACCAGAAAGTGAGGCGATGACAATGCAGACTGCAGACCTGGCTCAACTCAAACAGGACGCGCTCGACAAGATCATCTTCCACATGACGCCGAAGCAGTTCCTGAGCAAGTCCGGCGCCTGGGTGCTGGATCGTGGTGAGGGAGCACTGCTCTACGACGTGGATGGCCGCGAGTATCTGGATGCCATGTCTGGAGGACTCTTCGCGGTCCTCGCTGGATACGGACGAGAGGAGATCGCCCGGGCGATGTACGACCAGGCGCAAAGGCTGAACTACACCAGCCCTGGTGCAGCGACAAGCGTGGTCACGATCGAGCTGGCGCGGAAGCTGGCCGAGCTCACGCCAGGCGATCTCTCGGCGTCCTTCTTCTGCAATAGTGGCTCAGAGGCCGTCGAGGCCTCGATCAAGCTCGCTCACCAGTATCACGAAGCCAACGGCCAGGGCCGGCGGTACAAGGTCGTGTCACTGCGCCGGGCGTATCACGGCGCGACGATGGGAGCCTTGTCGGCGACCGGGTGGAGCCCGCAGTTCCAACCCTTCCGCCGCGCGGCCGATCCGATGGTTCCCGTCGCCGGCTTCACGAACGCCATGCCTCCCTATTGTTACCGGTGCGAGCTGGGGTTGACCCACCCATCCTGTGGCCTCGCGTGCGGCACCACGATCGAGCAGGCGATCCTGGGCAGTGATCCCGAGCTGGTGTCGTGCGTCATTCTCGAGCCGATCATGGGGACGGCCGGATGCATCGTCCCCCCGCCCGGCTACCTGGCCAAGGTTCGTGACATCTGCGATCGCTATGGGGTCTTGCTGATCGCCGACGAGGTGGTGGGCGGGTTCGGACGGACGGGACGGTGGTTCGGTGTCGACCATTTCAATGTGGTTCCCGATATCATGGTGGTCGCCAAGGGACTCACCAGCGGATACGCACCGATGGGAGCCGCCATCGCCAGGCGCGAGATCGCGGAGAAGCTTCCGATCTTCTTCGACATCCACACCATGGGCGGCCATCCGGTCTCCGCGGCGGCGGCGCTCGCCAACATCGGCATCATCGAGCGAGAGGGCCTCGTCAACAACGCCGCCACTATCGGGACGTACATGATCGAGCTCCTCGACGGGCTCCGCGCCCACCCCACTGTCGCGGACGTCCGCGGGTTGGGGCTCTTCATGGCGATCGAACTGCGCGACCCTGTCCGAGGTGACGACTTCCTGCGCGAGCGAGGAGCGGCCGATCGGGTCGCCGCGGTCGCGATGCGCCTGGGACTGTTCGGCCCGCGGCCGCTCGGTGGCACTACCCTCGTACTCGCCCCTCCACTGGTCTTCACCAAGGACCAGGCGAAGCGAGCCGTTGACGTGCTCGATGCTGCCCTCTCGGAGGTGGAAGAGGACCTCCTGTCCGGGACAGGAAGCGAGGGCCAGATGAGGCGTGAGCCGGCGACCGCAGCGCGGCGCCCGGAGGGAGTGGATCGATGAGCATCCTGAACGCCACGACAAAACGACCGGGTCAGCGTAGGCGCAGCGACTTCGCGCGTCTGACCTCCGTCGACCTCATGTTCCTTCGTCTGGAGAATCCCGCCTGGCCGGGCCACGTCGCTGGACTGGCTCTGGTCGAAGGCGGGGCGTTGTTGAGCGCCTCGGGGCAGCTGCGGTTGCAAGAGATCCGGGAGCGCGTGAATCGCCGGGTGGCGCTCGTGCCGCAGCTGCGACGACGTGTCTATTTCCCGGGACCGTTGGGTGGCAAGCCGCTGTGGGTCGACGACCATCGGTTCGACATTGAGCACCACGTGCACGAGACCGCCGTTGAAGCGCCTGGGGGCGATCTCCAACTCCTGGACGCCGCCGCCCAAGTCTATGGAAGGTTGTTGGACCGCAGGCATCCGCTCTGGGAGCTCTGGTTCCTGACCGGGCTGAGCGATGGCCGCGTCGGTGTCCTGCTGAAGCTGCACCACTCGGTGGCAGATGGGATAGCCGCGGTGGCGATCATGGGCTCCTTGTTCGACGTCGGGCCTGACGCTCCGGAGCCCGCTCCCGAGCAATGGGTACCGGAACCGAGCCCGGGAAGGTGGTCGCTGGTCGCCGACAACTGCTCCAACATGTTCCGGAGCGCTGGGCGCGCGGCCGCGATGCTGGCTCATCCGCTTCGACTGGTCATGGAAGCCCGCGTCCGCATGCGAGTGGCTCGACAGGCCCTTGGACAGACCAGGGCACCGCGTACCTCGTTCAATCAGGTTGTCCGGCCTGGGCGGCGAATCCGGTTCCTTCGCCTGGACCTTGCGGCGATGAAGGAGGCGGCGCACGCTCACGAGGCCAAGGTCAACGACGTGGTACTCGACCTCTGGTCAGGGGGGCTGCGTCAGCTGTTGCTGTCTCGCGGTGAGCCCACCGCAGCGCTGGAACTGATCACGCAAATTGCCGTTTCCCTGCGCTCGGCGAGCGCGGCCCGAACCATCGATAACCAGATAGGGTTTATGGTCCTGCCGCTGCCGGTCTGGGAACCTGACGCGCAGCAGCGGCTCGACCTGATCGTCCGCACCACGCGCAAGGCCAAGTCAGAACAACAGCCGGCGAGGGTGGCGGGCTTCATGGCGCTGACGGCCGCGATCCCCATCATCGGGAGGGACCTGCCGATCCACCAGCACACCATCAATGTGAAAGTCACCAATGTGATCGGACCGCCCGGCCCGGTGTACGTGTTGGGGGCTCGCATCCTTGAGATCCTGCCCATCACGGTACTGCTGGGCAACGTGGCGTTGACGCTGTGTGCCTTCTCGTACGCAGGCCAGGTCTTCCTGGTCGTGACGGCCGACGCGACCTCCTTCCCGGACCTCGACGTGCTGATGGCAGGCATGGAGCGGGATTGGCAAGCGCTCCTCGGCAGTCCTATCGCCGCACCGGCACCTGCATGAGCAGGGCTCCCATCCCACGCTCCTACGTAGCAGCGGGCATGTTGCCCGCATTCGCCAGGAGAGCGACGTCAGCTCAGAGAAGGTCCAGAAATGCTTGCGGCCAGGACACGCCGGCTGGATGACGCTCCATGACGAGCCACACACTTTGAAGGTGGTAGACCAATGAAGAAAGTTGATAAAACACTGAATACAGTGGTCAAGACGCGCTCTGGCGAGGTGCGTGGCAGCCTCGTCTCGGGCGTGGTCGATGAGTTCGAGCGGTTTCCTTCTTCCCGACTACGGAGAGAGCGTGAGAACCGATGAACGCGAGTTCAGCGAACAGGTTGCCGGACGTTCCTCGGGCTCGCAGGGTTCCGCGAAGCGGGAAAGGCGCACACAGACGTCCCCTCTGTGTTGAGCACGTGTGAAAGAGGCGTGCGGCATCCGCGAGCAAAGCACAGAGATGATGAAACAACCCGGTCGCTCTTAACAGCACCGGAGCGAAAGGGAGCACAGAAGATGTCGCCAACACTGATCACCAGCCTCTTCGGATCGATTCTGCGCGTAGGCAGAACGTTTACTCCCCCGATGGGAACGCCCAACGGGATTGCTGAGTTACAGCCGGTCGAGCTCAACGGCTACCCGCAGTGGCTCCTCATCCGCGGGCAGGATGTTTCCAGACCACTGCTGCTCTACCTGCACGGAGGTCCTGGTGAATCGAACATGTGGCTGGCCCATTCCACGATGAACGAACTGGAACAACACTTTGTCTGTGTCAACTGGGATCAGCGCGGGACAGGCAAATCCTTCCGACCGGGCCCCCCTCCCGAAACCATGACCATTGACCAGTTTGTGCAGGATACCATTGCGCTCATCGAACTCCTGCGCTCGCGTTTCGGGCAGCGGAAAGTCCTGCTGCTCGGACATTCCTGGGGAAGCATGCTGGCGATGAAAGTCGCGGCAGCGCGTCCCGATCTGCTGTACGCGGTGGTTGGGATGGGTCAGGTCGTCGATATGAAACGCGGCGAAGACCTCTCTTACCGATATGTGCTGGAGCGTGCCCACGCCGAGCACAACCGCAAGGCCATCCGCATCCTTGAGCACCTGGGCAGCGCCGATACGTACCGGAAAGACGGTCGCTTTGTCCAGCGTAAATGGCTCGCCCGTTACGGGGGTTTCGTGCATGCGCTCGATGTGGGAGGACTTGTCTCCCTCCTCCTGGAGGCACCCGAATATTCGATTGGGGACTGCATCGGTCATCTCAGGATGAGGAGCATGAAGTTTTCCAGCCGACGGATGGGGGACGAAATCATGGGCGTGAATTTGCTACAAGAAATACCAGAGCTGTCCGTTCCCGTTGTTTTCTTTGCAGGAAGCTATGACTACACCACGCCTTGTGTCCTGGTTGAGCAGTTCTATGCCTCGCTGCATGCCCCCTACAAGAAACTGATCTGGTTCGAGCAATCGGCCCACACGCCCGATATGGAGGAACCGGCAAAGTTTCAACGAGAACTCATTGCTATCGCAGATGAGTTTTGCTCCGAAAAGCACCCACAGGAGGCGTAATGAGATCCCCTCAAGCAAAGAAGGGGAAAAAGCCAACCATTTCTCCCAGAAAGGCGAGGTGTCGCGGGTCCTTGATTGCGGTGCGATCTGGATGGTGACGGAAGAAAGCGTCATACGACGAGGGTGTCCTGCTTGTCTCGGAAGAGATCTCTTGACCTCTGCTCTCGGAAGCGAGACAGAGTGCTTCGATCTTTCTCCCGTTTTCCCTCTTCCTGCTCAGCTAAAAATCTCGTTGCGCATCCCGTGGGATCACAATTACAAGAGCGGCTCTGTAAGGAGATCGCAGATGAAATTGTCAAGAATGGAGTTCCTGCATCTGACTGGAAGAAGTCATATCTAATGGTACAAAATGGCTTCCGAAGCCGATTGAACTTGACAAGCTGAGGAGGATTTAGTAAACTCGTTCTAGGTAGAGCGGTGTTGTACGCGGGAATAACTGCTAACAGTCCAGGCTATTGACTAGTTCGATGTTAAGGAGGCTAGCCATCGATAGTCTATCTCAAAGTTCCTCACGCCGCAAGGTTTCCTTTAGACCTTTAGACCTTCAAGGCGCAAAATTTCTCCTACAGTTTCTGCTATTCCAGGTAAGCAAGTGGTGAATGCAGTGAGCGGTGTAAAGCCTGCTCGTGATGTGGGCGTAGGTGATAAATTGTGGACACTCCATAATGGGGTAGTCAAGCAAACAACTGTCACTCATAGAAGCTTCCAGAAGATACATGAAGTTGTTGAGGTTGTTACAAGCAAGGGGATATTCAAAGTGACGGCGAATCAAACTCTTGCTACTTCTCATGGATGGATGGAAGCAAAGGATATGGCAGGCCAACAAATTGAATGGACTGAGCCACGTTCTCTCTGTCGTCAACGGTATACTCCTAAGTTGGGTCATGCTTTCGGTTATGTTGTTGGTGCCATG
>WNFJ01279127.1_pt7 | contig 13041 bp, 14 predicted proteins | sample 5400461 | NCBI WGS metagenome assembly WNFJ01 (sample SAMN13153349, study PRJNA577476) | soil metagenome | isolation source: 115 cm saprolite on Douglas fir-dominated hillslope | place: USA:California | collected 2013-09-17 | reverse complement strand
GGGGCGGGACGGGACCCGCCGGATCAACATAATCAACCGCGCCGTAGACGGCGTGGACCTCGCCGGGATCGCGTTCTTCGATCGGGATCGAGCCAATTCCGTCGTCGACGGTCCAGTCAATGGTTGGGTACGGCAGGGCTACGTAAAATGGAACTCCGTTATCTCTCGCAGCCAAGGCCTTGAGGTACGTGCCGATCTTGTTGCACACATCGCCGCGTGCCGTAACGCGATCGGCGCCGACAATGCACATGTCGACGAGCTCGTGTTGCATCAAATGCCCGCCCGCATTGTCGACGACAACGGTATGCGGTACCCCATGTTGACCGAGCTCCCACGCGGTCAAAGCGCCCTGGTTGCGCGGCCTCGTTTCGTCTACCCAAACATGGATGGGGATTCCCGCGTCGTGCGCCATGTAGATGGGCGACAGGGCGGTTCCCCAGTCGACGGTTGCGACCCAACCGGCATTGCAATGGGTGAGCACGTTGAGCCGATTCGCTTTCTTGCGATCGAAAAGGCTGCGTAGAAGTTTTAGTCCGTGCTTACCAATGGCAAGGTTGATGGCGACATCGTCATCGCATATCGCTTGTGCGCGGCGCCAGCCGGCATCAAAGCGCTCGCTAGCGGACACTTCGAGGAGCGTCTCGCGCATCTGATCGAGCGCCCATCGCAGATTGACGGCCGTGGGTCGAGTGGCCAGAAGCATCCGGCAAGCCGTCTCGATCCCTGTCTCCGACGCGTCTTCCCGCACTGCAAAGCAGAGGCCGTAGGCCGCCACAGCGCCGATGAGCGGCGCGCCGCGTACACACATCTCTCGAATGGCGCCGGCGACATCGGCCGCTGTGCGAAGTGTCACGATCGACAGAGCGTGCGGCAAGGCGCGCTGATCGATTACCTCGATGCCACTCTGGTCGCTCGATAGGGTGATCGATCGGCGATGGATGCCGTTGACTCTCATCTTGTCCTGAGCAACGTCATAGCCATGGGGTCAATATCTTCGAAAGTGCGTACCTGCGGGTGAGCTATGGTCGACGTTGGCGGTCCGTCACGGTTGAGCAAAGCTGTGACCATGCCGGCGGTTCGGGCCGCGTCAAGCTCCGTGATGGCGTCTGACAAGAACAGCACGCCGTGAGGCACCAGCCCGATGCGAGACGCAATAGCCGCGTAGGAGGACGCAGCGTTCTTCGGGCCTGTGGTGGTGTCGAAATATCCGGAGAATAGCGGCGTGAGATCGCCGCAGACCGAGTGTCCGAAGAGCAACCTCTGCGCGGCAATCGAGCCCGACGAAAACACGTAGAGCACGAGTCCGTTTGCATGCCACGCCCGCAGTTGCTTCGCTGCATCGTCGTAGACGTGCCCCTGAAACGCTCCGCGGCGGTACCCTTCTCCCCAGATGTATCCCTGCAGCGTCTTAAGCGGCGCAATTTTCTTGTCGTCGTCGATCCAGCGACAGAGCAGCGTGACGACCGACTCTTCGCTCAGGGAGCGATCTTGCGCGTAGTCTCGAACGTCGTCCAGCAGGGCGACGATGCGCGGCTGCGCGCGGTGAGACTGCACGTACTCGGGTAGGTGCCTGCGCGCGTATGGGAACAAGACGTCTTTGACAAACGAAAGACTCGTCGTCGTGCCTTCGATGTCAGTCAAGACAGCCCGCACAGAGCCGCCTGCGAGACCTGCCTTCTCCGTCACGCTCTGAACGTCCGAGGACAGTTCATGATGGCAGTCTCATTCTTTCTGCTTCGCAGGCAAACAAGAACTCCAGGGCCTCGATCGACCGCAGCGCCTCCTGCATCGACGGCCCCCACGTATACAAACCGTGACCACGAATGACATACCCGTAACAGGCATCGTTTCGCAGACGCTCGCCGACTCTCTCGGCAAGAGAGTCCATATCCTGCGTATTGTCGAAGATAGGCACCGAAATCGCCGCGTCGTGGCTGCGGATGCCAGGAAAAGCTTTGAGCATCTCGTACCCCGCCAACTGGACGTCCCTGCGCTGAGGCGCCGTCATCCCGAGCACTGTGCTCTGGATGGAGTGGGTGTGGACAACCGCGCCGACGGTCGGGGCGACGCGATACATGAGCACATGAAGCGGGGTTTCCGCGGATGGACGACGCTCGTCGACAGCCCTTCCTTCGTAGTCGATGACCATCACATCCGCGGGGGTCAAACGCCCTTTGTGACGCCCGGAGACGGTAATCGCGATGTGCCCTGCGTCGAGCCGAATCGAATAGTTGCCGGCGGTCGCGGGGGCCCAGCCCCGTGCGTCGAGCCACTGCCCGGCCTCCACAATCTGCTCAGCCGCCTCCGAGAACTGCATCGTCGGACTCCCCGAATCAATGTTCAGGCTCCCGACTAGGGTGCACAAGCAAGAAACCTACCGGGCTAACCCGCCGGAATCAGCGAATGGCGGAATCCACGGCCAACCACCCGATCCTGGGGCCTTTCTCGCTGCGGAAGCGTGGGCGGAATCTTTCGCAGGTGTCCTCGTAGGATAAGGCGCGAGACAGCCGGAAGCGTCTGAAAACGAAGTCCAAAGGCTCGCCCGCGGTCGCCAGGACGGCGGCCTTCGATGACGCGAGCCACCGTCGCTCGGGTGTCAAACCAGATGGGGAGCTCCGTCGCCAGAAAGCTGACAAAGAGCTCGTCGCCGAGTTCCAGCCACTCGTCAGAGAGAACCAACATGCCCTGCGGCGAAAGGTCAATTGTGCGATCGCCCACCAGGGAAAGATTGGCCATCTTGCGAACACGACAACCCATGTAGAGCCCGCGCCGGATCTCGGCTCGGCGGTTGACGGTGCGGCCGTCATAGCCTGACCGGGCGACCGAAGGAGTGAGCAATCGAACCGACCGGCCGAGCGCGCCCAAAGCCACGCGAGAGCACGGTCGGGAAACGGGTACGGGCACAAGCTGCATTGAGACCCTCCTCGAGGATTGGTCGTTCGTATTCATTGGCGGCCGAACAAATTCATGTCGCGACTACGACAGAGCCGCGAGGTGAATACTCGCAGCGTAGTCAATGCGCGGCTCACGATTCGGTAGCGGGGGCGGCACGCCATGGAGCATTGCGCGCAAGCGCCGCTGCATGTCGCTGGTCAGGGGATCAAATTCCAGGGCGAAGCAGCGCCCGAGATCGCTCGGACGCCGGCCATGGATGACCCGGGCGATCGTTGCAGAAGCACCGAACCAACTTGTGGTCTGGGGCAACCGGAAGGACACGAGCACCGGCTCCCCGGTCAAAGCCGCTCGGTGCCCCATGACGAGCATTCCGAGAGGCGACAAGTCCAGGCCGGAGCTACCGATGAAGCGTGAGTCACGCTCCCGGACAACGCGACACTGGACGCGAATGGCGCGGCGTACCGCGCGCCGCTGGTGGGCAGGAACGAGCGTCCCGAGCATGAGGGGCCTCCGAGCAACAAATCGTAACGAGGCCGTCGGATTCGGGACAAGTTCCGGGCTGACTACGCCCACCGGTGGTACGCCGGATGCCCCTCTTTGACCGCCACGAAGACGCCGCGGCACGTGGCGGTTATCTTCCCGTTGGCTTCGATGTGCGCTTCGACCGTCGCCCGGTCAGCCTGTGCGGCGATCGCGCGTGCGTGCACGAGAAGCTCGACGTCTAGAGGAGTCGGACGCGTCAGCTTCACGGCGAACTCGGCGGTGACCGTGCACGGCAGCGAGCTTGCGCCTGCGCTTCGCATCAGGTGCCACGCGGCCGTCCAATTGGAATGGCAGTCCAGAAGAGTGCCGCAGATACCCCCATTAAGGACCCCGGGGAAGGCCAGATGATGCGCCTGCGGATGCCAGCGGCACACGCACGCGTCGTCCCCCTCGGGGTAGCTCTTAATACGCAAGCCCTGTTGGTTTTTCGGTCCGCAGCCGAAGCACAGAGTGTTGGGTGCGTAGATCTCCTGCAGGCAGTCGCTCATGGGGCCTTCTACTTTGCGCCGGCTTTGGCCCCCGAACCCGCTGCAGCTTGTTGCGGAGCTGCCTTGCGTTTGCGCCACTCGGCCAGCTGTCTGGCGCGACGTGCCTTCTGTTTTCGTCGAACGGGAGGATCTTGAGCGGTTGTCATCGTGCCGGGAGCTTAGCGCCCCGCGCCCGCCCCTGCCGCTTCGATCTGACGCAGCCAACTCTGAATCTTCTCCTGGGCCGCGCCAATCCACTCGAGTCGGACAAGTCGAACCAAGAGATGCGGCGTGTGGTCCCCCGTACGCGCCCGCGCCTCGGCAGCCCATGCAGTCGTTCCATCCGCTGACGGAACCAGATACGCAGTCCGCGCCGCGTCGAGCTCCACGATGGCGTCGGCCCAACGACTCTGGCGCTGCGCGAACCACGCGCGCGTAAGGTGGCGGTGCTGACGTGGCTCCGCTTCTTCAGGGACGGCTTGGTCGCACGCCGCGATGAGGCTCGAGACGGCTTCGTCGTTGCGCGCCAGGGCAACCTGCGCCACAAGCAGCTTTGCTTCGAGTTCGCCCCAGGGATCTTGCAGGCGCTCGAAGATCTTGAGCGCAACGTGCGCGTGCGCCTCGGCGGCTTCGAAGTCGTCCGAATCAAGAGCGACCATCGCAAGGAGACGCTCGCAGCCTGCTTCTCCTCGCGGATTCTGCATCTCACGAAAGCTCGCTCGAGCTGCAAGCGTTCGTGCCCGCGCGCTGGTGAAATCGAAGGCGCGATGGTCGGCATGGCCGAGCGCGATATCGCACTGGGCCACGCCGAGCAGGTATCCAATGCCATCGAATTCCGTCCTTGCCTGCGCCAAGAGATCGCGTCCCCGCTGGAAGGCGCCGGCAGCTTCCTCGATGACCGCGAGTAGCCACAGACACTGCGCCCGGCAAAGGACGTCGCCCGCCCGCGTGCAACGCTCCACCGCCCGGTTCAGAGTCGTTCTCGAACGCGCGTGATCTCCGAGCAAATAGTCTATCTCGCCCAACACGAATTCGGCCTGTGCACGCCCGGCCGTGTCGTTCAGCTGGACGTAGCGTTCAAGCGCTTGCGCAACGAGCGCCCGACCTTGCGCCAGCTGCCCGAGATCGCTTGCAATGTGTGCGAGGAGACGTAGCGCGTTGGCCCCATTGGGGGCATCGCCCGCCCGCTCGAACGCGCTCCGTGCCGCTACGGCCTCCGCACGCGCTTCGTCGAGTCGACCCGTGTACCGCAGCGACTCCGCCCTCCACAGTGCTGCCTCTGCTGCGTGCGCGCCGTGCAAACGGCCCTGCAGCATCTCCAAGTCGCGCAGCGTTGCGGCGGTGTCTCGGCCACGCCTCCACGACGCGCGAATGAAATCAAACATCAACTTTGCCGCCATGTCGTCGTCGCCCGCCTTGAGCAGGTTCGCAACGCGGTGCTTCATGATGCGACGCGACCCGACGGCCGGGTGCTTGGCAAGAGCGTTCGCGGCCAAACGGTACACGGCCGGCGCGTCGTTGCGTTCGTGAAGCCGCTCGATCAGGTGCTCCTGGAGCAGGGCATGCGGCCAGTGGAATTGGTCGTCGCCAGCGGCAAGCAGGATCTGAGCACGCGTCAGCGCAACCAGGGCATCGCGCGGGTCCATGCCGAGCGACGCGCAAAGCATCTTCAACACTTCTCCACGTACGTCGGCGCCCAGCGCTGCGGCTGCGTAGGCGCTGAGGCGCAGTTCGGTGGAAATTGCTCGAATGCGCTCGTCCCACAGCTCGGCCGTCGTGATGGGACGGCCGCGAAGCGCGTGATCGGGGACGCGGTACCTGCCGGCGTCGAGCGTCAGGTAGCCGCCACCAGCCCACGCGTAGAGGAGCTGCAGCGCAAAGAGCGGATTCCCGCGGCTCTGTTCGACGGCACGGCGCACCGCAGAGTCCGCGAGCGGCAGCGCCGATCGGAGGAGCCTCTCGGTTTCCTCGGTGGCAAGTGGCTTGAGTTCCATGACCCGCCCGCCCCAGGCCGCGCGCAGGGCCTCCATGCGAAGGGCCGCGTCCAGGTCGGTCGCGAGCGTCTCGCTTCGCGCGGTCGCGAGAACCAGGAGAGCCAGATCGGGCGCATCGCGCTTCAGTCGTCCTAAGACCTCGAACGTGTTGGGCGACGCAAGATGCAGGTCGTCTAGCCACATCAAGACGGGGCGGTCCGCAGCGAGCCGCTGAAGGAGGCGCTTAATGACCAAGAAGCGCAGCTCGGGGCGGTCCAAGACGAAGCGCTTGCCGGTGGGTCCAAGCGGGGCCATGCTGCCCGGAGACGTTGGGCGCAACCATTCGGCGGTTGCAGCGACCCACGCAAGCGCCTCATCGTCGTCGGCAGAGACATCCCAGCGAGCCATGAGCGTGTGCTCGACCGTGGCCCGGTCGGCGCGCGTGAGCCCGAAGTGCGCATTGATCGCGCCCGTGATCCCGTCCAGGGGCGAAGGAGTGCGGCCATAACGCGCCCGCAGGGGAAGCATGATGCCGCGCTCATGCACCTCGGCGCACAGCCATTCCGCAATTCGACTCTTGCCGACGCCCGCCTCGCCGATTAAGGCGAGTAGCTCCTGACGTTGCTGGCCACTCGTCACAAGGTCAACCGTCGCCCAAAGCTCGCGCCGCTCATCCTCTCGTGCGACGAGCATAGGTGAGCGCAGGCTGAGGATGCCTGGCGCCAAGGAGCGTGCATATGTGGCCGCGGTCCCGCGCGAGCTCGGATGACCGTGGACCATCTCCTCGAGCGCTGAGGCGCCCGCGGGTCGGACCGCCGCCCATGCACGTCGGGCGTCCGCCGCGAACTCGGGCCGATGCCACGGTTTCTTCTCAAGCAGCTTCAGTACGAACTTGCCTACCTGGGGTGGCACGTCCTCGGGCAGCCGTGGCGGCGCCACCGCCATCCGCTTGTGGGCTCGCAGCACCTCCTGCGGGGCGCCCTCAAAGACCTCGCGTCCGGTGAGAACGCGGTACATGACGCAACCCAGCGCGTATAGGTCGGTGGCAGGGCCGACGAGCGCGACCTGACGCCGAATCTGCTCGGGAGCGACCCAGCCCACTGTCCCCGCTCCAGAATGGACCGCAACTTCCGGGGCCGAGGCCCCGTCCAGCCGCGAATCGTGCCTGTACTCACGCAGCCACGCGAGTCCAAGATCCAGCACGTACGCGCGCGGACCTGATGCGCTTGAGGCGAGATCGAGCATGATATTCGACGGTTTGAGGTCACCGTGAATAACGCCGCGAGCATGTGCGTGCCCGAGCGCGGCGAGCACCTGATCCGCCATCGCCCACACGACTGGCCAAGGCAGACGCATCGTGTGCATCCACTCGTGAACGCTTCGACCTGGAAGCACGTCCATGACGAAGAAAGGACTGCCGTCCGCTAGTTGACCGAAGTCGCGCCCACGAACGATGGCTGGATGATCGAGGAGAGAGACCGCCCGTGCCTCCTGGTGAAACCACCAGTTCTCTTCCGGCGTTCGGGTCGCGCCCTTTTCGGGCGATCGAAGGCGCTTGAGAGCCACCCTGTCGCCAGTGACTTCGTCTTTGCATAGGTATACGACGCCCATGCCCCCGCGACCGAGCTCACGCACGACTTCGTAGCGTTGCGCCAATAGGGTGCCGACTTCGCTCCCTGCGACGCTCGCGGTCTGATTCTGCCCTGCCGTCGTCATCGCGCCGGTTTGCCGGTTTAAGAGAGGTCAGCTTACAGCGGCCTTCAAATGCGTCGAGTTTGCTGCTTGGTGCACGTTAATAGAGCCGGCTCAGCATGAGCCTCACTCCGCCGATCCAGGTTTGTCGTTTGGGTCCCGAAACCCAACCGAGGTTTGTCGTTTGGGGCCCGCCCCCAAACGGCACCGGCGGGGCCGCTCCCTCCAAACCCCCCAACAGGAACTGCGTTTCACAAATTGGACGTCGGATAACCGGTCGGCGTCGAGTAAGAAACCACGTTCAACACGAACCTGAAGATGGTCGCCCAGAATGCGTCAAGTTGCGCACGCGTAGCTCCGACGCGCAATGCGTGGAACTCGGAGTCCGGCTGGGGGGTGTGGGGGGAGCGGCCTCGCTCCCACCCCAGGTTGTTGTTTGGGGCCCCGACCCCAAACGCCCGCCGTGGCTGACTGGGTTGCCGGAACGGAGCCGGAGCGAAGCGGAGGCGGAGTGAGGCTCATGCTGAACCGGCTGAATTAATATGACCGCGTTTAAACGGCATCGACCGAAACACGATGTCCCACAAGGGCGTCGACACCCCAAAGCCGCCATGGTGGTCCGCATGATGATGCGTCATGTGATGACGGCGAAGAAACTTCCCCCAGCGCGTCGTGGGAACAAAGTGATGAACGAAGTAGTGCGTACCATCATAGAAGAGGTACCCCACGACGAAGCCCGCAAAGAATGGCTCGCCGATGGCAGGGCCCAAGGTGAGCATGAAGAGCACATAAAATACCACGGCAAGCGGGCCACTCGTGAGCAGAGGCATCACGAGGCGGTCCTTGTCGCTTGGGTACTCATGATGCACCCCGTGAAGCAAAAAATGCAGCCTCTTGCCCCAGGCCGTGTCGTTCGACCAGTGAAAGACGTACCGATGCAGAACGTATTCGGCCAGAGTCCAAGCGAGCATTCCGCCCAGAGGAAGCACCACAACCGCGATCGGCGAGAGTTCGTGCCGGAGCGCGCTCCGGACCAAGAAGAACAAGACGACCGGGATCCACGTAACAAAGGGCGTTGCTGGGTGAATCCTCGAGAAGCGCTCGAGAAAGTCGCTTTCAAACATTCGGCACGTCTCCGCACCCCCGCGTTTATTTTGCGGGGCTCGCGGGGTGGTAGGCAGGTGCGGCTCGAGGACCGGGTTCATCGCGGCTTCGTTTCAGATGCGTTGCAGGGGCACGCTAGAACCACAGCCCGTATTGCGCAATAGGTCGGTTCCCAGCCTTGGCGCTTGACGCCGAGCCCGACCTTGGCCATCCCGCTACCTAGCCTCGATGCCGGACGCCAAGATCGCCCTTAGCCTTCAAGTCGTGGCCCGCGGGTTGGGCCGTCTCGGCAGGGAGCGCGCTCGCGCCGCTGGCGATATCACTCCGCAGCGGGCCGAAGCGCTGCATATCATTGCGGACCGTGTCGTCATCTCAACGTCCGCTTTGGCCGTGCTCCTCGGGATCGACCCATCGACCGCAAGTCGGAATCTGGCAGGACTGGAGCGCGACGGGTACGTAGTCCGCCGACGTGGGGCCGACGACGGGCGTCAGACCGACGTGCGCCTGACCCCGCGGGGAAAGCGGGTCGCGGAGGCCGTCTGCACGGAGTGGACGGCCACCTATAACGCCTTGCTCGAACGCCTCCCGCGGCCCGAACGCCAACGCGTTGCTGAGGCTCTCGACGTGCTCGCGCGCGCCTTGGACGGCGACAACTCTGACAAGTGAAGCACTCAGGGGCAGCAAAAACGGTGAACGACTCAGTCGCTTCTGCTGCCGCCGTCCTCGGGCTTGCCCGCCAGATCGCCGACTACCTGTTTGCGCTTGGCGTGCGTCGCCCGGCCGCCTTTTCTGCCGGCAACTCTCGCCTCTTCGCTCGTGAACTCGTGAGCGGTACCTGCTGAGTGCGCCGCCTTTCCCCCTTTACGGGCGATTTCGCTCACGAGGGTACGATCCATCGCTGCGAAGCCACGCGGTCGCCTCGGCCTATTGTCCTCGCGCTCCACCGGGTGCGGAGGCCGGTCCGGCGTGAGCTCCTGCGGCGCCGCCTCGGATTGAGACGAGGACGGCGAGTCGCCCAACTGAGGGTGAGGGTCTGTATCGTTCGTAGGCAGGGACTGAGTCCCGATGATTCCGGCGTTCATTATTACCACCTCTTCAGGTTCTGCTCTGTTGGTTAGCTGCCGACAAGCTCGTTTGATTCCTGCGACTCCAAAATGGCACTTGTTCTTCCTTCCACGAGCCCGTACGGGAGCTCACTGCACACAGCGTGCGCGCTGCTCCGTTGTGCAGAAATGCCACGAAAACGTTGGTCCACGACGGGCGGCCGCCCTGGCTTGCCCTGACTTGCACGGCGCAGAGTCAATGCGCGACTGCGCTGGCCTCTCACAGCGGGGGACCCGCCGGGGTTGTGAATTACATCGCGTTAGTTGAGGAGTCTTCGTGAAATGTGACGCGCTGCATCGGCCGAGGCGCTCTCGATGGTCTGCCGAACCACCGTGTCAGGGGCGGCACTGTCGACCAAAATGCCAAAGTCATCCTTGCCGTGTGAAAAAAAGCCCGGCTCGAGCGTAGACCCATCGTCAAGAGTGAGCGGCCTCGCCTCGACAGGCAACACGTACACACGCGAGGCGACCTGCACGTGCACATACCCAAGAAAGCGACCTGCTGGATGTGCACTCATTCGCATGACCTTGCCTCGTATCAATGGAAACTAAACATTGAACTAGACCGCGCAAGGTGTGCGATCGCGCAAGGTTCGCGCCAGCATGGCCACGCCGCTCTTCCCGTGCAGCGCCGCGTACATACGGCCCGCGTGCGGCTATGTGCGACTATGCTTTGGGAAAATGTTCCAAACAAATCCGCTTCGCGGTGGGCTTACCGACGATCGCACCAGCGATCCCTGCGCGGTTGTGATTTTCGGCGCGTCAGGAGACCTGACCCGACGCAAGCTGATGCCGGCCCTCTACAACTTGGCGTGGGCACATGCCCTTTCGGGCGGATTTGCAGTGGTGGGAGTCGCGCGCCGAGAGAAAACGGATGAGTCGTTTCGGGCCGAGATGAAGCAAGCGGTCGAGGCCTTCTCACGCCGCAAGCCTCTCGACCTCGCGGTGTGGTCGGACTTCGAACAGGGTGTCAGCTACGCGCGGGGAGCTACGAATGCGCCAGAAACCTATGAGGCGCTTCGAACACACCTCGATCGCGTCGACGCCCAACGCGGCACGCGCAAGAATCGGCTCTTTTACCTCGCGGTTCCGCCCAGCGAGTTCGGCCCGATCGTCGAGGGATTGCGGGCTTCCCGCCTTGTTGCGCCTGCCCGAGAAGAGAACTCGGGGGGTAGTTGGACGCGTGTCGTCTTCGAAAAGCCGTTCGGACACGATCTGGCGAGTGCCAAGGCACTTAACCAATCGGTCGCTTCAGCGTTTGACGAGTCGCAGGTGTACCGAATCGACCACTATCTAGGAAAGGAGACCGTGCAGAACCTGCTCGTGTTTCGCTTCGCAAACTCACTGTTCGAGCCTGTCTGGGAACGCGAACATGTTGATCACGTTCAGATTACCGTCGCTGAAGACCTCGGGGTCGAGGGTCGCGGCAAGTTCTACGAGCAAACGGGCGTCACACGCGACATCGTCGAAAATCACTTGATGCAGCTCCTCTGTCTGACTGCCATCCGCGGATGCAGTGCGCGACGAAAAGGTAAAGGTCTTGCGCAGCCTAAGGCCCATCGAACGGAGCCAGGTGGCCAGCCACGTCGTACGCGGTCAATATGCGCGCGGCGTCCTTCGAGGCGAGGACGTACGAGGGTATCGGGAGGAACCCGACGTGTCGCCGGAGTCTCGCGTCGATACCTATGTGGCCATGCGCGTCCTCGTCGACAATTGGCGATGGAGCGGGGTGCCATTTTACGTGCGAGCCGGCAAACGCCTCGCGAGGCGCGTGACAGAAATCGCAGTGGTCTTTCGCGAAGTTCCCCACACGCTCTTTTCGGCGCGCGACGGGGGCACAACACCCAACGTCTTGTCACTCCGCATTCAACCCGATGAGGGCATCGCACTGCGGTTTCTCTCCAAAGAACCAGGGCAGCAAACCATCCTGCGCGACGTCGCCATGGATTTTCGCTACGGAAACACGTTCGGCTCCAACACTCCGGAGGCCTATGAGCGACTGCTGCTCGATGCGATGCGAGGCGAGGCCACGCTTTTCACTCGCCGCGACGAGGTGGAGGAGCAGTGGGCGTACATCGATCGTGTGCTGCGGGTCTGGGCGGAACCCGATACGCCCCCTCCCGCTCCGTACGCGGCCGGAACGTGGGGCCCGGAGCTAGCGGACGAGCTCCTGGCCCGCGACGGACGCCGTTGGAGGAAACCTTGAGCGCCAGGGCGAGCGAGGTTCTTGCGCGAGTGGATGACGAGCTTCGGGCACTCTGGTCGAGCTCCCCCGCCCCCGGCGAGGCGCTCAAGGCCAGAGCCTGCACCATGAATTTGGTCGTGGTTGCCGCGACGCCCGCGTTGGCGCAAGAGTGGACGGCCATCGTCGACGACGTCGTGCAGACGATCCCGGCGCGCGCCATCGTGGTCGGTCTCGATCCAGACGGTGACGACGATCTCCAGGCAAACGTTTCGGCCGTCTGTACCCCCGGAAACGACGGCGGGTCGGTCGTCTGCTCAGAGCGCGTCACGCTCGTGGCACGAGGGGCGCCGTGTCTGCGACTGGCCAGCTGCATCGAACCGATGTGCGCGACCGATGTCCCAATGACGCTCGTCTGGCTGGCGCGCGTTCACGCTCACGACCCCACGTTTGCTCCCCTTGCCGGCCAGGCAGCCCGCATCGTCCTCGACAGTGCGCGCGGCTCGCTGGGCAGTCTCGCATACGTCGCGCGCTGGGCCCGGGACCGGCCTGAGAGAGATCGTCCCGGCGTCGCGGACTTGTCGTGGACACGCCTTGCCCCCTGGCAGGAGCTGTGTGCGCGGATGTTCGACGGACCTCGCCTTTCGGCGCTTGCGACGCATGTCACTCGAGTGAGCGTCGTGCAGGCGTCCCCCGAAGGTTCGACGATCGCACCGGAGGGCGCGCTCCTCTTGGGGTGGCTCGCCACGCGCCTCGGGTGGCAGGCTGCCTCGCTCGCGGGCAAGCTGCGCCTTTCGCGAGCGGACGGCGGCTATTTGCAAACACATCTCAACGCACGTCCCTCGCGCGAGGCTCCGCGCGGTTCGCTCTTGTCCGTCGCGATTGAAGCGAGCGCGGATGGCACCACTCTTCACGGCGAAGTCACGCGTGAGGGCGACACGCCATCCGGTGCCGCCGCCTGGCGCATACGGACCGCGTCCGGAGCCGACGAGCAAACGCTACATGGGCACGTCCTCTTGCGCGCCAACGAGCCTGCGAGGCTTCTCGAGCGAACGTTGCACCGACCCGCCCATGACGAAGCG
>WNFJ01137301.1_pt2 | contig 13041 bp, 14 predicted proteins | sample 5400461 | NCBI WGS metagenome assembly WNFJ01 (sample SAMN13153349, study PRJNA577476) | soil metagenome | isolation source: 115 cm saprolite on Douglas fir-dominated hillslope | place: USA:California | collected 2013-09-17 | reverse complement strand
CATGATTTGTCTCCGCGCAGCTCGGGGCCCTTCGTGGGGGTGCATTGCGCCGCCCTGGCGGAGACGCTTCTGGAGAGCGAGCTGTTCGGACACGAGCGCGGCAGCTTCACCGGCGCACTGCGGCGCAAGCTGGGGCGATTCGAGCTGGCGGACAAGGGGACTCTTTTTCTCGACGAGGTCGGGGAAATCTCTGCTTCCACTCAGACCAAGTTGCTGCGAGTCCTTCAGGAAAAGGAGATCCAGAGAGTGGGAAGCGCCGAGACGATCAAGGTCGACGTCCGGCTGGTGTCGGCTACCCATCGCGACCTCAAGGCGGAGGTCGCCGCAGGGAGGTTCCGGGAGGATTTGTTCTACCGGTTGCACGTGGTGCCGATTCGCATTCCTCCCCTGCGCGAGCGCCCAGACGACATCCCGCTGCTGGCCTCGCACTTCATCGCCAAGAATGGGCCCAAGCTCCACTCCAAGGTCACTTCGCTGGGCGAGTCCGCCAAGCGAGCCCTGGGTCGACACGGATGGCCAGGCAATGTGCGAGAGCTCGAAAATGCAATCGAGCAGTCCCTGGTCTTTGCCGAGCGGCCGATCCTGGAGGCTGTCGACCTTCCCCTCTTTTTGCAGGAACCGCACCCCCGGTCGGGCGCGTTGGGTGCCCTGCCGGTCCTCCACGGGGACCGAAGCCTTCCGGACATCCTCGAGGACCTGGAGCGGCAATTGATCCAGCAGGCATACGAAAAGTCGGGAGGCGTGAAGACCGAGACCGCGAGGTTGCTCGGCATCAAGACTTCCGCGCTCTATTACAAGCTGGAAAAATACGGCTTCATCAAGAAGGATGAAGGAACGCCCCCGCCCGAGTAGAATCAATGGCTTGGACGAGCGCAAAACTTGCGTCGCGACATGCATTCGGCACTATGGGATTTTTCCCGACCGCACGCAGTTGAGGGCGCGGAGGCGGCAAAATGGCGAAAAGATGGACTGTGGCAATGGCCGTCCTGTTGCTGCTTGGAATCCCGGCGCTGGCGAGTGCGCTGCTCAGCACGCGCGAGCTCCGGCAAATGAGGTGCCTCGCCCTCTCGGCCATGGGAGAAGTGGTGGACCCGCTGATTCCCTCCGCTTTGAGTGGCCGGTTCTTGACCTCCCTCGAGTCGCACTTCGGCAACGGGGAGGGGAGCCTCTTGAGCTGCCGCCCGCAGTCCCGCTGTCCTCTGGTCTCTGTTCGGCACCGGGGGCGCCTGGTTTGGATCCTCTAGCAAGAGAGCTGGCGGAGCGAACGCTTCAGCTCTGCCGGATCCCCAGCCCGATCGGCGATGAGAAGGCAATTGCCGACCAGATCCAGACCTGGTCCCTGAGTGGGTTCGGGGCCGAGAGGGTTTTTCGGCATTCCCATTCACTGGTGGTGGGAAAGCTCGAGGATCCCCGCCCGGCCATCGCGCTGTTCGGCCACCTGGACACCGTGCCGGCCCATCCGGCCGAGCCCCCACCGCGAATCGAGGGCGAGCGCATCTTTGGGCTGGGCAGTTCGGACATGAAGGGCGGGCTGGCGGTAATGATGGCGCTCGCCGAGAGGACGCTGCCGCTCACTGGCCCATTCAACTGCATCTTCGTCTTTTATGAACGGGAAGAGGGCCCCTACCTTGAAAGCGGATTGGGGCCTCTGTTCGAGCGGGTGCCTCAGCTTGGCTCGGCGGCATTTGGCATCGCCCTCGAACCCACCGACAACGTGGTTCAGGTCGGCTGCGTCGGAAGCATCCACGCCACCCTCAAATTTCGCGGAAAAGCCGCCCATTCGGCGCGCCCGTGGCAAGGAGAAAATGCCATTCATCGCGCCGGGCGGCTGCTGGCCGACCTGGAGGCACTGCCTCGACGCGAGGTGCGCACGGCCGGTTTTCCTTTCTACGAGGTGTTCTCGGCGACCCTGGCGAGGGGCGGACGCGCGCGAAATGTGGTCCCCGATGAAATGCAGATCAACCTGAACTATCGGTTCGCTCCTGGAAAGAGCACCGAAGCAGCGCTGGAGGACATCCGCCGATTGGTGGCCGGCCGAGCGGAAATCGAAGGCATCGATTCCGCCCCGTCCGGGCGAGTGTGCAGCGACAATCCGCATTTTCAACGCCTGCTGGCGCTGACCGGGCTGCCGGCAGAGTCCAAGCAGGCATGGACGGACGTGGCCAGGTTGTCCAGCTTGGGAATTGATGCGGTGAATTTCGGTCCGGGAGAAACGGCCCAAGCGCATCAGCGGAACGAGAGCGCCAGCATCCCCGCGCTGCATCGGGCCTACCAGAAGCTATCGCTTTTTCTCGAGCGGTGATTCCTTCAGACGTTGGCGATTGCCGCCGACTCGGTTGGGATCACCTCGTGGAACTTGGCGTAGTTCACCTGTCTTCGGCCGTCGGGGAGGATGGTGAGCAGGTCCGCAAACCGGGCGTTCCACACGATTTCCTCGGCCACGTAGGAGTGGCGGGCGTGGATGTTCTGGGAGAGGGTCTCGTCGATTCCGGTCAGCGTGACGATGATTTCAAAGTCCTGCTCGGCCATCTTCTCCGGGGTCACGCCGTAGAGCGGGCTGTGGGGTTGGATGGGATGCAGCACTGTCCACGATAGGGTGAAGGCTGGCGACTGACTTCTCACCAGGGAGAGATCCTGAATCCGCCGGATCCACTCCCCCTCCAGCGTTTTCTCGTTTCGCAGCAGCGCCACCCGAAGCTGGGCCTCCACGATGTGGTTGGCTCGCTCGTTCGCCACCCGGAACATCAAGGTGGGAACGCCATCGCGGTGAGTGATCACCGCCACTTTGCTGAACATCACCCGCGCCTGTGGGCGGGAGAATTTCGCAAAGACCAGTCCGGTCACCACCGCCAAACCGAGCAAGCCAAACATCGATTCGAGCGTGACCAGCACGTTCGCCGCAAAGTTGGCGGGGCTCATCGTGCCGTAGCCGATCGTGCCCATCGTTTGCACACTGAAAAAGAATGCGTCCCAAAACGAGCCGGGCCGCGCCCCGGAAATTCCATCGGTGAGCAGATAGAAGCCAGCAAAGCCGGCATTGATGGCGAGAAAAATGACCATCGTTCCCACCAGGACGCTCCACCAGGGGGCTCCGATCAGCAGATGGTAGAGGTCGCGAACTCCCGGCGAACTCGCGCCCAGGATCTCGATGGTCTTTCTTCCCGGGCGAGTGAGGAAGCGAGATCTGTGACGACGATGCGGTTTGCTAACCAAAGCGTCGGCAACCTACCAGCCGAGGATCGGATGCAAAAGGGAAGTCTCAGGCCCGCATCGCGGTGAAGGCGATCCGAGGAACTTTCGCCCAGCTGGGGTGCATTTCAAAGTCCACCAGTTGGCGCGCCAGCGGTTCCAGGGTGCGATGCCCCGGAAACCACGGCGAGATGGGAAAGCCCGTCAGCGGTGCGCGAAGCACGCATTTCTCGATGCCCTCGAGCATGAAGGTGTTGTGCACCCATCCTCTTCCGCTCTGGATGTCTTGCAGGGTTCCGGAGGGATGGGCGCCCCAGGGGGCCGAGCCGAGCGCGAACACCGCTGCCGGCCAGGTATTGACCGCCACCGCGCCGTAACGCAGGTCGCGAATCGCTTTCTCCACTGCTTCCATGCCACTGGGATCCGCCAGCGTGCGGGGATGCACAATCAGGGTCGCGCAAAGCGTTCCCCAGACCTTCTCGTTCAAGAACCGAACCGCGTTCTCGAGGAAGGAGACCGGATCGGACCCGGGGAGAGCCGTCTCGGAAAGCACTGAGCACCAAGGTTCCTGCGTGAAGACGCGGTCCCCGGTTTGCGCCGGATCGACATCCGGGATGATCGCGAACGGAAGCTCGCCCGCGCGCGCTGTCCCAATCAGGCGCAGCCCAGAACGGCCGGAGGTGAATTGCCTCCAGCGCTCCTCGGCGCCCGGGTAGTACGCCGTGCGGACCGAACCCTGCCTCAAAGCCGTCTCGACCGAAGCCAACAGGCTTGGCCGTTGCTCCCAGCCGCGCGCGGTGACCAGCAACTTGGCCGAGTTGCAGTTGAAGGAGGCGTTGTTGACCACCATCCCGGCAATATCCCTGGCCTGGTAGACCAGCTCCCCCTTTGCGTAGGGAGCCGGGACCACCACCACCGGGCTGATGTTCCCCAGCTCCGAGGTGATCGACTTTCGAAGCAGAGGCTCGCCGCGGCTTTTTCGCGCTTCCCGCTCCGGCCCTGGAGGCCCCCACACCAGCAGATCGTGCGTCTTGTCGGAGCCGGTGATGTGCACTTCGTCGACCTGTGGGTGGTTGACCAGAAACTCGCCTTCCTCCACCCCTCCATAGGCCACCGCGAAGAATCCCCGGTCGACCGCCGCAGCAAAGGCGCGCTCCAGCAATGGGCCCAGGTAGGCATTCACCGGATTCATCTTCAACAGGCAGACCTTGCCCTCGACAAACATCTTGTAAGCGCAGTCGGTGGGGGGAATGGAATTGACGTTCCCCGCTCCCAGAACCAGGCAGACCTTTCCCGAATGCGGCCGGCGGTAGAAGGGCGCCTGATGCTCCTTGAGATTGGAGGCGGTAATCCCAGGTCCCATCCACGCCTCGGCCGAGTGCTTGGGAAGCAACACCCTGTCCAGGGCATTGATCGGAAAAACCCGGATCGACAGCCGCCCATCTGGCAGCGTGTGAATCCAGGACTTCTCCACCCTCGGCGCGCCCTCGGCCTGAATTTGCCTCAAGCTATCCCTCAGCAGGCGAAGGTTTCGAGTCACGATCGTCGGCCCGGCCAACCACTCCTCGCCCGCGATTGGGCTCCTGGGTTGAATCCCCTTGGCCCGGCAAGCCTCGAGCACGCTCTGCTCGGCAATCTCCCGGTAGCCGGCGCGCATCTGCTCCAGCAGTGCGATGCGCTGTGGCAGGCTCAGACCGGCGAAGGCCGGACTGTTTTCCTTCAGCCGGGCGACGATCGATTGCAGATTCTGATGCGCACCCGAGCTGGAGAGTTGAACAGCTTTCATTTCTCCCCTGCAATAGGACTAAGGCGCGCCGCTGTCCAGGGCAGATCGAAAGGGCACCGCGGAATGAAAACGCGATTGCTGAGGCCCGTTCCTCGGGTGGCCCGCGCCCGCTGGCGAAAGCGACAGAATCAACTGACCTCCGTCATAATCTCCGGCGTGCTGAAAAAGGGAACCCTCTCGACCGAGCGTGAGGATGGTGCTGGCAATCACCACGTTGCTGGGGTCTTGCGAGATGATGATCTCCACCGAAGCGGTGCCTTGGTTGATGCCGTCGAGACGGACGGTGGCTGTCCGCTGGTTGGGCAGCTTGATTTCCACCGGCTTCTTTTTCTTCAGAGTCAGCTTCTCCCCCGAAAGCCGGCGGTAGGAGGTGAAGGCAAACCCCTTTTGAGAAAATTGTTGCTTCATCTTTTCCAGGGAGGGCGGATCCATGGTCGACCCCCGGTTAGACGCGAGAATGACCTCCGCCTCCACTTGAACCTGCTCTTCCGCCGTCGCCATCGCTGGNNCCAGAGCCAAAGACGAGAAAGGAGAGCCACCGGCCTTTTTTCTCACAATTCCCCTCCGTGAGGCCGCTGCTGCTTGAGCGGCAATTTTTCCATCGGCGAAGTCCCGCTGTCCAGCCCTTCCGCAGTCGCCGCACCGCGCGGTCCCTCGCCCGCCGCTGAGTCCAGCACGTGGCGGTGATTCACCAACCAGACAATGGTATTTCCGCGATCCGCGGGCATCACCACCGGCGCCACATGCGCCTCGGGGACCGTCGTCACCTTGCGAACCGACCAAAGAGGGCTGGCATAGCCATCGGGCGGCCGCGTGCTGGCAAATATCAACGAAGTCCCGATTACGAGCGCCACCGATGCGGTCACCAGTGAGGAAACCATTGCCGTGCGGTGATAGGCGAACAACTCGTTGACCGACAGCCGCCAGCGCTCCCAGAGCGACAGCCGCTCGGGCGTCACCCGGGCCATCACCTTTTCGAAAAAATGGTCGAAATTGGGCTCGTCGGCCAGCATCTCGAAACCAACCCGCACCAGTCCGGATTGTGCTCTCAAGTCCCCCACCCGGGCGCGGCACAGCGTACAGTGGGCCAGGTGTCGGTCGAGCTCGATGCGGCCGGCAGGAGGAAGCTCCCCGTCGATAAAAGGGGAGAGAAGTGGAATCCAGCGTTGACAGGAGTTCATGGTGACTTCACCAAAGATAGGGGCTTACCCTGAACCGACGCGGATTCACTGCGGTTATTCGAGGCCATCTTAGTCATCCTCTTTCGTGCCCCCGCTGACACTTAACTCTGCGTATTCAGACAGTAATTTTTGCAATTTCACCCGGGCGTGGAAGAGCCGTGACATCACCGTTCCCTTGGGGATCTGAAGCGACTTCGCCAGATCTTCGTAGGACATGCCCTCGAGCTCGCGAAGGAGCACGATGGCGCGGTGTTTTTCCGGTAATTTCCCCATGGCTTCCTCGATCTTCGCGGCCAGTTCTCGCCGGAGCAGGCTTTTTTGGGGATTGGTGCCCAGGCGCGCTCCTAAGGCGCCGATGTGCGCCTCCGACAGATCCACCTGAATCTCTTCGTCGAACTCCACGTGCTCTCCCTTGCCGCTTGCCCGCTTGCGCAGCACGTCGATGCAGCTGTTGAGGGTGAGCCGGTACAGCCAGGTATAGAAGCTGGAGTCGCCTTTGAAGTGCTGAAGGTACTTATAGACTTTGGCGAACGACTCCTGGGCAACGTCCATCGCCTCTTCTTTGTCTTTCACCATGCCCAAGGCCACCGAATAAACCTTGCGCTGGTATCGCTCGACGAGAAGCCGAAAAGCGCGCTGATCGCCGCCGCGAGCGCGCTTGACGAGTGTGAGATCGTCGATAGCCAAAGATGCGAGCGACCTTACCAGCGATTTACTGCGAGTCCAGAGGGCGCAACCGCTGTGCGCTCACCGGACCTCACGCCCAGTCGCGCGGGTTTTGCAAGACCTGGAGGAGCCTAGCTTCCGCAGAACCGGGCGCCGGCTGCCTGTCGTAGGCCCACCGAACTTTGGGCGGGAGGGACATCAAGATGGACTCGGTGCGCCCACCCGTCTCCAGACCGAAGACCGTGCCGCGGTCGTAGAGAAGGTTGAATTCCACGTATCGGCCGCGGCGAAGCTCCTGCCATTCCCGCTGAGCGGGGGTGTAGGGGGAAGATTTGCGCCGCGCCACGATCGGAAGGTAGGCCGGCAAGAACGCACGACCCAAATCCTGCACCAATGAAAATTCCTGATCCAGATCGCCGCCGAGGTCCTCGAAGAAGATGCCGCCGATGCCGCGGGATTCGCCGCGGTGCTTGAGGTGAAAGTAGGAATCGCAGGTGGCTTTGAAGCGCGGATAGAACGATGGATGGTGTCGATCGCAGACTCCCTTCAGCGTCCGGTGAAAGTGCGCCGCGTCCTCGTCGAAAAGGTAGTAGGGCGTCAAATCGATCCCGCCGCCAAACCACGACTTGCGGCCATGGACGATAAATCGAAAATTTGCGTGAATGGTTGGCACCATCGGATTGAGCGGGTGGAGCACCAGCGAAATTCCCGCAGCAAAGAATTCCCGTCCGTCTCCCGGCAGTCGTTCGGCAAAGGCCGGTGAAAGCTCGCCGAAAACCTCCGAGCGATTCACCCCCGCCTTTTCGAACACCGCGCCCCCTTCGAGGATCCGGCTCAGGCCCCCGCCGCCTCCTTCGCGGGACCAGTGGTCTTCCCGGAAACGGCTCTCGCCGTCGGCAAGCTCGAGCGCGGAGCAGACTTCATCCTGCAAGGAGCTGGTGAACCGCACCATCTGACTCTTCACCGGCTCCTCGGAAGACACGGCCGTCGGTTAGTGAATCGGGTTTTCGCTCTCGATCAGTACGATCGAGCCAAACTTCGCCTCGAACTTGGCGACGTTGTCTTGCATCGCCATCAGCAGGCGCTTCATGTGCTTGGGGTTGGTGATGATTCGAGACCGCACTCGCGCCTTCGGCTGTTGAGGCTGGACGTAAATAAAGTCCAGGGTGAATTCCGTTTCGGTGTGGTTGACCAAGGCCATGTTGATGTATTGGCCATCAGCCACGGCGTCGTCGAGCTGGATTTGCAGCTGGATATCGGGATTCTTGGGGAGTTCGGACATGGCAAAGTCCATATCGCTTGCTGTTTTCGGTGGCTAGGGGTCTTTCGAATGCGGCCTGAGTTCCCTCTGAATCCAGAAAGAACGGCGCCCTTCCAGATCGGCCAGGGACCCGCCGCCTGCCTGCTGATCCACGGATTCACCGGAAGCCCCTGGGACGTCCGACCCCTGGGCGATGTGCTCGCCAGCCACGGTTACTTCGTTCGGGGCATACTCTTGCCGGGCCACGGCGGGACCCCGGAAGCCCTCGATGCCGTCAGCTACCTCGACTGGGAGATGGCCTGTGAGAGCGCGCTGCTGGAGCTCTCCGCCTACTCCCGGCGTTTTATCGCCGGGCTCTCGATGGGCGCGCTGCTGGCCCTGATCGTCGCCGCCCGACACCCCGGCCTGGCGACGGGACTGGCGTTGCTTGCGCCGGCGATGCGCTTTCGCAGTCCGTTGATGGCGCTGGTGCGGGGAACCCGCTGCGTTCCCTGGCTGCAGTGGGTTCGCCCCTATCTGGAAAAGAAAAGCACCGACATCGAGGATGCCGATCAGCGCGCCCAGGCCCCGCTCCTGCGGGCCTTCCCCTCGGCCCGGTTGAACGACCTCTGGACGATTCAGGATCGGGCTCGGTCGTCGATTTCCGAAGTCACCGCTCCCACCCTGATAGCGATGGCCCGGAACGACCACGTGGTGTCCCTCGAGGGCGGGCAGGAGCTCGCCCGTGCTCTTCATCGGGTGCGCCGGATCCGGTCGATTCAGCTCGAGGAAGGGTTTCACATCCTCCCGCGAGACCGCTCGGCTGCCACGCTGGCCGCCGAGGTCATCTCATTTTTCGGCTCGATTGAAGGGGATTCGCCATTGGAACCATGAAGCGCAGATACCTGCTGGCCATCGACCAGGGCACCACCGGCAACCACGTAGCGATTCTCGACGACCGCTTGCGCATCGTCGGCACTTCCTACCGGGAATTCGCGCAGATCTTCCCCAAGCCAGGGTGGGTCGAGCACGATCTGGACGTCATCTGGAAGTCGGTGGAGCTTTGCGTCGCCTCCGGATTGCGCGCCGCCGGAATACGCCCCTCCCAAATCGCCGGCATCGGTATCGCCAATCAACGCGAAACCACCGGGCTTTGGGATCGGGCCAGCGCCAAGCCGATTCACCGCGCCATCGTCTGGCAGGATCGAAGAACCGCCTCGCACTGCGCTGAGCTGAAGCAGAAAGGGGAGGAGCTGCGGGTGCGCGAATCTACCGGCCTGGTGCTGGACCCCTACTTTTCCGGGACCAAGCTGGCTTGGCTTCTGGAGAACGTGAAGGGAGCTCGGCAGCGCGCGGAGGCGGGAGAGCTCTGCTTCGGCACGCTGGATACCTGGCTGATCTACAAATTGACGGGCGGGCGCTCGCACGCGACGGATACCTCGAACGCCAGCCGCACCTTGCTGATGAATCTGCGCACCCTCTCCTGGGATGCTTCGCTCTGCGAGATGCTGGGAGTTCCGCGACAAATCCTGCCTGTGATTCGCGGTTCCGCCGACCTCTTTGGCGAGACCCGCGGGCTTCGCGCGCTTCCCGACGGCATTCCAGTGGCGGGGGTGGCCGGGGATCAGCAAGCGGCGCTGTTTGGCCAAGCCTGCTTCTCTGCCGGCGAGGCGAAGTGCACCTATGGAACGGGGGCCTTTCTGCTTCTGAATACCGGACCGGCTCCGATTCGCTCGACTTCCGGGCTTCTCACCACCGTCGCCTGGACGCTTTTCGGCGAAACGACCTACGCGCTGGAGGGCAGCGCATTCGTCGCCGGCGCGGCGGTGCAATGGCTGCGCGATGGACTTGGTTTGATCAAGCGCTCGGCGGACGTGGAGCGCCTGGCGAGGACGGTCCGAGAGTCGGGCGAGGTGGTCTTCGTCCCCGCCCTCAGCGGCCTCGGCGCGCCTCACTGGCGACCGGATGCGCGCGGCCTCTTCGCCGGCCTGGATCGTTCCACCACCGCCGGCCACCTCGCCCGCGCAGTGCTGGAGGGAATCGCCCTCCAGGTCCGCGATCTGGTCGAAGCGATGGAGAAGGACGCTGAAAAAAGCATCGCCTCCCTGAAGGTGGACGGGGGCGCCAGCAGCAATCACCTATTGATGCAGTTCCAATCGGACGTCCTGGGAACCGAAGTGATCCGCCCCAAAAACCTCCAGACCACCGGACTCGGCGCGGCGCTGTTGGCCGGCCTGGGAACGGGAGTGTGGCGAAACCTCGAGGAGATCAGGAAGGTATGGAAGTCGGATCGGGTGTACAAGCCGCGGATGTCGGCCGCGGATCGCGAACGGCATGTGGAAAGATGGCGGCGCGCCCTGGAGCGGGCCTGATCGCCGAGCTCGCGGGCCTACGAGCCGCTGGCCTTCTCACCCGGGCCGAGCTCGCGCAGCTCCTTGCCTTCGACTCCGATCAGGAACAGCGGCTTCACCGCTTCCCTCCGATCATTGAACGTGGTTAGTCCGGTGGCGCCCTCGAACTTCTTCATGCTCTCCAGGCGAGACCGGAATCCCTCTCGGTCCAGAGCGCTCTTCGCCTCCTCGATGATCCGGCGGAAGATTCTGGCCGAATCGTACCCGGTCGCTTCGAGTAGACCGGGAGGCCGGGCCTGGTCCTTGTAAGCCTGGCGGTACGCCTCGGCGAAATGCCGGGTGGCCGGTCTGCTGGAATCGAGGAAAAAACCATCCACGTAGACCGAGCAGCTCACGAACTTGCCTCCGCGCTCGATCAGCTCCGGCGCGCCGCTTTGGCCCTTTCGCGAGCTCCACTGATCTGATCCCAGCAAGGTCACCGCCTTGAGATCCTTGCGGCCGGTGGTCTTGCGAATCCTCGCCAGGTCCTGTGGGTCGCAAGCGTTGGTCACCACGTCTTCCACCGCCAGGGCCGGGGCGACCAGTCCGACTCTCTCCCAGGCGTCGGGGATGAAGATCGCATCGAAGTCGATGATCGGCATCAACGAGGAGCGCACCTTGTCCATTGCTTTGCGCTTGCGAAATGCATCCAACGATTGAGCGGAGACCTCGCGATACTTCTCCAGGTAGTCCAGCCGGTCTTCCAGATAATAGCGACCGACCAGTTTCTTCACGTCCGAGGTGAAGGTGGTCTGGTCATGGCTGTAGGTTTCCGCGCCGCGGATCGCTCCTCCCCGGCCGGTCACCTCGTCCCAGAACTTGTTCGCCAGATCCACGCCGTAGGGAATGTTCGGATAGAGTAACGCGAAGCTCTTGTAGCCGAGCGTGTTCATCGCATAGTCGGCGAGGGCCTTGGCCTGAGCGGCATTGGTGAGCATGTTCCGGAATACGTGCGGTCCGATTTCGGTGATCCCATCCTGACGAGACATCGTCAGAATCGGCACCCCCAGCTCTTCCGCCACCAATGCTCCCCGGCGCGAATCCTCCCAGAGCGGACCCAGAATCGCCACCGCGCCGCTGTCGAAGGCCAGCTCTTCCACTGACTTGCCGGCGAGGTTCGCCTCTCCTTTGGAATCCTTCACCACCAGTTGGATGTCGCTGCCCTGGAGCGCCAGCGAAATCCCGCGCATCACCGCCTCGCCCAGCGGCTTGAATCGACCACTCATCGGCAGGACCGCCCCAATCACCTTGGGCCGCACGTCGCTTCGGCGATGAGCGCGGGCCAGAAGCTCCTGGGCTTGCGAGGCATACGGATGGGAGGGTGCTTCTTTGAGGAAGCGCTGGAGCGTCTCCTCCAGATTGGTCCAATCGCGAAGGTGGTAGTAGATCCGCGCCAGCTTGAAGGTGAGCAACGGCCAGGCGGGGTGGCTGGGCGACAGGTTGTCGGCGGCGCGCGCGACGTCGACGAACGACACCTTGCTCTCCACCAATTCTTCGACCCGCTCGAGGCGGGCCTGGGTCTCCTCCGGAGTGCGGGCCTCGCTGAGGAGCCGGAGCGCGATCCGCAGTGCGTCAGAGTCCATCTGCGCGCCCTCCGCCGCTCGAGCAGCCCAGTCCAGAATCTTCTCTCGCTCGGCGCCACTGGCGTGCTCGGCCAACGACGAGAGCGTCTGATAGGCATCCCGGTAGGCGCGAAGCTGGAGCGCCGCCTGGCCGAGCTTCAGCTTGGCATCGGCCGCCTTGTCGAAGAGCGGATTCTCGTAGAGGAGCTGGTTCAGTTCCTTGCGAGCGTTGACGTAGTCGCCTGATTCGAAGGAGAGGATGCCGGCCCGATACAGCGCCTCCTGCGCCGCGGTGGTCTCGCCGTACGCCTGGTAGACCGCCCGATACGCTTCGACTGCTTTGGACGGAGGGAGCCCTTTCGAGGCCTGGATCCCGTTCTCCAGGGCAGCATCCCCCGCCGCGCTTTTCTTGGGCTGATAGCGGGGCCGTTCGGCATCATCCCGCTCGCCGCTCAGTCCGGTCCGCCGGCAACCCCCACCCAGGAGCGCCACCGCAGCCAGGAAAAACGCCCGCCAGACGCGAGCTTCACCCAAATAGCTCTCGCACCTTTTCGAAAAACCCTTTGGACTGGGGATTGGTTTCCTCACCGGAGATTTCTGCGAACTTCTCCAAAAGCTCGCGCTGTTGTCGAGTCAAATCCGTGGGAGTCTCTACCACCAGACGCACGTGGTGGTCACCTCGACCTCCGCCGTTCAAATGTGGAATGCCATGGCCCTTCAGGCGAAAGACCTTTCCAGTCTGGGTACCGGCCGGAATCTTCATCTTGATCTTACCATCCAGGGTGGGGACCTCGACGTGCGCGCCGAGCGCCGCCTGCTGGAACGAAATCGGGACTTCGCACAGGACCTCGTCGCCTTCGCGCAGGAACAGCGCGTGCTCCCGCACGTGAATGACCACGTAGAGGTCGCCGGACGGACCGCCCTGCTCGCCCGGCTCTCCTTCTCCCCCCAGGCGAACCCGCGTCCCGGTGTCCACGCCGGGTGGAATCTTCACCTTCAATTGCGATTCGCTTTCGTACCGGCCGGC
>WNFJ01114065.1_pt2 | contig 13041 bp, 7 predicted proteins | sample 5400461 | NCBI WGS metagenome assembly WNFJ01 (sample SAMN13153349, study PRJNA577476) | soil metagenome | isolation source: 115 cm saprolite on Douglas fir-dominated hillslope | place: USA:California | collected 2013-09-17 | reverse complement strand
GTGCCCGCCGGTATCAAGTGACCCATGATGACGTTTTCCTTGAAGCCGCGCAGCTTGTCGACCTTACCAAGCGTTGCCGCTTCGGTGAGCACGCGGGTCGTATCCTGGAACGATGCGGCGGAAATAAAGCTGTCCGTTTCGAGCGAAGCTTTCGTGATGCCGAGCAGGACGGGAACGGCTTCCGCTGGTTTGCCACCCTTTTCGACGACCGTTTGGTTTTCCTGTTCGAAGTCAAGTTTGTCCACCTGATCGCCCCAGAGCAACGACGTATCGCCTGGATCGGTAATTTTCACCTTCCGCAACATCTGGCGCACAATGATCTCGATGTGCTTGTCGTTGATCTCCACGCCCTGCAACCGATAGACCTCCTGCACTTCGTTGACCAAATGCTCCTGCAATTCCTGCGGACCGCAGACTTCCAAAATCTCGTGCGGCACGATTGGACCTTCGGTGAGTTGCTGGCCCTTCTTCACAAAATCGCCCTTGAAGACGATGATATGCTTGGTGAGCGGGATCAGATGCTCTTCTTCTGCCCCGGTGTCGGGATCTTTCAAGATGAGGCGTCGTTTTCCACGGACAGTTCCGCCCATCTCGACAATTCCATCGATCTTGGCAATCTCGGCGGCGTCCTTCGGACGACGCGCCTCGAATAATTCTGCTACCCGGGGCAAACCTCCAGTGATGTCTTTCGTCTTTGCGACTTTACGCGGCGTCTTAGCCAGCAGCGCGCCAGCGCGCACTTTCTGACCTTCCCTGACAATGACGTGAGCGCCAGCCGGGATGGAATAGCTCGCGAGCACTTCCTTCTTGTCGTCCACAATGACAATCTGCGGGTGCAAATCCTCCTTGTGCTCGATAATCACGGTACCCATGAGGCCGGTCGCTTCATCGACGTCGCGTTTGATCGTGACGCCCGCAATCATATCGCGGAATTCGATCTTTCCGCCTTTGTCCGTGAGAATCGGCACATTATAAGGGTCCCACTGGACGAAAGTTTCGCCCTTCTTAACTGTCGCTCCGTCGCCTTTAGAGATCATGGAGCCAATCACGACGTTGTAACGCTCAAGTTCGCGGCCTTCCGCGTTATGCACACTGATTGAACCGTTCTTGTTGAGAACGATCCAGCTACCATCGAGCGCCTGCACAGTGCGCAGATCGTTGAAGCGTACGGTGCCATCGTTCTTCGCCTTAATGATTGGTTGCTTGAAAGTTTGGCTGGCCGTGCCGCCAATGTGGAATGTGCGCATCGTCAATTGCGTTCCGGGCTCGCCGATTGATTGGGCGGCGATAATTCCCACAGCTTCGCCGAGCTTGACGAACTGGCCCGTCGCGAGGTTGCGCCCATAACACATCGCGCATACTCCACGGCCGCACTCGCACGTAAGAACCGAACGAATCTTCAAACTTTCAACGCCGATCCGCTGAAGGTCTGCGGCGACCTTTTCATCAATGAACTGATTCGCTTTGACGATTTTCTTCTTCTTATCCACCGGGTCCGCGATGGTCTCGCAGCTGACGCGGCCAATAATTCGCTGCCCAAGATCGACTACTTCCTCGTCGCCTTCGTAAATCGAGCGCACCACGATGCCGTTTACAGTGCCGCAGTCTTCCTCATTGATGATTACATCCTGCGCAGCGTCCACCAGTTTGCGTGTCAGATAGCCGGAGTCCGCAGTCTTTAGCGCCGTATCGGCAAGACCTTTGCGAGCGCCGTGAGTGGAAATAAAATACTCAAGGACGGTAAGGCCCTCGCGGAAGTTCGACGTGATCGGGCGCTCGATAATTTCGCCTGAAGGTTTGGCCATCAAGCCGCGCATGCCGGCGAGCTGACGCACCTGCTGGCGATTTCCGCGCGCGCCAGAATCGACCATCAGATGAATAGGGTTATACTCTTTCCGTCCCTGATTTTCCTCTAGCTCGCGGAACATCACGTTAGAGATCTGATCACCAGCGTGAGTCCAGATATCGATGATCTTGTTGTAACGCTCACCGTCGGTGATGATACCCTTGCGGTATTGCTGTTCCACTTGGCGGACCTGCTTATAAGCGTTCTCCAATTCCGTCTCTTTCTTCTTTGGAATGATCATGTCCGAAATTCCAATCGAAATCCCGGCGCGGGTCGCTTCGCTAAACCCGAGTTCCTTAAGTCTATCTAATGTGGCGACGGTCTCCGCTGGCCCGGCGATTTGGTAACAGCGCCAGATAATATCGCTGAGCTGCTTTTTGCCGGCAGACTTGTTAAAAAATCCAAGTTGGCTGGGCCAAATCTGATTGAAAATGACTCGGCCTGGCGTCGTCTCGATGGTTTTCGCTTCAGCATTCCCGTAGATGGTTTGCTTACCAAAATCAGGGTTCTTAATCCGGATCCGGTCGTGTGCGCGAACGCTGCCCTCTGCAATGACAAATTCTACTTCGGCTGCATCCGCAAACAGCGGGAGGCGCTGACCGTCTTTACCTGGACCTCGGGGATTTTGCGTGAGGTAATAGCAGCCGAGCGTGATGTCCTGAGAAGGCGTCGTAATAGGTTTGCCGCTGGAGGGAGAAAAGATGTTATTCGGAGCGAGCATAAGCATGCGCGCTTCCATTTGGGCCTCGACTGAGAGCGGTACATGCACCGCCATCTGGTCTCCGTCGAAGTCCGCATTGTAAGCAGTGCAAACCAGCGGATGAATGCGAATGGCTTCGCCCTCGATCAATTGTGGTTCAAATGCCTGAATTGACAATCGATGCAAAGTAGGTGCGCGGTTGAGCAATACCGGATGGCCTTTGGTGACTTCTTCGAGAATGTCCCAGACCTCAGGTGTCTGGCGCTCGATCATTTTTTTCGCGCTGCGCACCGTGTGCACGTACCCAAGATCTTTCAGCCGGCGAATGATGAACGGCTCGAAAAGCACGAGTGCCATCTTCTTCGGCAACCCGCACTGATGCAGCTTCAACTCCGGGCCGATGACGATCACGGATCGACCTGAGTAATCGACGCGTTTGCCGAGCAGGTTTTGGCGAAAACGGCCGCCCTTACCTTTCAGCATATCGCTCAGCGATTTCAGAGGTCGATTGCCGGCGCCAGTCACGGCGCGACCGTGTCTGCCGTTATCGAACAATGCGTCTACCGCCTCTTGGAGCATTCGCTTTTCGTTACGAATGATGACGTCGGGTGTTTTGAGGAGGAGGAGGTTTTTGAGCCGATTATTACGATTAATGACCCTACGATAGAGATCGTTGAGGTCGGAGGTCGCAAAGCGGCCGCCTTCGAGTGGAACCAAAGGACGCAAATCCGGTGGAATGACCGGCAACACGTCGAGAATCATCCACTCAGGGCGCGCGTGCGAATTTTGAAATCCTTGAACCAACTTGAGCCGCTTGGCTAATTTCTTTCGAATCTGCTTGCTCTTCGTAGCACCCATCGCTTTCTCAAGCTCTTTATTGAGCTTGTTAAGGTCGATCTCGGCCAGGAGTTTCCGGATTGCTTCGGCGCCCATGCCGGCAACGAAATCTTCGCCGTACTGCTCCTGCGCCTCGCGGTATTCGACTTCATTGAGCAGTTGTGTCTTCTGCAGTGGCGTCTTCCCCGGATCAATGACGATATAATCCTCGTAATAGATGACGCGCTCGAGTTGGCGGGCGCTCATGTCGAGCATGAGCCCGATCCGCGAAGGCATACACTTGTAAAACCAGATGTGCGAAACGGGCACCGCTAATTCAATGTGTCCCATCCGTTCGCGGCGGACGCGCGCCAGGGTAACTTCCACGCCGCATCTGTCGCAGATCACTCCCTTGTGTTTGATCCGCTTGTATTTTCCACAGGAGCATTCCCAATCGCGAGTTGGACCAAAAATGCGTTCGCAGAAAAGGCCACCCTTCTCCGGTTTGAATGTGCGGTAATTGATCGTCTCCGGATTCTTGACTTCACCTTTACTCCACGACCGCATGGTGTCGCTCGACGCAACACCGATCGCGACTTGATCAAAACCCACTGGGCGCTCTTCGCCCACTAACTCACGCCAGGAATGTTCGTTCATGATTTTCCGAAATGATTGTTAATTAAAAATTATGCGACGCTTTCCAGAAAGCTCGGCGGCTGCCCGCCAACCTTCACGTCAAGGCCGAGGCTCTGCATTTCTTTGATAAGGACGTTGAACGATTCGGGCGTACCCGCTTCCAGCGAGTTGTCGCCTTTCACGATCGATTCGTAGATCCGGGTTCGGCCCTGCACATCGTCGGACTTAACGGTCAGCAGTTCCTGTAAAGTGTAAGCGGCGCCGTACGCCTCAAGAGCCCAGACTTCCATTTCGCCAAAGCGTTGGCCCCCGTATTGCGCTTTGCCGCCAAGCGGCTGCTGAGTAACAAGCGAATACGGTCCGACTGCGCGCGCGTGAATCTTGTCCGCGACCAGATGACCGAGCTTCATCATGTAGATGTAGCCCACCACCACTTCCTGATCGAACGGATCACCAGTGCGTCCATCAAAAAGCCGCGCTTTGCCGTTGTCCTGCACCCAGGTGAAGCCCTCCTTCTTCCTGGCTTCATGCAAGTATTCGCCAATCTGTTTTTCCTTGATTCCATCGAACACCGGGGTCGCGACCTTGAATCCGAGTGCCTTCGCAGCAACGCCCAGGTGTGTTTCCAAAACTTGTCCCACATTCATGCGGCTGGGAACGCCCAGCGGATTGAGCACAATTTCAACCGGAGTTCCGTCTGCCAGGAAAGGCATGTCTTCTTCAGGCACGATCCGGGCGACGACGCCTTTGTTGCCGTGGCGTCCCGCCATCTTGTCGCCGACACTGAGCTTTCGCTTGCTCGCGATATAAACCTTCACCTGCTTGATTATTCCCGGGTCGATATCGTCTCCGCTCTCTACCCGGTCTGTCGCGCGATCGCGTTCGAGCTCCAGCTCCGCAAACTTGTGCTCGTACGAGCCAATGATTTCACGGATTCTGTTGCGGATAGGACTCGGATCGATCTCGACGTGATCATGCGCCGTCGCCAGTTTGCGCAACAGCGTTTTGGTGATTTTGCGATTAGCTGGAATAATGATCTCACCGTTCTTGGCGTTTACGACGTCGAGCGGGACTTTTTCGCCTAGGAGGACATTCGAAAGCGAATCGGTCAATTGTTCTATCAGCGCTTCTTTCTTGCGTTTATGCTCTTCACTGATGGTTTTAAGCTGTCGTCTGGTTTCCGCCGGCGTGAGTTTTTCGCGTGAAACTTCGCGACGGGACGAGACCTTTACGTCCATCACGATCCCGTAGGTGCCGGAGGGGACCGTAAGCGATGTATCCTTCACGTCCGCTGCCTTCTCACCAAAAATCGCGCGAAGCAGGCGTTCTTCCGGCGCCAATTCTGTCTCGCTCTTCGGTGTAATTTTTCCAACCACGATGTCGCCCGGCTTCACTTCCGCTCCGACCCGCACTACGCCATCCGGGCCGAGGTTGCGCAAAGCTTCTTCACTAACATTGGGAATGTCCCGCGTAATTTCCTCCGGACCGAGCTTAGTATCGCGGGCGCCAATCTCGAATTCGTCGATGTGGATGGAAGTGTAAACATCTTCCTTCACCACCTTTTCGGAGATCATGATCGCATCCTCGAAGTTGTATCCGTTCCAAGGCATGAATGCGACGAGCACATTGCGTCCCAGCGCAAGCTCCCCACGATCGGTGTTCGGGCCGTCTGAGATGACTTGACCGCGTTTCACGTGCTGGCCCTTGCGGACGATCGGCTTCTGATTTACGCACGTGCCCGCGTTTGAACGCATGAATTTGCGGAGTTCGTAAACGTAAATCCCAGCTTCCGGGTCGGTCTTAATTTTCCTTTTGCTCTCGGGCAGGTGACCATCTTTGGTGACAACAATTTGATCCGCTGTGACTGAAGCGACCTTGCCGCCGTCGATGGCTAAAACAACCGCGTGAGAATCTCGCGCCACTTTTTCCTCCAGCCCTGTACCGACGAACGGCGCCTCGGAAACGATCAGCGGCACTCCTTGACGTTGCATATTGGAACCCATCAACGCTCGGTTGGCATCGTCGTGTTCAAGGAATGGAATGAGGCCCGCTGCCACCGAAACGAGCTGCTTCGGCGACACATCCATGTAATTCACTTTCGCGGGATCGACTTCAAGAAAGTCGCCACGGTAGCGAATAGAGACTTTTTCCCCGGTGAAATGTCCACGTCCGTCAATGGGCGCATTAGCTTGCGCCACGAGGAAATTCTCTTCGCGATCTGCGGTAAGATACTCGATCTCGTCCGTCACGCGGCCCTTTTCCACCTTCCGGTAAGGCGTCTCGATAAAACCGAACTCGTTGATGCGCGCAAAAGTGCTCATCGAACTGATCAACCCGATGTTTGGCCCTTCCGGAGTCTCGATCGGACAAATGCGCCCGTAATGCGAAGGATGAACGTCGCGCACTTCGAATCCGGCACGCTCGCGGCTGAGACCTCCAGGTCCAAGCGCCGACAACCGGCGTTTGTGCGTCAACTCCGCGAGCGGATTTGTTTGATCCATGAACTGCGACAGCTGGGAACGTCCAAAGAAATCTCGGATGACCGCGCTTAGCGCCTTTGGATTAATCAGCTTCTGCGGCGTCATCCCATCTACGTTGATGTCGAAAAGGGTCATGCGCTCTTTGACCAGACGCTCAGTGCGCGCCAGACCGACGCGGCATTGGTTCGCCAGCAATTCGCCCACAGTGCGGACACGGCGACTGCCGAGGTGATCGATATCATCAAGCGTACCCTCCCCGCGACGCAAATTGATCAAATACTTGATCGCCGCGATAAAATCTTTGTCGGTCAAAATGCGCTCAGTGGAATCGACGTTAATTCCCAGTTTCTGATTAATTTTGTAGCGGCCGACGCGCCCAAGATCATATTTTTTGGAATCGAAAAAGAGCCTTTTGAGCAAAGCGCGAGCGTTGGCAACAGTCGGCGGATCGCCTGGACGAAGACGCCGATAGATATCCTTCAGCGCTTCTTCCTGATCGTGCGCCGGGTCCTTTCTGAGCGCCTTCACGATTGTGTCGTCATTCGAGATATCGATAACTTTCACCTCGTGAATCTTGAGTGCCATGATTTGGCGGACGGTCGCCAGCGTGAGCGGTTCGAAAGCGCGGGCAACCGTCACTTCACCGTCACGGATTTCCGCGGTCAGCACTTTGGTAGCTAATTCTTCTTCGTCGAGTTTGTCGCTGAGCTTTAGAGTCTCGATATTATAGAAGAGCTTAATCACGTCTTCGTCGGAACCGTAGCCGAGAGCGCGCAGGAATGTGGTGGCGAGAAATTTTCGGCGCCGCTTGCGTCGATCGAGATAAATGTAAAGAAGATCAGCCGTATCAAATTGCACCTCAATCCATGAACCCCGGTCGGGGATGATCCGGAAGCTGTAGAGCACCTTGCCGTTGACGTGAACGGTCGACTCGAATGCAATTCCCGGGGAACGGTGCAACTGGCTTACCACCACGCGTTCCGCCCCGTTGATCACGAAAGTGCCCTGAGGCGTCATGAGCGGAATTTCGCCCATGTAAACCTTCTCTTCCTTCGTGCCTTTTTCTTCTCGCAATTGGAAAGTGACGTGCAACGGCGCGCTGTAGGTCTGTCCTTCGCGCTGTGCTTCTAAAGCGGCTAGCTTCGGCTCGCCAATATCGTAATGACTGAAATCGAGCACCGCCTTTTCGTCGTAGCTTTCGATTGGGAAAACTTCTTTGAAGACAGCCTGCAGGCCCTGATTCTTTCGTTTCGAATAGGGGACGTCTTTCTGCAGAAACTCGACATATGAATTGGCTTGAACCTCAATCAGATTCGGGGGTTCGATGCCTTCCTTGATGCTTCCGAAGTAAATGCGTTCTGACATAATCAACTAAGACCAAGAGCTAAAACCTCGCAGCGACCACACAATGGCGGGCCGACACGGGCAGGATTTTACCGATTCACCGACGAGCGAGGGACGTAAATATGGCACCGAAACAGCGGCCTGTCAAATTGAAGACCCCCTGTCTCGCTGCCAGTAATGTGCTTTGCCTCTTAGCGCCGGGTTAAAAATACCTCTACCTAGCTTTTAACCAAACCTGATCTTACTCCGAATCCGCCGCTGCGCAACCCCCTTTGTGCTGCACCAGCGATGAAAAATCGAATATTTATTTGATTTCTACCTTTGCACCTGCGGCCTCGATCTTTTTCTTAATCTCGTCCGCCTCCTGCTTCGTCACACCTTCCTTAATTGTTTTGGGCGCTCCTTCTACCAGCGCCTTCGCTTCCGCCAAGCCAAGCCCCGGGACTGCGCCGCGGACCTCCTTGATCACAGCAATCTTGTTTGCGCCCATTTCGGTGAGGATAATGTCAAACGTAGTTTTTTCCTCGGCCGCTGGAGCTGCTGCTCCACCAGATTCGCCGCCTGCAGCGGGACCCGCCGCCACTGCCACCGGTGCGGCTGCGCTTACCCCCCATTTTTCCTCAAGCTGCTTGACCAATCCAGCAATCTCCAGCACCGAAAGGCTGCTGAGTTGCTCCACCAATTTTTCTGTATCTGCCATGTTACTTTTTCCTCCAATTGCCGCCTCCGAAAGCCTTCGAAGAATTACGATCGACGGCCGCCGACCCGGTCAGTTTTCGTTTCGTTACTCGCACCGCCAAAAGCGACGCGAAATCTTTATGCGCTTGCCTCCGCAGTGTTTCCTTGCTTTTGAGCTTTTGCATTCAACAACCGCGCCAATGCTGCGCCGGGTTCGTTCAATAGACGCACCAATCGCGTCGCCGGCGATAAGAGCAATCCGAGCAATTGCGCCTGCAAAACGTCCCGCGCAGGCAGTTCCGCCAATGTTTCCAAATCCACTGTGGAAAGAACCGAGCGATCGACAAAACCAACCTTGAGGACCGCAATCTTAAATTCGGTTGCAAATGTCTTAAAGATCTTTGCCACTGGCGCGACGTCTTGATCGCCTGTGACTACTGCAGTCTGGCCTACCAATTTGTCACCAACGTCCGGAAAACCGGAATCGGCCATGGCACGTTTGAGGAAATTATTTTTGACCACGTGCATCTCCGCGCCCGTTGGCGCCAGGCGGTTCCGCAATTCGCTGAAATCAGCGACCTTCATGCGCTGATAATCGGTCACGAGCACGTACGGCGAGCGTTTCAGTTTCTCGGACAGCTCTGAAACGATACTTGTCTTTTCAGGTCGCATATTTTTGGTGTCGAGTCGTTACCCTAGACGTTCAAGTACGGTGCTGGATCGACGCGGACTCCTGGAGACATAGTCGCACTGATTGTCATGCCTTCAAGGTAGCGACCTTTCGCTGTCGCCGGGCGGGCCCGCACCACCGCTTCGATCACTGCATTTCCATTTTCCACCAGCGCCTTTTCTTCGAACGAAAATTTGCCAACAGGCACCGCCACGTTGCCGTTTTTGTCGAGTTTGAATTCTACTCGGCCCGCTTTCACCTCCTGCACAGCTTTCGCAGTATCATCGGTCACGGTCCCGGTTCTTGGATTAGGCATCAGGCCGCGCGGCCCAAGCACCTTGCCCAGCTTCCGCACTTCAGCCATCGCCGCAGGCGTAGCGATCGCCACATCAAAGTCCTGAAATCCTTCCTGGCACTTCTGAATCAGGTCTTTCATCCCGACAAATTCGGCTCCGGCGTCTTGAGCCGCCTTCGCCGCCTCACCCTCGGCGAAAACAAGTACGCGCACCTGTTTTCCACTTCCATGCGGAAGTGGGCACGTCCCTCGCACCATTTGATCAGATTGCTTTGGATCGACGCCGAGTCGGAACGAAACCGTCACCGTCTGATCAAATTTTGTCGGCGGAAACTTCTTCAGGGTCGAGACAGCATCGGGAAGGCTGTACGTCTTGCCTCGATCGATCTGTTCAGTGGCTGCGCGATAACGTTTGCTTCGATTCGTTTGCATTTTTTGTGCAGTTCAAATGCCCGGTTACCTGGAACAGCAACGAGGCTCCTGCTTAACAACCCGTCCGCCACAATCTGGCGAGCGGACACGGAACCTAGCGGCGATCTTCGCCTTGTCAAAAGGTTAGGCCAACAAATCGCAGTGCACAGGTCAATCGACTGGGGCCGCGACGTCTGGCGGCGTTGTCGATTCGGTGGTTCCGTGCGCCGTCGGCGGGCCCCGCCGGATAATTTTGCCCTCCTTCATCACGAACAAAACGCGCTCGGTTGCAGTGATATCGGAAGTCGGATCGCCAGGCATAGCAATCACATCGGCCAGTTTCCCTTTTTCCAGCGTGCCCACTTTCTGCCCGATCCCGAGAAGCTCGGCGTCGTTTGCAGTCGCGCATTTCAATGCGTCGATTGGTGTCATTCCGAGATCGACCATCACTTTGAATTCTTTTGCGTTTTGCCCATGCGGAAAAACTGCCGCGTCTGTTCCAAATGAAATCTTCACGCCAATCTTCACTGCATTGCGGAACATATCCGAGCGTGCTGCCGCTGCGGCTTTGGCTTTGGCCTGTAATGCCGGCGGGTAATTGTATGAGCGTGGGCGTGAGAAATGCTCCCTTTCTTTTCATCATCGTCAGCGTTTCTGGTTTCATAAAAGAACCGTGTTCAATCGAATCAACTCCCGCCTCAATCGCCTCGTGCGCGGCCTGATCGCCGTGACAATGCACAGCCACTTTTTTGCGTAAGCGATGCGATTCGTCGACCAGCGCAGCCATTTCAGCCGGCGTCAATTGCGGAGTGTCGACTTCGTCGGCGAGTGAAAGTACGCCGCCGGAGACTGCTGCCTTGATCACATCCGCGCCATTCTTCACCTCAAACCGCACCGCCTTTCGAATTTCGTCAGGGCCGTCCGCAATCCCGTCTGTATAGTCCGGCTCGCGTCCAAAAAGAAAATCGCGAAACCCGCTGGTGGGATCGAAATGTCCGCCTGTGGCGCCGATGCCTTTCGTCGCCACCAGCATACGCGGGCCGACAATCACGCCTTTGTTGATCGAATTGCGTAGCGCGACATCGACGAACTCGCGGCTACCAACGAAGCGGCTGCCAAGATCGCGCACCGTAGTGAAGCCCGCTTCGACAGTGGCGCGCGCGTGCGTCGTGGCGATGATCGCTTGCTCCGAGACGTTGAGGTCGATCTCTTTCAGCCGGCGCAGATTGTAATCTCCGGAAAAATCAAGCGTCAGATGCGTGTGCGCGTCCATGAAACCAGGCGAAAGCGTCGCCTCGCCAAGGTCGATGACCTGCGCGCCGTTTGGGATCGGCAAATTGCTTCCCGCATCGGCAATTTTGTCGCCCTGTATGATAACGATGGCATTTTGAACCAGGGCGTTCGATTTGCCGTCGAACATTCGCGCGGCCTTGAGTGCGATTGGCTGATCGGCCGCGTGCACCGACACGTCGAAAAACAGGAAAAGTAGAAGAATACGAAACGTGATTCTCATCCCGCTCGTTTAGAAGCGATGTGGGACGCTGGCAAGAAAGGAATGTGCAAACGCCGCAGGCTAGTTGCCAAGACAGCGCTAAGGCTTGCGCAGTTTCGCCTCGCTTAGCGCAAGCCCTTCTCGCGCCGTGGCGAGTCCAGGATTGAGTGCAAGCGCCTCCTTGAATGCGACAATGGCGCGCTCGTGCTGATTGAACAAAGCGAGGTAACGTCCGCGATTGACCAGCATGCTGGTATACGTCGGCAACACCTTTAGGTTAACGACCTCATCTTTCTCGAATCGCACCGTCCCATCAGCCAGACCGCGGGTCTGGAGGTATGGGTCTGGCGAATCGTGAAAACTCTGATCAGTCGCGAGGTTAAAAATGAGGCCTTGCGGAACAAGTTGATATGTTTGAGGGATCCATTGGGTCAGATCACTGTTCGTTTGATTGGCGGCGAGCAGCTCATTCGTTATGTAAACTGGCGCGAACCTGATTTCGTTCGTCACGATTGACCGAACCATTTCCGAAAAAGCCACGCTAATCTTTTGAGTGAGCGGCTGGCTCCGGGCGAAAGCCTCGGGATCGCGCTCCCATTCTTTGAGGTCCTCAAGATATGTGTCAATCTTCTCGCGTGACCGATCGATCAAGCTAGGATAGGCGTGTCTTAGATAATCGAAATACCACGAACGACGCAGCAGATTAATGTCGACAACTTTGACGTCGGGCCGGCGTCGCTCCACTTCCTGTGCATAGAACATCGGCGACACAACCTGCCAGTCTTGTGTGAGCAAGAGGCCATTGGGCTCGATTGTGCTGAGTAGATTTTCGACATAATCGTTTGCGATAAAGTAGTGCCTGCGATTGTTGAACGGCCAGTTTGCCGCGAGCGCTGTCGCAGATGTGAGTAGAACAGCCATCGCAGCAACCCAGTATGTTTTTTGTGACGCAATTGCCTTGGACGCGGTCTGCTGAATCAACCAACGGATACCGAACCCGGCGGCAATCGCGACGGAAATGAACGTGGGCAGATAATACGCATCCTTGTCCTCTGCAATTTGGTAGCTGAGATCGTACGCCAGGTTCAAAATGACGATGAACAACAGAAACCAAAAAACCGTGCGATCCTGCCTGAAGGAACTCGCAAACCCCACAACAGCCACAACGAGCGGCAAAGGCAGCCATGCAGGTCCGAATTCTCGCAGGAGCATTCGGCAAAATTCAAGGAACTGCGTTCCCACCGTCGATGGACTGAAGGAGAGAAACACCCGGTATTGGCGACCAGTTACATGCCACCAAATTTCTTGCAGTGAACGTGGATTGCCCCAGTTAATGACAGGTGATCGCGATGCCGCAAACGGCAAATAGGCGTAAACAGCGATCAGGCCGGCAATCGATATCAGCGCCGCATATACCAGTCGTCGGCCTGTGAAGAATCTGAGCCCCTGCGTTCTGTAAACGATCACTGCGAGAGCCGGAAGTGTCAGTCCTACCGTGACGTGATGCACGCCGAGCGCCAATCCAAACACGAGAGCGGCGGCATAAAGCCAACTGTCATGTGCCGCAAGCGCCGCGCCAGCATTCCCTTGGTCCGCGACGATGCGCCGCCGCCAGCGAAGCAGCAGAAAAAAAACGGTGAGAATTAGGAGCGTGTTGAGAGTGTAAACTTCGG
>WNFJ01225998.1_pt1 | contig 13043 bp, 9 predicted proteins | sample 5400461 | NCBI WGS metagenome assembly WNFJ01 (sample SAMN13153349, study PRJNA577476) | soil metagenome | isolation source: 115 cm saprolite on Douglas fir-dominated hillslope | place: USA:California | collected 2013-09-17 | reverse complement strand
CCGCACTAGAACGGGCCGAAACGGAAGGTATCCAACTGCAAATTAAGTCGGACAGCCTACTGCCACTGAGAGATCACGACAAGTTAGTTTGTACCGAATGGAGGCCGACATATGTGCTTGCGCTGTCTGAATCTCCTGATCAACTGAATCTCAGAGATGCTAAGACCAGGCACAATTTAAAGTGGGGGGTGAACAAGGCCCGCAAACTTAATTTGGCTGTCCGAACAGCTGAAACGGTGCAAGACCTAGAGGCTTGGTATAGGATCTACTTGACGACGATGCGACGAAATTTCGTTCCGCCCCGCTCTTACAAGTTCTTTCTTTCGCTCTGGCGTGGACTCAACCAATCCGGGTCAATGAGGCTGCTTCTTGCTGAGCAGATTACGGGACGCCGAGCGACACTTGTAGCTGGCTCCATTTTCCTAATGATGGGCAAGACCGTTTCCTATGCGTTCACCGGATGTTCGACTCGACATCTAAGCACGCATGCGAATGACATTATTCTTTGGCACTCCATTAACGAAGCCTGTCATGATGGTTATCATTTCTTTGATTTTGGTGAGGTTCCTGAACATCGTGCTGAATTAATCCGATTCAAGACAAAGTGGGGATCCTTGCCTAAACCGCTTTATCGCTACTACTGGCCGCAACCTGAACAGAGCGCCAGTCGTGAGAAACCACACTGGCTGCAGTCCGCTCTCACGCAGACGTGGCAACGTGTGCCTCTTTCGATCACCGCTCGTGTGGGAGAATGGCTTTATGGCTATCTATAATCATCTGAATACTCCAATAGACGCAAAGGAGTACCGACCATGACGCCGGAGACCAGTAAAGTAGAGACAGCTTGTCAGGCCAAGACATTCGAGAGTGGCTCTGAGCCGATGGCTCGAAGCGTAGATCTAGCGCGCCGTACGCGAGAGCACTTGCGCCGTTACGGAGTGAAAGCCACGCTGGGAAAGGTGCTGGGCTTTGTCGCCGACAGACTCATAGGAGAGTCAAAATCATTGATGTCGAGTCCCACACCATTCGCTGCGGCGAGTTCGGGCGATGTTGCAATAAAAGCTCGCCGACCTGAGGAAGTGCTTAGCCTTCAGCCAGGAGAGTACGTAGAGGTCAAATCGGAGGCGGAGATCGTAGAGACTTTGGATCCGGAAGGAAGGCTCAACGGTTTAGCGTATATTCCATCCATGAGTGTATTCTCTGGCCAGCGATTCAAGGTTTTCAAGCGGATGGAGACGATGTTCCAGGAGGAGTCAGGGAACGTTCGGCAGCTAAGAAATACGGTACTTTTGAGTGGAGCTCACTGCGACGGCTTGCTGATGCGCTGCGATCGTGGCTGCTTCTTTTATTGGCGGGAAGCGTGGCTCCGCCGAGTCGATGGCCCAAGATCGGATCTCATTGAGATTAAATCACATATACAGTAGAAGCCGATTCGGCGTGACATGTATGGTTCTACAACGCCGTACATTTCGGCGGCGGCACTGCGCACCTGTTCTCGTGCTACTAGACCAGTTCGACTTAAGGCGCTGTGGCAAAGCGATACGATTTTCACTCGTAGCACAATCTGAATATAGCGGACAGTGAGCCTGTTCTTATTGAATCGATCTGGCTGATGTCGTGTCCTGTTTCAAATTCGAGATTCGGCTTGGAACTAAGATCTAGAACAACATCGATGGTGAAAATCACAGATAAGCCTATTCGAGGGCCCCGGCCTTTCTCGCTCTCCAAAATCACCGCGATCATTGGCGAGATGGGCTTGCGCGGCACAATCGTTGGCACGTTACTCTTTCTTTTGAGGATCTGGAGATCTTGGTGGTGGGACCGGTCCCATAACGTCACAACGCGTCATAGAATCCCATTATCTAAACTGGATATCACTGGTCCAAGCGCCACCTACGCCCGATTTTACGAGCCGAGCGACACGAAGTGCCTGCCTGCTCTACTTCGAAGATTAAACATTCAGTACAACGAATTTGTATTTATCGACTTCGGCGCTGGCCAAGGAAAGACCATGCTCGTTGCTGCAGAGTTTCCGTTCAAACACGTTCTGGGAGTGGAAATTTCGCCAATGCTTTCAAAGCAGGCCCGAGCAAATTGTGAATCGTTCAGGGGCAAGAGGCAGGCCTGCAACAGTCTTGAAGTGCGGTGTGAAGATGCCGCCGAGTTCATCTTTCCAAACGTTCCGCTGGTAATTTACATGTTCAATCCGTTCAGTGAAGAAATTATTTCCCGCATGTTGATGAACCTCGCGCAGTCAATTTCTATGCGGCCGCGTGAGGTGTTTCTAATTTATTACAATCCGTTGCACAGTCATGCGATCCAAGGGTGCCGCGCGCTCGAGCTCTGTTTTGAAGGTACGGATGAATGGGACTATAGGAAACTACGTTACAACGTGTTTCGCGCGACGAAATCCGGATTGAACGATGCCGCGACTGGGCGACTCGCGAGACTTAAAAGCGAGCCGATAATTGCCGGATAACAAGAACGGAAAACGTTAAGGCATGACAAAGTTCTTGAATCGGAAGCTCTCCAGTCTTTATGGGTTGCTGATGGTTTAAATGATCATCACGGGTTAGCCCGCTCGCCTCCTGCGCTGGCAACTCGGGACGTATTCTTTGAGCCTAGGCATAGTTGGCTTTTGGTTTGTGTTGCGCAGGCTTTTCGGCGGTGGCACTGCGCGCCGGTTCCCGTGACATCATCCGCCGATTAAAGTTGATGATGGAATGGATGATGTTGTGATTATCGGTGCCGGACCCTTTGGCTTGGCGGCGGCCGCGCATCTCAAGCAAATAAAAGGGTTGGACATGCGAGTCTTTGGCGAGCCCATGTCTTTCTGGGAGCGCCATATGCCGGCGCGAATGCTCGTGCGTTCTTGGCGACCGGCATCCCATATCGCTGACCCGGGAAACCGCTTGACCCTGGACGTTTACGGGTCTTCGAACGGGAATCAAGGTTTACCGGAGCCATTACCCGTAAGGGACTTCATAAAGTATGGCCACTGGTTCCATCAACAAGCAGGGGTGGCGACCGACGGACGCAATGTAGTTCGTGTGGAACCCTCCCAAAAAGGGTATCAGCTTACACTCGAAAATGGAGAAATGCTACGGACGCAGCGTGTCGTGGTCGCTACAGGCATTCAACCTTTCACTCATCGGCCAAAAACGTTCGAGGGCCTTCCCGCATCGCTGGTAACGCACTCATCGGAGCAACACGAATTCGAAAAGTTCCGCGATAAGGAAGTCCTTGTAATTGGCGGTGGACAAAGCAGCCTTGAGTCCGCCACGTTTTTGCAAGAAGCGGGCGCCCATGTGGAGATCTTGATTCGGTCGCAAAGTGTAGCTTCGAGGGCCGAACGCGCCTGGCGCCTAGTGGCCTACCCCGAGGAAGGTATTTCGCCGGATTCGAGCCGTGTTTGGAATTGGATTAAGAACAGGCAATGGATGAAGATGTTTTATGGTAGGGGCGACGTTGGGCCTGCAGGCATTAGCTTGCTCATCCAGCGACCAAATTTGTTTCGCCGTTTGCCGCGTCATACTAAGAACTGGTCGGATAAACGTGCGATTCGGCCTTTGTTTTCTTACAGGCACGTTCCTGTTACGAATGCCGTGCCCTGTCACACGTGCCGATCGGTGATCCGCGCTCGAGTGGTAGGAGATCGCCTGCACGTCCGTCTGAATGACGGGACCGAGCGGATAGTGGATCATGTAGTTCTAGCAACTGGGTATCGCGTGAATGTTGCGCTGTATAGCTTTCTTTCGCCAAGAGTTCTGGAACGACTCGATGTCGTCGATGGCTACCCACGCCTCGATTCTGGATTTGAGTCTTCATTAGCCGGCCTGCATTTCTTGGGGGCCCCAGCAGCGTGGACTTTCGGGCCGCTCGTGCGTTTCGTCGCGGGGACTCAGTTCGCTTCCCAAGCGCTCACGCGGCGAATTCTGCGTACCAAGAAGTGCTGAAGTGCCTGTTGCCACTCGGAAGACTCTATTTTAACTCGATGCAGCTCTTATGGAACCATTTAGGCAATTTGGGAAGTTCTGTTCCCCAACCGATGCCTATCAAGAGTACATAAGAGTCCATGGATATCATGCTGGCGTGTATCTAATTGAAGATACTGGACTTGTTACATCTGAGAGGCGCTTCCTGAATGACTTTGGTCCCCCAAATGCAGTCCGAGGTAGGGCTGCCATGAACAATTAGTGTGGACTTTTCCGTACTTTTCGGCCCCTATGATTAAAGCCGAAGCCTGACGCGGAACTGCAATGTTCATGCTTGACAGTCGGACAACGATACTTATGCCTTCAATGCCCAAGTTTTTTATCCCTAGCGATCAGCAGGGGAATCGGGGATCTCTCTCAGCTGATGTCGGAGAGAAGCAAGGCTAGAGGAATGCAGAGATGCTGACCCAAATAATTCACCTTCGGCGTTTATAGTGCTCGAGTCCATTCAAACAAGTGTCGATGACCGTAGACGAATCAGTCTCTACGCTAGAGCAATGCTTATTCGAAGCGTGGAGCAGCGCCTGCTACAGCTGTTTTCGGAGGGTAAGCTTTTTGGCACCGTCCACACTTGTATCGGCCAGGAATGGACCGGAATAGCCATCGCAGAAGCGCTACAAGCGGATGACTTGATGTATAGCAACCACCGCGGGCATGGTCATTACCTTGCACGAACAGATGATGTCTATGGTCTGATTGCTGAGGTTATGGGCAAAAAGACGGGTGTCTGTGGCGGACGTGGGGGCAGCCAAAATATTTGCTCTCGGGAGTTTTTTAGCAGCGGCGTTCAAGGCGGTATCGTGCCGATTTCCGCGGGTCTTGCGTTCGCACAAAAGTTACGCAAGAACCCAAACATAACAGTGGTCTTTATCGGCGATGGGACACTAGGCGAAGGCGTTGTCTACGAATCGTTTAACATCGCATCAAAATGGGGTCTGCCGCTGCTGATTGTGCTGGAAAATAACTATTATGCTCAGAGTACCTCACAGGTGCAAACGCTTGCTGGGAATATTTGTTCTCGGGCAGATGCTTTTGGAATTAAAACGGCGTACGGCAACACATGGAACCCGGACGAGCTGCTTGATCTGGCAACCGATTGTGTCTCGTTCGTTCGCGAGCAGTGCAAGCCGTTGTTTCTGCAGATTGATACCTACCGTTTGATGGCGCACTCCAAAGGCGATGATAATCGAGACCGTAAAGAGGTGCAGAGCTATTGGGACAAGGATCCCATCACCATTTTTGCTGGGAAATATCCCGACGTCTCGAGAAAAATTCAGGCGGACGTTGAAGAAAAGATTACTACAATCGTCAAACAGGCAGATGGGGACGACTTCGCCGAATCGATTGTAGGAGATGAAACCCAGCCACCTTATCATACGTTGGCATGGCGGCCGATATCCAATGAATCGTCGGATCGCGTGGTCAACAGGATTCATGCGGCCCTGCAGCGTAATATGCGCCGTGACGAACGTATTCTTTTGCTCGGTGAGGATATTGAGGGCCCTTACGGAGGTGCGTTTAAAGTCACCAAAGATTTGAATCAGGAGTTCCCTGGCCGGGTACGGAACACGCCAATCAGCGAAGGAGCGATTGTCGGGGTCGGAAACGGCCTCGCGCTCAATGGGTTTTTGCCCGTCTGTGAAATCATGTTTGGCGATTTTCTTATGCTCGCTGCGGACCAATTAGTTAATCATGCCTCCAAGTTTCGCTACCTGCTCAACGACCGCGTTGACATCCCGCTGATCGTCCGGACCCCCATGGGAGGTAGACGCGGTTACGGTGTGACCCACAGCCAGAGCCTCGAAAGCCATTTTCTTGGAATGACTGGCACCCTCATGCTTGCCATCAATCATCGGTACGATCCCGCACTGGTTTTCGATACTCTGTTCTCGTCTATCGATCGCCCCGCAATAGTCATCGAAAACAAAGTCCTCTATGGTGTTCGGGTATCCAACTCTGCGCCCGAAGGGTTTGTTTGGGAGCAAAGCGATGAGCGATACCCGACTTTGCGTTTGCGCCCTGAGGCAAAGGCAGACCTAACTCTGCTTTGCTATGGTGGGATGCTACCTGAGGTAGAAACTGCCGCTGACAAACTTCTCGATCAACATGAAATTATCTGTGAAGTCGTATGTCCGATACAGCTTTATCCGCTCGATCCATGGCCAATTATCGATTCGATCCGTGAAAGCGGTCGCCTGTTAGTCGTTGAAGAAGGACAGAATTTTGCCGCATTCGGCGCAGAGGTTATTGCACAGATTCAAGAGTCCGCTCCCGGTATATTGAGGTACGTGCAAAGGTTGGGACCGCCGCGGCATCCGATACCATCGTGCGGCGTGCTTGAGAAAAAAGTCTTGCCGGGCGAAAGACATATCATTGAAGCCGCGTTGGACATGATGAACCATGAGTGAACCGACTCCGATATTGATGCTCCGCGAGAACGTCAACGACGATTCCGTCTGCATTAATAGGTGGCTGGTCGCCGAGCGCAGCAGAGTCGAGAAAGGACAGCCGATTGTCGAAGTCGAGACCAGCAAGGTGAATATAGAGATTTCCGCCCCGGCCAGCGGTTTCCTTCGGTATGTATACAAAGAGGGAGAAGACGTACAGGTTGGCAAAGTATTGGGGTACATTTGCGACAAAGCTGAGGCGCGCCTCCCAGATGCTCCACATCTTTTTGACGGTGTACAAAGAGATCAACCTGATCAACAAGTGGCGAAACCGATAACGTCCCATCATGGCCAGCCTCCAACAACAGCTAAAGAGCGAACGAAGAGATTTAGTCAGCAGGCCTTACAGCTGATCAAGGAATGGGGTCTAGACGAAAGTCAATTCAACAATATTGGCCTCGTTCGCTCACAGGATGTACTTAAGCGTATTGGCGAGGACATTGCACGCCAGAAGGAACTCGCGTCCCCCAAAATACCGGACTGTGACCACAGGTGGGAAGCGCCAGTCCCAGCTACAGGAGCTACGTTCAGGACCGAAAAATTGCCTCGAAGCAAACGGCTCGAGGCGAAATATCTGTGGTCTGCCTACCAAAACACGCTTCCCTCTGCCGTTACCGTTCCGTGTTCCACGGACGGGCTCCACGCGGCAGCGGAAAGGGAAACAGGCGTCCGGGCCGATGTGGCGGCTTTGATTGTATTCGAGGTCGCTCGGCTTCTCCGGAAATACCCTGTTTTCAACGCCTATTACGCAGATGGGTGCGTAAATTATTACGACGAAGTAAACATCGGATTTGCGATCGATGCTGGACGAGGTTTGATCGTTCCCGTCATTCGTGACCCGGACAAGAAGAGCGTTGCCGAGATCGCTGGGAATATGAGGGAACTCTTGGTTCAGTATCTCAGCGATGAAATTTCAGTCAAGTCGCTGATGGGGGGCACCTTCACGCTCACCGATTTATCAAGCGAGGGCGTGCACTCGTTTCAACCAATTATCAACCGCGGACAATCGGCCATCCTGGCCGTTTGCAGTCAGTTTCCCGCGGCCCAAAATCAGGAAGGTGTGTTCAACTTGGTCTTGGTTTTCGACCATCAGCTTTCCGAGGGACGCCAAGCAGCCCGTTTTCTCAATGAGCTTCGACATCGTCTTGAAGGATATGGAAGCGCACAAGACAAACAGCAGAGTAAACAAAGCGAGCTAGCGCCGCCGAGTACTATGGGAAAGTTCGCACCGCCGCGGACCCCCACTGAAGAGATCCTCGCGGGAATTTGGGCTGAAGTATTCGGACTTCGACTGGTGGGTGTCCACGATAGTTTTTTGGAGTTAGGTGGACACTCCTTACTTGCTGCCACGCTCCTCTTTCGCGTGGAAGAGACGTTCCACGTGAAGCTACCTCTGCGCTGTCTCTTTGAGGCCCCTACTGTCGCGGACCTTGCCGTTACTATTGAACAGTGGAAATCGGGGCCTGAGAATCAAGTTCCGCATCCGATCATAGTGGCTGATCCGGATCACCAATATGAGCCATTTGCCCTTACCGATGTTCAGCAAGCCTACTGGATTGGTCGCGGAAACTCTCTGGAATTGGGTAATGTTGCCTGTCACATCTACACGGAGATCGAGTTTGCCGACTTTGATCGTCAGCGATGCGAACTGGTTCTGGAACGCTTGATTGAGCGACACGACATGCTGCGGGCTATCGTGTTGCCTGACGGCAGGCAGCAGATTCTCAAACAAGTGCCTCGCTATAACCTTGAGGTCTTAGATTTGCGAGGACAAGATCGACAGGCTGCAAACTCCCAGGTTGAGGCCGTTCGCGACCGCATGTCCCACCAGGTGCTAGAAATTGATCACTGGCCATTGTTCGAGCTTCGAGCTTCTCTCCTTGATGATCAACGCGTCTTGCTTCACGTCAGCTTAGATCTCTTGATACTTGACGCCAGGAGTATTCAGATTCTCGTGAGAGAATTTTCTGAGCTCTATCGAAACCCGACAGCTTCTCTTGCTCCGCTTCAAGCTTCTTTTCGTGATTACGTCCAAGCGGAAAGTGCCCTGCAAAGTTCAGATGCTTATCAGCGCTCTCAGGAGTATTGGATCCGTCGTCTGCCCACTTTGCCGCCGGCGCCGGACTTGCCCTTAGCGAAGAATCCTAGCTCCGTGGTACGCCCTTGCTTCGCACGTAGAAGTGCAACATTGGAACCAGAAACTTGGACTCGATTGAAGAAACGAGCGGCGCGAGTGGGACTTACGCAGCCGGGGATCTTGCTGGCGGCGTTCGCCGAGGTTCTCAGTGTCTGGAGCAAGAGCCCTCAATTTACCATCAATCTCACACTTTTCAATCGTCTTCCTCTGCATCCGCAGGTAAACGACATCGTAGGCGACTTCACCTCGCTAAATATGCTTGGGGTAGATAATTCGGGACGGGACAGTTTTGAAGTTCGAGCGCGGCGCCTTCAGGTACAGCTGTGGAGTGATCTCGATCATCGATACTTTACGGGTATCAGAGTTCTTCGGGAACTGACCAGAACGCAAAAGGGAGAGCAAAGGATCACGATGCCCGTCGTGTTCACCAGCTTTCTTAACCTGGATACTCCCGGTTCGGATTCGACTCGAGAGCTGCCTTTGGGAAAGGTGACCTTCGGTATTACTCAGACTCCCCAAATCTGGCTCGATAACCTAGTTCAGGAGCAAGCCGGAGCCCTTATCCTTAACTGGGACGCAGTGGAGGAACTCTTTCCTGATGGGCTGTTGGATGACATGTTCCATAGCTACAAGCTTTTATTGGAGCAGTTAGCTTCTGAAGACTCTTGTTGGCATCGCGGCCTCGCCGAGACCACGCTCGGACTGATACCCCCAGCGCAAATGAACTTGCGTCAGAAGGTCAATGACACCAAGGCAGAGCTGAGCGATGAATTGTTACACGCTCCTTTCCTCGCACAGGTTGAAAAGCGTCCCAACCAGATTGCGGTCGCCACGCCAACGCGCCGTTTGACTTATGAGGAACTGTATCGGCGTGCTTGCCGGATTGAGGAGCAGTTGCTTACCCTTGGCGTTGAACCAAATCAGCTGGTTGCGATCGTAATGGAAAAGGGTTGGGAGCAAGTGGTGGCGGTACTGGGAATCCTCTTTGCAGGCGGAGCTTACCTGCCGATTGATCCAGAACTACCTGCCGAACGTCAACGTTACCTCTTCGAGCATGGGGAAGTTAAAGTTGTGCTGACGCAGTCGACGGCGGAGCAGCGTTTGAACGTGCCAACCGGAATCGAAGTTCTTACTGTCGACTTGTTGGAACCTGCCGATGCCGGCCCGCCGGTCCCGCGCAAGCGGCAAAAACCCGAAGATCTCGCTTATGTCATCTACACGTCGGGTTCGACTGGTCTTCCCAAGGGCGTGATGATCGATCATCGCGGTGCCTTGAATACTGTGCTCGACATCAACCGACGGTTTGCCATCAATCCCGCGGATCGAGTCTTGGCGCTTTCACGATTGAGCTTCGATCTATCCGTCTATGACATTTTTGGCTTGCTGGCAGCCGGCGGAACTATCGTGATGCCCCGAGCTGATCTTGCGCTGGATGTCACGCACTGGGGGGAGCTAGTCGCCACCGAGAAAGTGACTGTTTGGAACACGGTGCCAGCCTTGATGCAGCTTCTGGTAGATCACGATAGTGATGGTGAAAAGCTTGGGCAGTCTCTGCGGTTGATTATGATGAGCGGTGACTGGATCCCGGTGAGTTTACCTGGCGAAATAAGGCAGATCTTGCCGCAAGCGAAGATAGTGAGCCTCGGCGGAGCGACCGAGGGTTCGATCTGGTCAATTTTGTATCCAATTGAAGAAATCGACCCCAACTGGAAAAGCATCCCCTACGGCAGACCGATGCTGAACCAGACCTTTCACGTGCTGAATCAAGTGATGGCACCATGTCCTGTGTGGGTGCGAGGACACCTCTACATTGGAGGAATTGGAGTAGCAAAGGGGTACTGGCGGGACAAACAGAAGACGGCTGCTAGTTTCATTGTGGAGCCGATAAGTGGACGACGGTTGTACCGAACGGGGGACCTAGGGCGCTATCTGCCGGATGGCAATATCGAGTTCCTGGGGCGCGAAGATTTCCAGGTAAAGCTACAGGGTTATAGGATCGAATTAGGCGAGATTGAGGTTCAATTACTGGGGCACAAGGGCGTGGAGAATTGCGTTGTGACCATGCGGGAGGATAATCCGGGCGAAAAGCGTTTGGTTGGATATGTCATTGCGAAACCGGGTATCCGCGCGGAAGCCGCCGATCTGCGGGAACACCTGCGTCAGAAGTTACCGGAGTATATGGTGCCTTCGGCATTTGTGTTCGTGGACCGATTCTCCTTAACCGGGAATGGCAAAGTTGATCGCACTGCACTGCCAAAACCGGCACGCTCGAAAACCGAAATGGGCTCCGCGTCGACCGCACCTCTGGACCCACTGGAGTTACAACTGACCAAGCTCTGGGAAAAGATCCTGAGGGTTCATCCCGTGGGAAGAAAAGACAATTTTTTTGATCTCGGCGGGAACTCCTTTGCAGCGGTGCGTATCTTCTCTGAACTGGGAAAAGTAAGTGGTCGGAGCCTTCCTTTATCCACCCTGTTTCAAGCACCCACAGTGGAAAAGCTTGCGGAAATTCTTCGTCAGCGTGGCTGGTCTCCCTCCTGGTCTTCCTTGGTTCCTATTCAGCCGGGGGGAAACAAGCCAACCTTCTTTTGCGTCCACGGCGGTGGAGGCAATGTGCTCCTGTTCCACGACCTGGCGCGCGGACTTGGTTTGGACTACCCCTTTTATGGTCTGCAATCTAGAGGGGTGGATGGCAGCAAGAACTATCTCACGACCATCGAGGAAATGGCCTCGCATTACCTGAAGGAGATTCGGGAATTACAGCCTGAGGGGCCTTACTATCTCGGAGGCTTTTGCATGGGGGGACAAATCGCTTACGAGATCGCTTTGAGGTTGCGCAAGGACGGACAACGAGTCGCAATATTGGTTATGATCGATACTTACAATTTCAACGGAACTCCGTTACGCCTGTCTCGTCGTGAAAATCTCTCTCACTTTATCCAAAAGGCCAGCTTCCATTGGGTGAATTTCATACGGCTGGGCCCGAGCGAACGACGCTCCTACCTGAGAAGAAAACTAAAGGGCGCATTTGGTCGGGAGCTCGAAAGGGTTTCGGTAAAGTTGTCGAATCTTCTCCGAATCGGTCACGCAGCTAATGGAAGAGGTAAGCGCGAAGTGTTCTTGGAAGATCTTAATGACATAGCGTATTTCGCCTATGTACCCCGGGCTTGCGATCAGGAGATAACGGTCTTCAAGCCCCGCAGGAATTATTCGTTTTTGACGAAACCCGGAATGGGTTGGAATGACGTGGCCGTCGGCGGGTTAGACGTTATCGAACTCCCGGTCAATCCAGGTGGTATCTTCGTTGAACCATACGTGCAAACGCTGGCCGAAAAATTAAGAACTCTTATTGACAAGGCGCGCGCGAAGGATGACGCGCGTCATGTCTCACTGGCTTCACTGGAAACGTATCCGAAAAATGAATCAAGAGAGGACAGTTCAAGGGCCATGCAGTCAGGAATATCCTACGACGAGAAGTATACTTTCTAGCGAAACGATATTGCTGTCTTTCGAGGAAGCAGTCTTGGCAGGTCTATGTTTGCAACTGCTCCAGAGCTCTCTTGGCAAACCCCGCGCGAGGCAGTCCGTCTAAAGTGCAATGAAATCCACGTCTGGTGCGCAGCCCTGAGTAATTTTGAGAACGAATTTTCCCAGTTCTGGGCCATACTTTCGACTGCAGAGCGAGCGCGAGCAGAGCGATTTCTATTTTTCAAGGACCGCACTAATTATGTCATTCGCCGGGGAATTCTGCGGGTTATTCTCGGCCGCTACTCGGGTCAACTTCCTTCGGAAATCGATTTTTGTTATGGGCGGAATGGGAAGCCAGAGATCAAAAAAGATCGCGTTCGGGGGCCACTTTATTTCAACGATTCTCATTCCGTTGATCTTGCCCTCTACGCGTTGACACGAGCATGCCCAATTGGCGTGGATGTCGAGCAGCTTCGGGAGGTTCCACACATTGATGAGATCGCTTCGCGGTTCTTCTCCCCCTGCGAAGTGGAGATGCTAATGGCCCTGCCGACGGAATGCCGGATGGAAAGCTTTTTTGCCTGCTGGACCCGCAAGGAGGCTGTCCTGAAGGCTACCGGTGAGGGCATCGCCGAGGGCATGTCGAAGGTCGAAGTCACGCGCACGCCAGGGGAAGATGCTGAATTCCTACGGATCGGGAAAGAGCCGCGAGCTGGGGCCGAGTGGCATTTGAGATCGTTTTCACCCGCCCCGGCGTATCTCGGCGCCGTTGCATTCAGGCACCAGAACCTGAGCTTGAGCAAGTGGAGAGTTCCTGTTCCTTGGGGCTGAGCCGCATTACTCGCATTTTGGTCGCGTTGTGTGGACCATGAAACGGACAATGAGTCGCCACCTAATCTAGTCTCCTGAGTCATTGATTTCTTGCATATTTTGGGGGCCGTGGACAGCGCGAGTGCGGGAGGCGAAGCGGGCGATGCTGTTCAGAATGGCATCGGC
>WNFJ01126853.1_pt1 | contig 13046 bp, 10 predicted proteins | sample 5400461 | NCBI WGS metagenome assembly WNFJ01 (sample SAMN13153349, study PRJNA577476) | soil metagenome | isolation source: 115 cm saprolite on Douglas fir-dominated hillslope | place: USA:California | collected 2013-09-17 | reverse complement strand
CAGGTGAGCGAGGACCGCTTCTATTGGCTCTCGCAGTCGCGCGCGCTGCGGGTGCCTGGTCTCCTGATGCCGCCGCTCATGGGCAATCACGGCAATTACGTGGTTTCGCTCGGGAATGTGTGCCGCTGGCTCGCCGCCAAGGCAGAAGCCTTGGGCGTCGAAATCTATCCGGGCTTTGCGGCCGCCGAAGTGCTGCTCGATTCCAACGGCGCGGTCGCGGGCGTCGTCACCGGCGACATGGGGCTTGCCCGGGACGGCCACCGCAAGGAGTCATTCACGCGCGGCATGGAGCTGCGCGCCAAATACACCCTGTTTGCCGAAGGCGCGCGCGGCAGCCTCACCAAGACGCTGGTCCAGCGCTTTGGTCTTGATGCGGGTCGCGAGCCGCAAAAATTCGGCATCGGTCTCAAGGAGCTTTGGGAGGTGGCGCCGCAACTGCACCGACCCGGCCTGGTGCAGCACAGTTTCGGCTGGCCGCTCGACAACCGCACCGGCGGCGGCTCGTTCCTCTATCATTTCGACGACCGCCTGGTTTCGGTCGGGTTTGTGGTGCATCTCAACTATCGCAATCCTTACCTTTCGCCATTCGACGAGTTTCAGCGTTTCAAGACCCACCCGCTGGTGCGCGACACCTTCGCGGGCGGCAAGCGGCTCGCTTACGGGGCGCGCGCGATCACGGAGGGCGGCTACCAGTCGGTTCCGAAGCTGACGTTTCCGGGCGGTGCGCTGATCGGCTGCGCGGCCGGCTTCGTCAACGTGCCGCGCATCAAGGGCAGTCATAATGCCGTGCTCTCCGGCATGCTGGCCGCCGACCATATCGGGCAGGCGCTCAAGGCCGGACGCGCCAATGACGAGCTTGCGAGCTACGAGCAGGCTTGGCGGGCCTCCGACATCGGCCGCGATCTCTGGCGCGTGCGCAACGTCAAGCCGCTCTGGTCGCGCTTCGGCACGCTTGCGGGCATTGCCCTCGGCGGCCTCGACATGTGGTCGAACACATTGGGCTTCTCGGCTTTGGGAACGCTTCGCCACGGCAAGCGCGATTGGCAAGGCTTGCAACCTGCCGCGCAGTCCACGCCGATTTCCTATCCCAAGCCCGACGGCAAGCTCACTTTCGACCGGCTCTCCTCGGTATTCCTGTCCAACACAAATCACGAGGAAGACCAGCCGGTGCACCTCAAGGTCGCCGATCCGGCCCTGCAGGCCGCGTCCGAGCACGATATTTATGGCGGGCCATCAGCTCGTTATTGCCCGGCCGGAGTCTACGAATGGGTGGAGGAGGCGGGTCATCCGCGCTTCGTGATCAATGCGCAGAACTGCGTCCACTGCAAAACTTGCGACATCAAGGACCCGAATCAAAATATTACGTGGGTGCCGCCGGAGGGCGGCGGCGGGCCGAATTACCCAAATATGTGATCGGCTGCGTCACGATCCTGCCATATCAGACCTTCCAATAAGCCCAGACTTGCTCTAAATGGGCCGTTCTGTGGCCTTGACCCAATAGGCCATCCTGGTCCCAAGGCCATCTTGGTCCCAAGGCCATCTGGTCCCAAGAATTCCGGTCCCATAAATTCCGGTCCCATGAATTCTGGTTCCATGACTGCGGTCCTGCAATGCGGTCCTGCCAAGTGCCGGGTCCGCCAGATGGAGTCGACCCAATCGTGATCCTTTCGCTCACCATCCGGCGCGCGGTTTTGGCCGCCCTTGCCGCCATCGCCATGACCTGGTCAATGGTCTGGCCCGGCCCGCACTCCGCTTTTGCGCAGGCGGCGCCCTCGGCCAGCTCGCGCGTATCCGCCTCCGGCAGCTTTCTTGCCGCCCAGCACGCCACCCGGGAGCGCGATGCCGCCGCGGCCGCGACCTTCTATCGTTCGGCGCTGCGCAGCGATCCGCGCAACAATGAACTGCTCGAACGTACCTTTCTGTCGGTGCTTCTCAATGGCGACGTCGAGGAGGCGGTCCGTCTCGCCGACCGCGTTCTGGCGGTCGACAAGGAGGATCGCATCGCGCGGCTGGTGCTGGGCGTGCGGGCCATCAAGCAGAAGCAATATCAGGTCGCCCGCCAGCAGATTGCGCAATCGATCCGCGGCCCGATCACCGATCTTGCCGCGGTGCTGCTGACGGCCTGGACGCAGGCCACCGGCGCCGAGAGCAAGGCGGCGGTGGACGCCATCGACAAGCTCTCCGGGCCGGATTGGTACGGCATCTTCAAGGATTTGCATGCCGGCATGATTCTCGACGCGGCGGGCCAGAAAAAGGACGCCGGCAAGCGCCTGGAGCACGCCTACCAGCTCGACGCGACCGCGTTGCGCGTGGTGCAGGCCTATGGGAGCTATCTGTCGCGCAATGGCAGCAAGGATGACGCGCTCAAGACCTTCAAGGCCTTCGACGAGGTGTTGCCGCACCATCCGTTGATCAACGAGGCCATTGCCGACCTCAATGCCGGCAAGAAGGTGCCCATTCTCGCCGACTCCCCGCAGGCAGGCGCCGCCGAAGTGCTCTACGGGCTGGGTGCAGCGCTTGGCCGGCGCGGCGGTGAGGATCTCGGCCTGATCTATCTGCAGCTTTCGCTCTATCTGGCGCCCTCGCACCAGCTTGCGCTGCTGTCGCTGGCGGATCTCTACGAGGGGCTGAAAAAGCCCGATCTCGCCATCAAGACCTATGAACGAGTGCCGCCCAATTCGCCGCTGGAGCGCAGCGCCCTGATCCAGCGCGCCATCGACCTGGATGGTTCCGATCGCAGCGATGAAGCCAAGGCCGACCTGCAGAAGCTGATTGCGGCGGCGCCCTCCGACCTCGAGGCCATCATGGCGTTGGGGAATGTGCTGCGCGGGCGCAAGGATTTTGCCGAATGCGCGAACGTCTATGCGAAGGGTCTCGCCACCATGCCGACGCCCGACAAGTCGGCCTGGACCTGGTTTTATTTCCGCGGCATCTGCTATGAGCGCTCCAAGCAGTGGCCCAAGGCCGAGGCCGATCTCAAGAAGGCGCTCGAGCTGTTTCCCGATCAACCGCACGTGCTCAATTATCTCGGCTATTCGTGGGTCGACAAAGGCATGAATCTGGACGAGGGCATGCGCATGATCACGCGTGCCGTCGAGCAGCGGGCGGATGACGGCTATATCGTCGACTCGCTGGGTTGGGCCAATTACCGCATCGGCAAATACGACGAGGCGGTCAAGCAGCTCGACCGGGCGGTCGAGCTCAAGCCCGAGGATCCGACCATCAACGATCACCTCGGCGATGCCTATTGGAAGGTCGGCCGCGTGATCGAGGCGCGCTTTCAATGGGCGCATGCCCGCGACCTCGGTCCGGAATCCGAGGATCTCGCCGTCATCCAGCAGAAGCTGAAATCCGGCCTGCCCGAGGACGCCTCGGCCGAAGCCGGCAAGCCGAAAAAGCCCGGCGGCGGCGGATAAGCTAATAAATCCGTCGTGCCGACCGCGCGCGTCGAGCCGGCGCCTGCCAAGGTCAATCTCACGCTGCGCGTGCTCGGCGCCCGCCCCGACGGCTATCACGAGATCGAGAGCCTGGTCGTATTTGCCGCGATCGGCGACGCCTTGGCGTTCACGCCTGGCCGCAGCCTCGGGCTCACCGTGCGCGGCCCGACCGCGGTCGCTGCCGGCGAAGTCGCCGACAATCTCGTGCTCAAGGCCGTGCGCGCGCTCGCGGAGCGGACGCAGGGCCTCAAGGTCGGCCGGTTCGTGCTGTCGAAGCGGCTGCCCGTCGCGGCCGGTCTCGGCGGCGGCTCGGCCGACGCCGCCGCGGCGTTGCGGCTCCTCGCGCGGCACAACCGCATGGCGCCCGACGATGCCCGCCTCATGGCGGCGGCGCGCGCAACCGGCGCCGATGTTCCGGTCTGCCTTCATTCGCAGCCCCGGCTGATGCGCGGGATCGGCGAGGTGCTCTCCCCGCCCTGGCGGCTGCCCGGCCTGCCGGCGCTTCTGATCAATCCGCGCGTGAGCGTCGCCACGCGGGATGTCTTTGCGGCGCTAGACGCGGCCCCGCTGGCCCGGCACCACCCTTCGGCGATGGCGGACAACGGATGGGTCGGCAGCAGCAGGCAGGATCTGATCGACTTCGTGTCTGGCCACGGCAACGATCTCGAGCCCCCGGCGATTTCGCTGCACCCCGCGATCGCACATGCGCTTGGGGCGCTGCGGGCGCTTCCCGGCTGCCGGCTCGCCCGCATGTCGGGCTCGGGCGCCACCTGCTTCGGCTTGTTTGATTCAAGCCGCGCCGCCGCCGCCGCGGCGCGCGCCTTGCGCGTCGCGCGCCCGGGCTGGTGGATCCGGCCCACGGTGCTGGGAGGATAGCTCTACGCGCCCGGCCGCTTTCCCCCCAGCGCCCTGATCGCCTCTTCGACGCTGTGGAATATGTGATCCGCTCCCAAGAGCTCGACCAGCTCGAAGCTCTGGAACGACTCCTGGGCGCGGATGGATTCGAGCCGCGCCACCGCGAAATCCACGCCGTCGGCGCGGCACTTGCGGATCACGTCGGCCAGCACGTCGGCGGCCGTATAGTCGATCGCCGCGATGCTGCCCGCCTCCAGCACGACCAGGCGTACGCTGCGCCCCGCCTGCGCCAGGGCCTTCAGGACGCCACGGCGGAAGACGTAGGCATTGAGGAAGGACAGCGGCGCCTGGAACGCCATCACCAGGACGCCGTCCTCCTTTTCGCCTTGCACCGTTCCGTTCGGCGGCCACCAGACCGTGGTGCCCGGCACCCGCACGAGCTCGATCGGAACCGCGCGCGTGATGATGAAGACGCCGTGCAGCAGCGAAAGAAAGATGCCGACTATGACTCCATTCTCGATCGGCAAGAGGACGATGGCCGTCATGGTCGCCAGGATGAGCACAAATTCGCCGGGCGCGCGCCGATAGACTTCGACGAATGTTTGTAGCCGAAAGATGCGCTGCGCCACGAACAGAAGCAGGCCGGCGAGCGCCGCTTCGGGCACGTGAACCAGAAGTCCAGTGCCGAAACTGGCAAGCGCCAGAATGATCGCGATCGCCAATAGCCCCGCGGCCTGCGAGCGCGCGCCGATCTCGGCCACGATGGCGGTGCGCGGCGGGCTGCTGTTGACCGGAAAGGCGCCGAACAGACCCGCCAGCACGCTGCCGACCCCGACCCCGATGAAGTCGCGGTCGACGTCCGGCGGCTCATCAGCCGCCGGGAAGGAGCGTGTCGTTGCGGCCGTTTGCGTCACGACGACGAGGCTGATCACGATCGCCAGCGGCACCAGCGCATAGACTTGCGCAAGATCGACGGCCGGAAGCGCCAGATGCGGCAGTCCGGCCGGAACGTCGCCGAGCACGGATATTCCGAATTTCTCCAGGCCGAAAGCCGCAACCGCCACGGTCGCTGCCACCAGCCCGATCAAGGCGCCGGGCACGCGCGGGTTCCACCTTTCGCAGGCGAATGTGACCGCCAAGACGCCAAGCCCGAGCGCGAGCGAGAGCGGATTGATGGCATCGAGATGGGTCGCCAGCGCGGCCATGCGTTCGTACACGCTGCCGCTGACGTTCGGCACGCCCAGAACGGTCGGCGCCTGCGACAAGATGATATGGACCGAGATCCCGGCCAGAAAGCCGGTGATGACGGGCTTCGATAAGAGATCGGCGATCCAGCCGAGCCGAATGATGCCGCCGGCAATCAGGATCGCGCCGACCAGGAGCGCCAGCGCCCCGGCGAGCCCCGCGTAATCCTGCGATCCGGATGCGACGAGCAGTGCCAGGCTGCCGGCAAATATGGGCGTGATGGTGGAATCCGCCCCGACCGACAGGAGGCGGCTCGATCCGAAGGCCGCGAAGCCGAGCGTTCCGGCCATGAAGGCGAAGAAACCGATCTGCGGCGCGAAGCCGCCCAGCCGCGCGGTCGCCATCTGTTCCGGAATGGCGATGGCGGCGAGCGTCAGCCCGGCCACCAGGTCACGGTTCAAGTCCGCTGCACTGAGGCCGCGTAGCGTACGGAATATCTGCCAGGAAGCGTGCATCAGAGGTCAGAGGTCAGAGGTCAGAGGTCAGAGGTCAGATGTCACAGCTCAGGTTAGGGGTCGATGAGCGGGTATCGGGCACCGGGAATCAGCGGTCAGCTCCTCCTGATCTCTGATCTCTGACATCTGACATCTGATCACGGCTCTATCCTCGCTCCCGACAATCTCACGATCGCGGCCCATTTGGGCAGTTCGCTGGCGATCCATGCGGCGAATTCCTGCGGCGAGCCGGTCTGCGCAATCGCGCTGAAGCGCGCCAAGCCGGCTTTCGCCGCCGCGGAGCCGAGGCTTTCGTTGATCGAGCGGTTGAGCATGTTGACGATCGCTGGAGGCGTGCCGGCGGGCGCGACCACGCCGGTCCACGCATCGACGGTGAAATCCGCAAAGCCGCTCTCGACCAAGGTCGGCACGCCCGGCAGCTCCGGCCAACGTTGCGCGCGCGCCATCGCCAGCGGCCGCACCTTGCCGTCCTGGATCAGCGGATAGAGGCCGGTCAAGCCATCGATGGTGAATTGCGTCTGACCGGCCAAGAGATCGGTCACCGACGCGGCCGAACCCTTGTAGGGCACGTAGACCACATCGATCCCGGCCTTGGTCTTGAACAGCGTCGAGAGCAGGTGCGGAGGCGTTCCGATCGAGGCGCCGTAGTTCAACTTGCCCGGATTGGCCTTGGCATAGGCGATGAATTCGCCGACCGTCTGCGCCGGGACCGAAGGCTCGACCACCAGGACGTGCGGCAGCAGCGCGACCGCGCCGATCGGCACGAAGGCCTTGAGGATATCCAGATCGAAATTGGAATAGAGCGCAGGCGCGACCGCGAGCGAGCCCGATGACCCGAACAGCAATGTGTAGCCGTCCGGCTCCGCGCCGGCGGCGGCCTTGGTGCCGAGCATCGAGCCGGCGCCCGGACGATTGTCGATGACCACCTGCTGCCCGAACCGCAGCGACAATTGCTGGGCGAGCAGGCGCGCCATCGTGTCGATCGGCCCGGCCGGCGGGAAGGGCACGATCATCCTGATCGGACGGTTGGGATAGATTTGCGCCGCCGCGGACGCGATCGCGCCGGCAGCGAAGGCCACCGCCAGCGGCGCGACCAGAAGGTTCCGTCTGGTGATCATGGTCCTAATGCGAGCGCGCGATGCAGAACTCAACCGCTTCCTCGAGCGCTTCCTTCATGGGCGAAGCCGGAAACAGCGCCAGCGCATCCTTGGCGATCGCCCCATAGTGGCGCGCGCGCTGGATCGTGTCCTCGAGCGCCCGGTGCTTGGCCATCAGGCCGATCGCGTGTTCGAGGTCCGCCTCGGTCACATCGCCGTCCTCGAGCGCGCGGCGCCAAAACGCGCGCTCGCCTTCCGAGCCGCGGCGGAAGGACAGCACCACCGGCAGCGTGATCTTGCCTTCGCGGAAATCGTCGCCGACATTCTTGCCGAGCTTGGCCGCCTTGCCCCCATAATCGAGCGCATCGTCGACCAGCTGGAAGGCGATACCGAGATTCATGCCGAAGGAACGGCAGGCCGACTGCTCGGCTTTGGGGCGTAAGCCGAGCGCCGGGCCGACCTCGCAGGCGGCGGCGAACAGCTCGGCGGTCTTGCCGCGGATCACCGAGAGATATTCATCCTCGGTGGTCGCCGTGTTCTTGGCGGCCGCCAGCTGCATCACCTCGCCCTCGGCGATGACGGCGGCTGCCGACGACAGGATTTCGAGCGAGCGCAGCGAACCGACCTCGACCATCATCTTGAAGGCCTGGCCGAGCAGGAAGTCGCCGACCAGCACGCTCGCCTCGTTGCCCCAGAGCATGCGGGCGGCGAGACGGCCGCGGCGCATCTCGCTCTCGTCCACGACGTCGTCATGCAGCAGCGTCGCGGTGTGCATGAACTCGACCGCGGCGGCCAGCTTGACGTGGCCATCGCCCCCGTAACCCGCGAGCCGGGCCATCGCCAGCGTGAGCATCGGCCGCAGCCGCTTGCCGCCCGACTCGATCAGGTGCTTGGCGATCTCCGGAATCATCGTCACCTCCGATCCGGTCCGCGACAGGATGGTGGTGTTGACCCGCTCCATGTCGGCGGCCACGAGCTTGATCAGCAGGGCGATCGAGGGCGAGGAAGGGCTTTCGAAGGGGACGATGACGGCCAAAGCGGCGCTCCGCATGGAGGGACGCGCGAGCATAGAAACGCTATGGTGGGGGGGCAAGCACGCAAATGCGTCGCCCCAGCCGTCCGCGGATTCAGGCGCCAAAGTCGCCAAAGGCGAGGATCGATGTTCAAAGCCGAGGGGATGCCGGCGGTTGCGGCCGGGCTCGATCTGGGCGGCCCGCGGACCGCGGTCCTGGTGCCCTGCTTCAATGAGGAGGTCGCCATCGCCAAGGTGGTGGCGGACTTCCGGGCCGCCCTGCCGGAGGCCACGATCTACGTCTATGACAATAATTCCACCGACCGCACCGTCGAGGCGGCGCGCCGCGCCGGTGCCGTGGTCGGTCGGGAGACGCATCAGGGCAAGGGCAATGTGGTGCGGCGGATGTTTGCCGACGTGGACGCCGACGTGATGGTCCTGGTGGACGGCGATGCCACCTATGATGCGGCGAGCGTCCGCACCTTGGTCGCAAGGCTCATCGAAGACCGGCTCGATATGGTGGTTGCGGCGCGCGTTCATCGCGACGCGGCCGCCTATCGCATGGGTCATCGGCTCGGCAACCGGCTGTTCTCGATGTCCGTCGGCTGGGTCTTCAATGCGACTTTCACCGACATCCTGTCCGGCTACCGCGTGTTCTCGCGGCGATTCGTGAAGTCGTTTCCGGTTCTCTCGCGCGGCTACGAGATCGAGATCGAGCTTGCCGTCCATGCGCTCGAGCTCGAGCTGCCGACGGCCGAGATTGCGACGCCGTATTACGCCCGCCCGGCGGGGTCGGCGTCGAAGCTCAGCACCTGGCGCGACGGACTTCGGATCCTGTCGACCATCGTCAGCCTCTACCGCACCGAGCGGCCGCTGGCATTCTTTGGCGGTTTAGGCGTCGCGCTTGCCGTCGTGTCGGTTGTTCTGGCGATACCGGTCTTTGCGACCTATCTGGAGCAAGGCCTGGTGCCGCGCCTTCCGACCGCGATCCTCTCGACCGGCCTGATGCTGCTGGCCTTTCTTTCCGTGGTTGCGGGTCTCATTCTTGATACGGTGACCAGGGGCCGGCGCGAGATGAAGCTGCTCGCCTATCTGGCGCAGCGGGCGCCCGGCATCGATCAGGGCCGCTAGTGCCCAGCTTCCGAAGTTCGTGATACATTGCAGCATCCTCTGACACGAACTTCGGAAGCAAAGGGGCACTAGCAACGCTATGATTCTAGTGCCGCTTTTCGATTTGAAGTTCCTCTGCGAGTTTGCGGCAACCGGTGCAGGAACTTCAAATCGGCGGCACAAGCGGCCATGAGGGGAGGGAGCCTTGCGCGAGCTGGTGCGTACCAATGATGCGGTCTTGGTCTCTGCGGTCGCGGCACTCTTGGACGGCGCCGCCATCCCCCATTTCGTCCTTGACCAGAACATGAGCGTGCTCGAGGGCTCGATCGGAATTCTACCGCGCCGGGTCCTGGTCGCAGAGGAAGACGCCGCCGCCGCGCGCCGGCTCCTGGAGGCGGCAGGGCTTGGCCATGAGCTGCGCTCCGATGCGGGCTGAATCGGGCATGACGCCGGAGAGCCATAATGCAGGAAGGGCTTGGCGCATTGACCGAGGACACGATGCTCGGCGGCGCTTTGCGCTTGCGCCAGCCCCGGCGGGGGCATCGGGTCGGGCATGATGCGGTTCTGCTGGCGGCGGCATGTCCGGCGCAAGCAGGCGAGCACGTGGTCGATCTCGGGGCCGGCGCCGGCGGCGCCGGCCTCGTGCTGGCGGCGCGGGTCCGCGACCTTGCGGTCACGCTCGTTGAGATCGATCCGGATCTCGCGGCGCTCGCCGCCGAAAACGCACAGCTCAATGGATTGGCGGCGCGGGTGAAGTCCATCGCCCTCGATGCGGCCGCCCCGGCCCGCGCCTTCGCGGCCGCCGGGCTTCTCCCGGACTCGGTCGCCCGGGTGCTGATGAATCCGCCCTTCAACGATCCGGTGCGGCAGAGAACCTCGCCGGACCGCCGCCGCCGGCTCGCCCACGCGGCGCCGCGCGAAGCGCTGGCCGCCTGGATCAGGACGGCGGCGCGGCTCTTGCGCCCACGCGGCACGCTCACCCTGATCTTTCGGGCGGATGGCTTGGTCGATCTCGCTCGTGCGCTTGATCGCGGCTTCGGCGCGGTCGCGGTCCTGCCGGTCTACCCCAAGCCGGATCAGCCTGCGGTCCGCATTCTGGTGCGTGCCACCAAGGCGAGCCGCGCGCCGCTCGCTGTACTGCCGGGCCTCGTGCTTAACGATGCCTCGGGACGCCCGACGCCCGAAGCCGAGGCCGTGCTGCGTACGGGCGCGACGCTTCCGCTCGCCCATATCTGAACCTATCGCTGCGTGTCTGGTGAAGCCAATGTTGCCCGCAAGTTGTGCATGATGCTTGCGATTTTGGCACTCAGGCGCGGCGCTTTAGTACGGCAGTTCGATCAGGCCGCCGGCTTCGGCTGCTCGCCCGGGTCCCGGTGGTGGGAAGCCGCCGCAATTGCGCAAAAAAGGGCCATGAGAATGAGTATTTTCATTGGTCGCTTCACCGTTCCGGTTGGAGCCCGCCAGCCCGCCTTGTTTGATGCGAAACCTTTAATGCAAATTACGTTCCAACGATGATGAAATGATGACTTGAGTGGCCCGCGGGCGACGCCTATCTGGACATGATGGCTGAAACCGGCGTCTCCGAATCCTTCCTGAAGCTTCTTGCGGGCGCCCGCGGCGTCCTGCGGCCGCTCATTCCGAAGCGGTTTCGCGGCGACATTCCGGTCGTGCCGGTGGTGCGCTTGAGCGGAGTGATCGGTTTCTCGACCCCGCTCAAGCCCGGCGTCACCGTCGCCAGCATGGCCCGTCCGCTCGAGCGGGCCTTCAATATGCGAAACGCCTGCGCGGTCGCTCTCGTCATCAATTCGCCGGGCGGATCGGCGGTGCAGTCGCATTTGATCTACCGTCGCATTCGCCAGCTCGCCGAGGAGAAGAAACGGCCGGTGATCGCCTTCGTGGAGGATGTCGGTGCCTCGGGCGGCTACATGGCGGCCTGCGCGGCCGACGAGATCATCTGCGACGTCTCCTCGATCGTGGGATCAATCGGGGTCGTCGGTGGCTCCTTCGGCTTCCCCAGGCTGATGGAGCGGCTGGGCATCGAGCGGCGGCTCTACACGGCCGGTGCGCACAAGGCCACGCTCGATCCGTTCCTGCCGGAAAATCCCGAGGACGTGCAGCGGCTCAAGGCGCTGCAGAAGGAAATTCACCAGGGCTTCATCGACCTCGTGAAGCAGAGCCGCGGGGTGCGGCTCAAAGGCCCGGAAGAAACCCTGTTCTCCGGCGAATATTGGTCCGGAGCCAAGGCGATCGAGCTCGGTCTTGCCGATGGCATCGGCGACTTGCGCTCGACGTTGCGGGCGCGCTTCGGCGACAAGGTAGTGACTCCGCTGGTCGTCCCGGAACGAAGCCTGTTCGGTCGCGTGCGGCCGGGAGTTGGCTCGCGTGGCTTCGGTCTGGATCGCTTCGGTTTGGATGCGATCGGGTCGGGCGGATTCGATCCGCTATCGTACGGCGCGGAGCTCGCGGGCGGCGTCATCTCGGCGCTCGAAGCACGCGCCCTGTGGGCGCGTTACGGATTGTGAGCATCAGGATTAGATCCTGATTCCCGACTCCTGACTCCTGACAATCACTCCTCGGGCTTGATGGTGATGCCCTTTTCGCGGATCACCTTGTCCCATTTCACGATCTCGCTCCGGAGCAGCTGGCCGAGCTCCTCCGGCGAGGTCGGCGATGGCGAGATGGCGTTCTCGGCAAACTTGCGGCGCATATCCGGATCGTTGACCGTGGTGGTGAACGCGGCATTGAGCTTGGCGATGATCCCGAGCGGGGTCTTGGCGGGGGCGAACAGGGCGGTCCAGTTCTCCGCCACCGCGCCCGGATAGCCCTGCTCCACCAAGGTCGGAATCTCGGGCACGAGATCGGAGCGGGCCGCCGCGGTGATGCCCAGCGGTTTGATCTTGCCGGCCCTGATATGCTCGAGCATGACCGACACGTCGATCACGATGCCGTTGACGTGCCCGCCCAGGAGATCGGCGAGCGCCGGTCCGGAGCCGCGAAACGGAACATGGACGAATTTCGCGTCGGCCGTGGATTCGAACAATTCGAGCGCCAGGTGGGAGATCGCGCCGACGCCGGTCATGCCGATGCTGACCGCGTTGGGCTTTTGCTTGGCGAGCGCCACCAGCTCGGGGGCCGATTTGAGCCCGAGCGAAGGATCGACCGCGAGCACGGGCGCGGCGCGGCCGATGAGGGCGACCGGCGCGAAATCCTTGATCGGATCGTAAGGCAGGTCCTTGCGGAAGGCGGGATTGATCGCGACCGCGCCCACGGTCGTGAAGAACAGCGTATAGCCGTCGGGCGTCGCCTTCGCCACGGTGTCGGCCGCGATGGCGCCGTTGGCGCCGCCGCGGTTGTCGACAATGACCCTTTGCCCCAGCGATCCCTGCACCTTGTCGGCGACGATGCGGGCAATGAGATCGGTGTTGCCGCCGGGCGCGAATCCGACCACCAGCCGCACCGGATGGTTCGGATAGGTCTGTGCGCCCGCCGCGCTCGGCGCCAGCAAGGCGCCGGCGATCGATCCCGCGGCGATAAGGGCATCCAGTCGGCGAGAGCGTCTCACGTTGTTCCTCCAGGGATTTGTACCAAGGCTTCGTCTCCGAGATTAGCCCGCTTCGCGCGCTTGAGCCATGTACTTGGGCCATGCGCTTGGGCCATGGTGCCGGTCGCAGACGAGTTTCTTGACCCCTCCTGGCCCCCCCGATAGGGTCCGCGCCCATTCCTCCAATTCGAAATCGCGCGATGGCCGCCGCCGATCTGCCTCCTCACACGCATCCGGATCACATTGTTCCTGATCACATGGATCCCCGGCGCTCGTTCCAGGGCCTGATCCTGG
>WNFJ01644210.1_pt1 | contig 13047 bp, 15 predicted proteins | sample 5400461 | NCBI WGS metagenome assembly WNFJ01 (sample SAMN13153349, study PRJNA577476) | soil metagenome | isolation source: 115 cm saprolite on Douglas fir-dominated hillslope | place: USA:California | collected 2013-09-17 | reverse complement strand
TGCCTCGGCCGGTCGCGATGCCGACGACCGGTGAGGCGGATGAACCGCGAGCCCCTGGTTGCGTGAAAACGACCCGCTTGGAACCGGGCGGGCTGGGAGTCGTCCACACATCGCCCGTCTTGGGCGAGAAGGAAGGAACGGGATGGCGAAGTCACGACGGTTGGGCATGACTCTTGTAGTCGTCGCAGCTCTCCTGAGTTTGATGGGTACCCCAGGGTCCGTCCAGGCGGAGGAGGCAATAAAGGCGACCCTGCAGGGTTTCAACGAGGTCCCAGCAGTTTCCACCACCGGGCATGGGCGGGTTCACGCGACGATCAGTACCGATGAACATTCCATTGCCTACGAACTCACCTATGACGGGATCGAGGGAAGCATCCTCCAGTCCCATCTCCATGTGGCTCAGCGGAACGTGAACGGGGGGATCGTCCTGTTCCTCTGTGCGAATAGCCCGACGTCACCAGCCGCCGCCCCCGCCGGGACGCCGGCCTGTCCGGCCAATGGTGGGATGGTCACCGGTACGCTGACCGCCAACAACATCACGCCAGTCCCCACACAGGGAATCGAGACTGGACCCGCGGAATTCGCGGAGATCCTGCGTGCGATACGGAGCGGCGTGACCTACGCGAACGTGCACTCAAGTCCCAACCATGTCGGGGGCGAGATTCGCGGCCAGATCAAGGTCATCCGCGGGGACGAGGACGACAAATAGCTCAGTTTTCGGCAGTTCCGACGCCGGGGCCGCGAGGGCACTCGTAGACGGCGGCACGCCGCGCAACCAGGACGGCGTGTCGCCGGGTTGCCGCTCATCCTAAACGCCGCGCTTGGGCCCCCAGACCAGGATGTGCAGCCGCGGCGAGAACCGGAAGCCGTGGCGGCGGCACCACTCGATGACCGCTGACATCCGCGCCTGCTGTTCCTCGCGGCGCATCCCGAGCGGCATGAGGAGGATGCGACGTCGCGCTCCGGCGCCACGACGAATTTGAACCAAGCGTCACGGTCCCGAAAGGCGGCGATCGCGTCGGCGCGCAACCGCACCTCCGCGGCGACCCCGGAGTGAGCGAGCTTCAGGGACACATTCCATTGGTCAACCGCCGAGCCGCGCGGGAGCTGCGTGCCGGCCGTCTCGACCTCGATGCGCCTTCCTGCCGCCTTGAGAGCATCCACTACGTCGATGAATCCCAGGATGCTCGAGAGGCTCGCCACCGGTGACGACCACGTTCTCGAGCCCGGTGCTGGCTACTTCGGCCAGCACCGCGTCCAGCGTCATTTCACGGCCACCAGTCGCCCACGAGTACTTCGTGTCACACCAGGTGGCAGCGAGCGAGGGACATCTGACCATCCTCAAGCGACTCGGGCGCCGATCCTGCCCGTGACGACTTCGACAACCTGTACCGACACGCGAAGTACGAATCCATCATTGCGTTCCTTGCGACCATCCAGCCGCCGAAGGATCTGACCTCGATCCTCTCATGGCACCTCTATATTAGTGGTTGGGGGATCGATTTCCCTGGCTGGCCACAGGGGAACCGGCACCATTGCGGCCCTTCTCACCTGCGGAGTGCGGCGGAGAGTGAGGCCCCATTGCGATGCCGCCAGCGGAGAAACGTCGCGCCGGATGTCGTCGCGGCAGCGGACGAGATCGCGCGCTGCCTCCTCGGCCTCGTCGGGAACGTGGATGGCGGTGAGTTTGCCGGCGCGGAACAGTCGCACGAGCTTCGCGGCGTCTCGTCGGTCGGTCTTGATCCGCTGTCCCGGGCGGCGTGGCGTCAGCGCCGGCGCGACGGGCCGGCTTTGGCACCGGTGGAGCCGGCGCGGTTTTGCGGCGTAGCCAGCCCCCGAGGTTTTGACGCGATCCGCGGTTCCTCATCGGATCACCTGATCGGCGGCTGTTATTCCGGCGGCTCGCTACTTCACCGACACTGTCAGCGGCTGGCCCTTGTCGGCGATCAAGCACCCTAGGACCTTCGCCGGCTCCGTCATGCTGGCGTTCCTCACGGTGTGCACGTGCTTGTGGGGATTGTGGCCGGCTTCGCCCGCCTTCAGCGTGACCGGCGACTTACCTTCCGGCTCGTGGGTGAACGCGCCCTGCAGGACATAGAACATCTCGGTGCCGGGATGATAGTGCTTTCCACCAACCGCACTCGGCGCCAGCTCGGCAAGGAACAAGACCCCCTCTTTCCCCTCCATACCCTCAAGATCTCCTTTGAAGAGCACCGTGCGCTTCACCGGCTCCTGCTGGGCGCTCAGAATGGAGTTCCCGATCATGCCCACGCGAATTCCCACGATAAGAGGCCTCGACGCCACCGCCACGCTATGACGAGGCGCCGCCGGCGTCGACCGCATGTCGTTCGTCGAGAGCCCGACCGGGTGCCATGGTCAAGCGCAACGACGAAGTCGTTCGTCTTCACGGTCTGATGATGCACCGCCGCTGCTTCGAGGAGGACACCCGGCGAGGGCGATGGTGACTGGGCAGCGCTCGTAGCTTCACGCACTCAGGACACCGCTCTTTGTCCCGCTCAACTTTGTGCGAGCCGCAGAACAGACCTTGCCGAGGACGTCGTGGATACTTCCGCGAGGGTTTCGGCGTGCGAGAAGTAGGTCGCTATCGAGGCGACGACGACGCGGGCTTCCACGGTGACCAAGTCAATGCCAACGAGCGAGACGCGGACCCAGGCGTCGATCACAATTCCCTTGTCGAGTACGCGGTCGAGAACGTCGATGAAGCTACTGTTGCTCGAAGCCCGTTCAATCACCGTCCGCCACCTTTTTCGGCGTCGTGGGCACCATGACCCTTGATGCCAGCCGACGAAGAAAGCGACCACTGGGCGAATGCCCACCGGAAGTCCCTGACTCTGTTCGAGCCGGAACTCAATGACAAGCCGAGACGGCCCGTGCGGCACGCTCGGCACAGTTAACTGGAGGGCGACAAGCTGGCGGATCGCATGTCAGCGCCACGGCAAAAGCGTAACCGCCATCGTTGCGGGGGCGTATTGGACCTTGGTCCAATCGGGGTAAATGTTGTAGGAAAAAGTTTGCCATCTCGACGCCGCGCTCTCCACTTATGCGCGATCAGCCGCCTTCCGAGACGGTACCGCTCATCCTCATCGCCGAGGACAACGTCGACACACGCGAGATGTACGCGCTCTACCTGAACATGGTCGGCTACCGCGTGGAGACGGGGGAAGATGGGAACGAGGCCATCCTCAAGGCGCGCGCCCTGCACCCCGACCTCGTGGTAATGGACTTGCAGATGCCGAAGCTCGACGGCTGGGCCGCGATCCGAGAGCTCCAGAGTCGCGCCGCGACCGCCGCCGGCCACGACTTCAAGGCCTTCCTCAAGCCCGCGGCGCTCGCCGCCGGCGCAGTCTCGTATCTGATGAAGTCGTGTTTCCCCGAGCACTTCGCGCGCGAGGTCGGCGCGCGCCTCACAGCCCAGCGCAGCCGATTCGCGAGCGCGCTGTAGTCGCGAGGCCGCCGCAGTAGGGCTTCGTACAGCGCACGGCGAAACCGTATCGCGCCGTCGTTGGGGGAGGTCTCCGATAGGCTCAGTTTCATGACGAGTGCTTTCGATGTCTACAGCCGGCACTCCGCTCTACCGAAGTGAAGATCATCCAAGGCGTGCCGCGCGCCTCCGGGAGAGGTCGGTATGGGAAAAAGTTTTCCGTCTGGACTTCCCACTACGTATAGGTACCATCCGGCCCACCTAACGTGACCGTCTACGGCAGCGATGCCGCGAAAGAGTCGCGAATGGCAGTCGAACGGACTTCGACCGGTAGCAGCCTCGTCGAGGTGCTCGATCGCGTCCTCGATAAGGGCATCGTCATCGACGCTTGGGTGCGGCTCTCTCTCGTTGGGATCGACCTCGTAACCGTCGAGGCACGTGTCGTCGTCGCCTCGATCGCAACCTACCTGCAATTCACCGAGACCGTAGGCGCCTCGGCCCTCCTCGCCTCGGCGTCGAGCGCCGCACGGCTTTCGCCGAGTTTCACTAGGAGGCTCAGGGACAAGGGCACGGCGAGTTCGACCTGAAGCTGCGCATCGCTGTCGAGGCGGCCGGCGCCGCAAGATCGCAAAGGTGCGCCGGCGATTGAAGCCCCCGGAGAATCTGCCCACTCGCGGACGCGTGGTACGGCGCCGTCTGCCATGTTGATTCGTATCGACGTTGATGTCCTACTGCCAATAACCTGTGATTTATGTTCCTCTTCCGTTTGGTGCTAGCTCTCAACATTCTTAAAACCGATCCGACTGGCCACGTGCTCTCCACAACTTGCCTGCACGGCCGCGCGCGCTCGAAAATCTTCGCGGGAACAGTCGGGAACAGTATAGAGCGGCGGTCCGAAAACCCCCTATGAGGGCGCCGGCTAAATGCCCAGAAAGTCGACAGCCGGGATGCCGGCCAAACGGTGGTCCGAAAAGATGAGTGATCGGACCGGCGCATCCTATCCAGCCCGGCGCGACGAGAACTGGGGGCAGCTGCTTACAAATGCTTAGCCCTCGTGAGTGTCGACGGCACGGGCTCGGAGCGCCGATGATCGTCAGATGCGCGCAGTTACCGCCGTGCGGTCCTATCGCGCCGATTTTATTGGGTTCAGTGACTGGCGCCGGCTGTAACGCGCGACGTCCACCATCGTCAAAGAGGAAAGGGGTTGGATCCCCGTTTCGAGACGGCCGCGAGACGCGGCGTGGGCGACTGAGCGAGAAGCGCTCGCACGGAGGACAAACGTTATGAGGATGATGCCGAGGTTCCGGAGCGCGGGCGTGCTGCTGCCCTGTGCGCTGACGACACGTGACGGACCGCATCGTAGACGAATGGAAGGGCACCACGTTCAAGTTCAGCGCGAGCGATTCGCACCAGCTGACGGCGGCTGACGTCCAGAGTCTTCGCCAGAAAGGGCTGGGTTTCGGGGAGATCTCGATTCTGCTGGCGCTCGCCGCGAAGCAGACCTCGACGAACCCCAAGTCCGTGAATGACATCCTCGCGATGCGCACGGCCGGTGCAGGCTGGGGGAAGATCGCCAAGGACCTGGGCTATAAGAACCTGGGCTCGGTGCTGAAAAGCGTGAAGAGCGCGGAGAAGGACGTGGATCGCGTGGCCAAAGCGGACAACAAACACACGGAGAAGCTCGGAAAGACCGAGAAGGTCGAGAAGATGGACAAGCCGGGTCGGATCGAGCGCATCGAGCGGCCGGAACGGGCGGAACGCCCGGGACGCTAGTCGCCGGGCCGTCTGCGCCAGCGCGGCTGGACACTCGCCGCGCTCGACGTTTTTTCTTGAGGGTGCTCGCCGCGAAGCGGTATCGTGGTCATGTCACGAATTCGGCGACAGGGCCGAACGCGCTCGCCACGGAACTGGAAATGTGCATGCGATATTGCGGCTTCATGCTCGCGTTCCCGCTTGTCCTCCTCCTCGTCACGCCGGTGCTCGCTGAAGACGATCCACGGTGGTCGCTGTCGACGTCCGTCAACTACTCCGTGGGTGATTACGGCACCGGCAAGGACACGACGATCGTCTACGTGCCGTTCACGCTGGGCGTCAGGCCGATCGACCAACTGTGGCTGAGCCTCACGGTGCCGTACCTCTACCAGAACAGCCAGAACGTGGTCGTCACGGGCGGAGGCGTCGCGACACGGAAGAAGGCCACGGGCAAATTCGCGCAGCCGGCCACGGCCACCACGGAGAGCGGCCTCGGCGACGTGCTGTTGAAGGCGTCGTATGTCCTTTTGGAAGAGAAGCCGCTTCTCCCGGAGATCGAGCCGTACGTGAAGATCAAGCTCCCAACCGCGGATAAAGACCGCGGACTGGGCACCGGGAAGTTCGATGAGACGGTCGGCGTGGACCTGAGCAAGCATCTCATCGGCCCCCTGTCCGGGTACGTCACCGTGGCGTATACGTTCATCGGGTCTCCACCTGGCACGGACTTCCGCAACTCGTTCGGATGGAGCATCGGTGCCGCTTATGCGCTGATCCCGAACCTCTCCTTCTTCGCATTCCTCGACGGCGCCACGGCCATCGCGCGCGGTGAAGACGATCCTCTCGAGCTTCGCGTGGGAGCGGAGCTGAAAATCACGAGGGTGCTCAAGCTCACGGGAGCCGTCACCAGGGGACTGTCGAACGGCTCGCTTGACTGGGGGGTCTCCGCAGGATTGACGGTCCGGTTCTGATCTCCTGGGGTCCGGGGGAACAAACCCCCGGATCGCCTTCGGTGAGGCGCCCTATAACGAGGCCGGCCGACGCGAGCCGATCGCCACGTGGACGTCGAGGCGCGCCGGCCTGGACGACAACGTTCGGCATCGTCGCCCGCAGCTGGGGTCTCGCGCCCGGCGTCTTCCTGACGGTCTGCGTCCTGGTGGGATGTGCCGCCCTGACCAGCGGAGATCCGCAGCGTCCCTTCGCGGTCGTGTTCCGGCTCAAGGCCCCGGCCGCCACGCGGGTCAGTGTCGTGGGGGCCTTCAACGGATGGGATCCGCAGGCCCACCCGCTGCGAGGTCCCGACGGCGATGGGGCGTGGACGCTCAGCCTTCTGCTGCCGCCTGGGCGCTATCGCTATCTATTTGTCGTGGATGGCGTCCGCTGGGTGACTGACCCCAACGCTGCCGTGTCCGAAGCAGATGGTTTCGGCGGCCGCAACAGTGTTCTCCTCCATGCGCGTTAACGGCCCGAAGGCGTGTAACGCCGACGTCCCCGCGGCGTCAAATGAGAGCAAGAACGCCATGGAGGCCGAGTGCCCAGGGGCGAGGGGTTCGAATCCGAACCCGCCGACGAGCGAGCCATCATCGCTCGGTGTCTGGCCGGGGAGCGGACGGCCATCCACGACTCCGTAGGCCGGAGCGCACGCGGCCGGTAGTCGTTTCGACGCCACGATCCAACTCCAGCAGCCACGCGCCCGCAGGAAGCTCACGACTCACGATCGCCCTCTCGCGGTGACGAGCACCGGATTGGAACTCTGCGCTTGCGACGTGGCGCTTGCCGGAGCTAGTGCCGTCATCGCAAGGATGAAGGGCGACCACCTTGCGCCCCCGCCACGTGATGGCTCGCCACCGCCGTCGATCCACTACATCCTCCGCGCAGCGCGTCAGGAGCCGTACGGCCGTATCCCTTCAAACGACGCCACAGCCTATTTTGCGAAGTGGAATGCGCGGCGTTCGTCCGCCGCGCTGGTTTTTCTTTCTTCTCCGGCCGGGGCCCGCTACTCTGGGATCGGCTATGGTGAAATGTCTCGTCCTCAGTGCGCTACTCGTGACCGCAGTCGCAACCCCCCTTCATGCCCAAATCGGTATCGATATCGGGATTCATCTGCCGGGTCCTCCGGCACTCGTCGTTGTTCAAGGGAGCCCCGTCTACTATGCTCCGCGCGCTCCAGCGAACGTTTTCTTCTACGCACATCAGTACTGGGTCTTCACCAACGGATGGTACGTGGGGCCCACCTGGAACGGTCCGTGGGCGCTCGTCGAGCCGCCGTACATCCCGCGACCGGTTCTCCAGCTCCCCGTCGCCTATTACCCTGTGCCCCCGCCGTACTGGCGCGAGTGGCGTCGTGATGGGCCGCCCCGCTGGGAGTCGCACTACGGACGTGAGTGGCACGAGGAAGCCCACGAGCGTGACTGGCGTGAGCGCGAAGAGCGCTGGGGTGGGGGCGGCCCGGGAAAGGGCTGCCCGCCAGGACTCGCCAAGCAAGGACGCTGCTAGGACCCACTGTCTCTTCGTCGGGTGGCCGCGGTCATCATCGTCCTGTCGGTAGGTTGGAGACGTACCTCCACGACGCGCACCTCAGTTCAGCTGATCGCGACGCACGATGGATAGGTGCTTCGAGGGACTCGCCGGGCACATGAGCGCGTCACGATCAGCGGTGCGATTGGCGCGTATCATACGTCATGGCGTGGGACTCCCGCATCGAGCCCTGGCTGGACCGCTACCCGGCCCTGCGAGCGATCGGGCACACGCCGCTCGTGCCCGTCGACCTCTTCCGCGAGGAACTACCGGACGTTGAGGTGTTCGCCAAGATGGAGTGCCTCAACCCCGGCGGCTCGCTTAAGGACCGTCCCGTACTGCGGATGGTGCTGGGCGCGCTCGCCGACGGTCGGCTCCGGCGCGGCAAGACCATCCTGGACAGCTCGTCCGGGAATGCCGGCATCGCCTACGCGATGGTCGGCGGAATGATCGGTCTGCCTGTCGAGATCGTGATCCCGGACAACGCGAGCGCGGAGCGCAAGAAGCGGCTGCGCGCACACGGGGCCCGCCTCGTGGTGACCGACGCCTTGTTGGGCTACGACGAGGCGCTGCGCGAGGTGAGTCGCCGCGCTCGAGCCGATCCGGATCGCTACTTCTTCTGCGACCAGTACAGCAACGACGACAACTGGCGCGCGCACTACGAGACGACGGCGGAGATGTGGTCGCCGGGGTGGGCACTGGCGGCACGATCACTGGTCTCGGGCGCCGCCTCAAGGAGCACGATCCGCACATCCGCCTCGTCTGCATCCTGCCTGAGGCATTCCCGGGCGTCGAGGGGCTCAAGCCGCTCGGGCGCGCCCAGGACATTGTGCCGGCGATCCTGGACGAAAAAATCATCGACGAGCGCGTGCCCGTAACCGTGGACGAGACGTATACGATGTGCCAGCGCCTTGCAGCGGCCGGGTTCTTCGTCGGGCAGTCGTCGGGAGCCTACCTGGCCGGCCTCGAGCACATCGCTCGCCGGGAGCGCCAGGGGCGCTTCGTGACGCTGTTCAACGACCTCGGGGAGCGCTACTTCTCGACCAGACTCTGGGACTGAGCCCGGGCAGACGCCGAACGCTGGTGCGACGCCATCCGCTGCGCCGAGCGGGCCGCCGAAAACCGAACTTTAGGCCGAAAGTCCGATCGATGCAGCGGGAAGTCAGGCGCCGAGCGAACGCGTCCGTATGCCAGTCCCCCCGGGGGACCACTGCTTGAGTCAGGCCGCCAATCGGGCGGTGAGGGCCAGCCCTTCGAAGAGTAGGCGAATCAGGCAGCGAACTGGAGTAAACACGTCTGTATGCCAAATCCCCTTGGGGAATCGACCCCGTGTTCCGGAATTTGTGCCCAAAGTGTGCCCAATTCGGGATCATTCGAGGTCACTCTGGAGCACGTCGGACGACGATGAGGGAGTGAGTTCGATCTTACCGATCAAGACATTGCGCATACTTCGGCGAATCAGTGTCTAGATCTGAAAATCCTCGTGCGCATTCCAGCGCGTGCCTGATCACTCCAGCACATTGCAGCGTACGACGTCGTAACGTGAGAGGTCGTCGGGCGACGCAGGAGTTGTAGTCCTCATCTTCACGCGGTGTAAGTACGCGTCACCTTGGGCTCTCGCCATGGGCCCTGCCACGCGAAGCCAGTGGCCGCCAGCTGAAGGATCTCTGTCTCGGCTAGGAAACCCCCTCTCGGGGCGCTCGTCTGGCAGCTGACTTCCCCTGGCTTCCAGTCCCTTCCCCTTGGAACAGCCAGTCTCGAAGCGACTCTCAGTGAGCAGAAGAATGGGGAGCATTGCAGTTCTCGGTGACGGTCGGCTTTCGCGCCCGGCTGACCTTGTCGTCGCGCGAGCGCGACCGCCTACAGCTCGTGGCGAGCCTCCTTGATCGTCGTGTTCCACTCGGCGATCAGGTCTGCCAGCATCGCGTTCCTCCTTGGCGGGGGTGCCCGCGTGGGAGTCAGCAGCTTTCCTAGCGCGCGCTCCGTCTGCCGGCGCCGGACTTGATCACTTGCCCTTCGGCCCGCGCGGGTCGACGGTGTCGGGCAGGCAGCGATAATGCGTGGCGATTATCTCCTCTCCGTTCCCTTGGAATGCCAATACGGTGCGGACTTGCACGTAATATACCTCCCAACCCTCGCGCTTGAGACGCAGGAACTCCTTCGCGAGGGCCGTTTCGCACTCCTGCATCGCGGGGTACGCTGTCACGACGCCCCACCCCTCGTGGGGCATCGCCGGAATGCTGAGGGCAGTCCACAACACCCACGCGCACTCGGCAGACGCCGTGCTGACGATGACGAGCAGCAACAGCGCAACAAACGGCGACGCTCTGCGAGCAAGCGGTGTCATTCTGTTCTCCTCGTCGATCTTCGCCAACGCCTCCCACGCCGCCCGCTGCGTCGCTCGCCACGCGCGTTACCGCCTGCTGGCGACGATCCGCTCCTTGATGTGTTCTAAACTCGGGTCCCTGAAGGTTACGTTGAGGGCGTTAAAGAGGCCGGCGAAGTAGGCGTACTGACCATCGAGGTGGAAGATGTGGCCGACGACGCCCTCACTCGACTGGACGGCAAGCGTCCAGACTCCGTTTCCGGTGGTGGCATCAACGAAGAGGAGGGGCGCGGTTTCCATCATCATCGTTGTAGGCTGCGCGGGAGCCGCGGGTGGCGCCATTGGACCTTCGTCCAACGTCGAGGGTGCTCAGCAGCTGCAGCTCCGGCGCGCGCGCCGGACCTCGGGGAACGGCTCACGTCGCTGGCCGAGGCGTTCGGATGGTCGCGGTGAGTCGGCGCTGGAAACACACCGGCACTCCCGATGCCTACACAGGATGCGGCCGTTGAGAATCAACTCCCGGATCGCGTTCAGCACGTCGTACCGGTCCACGCCGAGAGAGGCCGCCGCGCAGAACTCACAGGCCGAACTGTGAGGAATGGAGCCGAGGAACGCCAGCAGATTGGTGACGCCCTCGGACAGCACGGTCACGACGAATCTAGGGCCGACGAGCCATGACCTTCACGAATGCGACGGCGACTTTGCTCGATCAGTTCTCGCGACCGCCGGCCCAACGCCCGCGAGAGGCGGGTAGTGTCGTCGGGAGCGAAGCGCGGCGAATGGCGCGTGCCTGCCGGGCAATGAATAATCTCTCCTTCGAGGATGTTCGCGATCCTTTCTTCGCCGTCAGAGGTGAGGTAGTGCAACGCCATGTCGGGTCGACGTGAAACTCGCTCCGGCCTTCTCGCCCGCGAGCAACATGGGCAAAGCTCGCGGCTGACAGAGATCGCGGCCAAGAAAACCTCGACGCCCGAGTGCGGACGTTAGCCATTCGTTATCAACGACGATCAGCCGTCTGGGGCTTCTTGCAATCCTTCTCGTTCTTGTGAACCAGGACCTTCCCCGAGACGACGCCTGGTTTGGGCGACCGCCCCGGGACGATTGCTGTCGTGAACGGCTGGCCCTTGAGAATCGGCTGATCGCACTTTGCACAGGTCCAATGCTGACTCATGTTTTAGCTCTCCGAAATCAGCCTATACTACCCTCCTCCGAGAGGACGGAGTGTAGGGTGTCGAGGAGACTCGGAGGGTGGAAATGGACAGAGGGGCGGCGATGCTGGCAGTCGTTCTGGATGTATACGAAGGCGGTAAAGACTTGATCCCCGGTTGGAAGCTGAAGGAGCAGGCGGAGAACGCATTTGCAACAGGGGGCGTCGAAGGGCTCAGGCGGTACTACGAGGCGTGCCTGACTGGTTCGGGCCACCGAGTGAAGACAACCCTCGAGGGTGACAGACGAAAGACTTTGGAATCGGAGCGCGAGCGCTTCATGTCGATGTACCTGGGTGCTGCCCGGTGAGTAGGATAGGAACCCGTCGTCCTGGGCGAGGGAGTTCCGCTCTCGTTGCGTAGGCGGCTATCGGGGGGGTCTCTGGGGTGGGGTAATCATGGGTGGTACGCCCCGGAGCACTCGCGGTCAGGAGGCCAGGAATCCCGACAAAGCCCCCCTGTCAACTATTCCGCACCGGCGGAACGGCAGGTTGGAGAGCGTGCGGCTCGCTCAGCAGCATGAATTTATATCGGAAATCCCGGCTGAAACCCAGATGAAGCGCCGAATCTTCGGCCTCGAGAACGAGTACGGTCTCACCTGCACCCTGAACGGGCAGCCTCGCCTGTCGCCCGACAACGTCGCGCGGTACCTCTTCGAGAAGGTCATCCCCGGCGCCCGCCACGCGAACGTCTTCCTCGAGAACGGCGCGCGCCTCTACCTCGACACCGGGTTCCACCCCGAGTACGCGACGCCCGAGTGCGATGACGTCGCCGAGCTCGTCATCCACGACAAGGCGGGTGAGCGGATCGTCGACGACCTCCGGCACCAGGCCGAGCAGCGCCTGCGGGAAGACGGCATTGAGGGAAATATCCTGTTGTTCAAGAACAATACGGATTCGGCCGGCAATTCCTACGGATGTCACGAGAATTACCTCGTCAGCCGCGACGTGTCATTTCAGCGCCTGGCCGAGGTGCTCATCCCCTTCTTCGTGACCCGCCAGATCTTCGCGGGCGCGGGCAAGGTGCTCCAGACGCCGCGGGGCTTCCACTACTGCCTCTCGCAGCGCGCCCAGCACATCTGCCAGGAGATCTCGGGCGCCACGACCTCGTCGCGCTCGATCATCAACACGCGCGACGAGCCGCACGCCGAGGCCGAGCGTTATCGCCGCCTGCACATCATCGTGGGCGATTCGAACATGTCGGAAGTGGCCACCTATCTGAAGCTCGGGACAACGGCCCTGGTACTCGACATGATTGAAGATGGATTCTTCGATCGAGATTATTCGCTGCAATCACCCGTGCAGGCGATCCGCGACATCTCCCACGACCCGACGTTGAGAGAGGCGATCACGCTCAAGGACGGGCGCACGATCACTGCGCTCCAGATACAGCTCGAGTACCTCGAGTGTGCGACGCGCTACGGGGACTCGATCAGCCCCGACCCGGCGACGAAGGACGTGCTCGCCCGCTGGGCCGACGTGCTCACGAAGCTCGAATCGGACCCGATGCAGCTCTCGCGCGAGCTCGACTGGGTGATCAAGAAGGCGTGGATCGACAAGTTCATGGACCGCGACTGGCTCTCCTGGCGCGACCCGAAGGTTTCGTTGCTCGACCTCCAGTACCACGACATCCGGCCCGAGAAGGGCGTCTACCACCGGCTTGCGCTCAACGATCAGGTGGACCGGATCACCGACGACGAGACGATCGAGCAGGCCAAGCATGTACCGCCGCAGACGACGCGCGCCCGCTTGCGCGGCGAGTTCATCCGTCAGGCCAACCTGAAGGGCAAGGACTACCGCGTGGACTGG
>WNFJ01616289.1_pt3 | contig 13047 bp, 12 predicted proteins | sample 5400461 | NCBI WGS metagenome assembly WNFJ01 (sample SAMN13153349, study PRJNA577476) | soil metagenome | isolation source: 115 cm saprolite on Douglas fir-dominated hillslope | place: USA:California | collected 2013-09-17 | reverse complement strand
GTTCCGCCTTACGGACGGTGGAAGGAATCGTCACGGTTTCGGATGACAGATGGAACGTCTGAGGCTTTCCACCGAGCGTCGCGTGATTTTTCCCGCTATGTGAGGGGAAGCTCATGATGAGGGGCGGACATCCAGTCGGATTGACGACGGTGCAGACGTCCTCGTCCATGATCCAGAAGGTCGTCCCGTAATCGAAGCTCGGATCGGCAAGGAGCTGCGAAACGCCCGTGGTATCGGCGAGAGAGTCAATGAGGGAGAAGAGAAGGCGATTCGGCGAACCGGTTCCGACCGAGCCGAGCACGTCGAGGGTGGCTACCGACACCACCGTCTGTGAGACGGTCATCGGCGAGGCCGTGGGGAACTTTTCGAGAACGAGAGCAGCCACGCCCGAAACGAATGGCGCTGACTCGGATGTTCCGCTGGAAACGCTCGTCGCCGCGGAACTGGTGTACCAGTCGGAAACGATGTTCGTTCCCGGCGCGAAGAGATCGACACAAGTGCCGTAGTTGGAGAACGCCGCGCGCTGGTCGGTTTCAGTCGACGCTCCGACGGTGAGCGCAGCGGGCACCCTGGCCGGCGACTTCTGGCACGCGTCAGCATTGCCGTTGCCGGCGGCCACGACAGTGGTCATGCCTGCCGAGATCACACTATTCACTTCAGTATCGAGCGCAGTTGATGCGTTGCCGCCAAGGCTCATGTTCACGACCGACGGGCGCGGTGACTGGGCATGATCCTGCAGGACCCAATCGAGACCGGCGATCAGTGTCGAGAGGCTGCCCGATCCGTTGCAATCCAGAACCCGTACCGGAACGAGAGTCGCCGATTTCGCGACGCCGTAATTGGTTCCGGCGATGACGCCTGCCACATGCGTTCCAGAAGCCCGAACCAACCCGGCCACCGAAATCGTCGTGCGCCGCGAAGATGCCGGTATCGACGACATAGACAGTCACGCCGGCGCCCGTTCCGCTGCTCACATAAGTCCCGTTGAGTGGGAGAGTGCGCTGATCGATTCGATCCAGTCCCCACGGCGTCTGCGCGGCGTCAACAGTGGCATCCTCTTCGACGAATTGCACACGCGCGTCGCGAGAGAGCGCCTGTGCGTCGGCATCACTGATCTCGACCGCGAGACCCTTGAGACCGCGCCCATATGTATGGTGGACTCGCCCGCCGTTGAGACCGCGCACTGTGTTTGCAACAGCCGCAGTATCTGCGCTCGGGTCGAGAACCAAAATATATCGCCCCGGAATGTGTCGTGCGCTGCGATGAACACTCCCGTCGCCACCGAAAACCGTCGCAGCTACCAGAACGATGCCCGCTAACAAGAATGGACTTCTTCTCATGATGGGTGGGAGTCTACGCGCCAGCAATTCACGAATCCTGTATCGATGGTTAGGCCCGGTCTATATCGATCGATAGACCTCAAAATCCATCGTTAGATTCATTGTTCCGTCGGACGGCTCGGCGCAGAATGCACGGCACTGGACATACAAGTAATGAGATTGACAACACGATGTGTCCTCCTCCTGTTAGTCCTGGCAGTTTGGGCCAACAGCGCTTTCGCCCTCGATCCAGCGCTGTCACTCGACCAGAACGTCATCCGGACGTGGGGCGTCGATCAGGGGCTTCCGCAAGGCACGGTATACGCGCTGGCGCAGAGCCCCGATGGTTACGTGTGGGCCGCCACGCAGGAAGGTTTCGTTCGCTTCGACGGAACGGAGTTTGTTAATTACGACAAAGCATCCCGACCGCAGATCCATAACAATATGACGCTCGCTTTGCTGTCGGCTCGCGACGGCAGCCTCTACGCGGCCACAAACGGCGGAGGCATCGTGCACGTGCAAGACCGGCAGGTCCGCTCCTATGGCGTGGCCGACGGAATGCCGAGTGACGGCGCCACCACGTTGTATGAATCCGGCAACGGCACGATCTGGATTGGAACGCAGAAAGGTTTGGCGTCGCTTCAGGCTGACGGACGCATCGTGACGATCGCGGGCTCGCAGAGTCCGTCACCGATGACTGTGACGACGCTCGCGGAAGACTGGTCAGGCCAACTGTGGATCGGCACAACACACGGAGTCGCTACTCTCAAGGACGGACGGCTCGTGCGGCACGACACCGACGGCTTTCCGACGGCTCAGATTCTCGCAATCCGCGTCACGCGGGATGGCAGCATCTGGATCGGCACACGTGGCAATGGACTACTTCGCTATCGTTCGGGCCAGTTCCGCGCATACACCGCGGCTGATGGATTGCCTTCCGCGAACGTCAACGCCATTTACGAAGACAGCCACGGAACATTGTGGATCGGCACTCTGGATCATGGTGTCGGCCGCTTTACCAGCGAACATTTCGACTTCGCCACGGAGGCGATTGGTATCGGCAACAAGGCTGTGTCGTCGTTTCTCGAAGATCGCGAAGGCAATCTCTGGATCGGCTCTACAAATGGTCTGACGCGCGTCGCCGAGGGGAAAGTCACTTCCTTTACGACCGTGCAGGGACTACTGGCCGACAAAGTCCGGACAGTGAGTGCGGATTCCAACGGCACGCTGTGGATCGGTACCGGAAAAGGCGTTCAGACACTCCAGGGCTCCCACTTCGCCAAAGGTAGCGGACTATCGAGCGACCTGGTCATGTCCATACTCAACGGCCGCGACGGCAGCTTGTGGGTAGGCACGTTCGATGGCGGCCTGAATCGCGTGTTCCAGGGACACACCACAATTTACAATTCGAAAAACGGTCTCAATAGCGATCTCGTGCTGTCGCTCTTTGAAGATCGCGGCGGCGTTCTGTGGGTCGGAACGGCGCGCGGACTTCAGCGCATCGTGAACGGAGTACTCGCGCCCGATCAATTCAAACTGTCCGGGGAAGCGGTCGGCGTCATCTACGAAAGCAGCAACGGCGCGATCTGGGCCGGCACTCAGGATGGAGGTCTCAACCGCATCATCGGTGCAACCATCGCATCCTTTAATAAGCGCAATGGATTCTCCAGCGATCTCATTCTCGCTCTTCATGAGGACAGCGCAGGCGCGATCTGGGTTGGGACTGCTGGCGGAGGATTGAGCCGCTACAAAGGCGGGCGTTGGACGACCATCACGACTCGCGAAGGAGATCGGACAGCGTCTTCGCCATTCTGGAAGACGGCAACGGCCAATTCTGGATGAGCTGCAACAAAGGAATCTTCCGCGTATCGCGTCAGCAGCTCGACGATTTTGCCGAGGGACTTCTGCCGAAAGTCGCGAGCGTAGCGTACGGACGAGCGGATGGCATGGCGAGCCGCGAGTGCAATGGCGGCACGCAGCCGGTCGCGTGGAAGACGAACGACGGGAAGCTCTGGTTCGCCACGGTCAAGGGCGTGGCCATGATCGACACGAATCGCGCGCGCGCCACGGCCGCTCTACCGGTGATGATCCAGAACATTTTCGCAGATCGTCACGAGATCGATCCTGCCGGTCCGCTCACGCTTGCTGCCGGAACGAAGACTCTCGAGTTCCGTTACGCCGGAATCAACCTGAGTGCACCCGAGAAAGTTCACTATCAGTACAGGCTGGAGGGATTCGATCACGAGTGGATCGATGCCGGAACGCGCCGGATGGCCTCATACACAAATCTGAAACCAGGTTCCTATCGTTTCCAGGTGCGCGCCGCAAGTGATGATGGCCCATGGAGCACAGGCACGACGATGTTCCGGCAGCGCGCATTCTTCTATCAGACGCCCTGGTTCATGACGCTTTCCGCCATCCTAGTGGTTGGTTCCGGCGTCGGCGCTTATCGCAGCCGCATCAAAGTGATTCGCGCGTCGGCCGAACGATTCAAGCAACTCTTCGATCGCAACCCCGCCGGTGAGTACCGATCCAACGCCTCTGGTGGAATCCTCGACTGCAACGAGGCGTGCGCCCGGATGCTCGGCTTTGCCTCCCGAGCGGAATTGATGGCTCATGGAATCTCGGAAATGTACGGGTCTGACACCGAGTGGCAGACGATGCTGGCGCGGCTGCGCGATCAGGGGTCGCTCGCCAGCTTCGAGGTTGCATTGAATCGCGTCGACGGCACGCAGGTGTGGGTGCTGATGAATGCCAGCATGATGAGTGATGGCAACGGAAATCCGATCATTGCGGCCACGCTCGTCGACATCACCGATCGGAAGCGCGCCGAGGAAGAGGTTCGGTACAAGGCGCACCACGATGTCCTCACCGGATTGCCGAATCGCGCATTGTTCAAAGACCGTCTCACGATCGCGCTCAACTACGCACATCGCGCCGGCAACCAGTTGGCGGTGCTGCACCTCGACCTCGATGGTTTCAACGTCGTCAACGAGGCGTTTGGCCGCCAAGGTGGAGATCATCTTCTGCAGGAAGTCGCCCGGCGGCTGGAGTCGTGCGTGCGCGAGGAAGACTCGGTGGCTCGCGTCGGCGACGACGAGTTCACTCTCCTGCTCATGAAGCCGACGACCGTCTCGGACGTGACAGCGGTGGCGCGCAAGATCCTTCAGGCGATCGCGCAGCCGATGTCCGTCGATGGCAACCAGTTCAATATCACCACGAGCATCGGCATCGCTTTCTACCCGCAGGACGGTGGTGATGCCGAGTCTCTTCTCAAGAACGCCGACAGCGCGCTGTACCAGGCGAAAGAGGCGGGGAGCAACAGTTACCAGCTCTGCTCGCCGTTCCTGGCGCGAAAGGCGGCCGAGCGACTCACACTCGAGACCGCGCTGCACCAGGCGCTCGAGCGTCACGAGTTCATTCTGCATTACCAGCCACAGCTCGACCTGCGCACGCAGGCGGTCACCGGAATGGAAGCGCTGATTCGGTGGGATCGCGGCGGAAAGAACATCCTGCGTCCGGCCGAGTTCATTGGCGTGGCCGAGGACACGCGTCTGATCCTCCCGATCGGCGAATGGGCCATCGAGGAAGCCTGCCGGCAGGGACAGGCGTGGTTCAGCGAAGGCGCGGCGATGAAAATTGCCGTGAACGTTTCGGCCCGTCAGTTCCAGCAGCCGAATGTCGTCTCGATGATCAAACATGCAGTCGAGCGTTCAGGCTTTGATCCGAAGCTGCTCGAGATCGAGATCACGGAGAGCACGGCCATGCTCGATCCTGCCATGACCGCTGAGATCCTTCTCGACCTCAAGAACATCGGGATGAGCATTGCCATCGACGATTTTGGCGTAGGGCATTCCTCGCTGAATTACCTGAAGCGCTTCCCGATCGACACTCTGAAAATCGATCAGTCCTTCATCAAGGACATCACGCGTGGAGGAAGCGACGGAGCAATCGTCTCTGCCGTGATCGCGATGGGCAAGGCTTTGAACATTCGTGTGATCGCCGAAGGTGTGGAGACGCAGGAACAGCTCAACTTCCTCAAGGAGCACGGCTGTTACGAATTTCAGGGATATCTATTCAGCAGGCCGATGGCGGCCAGCGCGCTCACCGAGATGATCCACACTGCATCGCCTGGTGCATACACACACCGCTACGCGCGGACAATCCACACCCTCTCGGCAGCCGACCACTAAGCGCGGGTAATGACGACTTTTCCTCGGGCGTGCCCTTCTTCGAGATAGCGCATGGCCTGAGGGACCTCGTTTAATGTGTACCGACGCAGTCTCGAAATGAACAAGACGAAGTTCTGGCTCACGAATCGCGACAAAACGCGCGCTTTGAGCGCAAGAATCAGAATGATCCAGACTTTGCTCGGTCCTCCGGCAATGGCGCACACGCCATTGGGATTCAAGACCCGCCTGCATGCCGACAACGCATGGTTCGAAATGCGGTCGAGAATCACGTCATAGCGTTGCGTGTCTTTCGTGAAATCCTCTCTGGTGTAATCATTGACCCGATGTGCGCCTACGCCGGTCACCTCTGCGCCGAACGACCTGGCGATCTGCACCGCGAATGTGCCCACTCCTCCCGACGCACCGTTGATCAAGACCTTCTGCCCCGGCTGAATCTTTCCTTTGTCGCGAAGACCCTGCAATGCCGTGAGTGCTGCAACTGGTACGGCAGCCGCTTGCTCGAAAGTCACGTTGAGCGGCTTCGCGACCAACTCGGAAGAACACACATACTCGGCAAAGGCCCCCTGGCACACGCCGAATACTTCGTCGCCAGGTTTTAACTGCGTTACGTTCCTGCCAACGGCTTCAACTTCGCCGGCCACATCACGGCCGAGTCGTGGGTCTTTTGGTTTGCGCAGGCCAGTCAGTATGCGAGCGATGTACGACGAGCCGCGGAAGAGCCGGTCAACTGGATTGATGGCCGCCGCGCGGACTCGGATCAGGACTTCATCGTCACGCGGCGACGGTTTCTCAGTCTCTTCATACTCGAGAACATCTGGCGAACCGTAGCGGTGATACGCAATCGCCTTCACGCAACAACCAATCGATCATGCGGCGAGGCATCCGGCTCGACTTTGGCGCCCTTAATCAGAAGCCACAGCATGATCCACAATTCACCGAACTGGGCGGGCAGCGCAATGCGTCCGACGACGCTCGCGTAATCCGGCAGGAGTAGCGACGTAAGGCTTTGAGCCACGTATGCGAAACCGTTAACGAGCAGCAAGACACCAAGGATTCGCGGAAGGAATCGCGATCGCATGACCAGCACGCCGAAGGGGAAAAGCCAGAGGCCCCAGAACATCTCATTGATGACGTTTCCCTGGCCATGCAGGCGGACGAACAGCATGCCCAGTGCGTCCCGCTGAGGTTTCTCGAAGACCGCAAGGAAATCGGCGCCGCGGAAGAGGATGAGCGCGGCGATATTGTTAAGCACATTCAAGAACCCGACAGCCGCGGACACGAGAACCAGGGCCACCATGTGCGAAGCGTGCGTCTTGTTTACACCGCTGAATAAACGATAGAGAGCCATGACGACAAAGATGAAAATGACCGAGGAGGTCAGGTCGGCGACGATGGCGAGACGAAACAGCGTCTCGTGAGCCAGGACGTTAGCGGCGGTGGCGGTGGCATTCCCGCGCACAATGAGCTTGCTGGGAACATAAATGAGGCTGAACGGGGCGGTGAGTACCATCGACAGATATATCGCTCCGGCGATGCGTGCAGCCTTGTCAGTTGGGTGCATCCTCTTTCTCCTTCCCCGTTAACGATAACGCCAAGCCGGCAGTGATCACGGCCAGCAGTATGAGGTTTACGTAAAACCCTGGAGGCGTTCCGATCTTGACAATGGGAATGAAATGAAGGATCACTCTTCTGCTCACGTGTTCCAGCAGCAGGAGCGCGAACAGTAGCGGGATCATGCTGCGATATCGAAACAGCGCCACGTTACCCAGCAGACAGATCACGAAGCGGGAGAGTCCCAGAAGCGCGAAGAGCGAAACGATTGTGCGCGTGGCGGCAGGCGCGTAGGTGTCAAGTGGGATTCCATCGGCGTTAGTCGCCACAGAGTAACCATTAAAGATCGAGTTCACACTGATCACGAGCTTGATCAGCAGAAAAAAGCCAAATAGCCAGAGCGCGAGCTTGTGACCGCGGTAAGCGTTATCGAACCGCTGGGGAACAAGCCGATTGAACCCAACGCGCATTTTCTTCTCCCTCAAACCATATCTGAACGTTCCCGCCGAACAGCAGGGGCGTGCTCCTTCCATCGTTGTGCGTTCACGCCGACGGCGAGGAGCCACACTGTCAGCACTCCTTCCGCGATGATGCCCGGCGCCATGTTGTAGGGGGACAGAACCTTTACGAGCGACGGCGATGCAAAGGTCAGCCAACCCAAACCGCCAAACGCCATCAGCACGCCCAGAACTCGTGGCAGGAACGTCGACCTGAAAATGAGATAGCCGATCAGAACGCAATAGATTCCGAAAAAGACGAGGGTGTTGATCTGGAAGGGCGAGAGATGAAACATGCTCAGAGTCCCGACAGTCAATCCCACGAAGCCGTCGAGCGCCGCGATCAAAGACACGCTTCTGTTGACAGGCTTGAACAGGTCATAGAAGAGCAGCGTCACAGCGACATAGGCCGCCGTCGCGATGAGATTAGCTGCGAATCTGCCGCTGGCCGAGGCGAGGGCCAATACTCCGGCGACAAACGTGATCAAATAAAACACACCGGCCATCCGAGCCTTGAACTTCGGCTTGTTCATTGCTCTGCTCATGGTCTGTCCCCCTCATTGAGTTAGGTGTGATGTACCAGGACGTTGTTCCTTGAAGCGGGTTGTCCATCCGGGCGACTTTCGTCAATCTGAAAGCTCTCTAAACGATCAGGTTGACAGGAAGGGCCCGGATGAACGCACACAAGAATGCGCGAAGTTGCCCGCTCAGTCGAGCGCTACTAGTCAAACGAGTCTGCGAACAAGGTTGGTCGGTGCGCGCGGCGTCGGAGGCCCTCGGTATGAGTCGCCGGAGGTGGAAAGCAGAGCCACCGAGGCGAAAAATCAGGTAAGACGCGGACTGACCTCCACCATGCCCTGCCTGCCACGTAAAGGTCAGGGCGATGATCCCTACCGCGAATCCGACAAGCAGCAACCCGAACTCGACACTGCCCATCTCCTTCGGCTTGCGCTGAACGGTCAGCCATGCGGTTGAAACAAGGTAAAACGTGAACAGTGCGGCGACAATATTCAGACGCTGCGAAGCTCTGAACGACGTATATGCTCCGCTCGCGGACATCATCAGCATCGCGATCACAAATATGTCTCCTGTCAGTCGATGCCGATGGCCGCCTTTGCGAACAAGCAGTGCCACCGAGCCGAAAAGCACAGCGATGATCCCGGTGCAGATGTGAACCAGCAGAATTGGGGAGAATCGCATCCTAGTGTTCCTCTTGTAGCGGCTGCCCTAACTGAACGTTGACGCCGATCAAGAGGAGGCAAAGCGTTAGGCTTCCTTCTCCGATGAGACCGGGAGCCAGAATGTAAGGCGACAGATGCCTTGCCAGCGCCGGTGACAGAAAAGTCAGGCAGGCCAAACCGGCAAACGCCATCAGGACGCCAACAACTCTGGGCAGGAAGGTCGATTTGAAAATGAGGTAGCCGATCAGGAGGCAGTAGAATCCGAAAACTACGAGGCTGATGTTGTAGGCTTGCCCACGCAGTCTCAGACAAGCGAGCGCCAGAGCTGGCACCTCTTTCACAGCGAGCAAGTTCAAGTACTGGCCGGCCCTCAATACGACCAGGGCGGCGATTTGAAAGAGATCGGCAAACGCCACAATGGCGCATCGCATCAGACTGAAAAGCACTGCGAGCAGGGAAAGGTATCGATTCACGGATTTGAACATTTCGTAGAAGAGCAGCGTCACAGCGACATAGCACAAGACTGAGATCAGATCCGCCGCGAACAACATTCGAAACAACGGTTCGTGCGTCAGGATGTTTGTTGCTGTCGCGGCGGCTTCGTCGGATGCAAGAAGCCTCCAGCGAACGAAGGCGGCCGCTCCTCCCGTCAGAATGCTCGTCAGATAAAAGAAACCTGCAATGTTGGCCCTGAAAAGCGGCGACGCTTCTGCAATCGGTTCGATCATTACCACTGTGCGCATGATGGTTCGTCCTGATGAGAATTAAATGGGTTCTCGATAACGACGCAGCCGCACCGCCGCCGCAAGGAATGCCGCGGCAACCACCAGCCCCACCCACAGACCCGGCGTGCTCAAGAATCTTCCTGGAGTCAGCTCAGTAACAGAGGCAACCGTGCCGCTGGCGTTGAACGCGAAAGCCTCGCTTGCGAAGCCCGTGAAGCGGTGCTTCAGCATGATGCCGAAATGCGAACTGTTGAACGCGATCCTTTCGAGGACCGAGACCGCGACGAACGGCAACACGGCCCAGAGAAATATCGCGCGCTTCGCCCAGCCGGAGACCAGCAGAAGCCATCCGTAGATCGGCGCATGCCAGAGTGCGAGCGCGATCAGGCCGTAGAGCAGGATCAGCGACTGCTGCAACAAATTGAAACGGGTCCACGTCGTTCCGGCGAGACCGCTCGTCAGCAGAACCAGGCTGGTGAGCAGCAGCATGATCAGTTGTGTTGCAACGACGATGGCGAAGGTGAACAGCGGCAGAACGACCAGCGGAATGCTGGCCTTCGAGAGCACGATCGTGCGATCTGAAACCGGCAGCGACTTCCAGAAAAGAATGCTGCGGTCACGGCGTTCGCTGTGTAGCGCGTCGATGCAGTAGAAAGCGCCCACGAGAAACGCGGTCATGATGAGCAAGATCGCCGCGACGTCGTATGGCTTCGCGATTACCGCTCGCTGTTGCGCCATGTCGAGCAACAACAGCGCGCGCCGGCGCTGCGGCATGCCGATCGTGCTGATCATGAAGCCGAACAACACGCACGTCGCGACCACCAGCGGCGCGATGTAGATCGAACGGTTCTCCCACAATTCGCGTCGTACTGACCAGGACCACGGCCGCCTGTTCATCGCCCCGCTCCCCCTGCGTTGCCCATCACGGCGACGAACAAATCTGCGATGCTGGGCGTGCGCATGTCGCCGAGTGCGGCCAGTTGCTGGCGATCGGCGTGATCGAAAAGCAGGATGCTGCGGCCGAAGACCTGGCGCTCATGCATCGGCCCGAGCGCCCGAGCTGCAGCGACTTTCTCTGGCCGCACCATCACTTCCACATAGCGCGACTCGAACTGCTCCATGCTGCATTCGAGAACGATGCGACCGCGATCGATGAACATGAGGTCGGTGAGGACGTCCTGGATCTCTTCCACCTGATGCGTGGTCACGACGATGGTTCGACTGCGATCGAAGTAGTCGTTCAGCAGTGAGTCGTAAAACTTCTTGCGATACAGGATGTCCAGGCCCAGCGTCGGCTCGTCCAGCACGAGCAACTTCGCGTCGATGGCCATGACCAGAGCGAGGTGCAGCTGAGCCACCATGCCCTTCGACAATTCCCTGACCTTGCTGGTGCGTTTGATGGTCGTCTTCGAAAGAAAACCTTCGGCCTTTGCGCGATCGAATCGCGGATGCACGCCGGCGATGTAGTTGAGCACTTGCGAGACGCGGATCCATCGCGGCAACACGGCGACATCGGCGATGAAAGAGACATCGCGCATGAGCTGATCGCGCTCCGTCCACGGGTCGCGTCCGAGGACCTTCAGTTCTCCCTGATAGGGGGTGAGGCCGAGGATCGCGTTGAGGGCGGTGGTCTTGCCGGCGCCGTTGGGGCCGATGAGGCCGAGGATGCGGCCCTCTTCGACGCGCAAATCGAGGCCATCCAGCGCGACGGTCGTGCCGAAGGTCTTGCGGAGGCCGCGCGCCTCTATGCAGACCATGGCTTCAGCGTCCCTCATCTTTGCCTTTCGACTTCGACCGGCTTTTTGCGCCGATTGCCAGCAGCTCTTTCGCCGTCAAACCCAGCCGCTGAATGGTCGCGTGAACCCTCGGCCACTGTTCCGCCAGAAACCTTTCGCGTTCGGCTTGCATCAGCAGATCGTGCGCGCCCGGTTTGATGAACATGCCGAGACCCCGCTTCGTCTCGACGAGCTGCTCGTCGACCAACTGTTGATAGCCCTTCAGAACCGTGATCGGGTTGACCCGATATTCGGCCGCGACGGTGCGCACTGACGGCAGCGGGTCGCCTTCTTTGAGCACGCCGTCGAGAATCATCGCGACGACGCGATCCCGAAGCTGTCGGTAAATAGGCTGACCGTCGTTCCATTGGCCTTCCATCCTGTCTTCCGTTATCCCACCCAAGGAGATCGTGTGATGTAGTTAACTACAACACTAACTCAGATGCAAGCTTTTTTTTGAGGGGAGCGGCTGGCCGTCAGAAGCTCATGCGATAGGAGACATCCCATACGCGCGCCGGCAAGCGGTAATACTGCGCGTCGCCCAACTCGCTCTCGGCAACTGGAGGTCGCACGTTGTTGAGATTGCGGCCGTCGAGGCGCAGCTCACCCTTTGCGATGCGATAGCCGATTCCGGCGCTCCACGTCGTGTAGGCGCTGGCGATCGCCGTATTGCGCCGATTAAGAAATCGCTCGCCGATGTAATTCACCACGACGTTCGCATGAAATCCACCGGGTTGTGTGATGACGATCCCGGTGCTGAAAAGATTTAATGGCACCATCTCCAGACGCCGTCCCGCGAGCTGCGTGACGGCGCCGCCGAAATTCTGGGCGTAGTCGCGGAATCGCGAGTCGTGGTATCCGTAGCCGAGCTCCCAGTGGAAATCGTCGCGCACGGCGTAATCGAGCTCGAGCTCGCCCCCTCGAAAACGCTCCGCGCCGGCGTTCTCGATCGCGGGCTGGCCGTTGCGAATTGTCGCGACGACCAGGTTCGAGAAATCCATTTGAAACACGCTCGCATCCCATGTGAGACGCGATCGGAAGGAGCGTCCCTTGACGCCGGCTTCGACGCTATGCGACTTCTCCGGGTCGAGAATCCGACCTTCCACCTCCGGCCCGAAGTCGATGGCGGCAGGCTTGAACGTATTGCGATAGTCGGCATAAACCGCGACTGCGTCGCGATCGCGAGACCAGACACGAAAATTCGCGCCGACGCCCCCACTGAATCTCGTGAATGTCCGCCTGTCGCTCGACGTGCCGCCCGCGTCTTCGGCGTGTTTCGATTCCGACGTGTGGTTCAGGCGCGCGCCGATGTCGATGCGCAATCGCGAAGTCGCGGTCCACTCGGTCGACCCGTACACACCAGAAAAGTCTCTGCGGTCGGTCAGGTTTGATTCTTCATTCGGCTGAGGATTGTGAGGACGGCTCGCACCGCTGAGTGGCACGAAGTAATCGTACAACCCGCTGTCGGCACGTCCACGGCCAAAGAGATGGTCGATTCCCGCGATTGCCCGCAGCCTCGGTGAAAGCTGTTTGGTAATGTGGGAATCGAAGTAGAGATCGGTGACGCTGCGGTCCTGTGTGAATCCGGTGGCGTTGGGCTTCGTCTCGATCACGTCGACAAGAAAGCCGCGGACGATGTTGTAATCCGACTTCGTGACCGCCAGAGTCGTCGTCCATGGCATCGACGCCCAATGTGTGTCGAAGCCGATCACTCCGTGATAACGCTTGCTGTCGATCCTGGCGTTGCGCGGATTGTAATTTGCATCGAGCGGCGTGTCGGGAGAGAGGACGCTGCCCGTGCGGATA
>WNFJ01122546.1_pt1 | contig 13047 bp, 11 predicted proteins | sample 5400461 | NCBI WGS metagenome assembly WNFJ01 (sample SAMN13153349, study PRJNA577476) | soil metagenome | isolation source: 115 cm saprolite on Douglas fir-dominated hillslope | place: USA:California | collected 2013-09-17 | reverse complement strand
GAAGGACTACAGAGAAAAACTAAAATTGCAAATTTTTTAGACATCTGTTACCTTTCTTTAAAGGAAAGGATTTTTACTATGAACAATCAAACAGATAACCATGAGGGCTTTCATGCGTTGCTGATCATTCCTCCGTCCCAGTCAAGCCAGGATCTTGTTGGGACAATGGAGGTAGCTATACAGAGCATGGTACTCGATAAACAGCATCCAATCGCTTTGGAGGTGGTTGGAGTTGCTAATAAACCCAGTTTTGTCATTCGTGCAACCCAACATTCCGCTCTTGATCACGTTGAAGCATTGCTGCGTGCAGAGTATCCGCAAATCGAGATCCAGCCACTTCAGGAGAAAGATGATCCTTTCCGCCTCGACGCAGATGAGACAGTTTCTGCGGTTGAACTGATGACTGAGGAAAAGGATGGAGCCTATGCGAGCCCGCGACCATTCAGAGAGGAGAGAGATCCCCTGCTGAGACTTCTTGCTGTGCTAAGTAAACTGCCAGATCATACACGGGCTATAGTACAGATCGGGCTGGCTCCCGTATCTTCTACTGTGACTACTAGAATTTTGGGCGGTACTGGAATTTTAGGTATAACTAGTAAATTAGGCAATACAGGATATCTGGGCTTTACTGGGAAATTGGGTTCGACATCCAGATTGAGTTCGATGTCCATATTGGGTTCGACATCCAGATTAGGCCTGACATCCGGGTTGAGCAATCCAGGTGTCTTGGCCTTTCTCTCATCGCGTCGCAACATTGCAATGGTGGCAATGTTAAATGCTCTTCTGCTTGCCGTTCTCTTGCCTTTAGCAGGTCCATGGCTTCCAGGCTGGCTATTGGAAGATCTGGCAGAGTTTATTCAATGGGGACAATTTCCTAGTTTGGCAATGGGTCAGGCGCAGCAACTCGTCTGGTGTACGATAGCATTCCTCTTGGTAGAAGCCCTCTTCTTCTATGGAACCATCAAAGTAATAAAACGTTTTTTTCTTCAAGATGCTACTGTACAGGTGTCCGATCAGGATGCTAGCGTAATCGATACAACATCTGCCTATCGCACACGGATACGCTTCTACGTGATTGGGCTAAAAGCAGCGGACGAGGCGAAAACACTCCCTCGCTTTATCACGCGCTATCTGACGCCTCTCGAAAAGGACCAGGAGGGAATCCTTTTACGAATGATAGCTACCTATCGGCAATTTCACGCTATAAGCGGTATCGCTATCGTTCCCAAACAGATCTCCCCAAAGACAGCGCATCTGTTACTCCGTCCTCATGGGTGGCAGCAAGGGCTGCTGCAATCAGATAACTTGATGAGCTTTCGTAGCTTGGCGACTTTATGGCACCTACCACGAGAGAGTCAGCTATTAGAATTGGGCATACAATCCTCCCACAGGACCCGTACGCTGGCGCTACCGCCTGAGATTGCCGTGCAACCTTTGGGTGTTGATCAGTCTACAGGTCTCGAGCCAATTGGGTACTCAGAACATGGCGGCAACCGTCTTCCATTTCATCTTCCCAAGACCTTCTTCTCCCATAATACGCTCATTGCTGGCAAATCGGCAGAAGGTAAGAGTGCCTTTATGAGACATCTTGCACATTCTGCCATGGAGCAGGGTGGACTTGTCTTGGTTGATTCTTATGGTGATCTGTGCGAGGATGTCCTGAAAATTGTGCCAGCCCAACGCTCTGAAGATGTCATTTTCATTGACCTGTCAGAGAGCCATGCCTCAATTGGTCTCAATCCGCTTGATGTGACTTTGGGCCGTGGACGCGATAAGACCATTTCCGATCTCCTAAAAATGCTTGCCCACATCTGGGTTTCGAGCTGGAGACCTAAAATGGAAAATGTCTTCGAAATGAGTCTTCGTACGCTCTTTGAAGCAAATAAGATAATAGTAGCCTATGATCCACAGAACGGACCTAAGCAGCAATACACGCTGCTAGATATATCGCCTCTGCTGACTAACGCCAAATTTTGCCACTCGGTTTTGCAACTGGTCCAGGACGATTACCTCCACCGCTGGTGGCGCGAGTACTATGAGCCGCTATCCTTTGCTCAGCAGCGGGAGATTATCAATCCGCTGATCACCAAAGTAGCAAAATTTGAGAGCACTAGTGCCCGCCGTATAATCGGACAAGGCGCTTCCACACTCAATGTTGCCGAGATGATTGCAGAGAGGAAAATCATCTTGCTCAAACTGGCTAAAGGGACAGTTGGAAGCGAGATAGCCTCTCTAGTTGGAGCGACTGTCCTGGGACTTGTTCAACTTGCCCTCGAAGAACAAAGTCTGCAAGGGAAAAGCCACCGGAGCCGAGTACATCTGCCGATCATCATAGACGAATTTGAAATGCTATTAGGAACTGACTACGGAGCACTCTCCGAGTTGCGCAAACACGGAGCAAGCTTTCTCTTGAGCTGTCAGTCACTCGAATACATCCAGAAATCGAACCCGCTCTTACTTTCGACAGTGCGGGCAAATGTTAAGCAGCTCATGGCCTTCCATATGTCAGTGCAGGATGCTGAGCTTGTACACAAAGAGCTCGAGGTTAAGCGGGACGATCTCATCCATCTTGATATGCATAGTTGTTATATAGCAATATTAGCAGCAGATCGGCGTCAGCCAACATTTTCTCTTACAATTGCTTCTCCTCCGAAAGCAGATGCAATGCTCGCAGAAAGTATTCGTACTCGTTGCCGTATACGTTATACCTACCCCGTAGATGAGATTGATGAAATGTTACGCAATGCAATGATTCGCACTATTCGTCAGATGCCTGCTCCTCTTCCCAAAGAAAGGGAACGCAGATCGGAGGAATTGCCTCTTGACACTTCCTCCGACGCATTCATATCAAAAAAGACGCGTCTCCTTATGAATGATACGCAGCGGCTTCCGTTTACGAGAGAGCTGAATACAGGAGAATTAGAAACTCCTTCACGTCAGCGGTACAAATCCCGAGCCGAGAGGCCTTTGGAGCGAAGAAGGAAAGAACGTCAGGCTAAAGTAATAACAGAAGCTCTTGAGAGTACTGATGGTAGGGAAATTACTAAGAGGTTGACTTATGATGGGAGTGAAGACAAGGAAACTGGTAATGGCCAGCAAGAGCAACCTGAACGGTAATAATACCTACATGCATAGTGAAGTGTTTAATACAGCAGAAAAATAATCAAAAGACGCGATTATCGCGTCTTTTGATTATTCATGATGCATCTCCATCTTGCCAGTCTATAACTTGCCAGCCTGTTGTCTCACCTGGCAGTAGTTTGGGGGAAGGGCTCGTATTCTGAAGTGTAACTTTATCGTGATGAGCTGAAGTCGAGACTTGACCACTTATCTCTCTGCTGAGAGTGTAGCCAACGTCCACATAGACAACAAACTTTGAGTATTGGGGAGTGATGCTGAGAAGAGTTGGCTTATCAACGCTGGCTTCCTGCGTTTCCTGGAACTGTTGAACTTGATTTTGCCAATTAGGAAGCCTATGCAGATGAAGATGATGCGTATCATCAGGCCCTCCCTGGTAATAGAGTTTCTGTGCATATGCGGAAAGCATATATATAGCGGTCGTGAATGAATTTGGATCGTTGGCATTGAAGGTGTGGTATTCTTTGACAAACGTTGCAGCACATGCTTGCGCATATTTAACATCGTTATCCGTAAAGCCGTCAGCGTACCAACCGGGTGGCGGAGGATTGGGAGTAGGTGTAGCTGGCGGAGGAGTAGGTGAGGGTCGTGAAGATTGACCAGGCTTGACTTGAGGATGAGCTGAAGACATAAATGCCAATGGTTGTGCCTCAGGTCCATTAGAGCTATCGATAGTATTCGTGGTCATCGGAGATTTAGGATTTTTACCTGTTTTTGGAGTAGGTTGTTTTGTAGGAGACACATTAGAAGGTGTGGAAGATGTATTTGGGTTAGAAGATCCAGAATTCCCCAGTATAGGTATATATGTCATCTGATCTGGATTTGCGTCGCACACGCCATCTAGGTACGTCGGTGCTGGTGTTGTAGCTGGCCCTGCATTAGATGGAAGAAGATGTTGTGCCAGAGAGAATGAGCCCATGCTAGCGACAGAGATAATAATAAGTAAGACCAGTAGCTTTGTTAAGTACCAGTGCTCCTGATTAAGCGCATCTAAGATATGAGGAAATTTATTCTTATCTATCGGTGAATTATTAGACATGTGCCTTTCCTTATGTCCCCGCTGTTGGTCAAACTAAATCCTACCGGATTGATAAATGGAGTTCCCATCTCCAGTATCCTGCGTTCCAGAATTGATAGACAGAGCTCCTGCTCGATTGCTTGCATCTCCGGATAGATCATCTTGCTCATCATCTTCCGGCAGATATAATGCATCTGCTGCATTGCGCCAGTCCTCGGCAATAGTTACGATCGAATTGATGCTTTCAGCTATCTTGATAACTGCTGTGCTGGATTGATGAAATTGTTGTGCAAAGGTATAGAGGTCTCCAATCGCAGACTCGGCAATAGTGGTGGTGTTATGAGTGGATTCAAGTATCTCTTCTAGCAATTGCATCTGTCTTTGTACGTTGGTGGTGAGCTGTTTCGATAGCGAACGTGTCCCCGTAGGGTAACTACCAGTGTTCCTGGGGAGTTCTTGGTTTTCTTGCAGATGAAGATATGCCTCTTGTGCCATGTCTGCACTCAGTTGAAGGGCACTTCCCATGCGTTGTATGAAGGCTACTAGCTTTTCTACTGCTGCGGTCATCTGTGAGAGATAGAGCATTTGTGCTTCTGTGGTCTGAGCAAGCTCAATTGATCGGTCTAGGACGTTGCGAGAGGTGCCAATAACTCTGTCGGATGCATAGAGGGTCCATCTAGTAAACTGAACAAGTTTTTCAACGAGAGCATTACACAGATCTGCCACCATGGCAACACTCTCATTAGAAGTATCTTCAGCAATATATGATTGTACACGGAGATCTCCGTCGAGTGCCGGGCTAATATCATCTGCAAGTTGTTCAAGCTGCTCATTAAGGTAGATGAGATCTCTATCATCGGGTTCCTGATCAAGACGGCGTGTCTGAGCGTCATCAGCAGAAGTATTTCCTTTCGAAGGGTGAGGGGTGGTTTGCGCGTGATCGAAGACGCTATTGAGTGTACTTGCAAGCTGCGCTAGCTGATCGTCTCCTGGCATAGAGACGCGCATTTCTGTATTTCCCTTTATAAATTCGCGGCAGGCAGTAATAAGATCGGTAAGTTGCTCATCCATTGCATGCTGCATTCTCAAGATGATAGAGCGTTCGCCGAAGAAAACGGCTATAGCACAGGTCAGGACATCGAGCGTAACGAAGAACCAATTAAAATTTACGGCAGTACCTGCTACACCTACGACAAGGATGGCTGCCGTAGGCACAACTGAGGCAATGAGTAGTTCAAGTTGCATCAGTTGTTTCCGTGAGAGGCTTTCGCTCAAGTTCGTAGTTGGTTTGATGGTCATTGATGAGATTCTCCTTGCTTTAGTAAATGTGATCAGGCAAGCCGCATTTCCTTGGGAGTATGTTCAGAGTATGCTACAGAGATCTCTCCTTGTCAAATAATGCATTTGGTAAGATTTTTTCTATGATTATCATAAATGATAACAAATGCCATGCCAAGTTTTATCCCAATTCGCTAGATCGCGACGTAATCTGTCTCAAATGAACTTGTACACTATGTTATTTACTTACTCTTCCTCTTCTGGTAAAGACAATGCATTTGCTGAATTGAACCAGCCCTCAGCAATAGTTACTATCGAATTAATATTTTCGGCTGTTTTAATAACAGTTGTGCTGGATTGATGAAATTGTTGTGCAAAGGTATAGAGGTCTCCAATTGCAGACTCGGCGGTAGTTGTGGTGCTATGTGTAGAGTCTAAGAGCTCCTCTAGTAGCTGTATCTGTCTTTGTATGTTGGTAGTGAGCTGTTCCAATAGCTCATCGGATTCATGAGAGGACACTCCTAGATTACTTTCTCGCAGATAAGTATAAATCTCTTGTGCCAGGTCAGCAGTTAACTGAAGGGTGCCCCCCATGCGTTGTATGAAGGCTACTAGGTTTTCTACTGCTGTGGTCATCTGAGAGAGATACAGCATTTGCGCTTGTGTTGTCTGTGCGAGCTCAAGTGAACGATCTAGCACTTTGCGAGATATCTTAAGAATCCTACCGGATCCACTAAGCGTCCATTTAGTAAACTGAACAAGTGTTTCAACGAGAGCATTACACAGATCTGCCACCATGGCAACACTCTCATTAGAAGTATCTTCAACAATATATGATTGTACACGGAGATCTCCATCGAGAGCCGGACTAATATCATCTACAAGTTGTTCAAGCTGCTCGTTAATCAGACCTCCATCATCGAGCGCCTGATCAGAACGGCTCGTCTGAGTATCATCAGCAGAAGCATTTCCTTTCGAAGGATGGGGGGTAGTTTGCGCGTGATCGAAGACGCTATTGAGTGTACTTGCAAGCTGCGCTAGCTGATCGTCTCCTGGCATAGAGACGCGTATTTCTGTATTTCCCTTTATAAATTCGAGGCAAGCGGTAATAAGATCATTGAGCTGTTCATCCATTGCATGCTGCATTCTCAAGATGATAGAGCGTTCGCCGAAGAAAACGGCTATAGCACAGGTCAGGACATCGAGCGTAACGAAGAACCAATTAAAATTTACGGCAGTACCTGCTACACCTACGATAAGGATGGCTGCCGTAGGCACAACTGAGGCAATGAGTAGTTCAAGTTGCATCAGTTGTTTCCGTGAGAGGCTTTCGCTGAGCTTCGTAGCCGGTTTGATGGTCATTGATGAGATTCTCCTTAGTGCTATATCCAGGTTTTACTCTCAATCGCACTCTAGGTTATTTAGTTAATGATGCTTGGAGTTTTCTCATCATCAGATGCAACTCCTGTGCCATTGCTAGGATATCTACGTTCCTTGCTGGCGATGGTTCTGGTTTTTCATCCACATTGGGCTGCTTGTCACTTCTCTGATTGCTTCTCTCTAGAGAGGAAGTGGGCAGCCTTGAATTCGTCTTTGATTCACTCGCCAAGAACCCTCGTGCTGAACGCAGGGGTTTTCCATCTGGACTCGACGCAATGGGATCACCTACCAGTCTGGTTTTTTTCGAAGAGGAAGTGGGAAGGGCTACAATGGGAGGGATCATCCGACCGTTAGATGTTTGCCACTTCTTCTCAGGCGGATCTTCTTGAGGACGAGTAGCTGATTGTAATTGTGAGGTAGGTACAGCTTGCTGACTGTCATTGGATATGCTATTGCTTGGTGCCGCAAGCAAGGCGCGTATTTGGTCACCTGCTGGCAATAAAGGAACCTGTTTTACTCCATATATTCGTTCATCGAGCACATGCGAGTATGCTGCGATCAATTCGCTAGGTGTTTGGAAGCGGTAGTTTAGATTGCGATGCAAGGCACGATTCACGACAAGCTCCAGGGCAATGGGAAGCTCTGGCGCGATTCCATGGAGTGACGGTAAAAGCGCTTGGATGTGCTTCTGTGCAACTTCTAAGTAGCCCTGTCCGGTAAATGGCGGTTGCCCACTTAGCATCTCAAAGAGGATGATTCCTAGGGAGTAGACGTCAGAGCGCGGGTCTGGTTTGGCGCCTCTCACCACTTCGGGTGCCAGATATTCTGGTGAACCCAGATAGGCTCCAGCAATATTCTTCAAATGCTCGTAAGAGAATGTATTGATTTTCCTTTCTTCAAGGTCTGCCAGACACAGAATCTGCGGGAGGTGTAAACCGGTAATTTGTGGCGGAGCATCTTTCTGGAATAAGACATTTGTTGGATTAAAAAACTGGTATACCAGTCCCTGGCTGTGAATATAGCTGAGTGCTGCAGCGATGGGCTCAAGGATTGCCAATATCTCTGATGGACTCCAACGTTTCTTTTGCTTGAGATGGGTTGCCAAGGTTACTCCTGTTACATCAGGCATCACTATATAAGGAAGTCCATCCTCTTCACCATATCCGTATACCGGAAAGAGCGAAGGATGGCGTAGTTGGACAATCCGACTAGCCTCATGCAAAAACCTTTCCAAAAAGAGTTTCCGTGCCTGCGTTGAGAGTGTCTCGGGGATATGCAGAAGTGTCATCATTACTTCGGGCATCTGCCAGAGTTCTTCTGTTCGAGCACGGTAGAGCGACGTTACCTTTCCATATCCGAGTAACTCCTCCAGGCAATATCCACGAATCATAAACCTTAGGTGTGAATCGATAGGCTTCTCCATGAATATTGAGTTTCCTTTCTCATTACCCATCTCCTTGCTCTTAACAAAGTTCTCAAGAATAGTATGAGGGTGATTCACATGCTTAGGTAGGGGGATAGAGGGACAAAATATCGATAGCGATAGGGCCAATCGATATAAATGCTGCATGGGTTAGGGGCAAGAAACCATTTCCTGATTGCCAATTGCACCAGCCTTTTCTGGACCAATGCCTTAGCAACTCACCTATGTCTGCTGATCCTCTTCATAAATTATACAGCCTCAGTGTCTTGATGTCAAATTGTACCTCTTTCCCCCTGGGAAATGACTCCTAAGTTTGCTAATTTGATACAGGAAAGGAGAAATGGTATGATTAGCTAAGGAAAGCCTGCTTCCGTACGCTAGATCGCGATGTACTCCATGCATGAATGCCGGGGTATCCGCAGGCTGGTGTTTAACGAATGGGCACGGGAAGTCCCATCTCCCAAGAGGCGGATTGGGATGAGAGTGCCGTTGCTTGTTTGGGGCAAGGGTGGACGGGTTTCCACTTTTCTGCCTCTGTGTTAGAATAGTCCTGTAGAGCTTGATGCGAATAACCGTGTTGGTAGCGCTCAGCAGGTACGGTACAAGCCCGTTGGCCTGCATCCTTCCAGACATGCACGGCATTGAAGTGTTTCGCTTGCTCACCAGTTGCCTCCTGTGTTGGTGCAGGGCTCAGGCATAGACTTGTAAGCACCAACGTATCTACATAGGCCTTTGTGGTCGAAGTAGTAGTAGGGCCGGACACGCCCCTGAGAACTTCGGTTCTCTGTTGTCTGAGTCAGTTTGTTTGTGCAGCCACCTGCATTTGAGCGGGGCTCCCACGGGAGCATGGCCAACGAACCTTCGATGCTCAGAAGCTCATCCCGTTCTACGGGATAGAGAGTGTCACTGAATGTGAATGTAACAGAAGTTCTACGAAAAATCTTTAGCCAGCCTCAGTACACCGATGAGTCTATGATTACACCAGAAAGACTCGATGTTGTACTGCAGAAGTTGTCTGAATACCGACATGAGATGATGATGTCACCGGATTACCGTGCTGACTTCGTCCCAACCATGTCTGATATGCTGAACGAGCCGAAAGTTCTGTGGGCGTATGAGCTAGTCAATAGCCTGACTACCAAGATCGAATTTATTACCGAACTGCTAAAGACTCCAGATCAGGTTAGTGAGCAGAGGCTTGAGCGCGTGCTGAGAGCGTTATTTTGGCACTATGATGCAATTGTTCCAGATAACAAGCTAGATGATCGTCGCTACTATGAACTCATTGGTAGTCTCAATAATCGCATTGAGGTTGCTGCACAATTACTGCAGGTACCGCGACGCCGCATCACTGAAGTGTTGATGATCATGACATATTATCATGCAGGCGTTAAAAACGATGCAAGTACTTACTATCGTATCATTCACAGATGGATTAATAAGGCTGAAGGAACTCTTAAGACTCTTCCATTGCCTCCTGATCTTCTCTTTGAAAGCCAAAAACAGGGCGTTGAGAAGCGAACTGAAAGTTTGCCAGGAATGGATAGTGCTTTGGATTGATCAGGGGGCATTCTGTCGGTACTATAGTTGATGAAAGAGAGAGGCATGATGTTACGACAAAAGAGACTCATCCAACTATCTTTGGTTGGCACGATCCTTCTGTGCTTGCTTGTTGGCGTGTACCTGTTTGCATGCAAGCGTCTTTCGAAATCAGATTCTTCGGCCTCTATCGTCAAGCACTCGGTAGAGACTCATTCCGATGATGTCCTCAAGTATTGGACAGAGGACAAGATGCGCAATGCCAAAGCCACCGATCTCCCCAATGTCAATGCGCTTGAACCCGGGAAACAGTGTCCGCAACGCCCTCCCGCCTAGTTCGCACCATTGTTGATGAAAGAGAGAGGTAAGATGCCACAACAACAGAGACGTATCCAACTGCCCTTGATTGGCAAGATCCTACTTTGCTTGCTTGCCATTGTGTACCAGGGATACTTGATTGCACTTGTGAGTTTTCTGTCTACTTGGGGATCGACTCATTCGGAGACGATCATTGAACACCCAGTGGATACGAACCCAGCCATCGTCATCAAGCATTGGACAGCAGCTCGCATGCATGATGCCATCGACGCCGATCAGCAGATCGGCAACGCTTCCAATCTTAAGCAGGTGAACATCGACAAAAGCCCAGTCAAGGCCGGCAAGCAACAGGGACAGCCTCCGCGCAATGGGAACTCTGTTTATCCCCTCTCGACGGTTGGGAAAGTCTTTTTTACCAACGCAGGTGGTTACGACAGTGCCTGCTCTGGTACTGCCATCCAAAGCCTCAACCGGAGCGTTGTTGACACTGCTGGTCACTGCCTCTACTTGAGGGGCTGGGTGAGCAACTTCGTCTTTTGCCCTCTGTACGATAACGGCAATACGCCTTATGGCTGCTGGGCCGCTCGCGATTTGGAGGTCCCTTCCGACTGGATAGACTCCCAGCTAGATGACCTTCATCATGACTTTGGCATGGCCATCGTTGCTCCCAATAGCCAGGGTATCTTGACTGACCTTGTCGGCGGTGCTGGTTGGGCATATAATCAGCCTGTCAATCAGCCCTTCTATGCCTATGGCTACCCCGCCGGATATCCCTTCGATGGCCAGACCAGACAGTTCTGCGAGAGTTCCCTAGGCAAATCCTGGCAGCATGGCGGTGGCACAGTGATCTCCATCCCCTGCAATATGACTGGTGGCTCCAGCGGTGGTCCCTGGTTCATTAAGATCAGAGGGAACTGGTACCTCAATGGTCATAATGACTTCACCAGCAGTATGCAGCCCGGACACATGTTCTCTCCCTACTATGATGATACCTGGTGCGCTCTTTACGACAAGGCTCAGCACACCTGAGATCTCCCCTGAATAAATCCAGGAGGTTCTAGTTCGCTCCCTCTCAATTGCTTTCACCTTTTCAGTCCCCGCCTCAATGACGGGGGCTTTCCTGTATTTTGGATGAATCAGCTAATTGAGGTATTTGAAATCTATATCGCTTTCTGTTCTCGTGCGCTTGTTGTTACTTGCGCGTGTGTCTTATTATAGATGAGAACCAGTCACGACGGAATCTTTTCTTGAGGCATTCTTAATTACAGTCATGTCACAAAAGAGGAGTGGAAGGATTCCATTTTTCAGTGTGGCACTGCCAGTGTATGTTTCGGAGGAGGAGAAGATCTCTTATGCGTCTGCTGATAGCCGAGGATGACCTTGCATTGGGCCAGAGTGTTAAAAGGGGCCTTGAAGAGCAGCATTATGCCGTTGATCATGTTCTGGATGGGCAAGAGGCGCTGGAGATGAGCCAAGTGATCTCCTATGATCTGGTGATTCTCGATGTCATGTTACCGTACCCCGATGGCTTTGAGGTCTGTCGTCAGTTGCGAAAGCGTGGACAGGCCATGCCTATTCTCTTCCTGACGGCACGAGGGGATGTGGAGAGCCGAGTCACTGGTCTCGATCTAGGCGGAGACGACTATCTGATCAAGCCTTTTGCCTTTCGCGAACTCGAGGCTCGTCTGCGTGCGCTGCTTCGTCGCGAAAGCGTTTCTAAAACCACCCAGTTGAGTTTCCTTGATATCACGCTGGATACACAAACACACGAAGTCTGGCGTGGAGATCGCCAACTGACGCTCACACCGAAGGAGTATGTGCTTCTGGAAATCTTCTTGCGGCATCCCCATCAGGTCTTGAGCCGTACTATGATCGCTGAGCGTCTTTGGGATGGAGAGGCGGAAAACTTGTCCAATGTGATTGATGTCTATGTTGGCTACTTGCGGCGTAAACTCTGTGAGGGTGGAGAGTCCAATCTAATCCAGACCATTCGCGGTTTCGGCTATCAATTGAAGGAATCTCAGCCATGAACACTGCCCATGCTCTTCCGCAAGGACCTCTCAAAGGTCTGCGTACACTCGGCATCCATGTGCAACTCACTATCTGGTTTATGGCCATCTTTCTCTTGCTCATCATACTCTTCGGAGCAATCTTTTATTTCCACTTACGCTCAGGGCTTGCTGCCAATCTTGATAGCCAACTTCAGCTGCGTGCTCAATTCGTATCTGGAGCGATCATTCAGCAGAATGGGACCCTTGCTCTCCATGATAAAACAGGAGAACTCTCCCCGTTGATTGATACCGATGATCCTGCAAGAAGGGGTGCTTCTCACAATAGGCGTAATCTGGAAATGACTCCACTCGATCCGGATCTGGATCTGCTTATCCAGATCTCCAATGCCGCAGGCCAGACGCAATATTCTACGCCTGCCTTTCTGCTTCTTTCTCCTCCTCGAGATGCCATTACCCAGGCGCTTCATGGCAAGACTTGGCTGGCGACGATTACGACCTCAAACGGACAACACATCCGTCTCTACAGTCAGCCGCTCTCTTTCCATCAGAGCGTTATTGGAGTAGTGCTGGTTGGTGGAGCACTCTCACCACTAGAAAATACCCTCCAGCAGGTCATTGTTGAGCTGCTTCTTCTTGCTCCCATTGTCCTGCTTCTGGGTAGTGTCGGCAGTTTCTGGCTGGCAAAGCGTGCCTTTCGCCCCATTACTCGCCTGACCACCATTGCTCGGACCATTCAGCAGGGAGATCTCCATTCCCGTGTCCCTGTTCCCCATACCAACGACGAAGTCCATCTGCTGGCCATTACCTTCAATGAGATGATCGATCACCTTGAGAAGCTGCTCTATCACCAGCGCCGCTTTCTCTCTGACGCCTCACATGAGTTACGTACACCAGTTGCAGCTCTTCGCAGCATGACAGAAGTTGCGTTGACTCAGCCGAGA
>WNFJ01129773.1_pt1 | contig 13049 bp, 14 predicted proteins | sample 5400461 | NCBI WGS metagenome assembly WNFJ01 (sample SAMN13153349, study PRJNA577476) | soil metagenome | isolation source: 115 cm saprolite on Douglas fir-dominated hillslope | place: USA:California | collected 2013-09-17 | reverse complement strand
TTACGTACTTGCCGCCGCTGGTGCCGCGCCGCAGATTGATGATCCTGCTCTTGTCCTCCGTCCACGCCCACGCCGAGTCCGCCGGATGGTCCGTCTCGTTACCCATGCTCCAGAAGAAGATCGATGGATGATTCCTATCGCGGCGGATCATCTCTTTGATTGTCTGCAACTGCACATCGCGGCCGAACTCGATGTCCTTGATATTCGGGCTCTCCTCCGCAACGATGATGCCGTTGCGATCGCAGAAGTCGTACACTGCCGGGTTCTGCGGGTAGTGCGCCGTGCGCTGGAAGTTAAAGCCCATGTTGTAGCGCATGTCCACCAGGTCCCGGATCTGGAGCCACCCCGGCATTGCATCGCCCAGCCATGGAAAATCCTGGTGCCGGTTCGTCCCGATCAACTGGATGGGGGCGCCATTGAGATAGAGCCGCTTCTCCGCCTTGTTCCAGGAGAAGAAGCGGAACCCAAACGTTGATTCGTGCTCGTCTATCACCGTGCCATGCTCGCGCACCTCCGTCACTATGCGATACAGATACGGCGACGATGGTGACCACAGATGAGGCTTCGGCACCGGCGCAAAGTCCTGCACGATTGGCTTCAACTCGCCCGGCGCAATTGTCGCCTGCGTCGTTTGCGTTGCTAAGACCTTGGCGTCAGTGCCCAGAATGCGCGAAACAACCTCAACCTCCACTTGCCCTTCGCTAGCATTCCGCACCCACGTCGTATCGTGCGCTGTAGCCGACTCAGCCGAGACATGCGGTGTCTGAATGAAGCTGCCGCCTTCGCTGTCCGCCGAGCCCTGGAACGGCACGTGCACCTTGTTCGTCAGCACAAGCCGCACGCTGCGGTAGATTCCGCCGTACACGTCGAAGTTCCCGGCCGTCATCGGAGGAACATGTCCCAGGTCGTCATCGCGCCGGTTAGAGACCTGCACAGCGATCACGTTGTCCTCGCCGAAGCGGACCCACTTCGTCACGTCCAATGAAAAGCTCGTGTAGCCGCCCTTGTGCTCCCCCGCGAGATGCCCGTTCACGTAAATGAATGAGACCTTCTGTACGCCATCAAACTCAAGGAACACAAGCCTCTGTTGGTAACGCTTCGCAATCGAAAAGTGCTTGCGATACCAGCCCCACCCATACCACCAGTAGGAATTCTCGCGCTCGGTCGCGTGCTCAATAAATGGATGCAGATCGCGCGTTGTCTCATAGGTGCTCCAGGTATGCGGCAGCGCGACGGCGGACCAATTTGAGTCGTCCGCATTCGCCTCAGACCAGCGTTTGTCCGGCGTCTGCTGCGGAAAGTATTGAAATGTCCAGTCGCGGTCGAGGCTCCGTACCACTCGCATTTCGTTCGAAGATGGAACGTGGTCCGCAGCGTCAGCCCGCACAATGGAAAAGGACAATGCGATACCGAGTGATGCTACGTAGAAGATCGCTCTTAGAAATCCCATGAATCAACCCTGAGCAAAACAATGGAAAAGTACCGACTGTCACGCTTCGCATGGGCGCTGGCACATGTGAAACAGCAGCAAAAGGTCCACCTGGAATATTCCCCTTGCGACTCGAATATTCCGAACGGTTGCGAGGTTAGAACTGTATATGTCCGGACAATTGGAGGAACCTCTGCCCGCTCGTGCTGGTGATCTGCCCCAGACTCGATCCGATCTGATTTGAGGGGGTGCCGAGGTTCGGTGTATTAAACACGCCGAACGCATCGCAGCGGAAACGGAACTCCATGCCTTCGCGCCCGGGAATTGGGAACGTCTTCGCCAGAGACATATTGTTGCTGATACTCGCCGGGCCAATGATCGCGTTGCGTCCCAACGTACCCCCAACGTACCAAACGTCCCCGGCGAAGGATAATCATGCCCGAACGAACTGTTGCTGCTGCATGATGGATTATCGTTGCCGCAGAACGCCGTGGTATCGAACCAGGTGTTGGCCAAGCCTGTAGCCGTGTTAGTCGTTAGAGCCAGCTTGTCAATGCGGTGACGATCCGCTGGGAGATTCCAATTGTGCCACACGAGAGGCCGTTGATTCGGCGTATTGGTATCGGCCCAGTCGGTCTTTGAGAGGATATTCACCGGCTCGCCGCTGCGATATCCGTAGCGGCCGCTTAGAATCCAGCCGCCCACCATCGTACGCACCATACGGTTGTAGCGCTCCATCTTCGGAAGATTCACACTGTAGCCGATGCTGGCAATGTGCGTCGCGTTGAAGTCCGACGGCCCAACCTCGGAACTAAGGTTGAAGTTCAGCGGCGAGCCGACTGCAGGCACCGTCGGCGTGCTGAACACATTTGGCACCGTTGACGTGTCGGTCGTATTCGACGAGAACTGATCGATAGACCGCGAGTAGGTGTAAGCGCCCATCGCACTCACCCACGAGCCCAGTCGCTTCGTCAATGAGACCTGGAGTGAGTTGTAGCTCGACATGCCGATGCTCGCCATGTCTGCGATGTTGCCGAAGTTCGAATAGACCCGACGTTGCTGGTAGCTCGAACTGGAAGTGCTCGCACCAGTGGCCCATAGTGCGGGGTTCGTGTTGAAATCCAGCAGTTGATGCCGGCCGAACTTGCCCACGTACATCACCTGCATAGCAAGATTCTGAGTGAGTTGCTGTTGCACGCCCAGGTTGGCCGATTCCACATATGGGGTCAACAAGTTCGGGTCCGGATATGTCAGTGTGAATGGCGTCTTGAAGGTCGGATGCGATAGGTCCACTGTCGCAGGGAATGAAGGGCCGCTGGCGTACGGGTCAGAGATGCTCGCCGGCGTTATGTTCGGCGAGAACTGGTACACATAAGGCTGCGTATTGTTCTGGATAATGTTTGCGCTGAGCTGGTTATAGAAGATGCCGAACCCGCCGCGCAGAGCAGTCCTGCCATTGCCGAAGACATCGAGTGCGAAGCCGATGCGTGGCGCAAAATCGTATCTAGGCGTCGGCACCTCACCCCGTGGGATACCTGGGTCACCCGGGAATACCAAGCCGACTGGTGCGGTCGGAATCTTCACTGACTGCTGCCCCGGTCGGAAGGTTGCCCACCAGTTCTGCGGCTGGTACCACGGGAACGGCAGTTCATAGCGAAGGCCGAGGTTCAGCGTGAGTCGCGGCGTCAACCTCCAGTCATCCTGGAACCACAAGTACATGTTGTTCTGGATGCCTGTTTGCTCAATCTGCGGACTCTCGGCGGTCGCGTTGTTCACAAAGCCAAAGATATAATCGGCCATTGCATCACCTGTGTACGTACCGGTAAAGGTGAACTGGCCCATTGTGTAGAAATACGAGCGGTTCATGTATTGCAGCCGCAGATACTCCGCGCCTGCCTGGATATTGTGGTTTCCTCTCACCAGGCTCACATTGTCAACGAGGTCGATGGCTCCGTCGACATTCTTCTGCTCGTCCGTCGAGTTCGATGACAGTACCATGCGCGAGTTCACTGTGAACGCTGGCAAAACCGGTTTACCCAGGACAGGGAAGTTCGATCCGAGCGAGTTAAGGCTCGTCGGATCGGTGGGCTCGGATGTGCCGTAGAACCGGTTGTACCCGAGGCGAACCACGTTCAACACCGAAGGCAAGATTACCCAGGTGTCATTCACACTGATGGTCTGTGTGCGCGCATTCTGGTTCAACACCTCATACTGCGGGATCGCGTTCGTCGAGGTCGTGTGGCTGTTCTGGAACGAGTTGATGATGATGTAGCGCCCGTCAATCGTGTGCTTGCCGAAGTGCCAGTCCAGGCGCCCTTCCGCCGTGTCGTTGTCCAGCGGGCTGTAGTAGTTCTGGATCAGCGTGTTGTTCGGCCCATTCGGCAGCGGCACATACTTTGCGTTAAAGTTCTGAATCACCGGATTCACGCAGACGTTCGGGATCTGCGCGTTGGCAATATACTGGCCCGTTCCCAACGCCGCTGCGCATGTTGGCGACAGCAGCTTCGAAATCGTGGTGTAGTACGTTCCCTTCGCGTAATTTGGATTCTGCAGATAGCTGCTGGCAGACTTGTTCGCCGTCCCCGCATCAGCCGAGAAGTTACCGGCTGCGCCGTTCAGGCCTCGCTCAGCAGCGGTCGGAGGAAGTGCGGACGTCGCCGTATCCACGTTGCTCTGGCGATATCCTTCGTAGCCCGCGAAATAGAACAGCCGATTGCGCAGGATCGGCCCACCGAGAGTCGCGCCGAAGCGATTAATGTGCGACTGATTGGTTCGCTGCGTGTAGTAGTTCGAGGCATTGAACGCGGTGTTCTGGTTGTACTCCCAAAGCGCCCCGTGGATCTGGTCCGCTCCGGACTTCGTAAGGATATTGACGATGCCGCCGGTATTGTGGCCGTACTGTGCGCCGTAGTTCCCAATCAGCGCCTCGATCTGCGACAGGAAGTCCGGTGGCGGGTAGTTCTGCCCTGTGTTGCGGAAGAAGTTCGTGTGCATTAGACCGTCCAGCAGCAACAAGTTATCCGAGCTGCGCGATCCTGACACATTGAACGTAGGCCCATTGCGATCCGGCGCGAATGCCGCGCGAGTGCTCACATCCGACACGCCTGGCAATACCGAGAGAAAGTCCAGCGGCTGCCCTGTGCTCGTCGGCAAGTCGTTCACCAACACCTGCGGAATTACCGCGCTGATGGTGTCAGAGTGCGTATCGACCTGCGGAGGCGCGGAGCTGACTATAATCTGTTCATTGACGCGGCCAGAGTGCAGGGATGCATCCACTCGGACACTTTGGTCGGCGTCAACCGTCACCGCGTCGTTAACATATCGTTCGAACCCGGAGGCTTCGATCGTCACTGTGTAGGTGCCGAGGGGGATCGCTGGAAGTACGTACGAACCGCTGCTGTTCGTTACGGACGCGCGCGTCAATCCCTGCTGGTTGGACCGTGCAGTGATTTTGGCACCCGCCACGAAAGCGCCCGAGCTATCGGTGATAGTTCCTAGAATGCTGCCTGTGGTCTGTGCTGACGCTGGGCATATAAGTGCACAGGAGGCGACGAACAGCAGAGAAAACATTGTCCATTCGCGGTTCATGGGGATAATCTCCTGAATAACTTTGTTCCTGAGTGGCCCATCGTAGAGCGCCGAATACTGAGTGCGAATCAGCCAAAAGTATGGCCAAGTTATTTTTAGGGAAAATCCCTCCGCTCACCAAAGTGGCGCATCTGTTTCGGGCGAACATAGCTTCCTTTTGCGCTCACGACCCACTGGCTCGCAAGCTTTGCCAGTGGCGAGAAAGTCCAGGTCGCGGAAAACGGTGACTTCGCCGGCGGGGAGGGTGATACTTACATAGTGGCCACCTTAATAACCCTGAAATAGCACTGAGCAGATCACTACCGCCAAACGCGCTTCTCTTCACCCACGGCGAGATGCACCGGATCGGCGGCGATAGGGAAAGGTGGTACGAATGAGCGTTCCCACACAGCGACTGTAGTCCATCTGTCTTTTGCCAATTAGAACAAGTTTTCCAAATAGCAATGGTCGCGTATTGGTCGCGCACTCAAATCCGATTTTTGGCGGCTAACTAAGTCTATTTGAATGTTACAGATAAGATGAGGCAATGAGCGACGCCGGCCTTTTTTCGGCCAGAACTATCGGAGCCCGTATCTTGCTAACAATAAAAGAGTTACCGAAAATGCCAAAAGCCTCCAGCGTGCTGGAGGCTTGGAGTAGATCCTGTAAGTTATTGATTCTAAATGGTGGCCAGAGACGGGATCGAACCGCCGACGCCGGCCTTTTCAGGGCCGCCTAGCAAGCGAACTAAGTGCTCTGGAATCAGCGGATATAGTTGTGTCATGGGAATGAACCGCTCCGCAAATTTCAGATCGGCCAGTGGATAGGGCCGACACATTCAGCACTATTTGATGCCAACTTTCCAGCCAACGGAGCCACATGGGCTGATCTTGAAGCATGAGCCTATATTGTCATGGGTTTTTCTCCTTGGTCTCGATGTTGAACTGGAACCTACTTCAGAGAAGGATGAAGAACCAAACGGAAACGTGCTTGTCCCGCCATCATCTTGGCGAAGGCCTCCTCCGCCTTCTCCAGAGGAACGCGCTCGACCATCGGGGCAACGCCCTGAAGAGCGCTAAAGCGAATCGTGTCTTCCTCTTCGATCGCTGTTCCCACGAAATAACTCGTGATCGACCGGCTTCCGACCACGAGTTGGGATAGGTCGACCTTGATCGGGTCAAAGGGGGATGCCTAACGCTATGAGTTGACCATGCGGCCTCAGGGCTGCGACCAGCGGAGCGATGGATTCCGCATTGGAGGAGGTTGTCAGGACGGCGTCTGCCCCACCTAGTGCGTTAAGCACCGCGACGGCATCATGCTTTGAGTTATCGATGTATTCGTGAGCGCCAAGCCTGCGTGCCAGTTCTTCCTTGTCCGACCCTCGGGCGATTGCCACCGTCCGGAAGCCCATCTTCCGAGCGAACTGGATGGCCATATGTCCCAAGCCTCCGATGCCGTGGACGCCTACGGTGGCACCACCCCCCAATCCTGACTTGCGGAGAGCATTGAACGTCGTCACGCCCACGCAGACCAACGGCGCGACCGCGTCCGGCGTGAGGTCGTCGGGGACAGCCGCGAGAGCGCGTGCTTCCACAATCGCCATCTCGGCATAGCCGCCATCCCGGGATACGCCCGTGATGATCAGATTCTGGCAATCGACAAATATGCCCCGTCGGCACGGTTCACAGTGGTTGCACTGTCCTCCGAACCAACCTACGGCTACCTGCGGGTCAGCTCCCTGGATCAAAACGAGGTTCGCCAGCTCAAAGGACTGGCCTTGGACAAGACATTTACCGACAGAGCCTCCGGCAAGGATGTGAAGCGGCCCCAATTGGAGGCCATGCAGAGCTTCGTCCGCGAAGGCGATACAGTGTTTTGTCACTCGATGGACCGGCTGGCCCGTAACCTCGATGACTTGCGGAGAATCGTGCTGAGGCTGACTGAGCGGGGGCATCCATGTCGTCTTTGTAAAGGAAAACCTGACCTTCACCGGCGAGGATTCGCCTATGTCGAATCTGCTGTTGAGTGTCATGGGGGCGGTTCGCCGAGTTCGAGAGAGAGTTGATCCGCGAGCGCCAGCGCGAGGGGATTGCGATCGCAAAGCGGGAAGGGAAGTACACCGGCAGGAAACCTTCTCTGATGCCCGCGCGGGCGGCCGAGTTGCGACGGCGAGTTGCCCATGGTGCCTCGGAGGCCACACTTGCTCGTGAGTTCGGCATCAGCCGGGATACGCTATATCGGTTTGTTCCGGTCAAGAAGCGCCGGGCTGGGAAGCTTGCAAAATGAATTGTGTGCAGGGAATCGGAGGAGGGAAGGGATGTGTGAATCGGAGATGCAAGCGGAGTTGGAGCGCCTACGGGCCGAGAATGCCCAGCTCAAGAGCAAGACAAGGGTGGCCTCACTTTGAAGGTGAGCGAGAAGGGCGGGGTCTCTCTGTACGGCATGGGCCGCTTTCCGGTCACGCTCTACAAAGAACAATGGCTCCGCATCCTGGCAAGGGCGCCGGAGATCGAGGCGTTCATTCGCGAAAACGATTCCAAGCTGAAGACGAAGGAATAGGGCTTTGAAGAAAGGGGCTCGGTTTTGCTAGTTTTCCCGCTTTATGGGGAGAACTAAACTTGGCGCATGACGGAATCTATGTCACTGGTGAATGGCAGCCGGTTCGGGGTTTATGTCATTGAAAGCCAACTAGGCTCAGGCGGGATGGGCGAGGTCTATCGCGCGCGCGACGAGCAGCTAGGGCGGACAGTTGCGATCAAGATGCTGCTGGGAACACAGGCTGGAGATAGTGGCCGACGTGCGCGTTTTCTGCAGGAGGCGCGGGCAGCTTCGGCGCTGAATCACCTCAACATCGTCACGATTTATGGCGTGGCACGGAAGAGGGCCGCGATTACCTGGTGATGGAATATATTTCGGGGAAATCCCTGGATGCGCTAATTCCGCCTGGAGGGCTGCGCATAGAGCGGGAATTGTGCACCGCGATCTGAAACCTGCCAATGTGATGGTCTCCGATAGTGGTTTAGTTAAGATTCTGGACTTTGGGCTGGCCAAGGCTATGACGTCGGACAATGGCGCGGATCGGGACCCGGACCCGACGGCGATGACTGCATTAACGATGCAAGGAAACATATTGGGCACTGCTCCATACATGTCTCCGGAGCAGGCCGAGGGAGGCATTGTCGACGGCCGGACGGACATCTTTGCGTTTGGCTGCATTTTCTATGAGATGTTGACGGGAGTCAGTCCATTCAAACGCGATTCAGCGATTTCCAGCCTGAGTGCGGTATTGCGGGACCAGCCGAAACCCCGGTGCGGATCACGAACAATCCGGCGCACGATACTGCTCCGGTGTGGTCGCCAGACGGGAAGTGGATTTACTTCGCGTCGAACCGCAGCGGGGCGTTCGAAATCTGGGGGACCCTCCCAAAGGAGAACGCGGCACCGATCCAGGTGACCCATCAAGGGGGATATTCCGCGATCTTTTCGACCGACGGCACCACGACGTTCTATATTGCAAACAAGACCCGGCGAAAGGCATCTGGAAACAGACTTTGGTTGACGGAGTGTCGAGGGGAGATGAGAGTCAGGTTCTGCCGGTGCCGCTGTCCAACTGGGGGAACTTTGATGTGGGTCGGGACGGGATCGCGTATGTGCCAGTAGAGCGGGGGGCGAAGCACATCTATTTCTACCGGTTTGCGGATAAGAGCACGACGAAGGTGTTTACGTTTACGGGTGCGCCGGACTTTGGCATCAGCATTTCGCCTGTGGACGGCTCAATCGTCTTCGCACAGGTAACCAAGCCGCGGCGGGAGCTGGTACTGGTGGAAAACTTCCGGTAGCGACATCGCGCTCCTGGCGTCGATCGATTCCGTCAACGAGAGAGCCGGATTACGCACAGCACCCGGGCTGGATTCTTCTATTCTCATTTGCCAACATCCCCGTCAATTGCCAGACCAGCGATAGCCGATCCAGCGGCTAGAAGTTAATGACCCGCTGTTCTAGTACCTCTGCTAACTGTGCGTGTTTGGCGTGATGCACTATGCTCGCCGTACGGTTTTGAAGCGAGCGGCCTGATTCCATAACTGATCCTTCGTCGCGCAACCCTGCAACCCATTCAGGTTTTGGAGCCTGCAGGTCTTTCGCGACGGTTGAGATGGGGAGTCAATGACACACCGAAAGTTACACATCGCGCTGTGGGGGATGGTCTTCCCTGCTCGTCTCTCAGCCGCTCCGTTTCTGCATGCGCCCGAGAAGGAAGACTTTGACGCTTACAAGCTGCGCATCGACGCGGGCCGGTACTACTCGAACCCTACGGGCAGCATCCACGGGGCATCGGACACTGGCTCCATCGATCTAACCAAGGACCTCGGCTTCAGTAGCTACCCCACTTTTTCAGGCAAGGTCGACTGGAAGTCACAAGGAAGAACCATTTTTACGTCACCATCATTCCACTCGATACCTCGCGCCAGACGGTGCTCAACCGGACGTTTACCTTTCAGGGGCAGACGTTCACTGCTGGATTGACGGCAAACAGCTCGCTCAATACTCTCGCGGTGGCGCCGGGGTACCAGCACGACTTCATTCGGCGTAAGCGGGGCCATCTTGGCCTCGGATTACAGTTCGACCTGTTCAACACAACGGCCAAAATCAGTGCTGCGGCGCAGGTGACAGGCGATGGTGTCCACCATAATGCGGTGTCGGCCTCTGGATCGCTTTTAGCACCGATCCCGGTCGCGGGACCCGACTTCCGTTTTTACGTGACTGATTCGCCGAGGGTGTTCGTCCAGGGGAATGTGTTGGGCATGTATCTGTTCGGGTACGGAAATTTTGTGTCTACGGTCGGCAACCTTGGGATCACACTTTCGAAGCACTTCGCCGTACTCGCCGGCTAGCCGATCGCAACGGACGCGGATATAGCCCGGCTCGAACACCACCGGCGTAGAGAGATCAATTTGATCCTACGGTGCTGGCCGCGAAGGAAATTTTGAGAATTGGGAAATACGGTGAAGGCACATGAATCCGCGTCCCCTTGAGCGTCTGGAAAAGACGTTGGCGCGAGTCGCCAAAGAACGAGGATTGGCGCAGGAGCGTCTCCGCCGGTGGGTGCTTGCGACAGTGCGCCAACCACGTCATCGGGCCACATGGAAAAGCCTCAGCCTTGCGAGAGTGGGGCCTCAGTCTCGCTGCCCGTGGCGGAAGCCATGCACGAAGACGAGCTGTGGTGGCCGTCGCCCGTAAGCTTGCCGTCCCACTTCACCGGATCTGGATCACACAGGAGGTCTACACGCCGTTCTACGAAGTAGCGGCCTGAGGCAAAGACGCTGAACCGTTGCGACGACCCCGTGTCCCGATGACTGCGCACGGTGTTTGGCCCTCAACGAGGCCGACCGAAAGCTGGCAGCATCACTTCTCCTCCTGGACCTCAACCGGCACAGAGCCAAAGGCTCATACATGCGTATAAAAACACGTTGGAGAACAACATGCGTCGCAACCAAACAACAAAAGCAAGAACCTAAGAAGGAAAAAAAGGAGATCAACCCTTGACAGAAGTGACCTTCTCATAGAAACATCGTTTAGATGCGGGCGCAAGCAGATCATGGAGCGACCTTCAGAGTACCGCCCCCCCTTACGTAATGAATGAAATCCAGCGGGGATCACTGAAAGTGCTTTGCACTTGCCAGACCTGGATCATTCCAAGACCTTTGTCTCTCTAGCTTGGCGTTTTGGATGAGCCAATGGCAGCAGTAACTGGCTTAGTTCTCCTGCCGGTGCTCTCGAAGTAAGAGATCGACCTGCGATACGTCATGACAAATATGTCTCGTCAGGGAGCGACGATTAGCTCGGCGTTCGTCTGGCCGCACATCCCATAGATAGCCCCGGACCTGCAGGCACCCGCGGAATACTTGTAACATCCGAGCTTCCTGGCCACGACGGAAACAGAGCGCTCAGAGCCGCCAATAATGGCCAGCCGGATCGAATGGGGACCAGGGTGACCCTGTCAGCAGGCGTCGAGTACTCGTAGATGTTCAAGGTCACGCCAATGCTTGCGCCCATCTGCGTGACGGTGCCCCAGGCCTGGGCGTCGATGGTTTCATACTTGTCGCGGGCGAACCCGGGGTGGCTGCGATCATGACGATGCCTAATACTAGAAGGCTTTTAATTTTTTTGAGTAAACCGGCATATCTCTTTTCTCCGGTTCCGCAATTTGGACGGTGCTGTTGCTTCATGTGGAGTGTACGTCCGTGGCTGTGCGATCCAAAATTAGCAAAACTACTTCTTTCCCGGAACAATTGCACTAGGGTACGATCTTCATGTATGGGCAGACGGGGGCTTGTGATTCGATGAGGCTAAATTTGCTCTTTGGGATGTCGTGGAGGGCACCTGTTGAAGGGATCTCCCGCTGCGGTAATCGCAGACGAATGAAATTCTAGGCTCGGCGGAAAACCAAAGCCCAGTAAAGAGTGATGGCTAGCAGAATGAACTAACTCCAACGACAGCTATCCGTGGCCCGAATGTCTTGAATCTCTGTGATAGGGCCGTCAGCAACAATACTGTCGCTAGAACAACGGTGACTCTTATATAGCTATCGGCATTTTCGCTGCCTCAACGCCTTGACTAAAGTAGGCAATCGCTTGCTCAGATAGCTTGCGGATTGAATCGAATGTGAGTTGACGTACTCAGCCATGAAAATTGGACCTCTCATTCGGTTGAACAACTGCGTCGCTCGCCTCGTCAAAATGGGTCGCTTTCTATCAAACTACTTAGCGCTCTGAGCGAGTTCTTTGTTGGGAGGAGCTGATCTCCATGCCGATCAATCTCGCAATCAAGACAGCGAGATAAAGTTGCCCTGTGAGAGCTTCTCCGCTTCTCCGACGGCGAGAGCACGTGCAACCAGTGTCACCGGGATGATATCCCCATAGCCCAATGTAGTCAGAGTCTCGTAGCTGTAGTAGTACTACTCCGACACATATGATGAGGACAAACCGACAGTGCTGTGAAAGGAGTTTGGCTTTAGCTGTATCGCGATCAGGTAGGCGTTCGCCCAGGCCAAGCCGAAGAGTAGATAAATAGCTATCGCGGCCTGGATGCTAACAGCTGTTATCACCCCTGTGCGACGGAAGATCTGCAAGAGTAATATCCACTCAATGATCAGAATGACCAGAATGGTAGCCACTTCGCTGCCCAGTTGCCCAGAACGGCTTGGCATCCATAAGGCTATACATCGTTAGAAAATGCGACTATGCTGATGAGTGCCGAGAAGACGAAGAGTCCCCAGCGACGCCAAGCGACGGTGATGCCTGCGCCGAGGAGCACAGTAAACACGATGTTGTTGTACCACCCCTCATGGTTCTCACCGAACCCAATCGACGGCATGATAAAAACAGTCAATATGAGGATGCCCAGGAAGACCGAGATATTGACCTGAGATCCCAAAGTATCGGGCGCGTGATCGTCGAGGTTACCTCGTTCATTTGCAGGTTTGCTGGCTCCCGGGACGGGTGGCTTCATAGGTAAATCCTCAGATCTTCTTCATTTCGCCGATAAATATACGTTCAATATCAGCCCTATGCCATGTAGTTGGCGATTGGGACTTTTGCCAGTATTGTTTTGGTGCTCATAGTAAGGATCGAGCTCAAAATGCTTTTTGATCGGAAACAGGCAGCCCACATAAACTTCAGTGGTGCTCCACTTTTGATACTGGCTTTCGTAGTACACCTCGACGCTTGCATAGGGTGCCGGATGATGCGAACGTATTACCAAGGCCTTTTCGACTTCCAGCTTGTTACGATAGCGCCAGTTGAATTTTCCATCACTCCAATCAAGATCTGAACGGTTTCTGTCGGAGAGGAGCAACCCGGGCTTCGCGGGGAAGTGTGAGGTTGCCGCCAGCTCCAAGCGATTTGTCGAAGGCGAACCTGTCAAGTAGCGGTATCCAGCAGCAAACACTAAGGGCCGCGACTTCGCGTCGTCCAGATCGAAACTGGTAACTCGCTTAAGTCTAACCAGGGGCTTTGTATAGAGTTCCAGGCTAGGACCTATCGCGAGCTGAGTG
>WNFJ01329483.1_pt1 | contig 13052 bp, 8 predicted proteins | sample 5400461 | NCBI WGS metagenome assembly WNFJ01 (sample SAMN13153349, study PRJNA577476) | soil metagenome | isolation source: 115 cm saprolite on Douglas fir-dominated hillslope | place: USA:California | collected 2013-09-17 | reverse complement strand
GGCACAACGAAACGCAACGACACGATCGATGTTTGGATCGACAGCGGCGTTTCGCACAAAGCTGTTTGCGCGCTGCATCCCGAATTGCGCGATCCCGCCGACATGTATCTCGAAGCAACCGATCAACATCGCGGCTGGTTTCAATCGTCGCTCATGACCAGCGTCGCGCTGAACAATCGCGCGCCCTACAAAATCTGTGTGACCCACGGTTTTGTTGTCGATCTGGACGGAAAAAAGATTTCGAAATCGGGCACGTACGACAAACCGGTTAACGCTGGTCATTTCGTCGACAAACACGGCGCCGATCTCGTTCGGCTTTGGGCGAGCAGCATCGATTACACGGATGACGTGCCGTTTTCCGAGGAAATGTTTACCCGACTCGGCGACACTTATCGGCGAATTCGGAACACGTTGCGCATTTTGCTTGGCAATCTTTATGATTTTGAATCAGGAAAGCATGAAAGCAGGAAAGAAGATTTTACTTTAGTCGACCGCTGGACTCTGGAGCGGCTCGATCACGTGATCGCCGATTGCCGATCGGCCTACGAATCGTTCGAGTTCCATAAGGTTTATCACACGCTAAATCAATTTTGCGCGGTCGATCTGAGCAGTCTTTACATCGATATCATGAAAGACCGGATGTATTGCGACGCATCGGACTCGCCACGCCGTCGTGCTACGCAGATCGCGATGTACCAAATCTTCGATGCGCTCTGCCGATTACTAGCGCCAATTCTCGTCTTCACTGCCGAGGAAGCGTGGCGGCACTCTGGCGCGGGCGGGTCGATCCATGTGCAAGAGCTACTGCAACCACAAGATCGACATCATGAGGCGAGTGCCCAAATTGCCGAGCTTTTGAAACTGCGCGGCGTGATTGGACAGGCACTTGAGCGCGCGCGTCAGGAAAAACTAATCCGGAACGCGCTCGAGGCGGCGGTTGTTTTGCATTCAGATTCCGATGTCACGACGAAGATCGACAAGGAGGAACTCGAAGAATTTTTTATCCTGAGCGATTTAACGATTCACCAGGCTAAAGAAGCGAGCGCGTCAGTTACAAAAACGTCCTTTCAGAAATGCGCGCGTTGCTGGCGTCATCGGCCGACCGTCGGTGCAAGCAAAGCGTACCCGGATTTATGTGATCGGTGTGCAGAAGTGGTCAGCGCTGTGGCCAAGCAGGGCGTTGTAAATCAGGTCGACCAATAAGGACGCGCGCCATCTCTTTTGTCATGTCGAGTGGAATCGAGACATCTCTTACCGTTACCAATGAGAGATTCCTCGACTAAGCTACGCTTCGCTCGGGATGACAAATAAAACAGCGACATGAAGTATATTTTTTTCCTTTCTTTGCCGCTCTACGCACTCGACCAATGGACGAAACAATTGGTGCTGCGTTTCATTAGCCCGGAGGAGCCGGGGTACACAGTGATACCGGATTTCTTTAGTCTGGTTAACGTCACGAACACCGGCGCAGCATTTGGCTCCTTCAGGAACAACAACACTTTCTTCATCGCAATTTCAGCTGTGGCCCTTCTCATTGTCGTGGCATTACTGGTGCGACGGCGCTCGCGCGATATTTTACGCGATGTGTCGCTTGCGCTTCTGCTCGCCGGCGTGCTGGGAAATCTTACTGATCGTCTCCTTTACGGGCACGTGATCGATTTTTTGTTGTTTGATCTGCATATTCGGTTCGCCAATCCCTGGCCGGCATTCAATGTCGCCGATTCCTGCATCTCCATTGCGGTCGTTCTGTTTGTTGTCCATTCGTTCTGGCAAGGAAAGAGCGCGGCACCGAACCGGTAGGGGCGATTGACCTCAATCGCCTACGCTCGCAAGATAGATAGGCGGTTCGGTGGACCGCCCCTACCACAATGAAATCCGCCATGGAAAAGACGGCGCGCGAAATTGCCGCCCGGGTGCGCGAGAACGGCCATCTTGCGTACTTCGCCGGGGGCTGCGCGCGCGACATCGTTCGCGGCGAAACTCCGAAAGACTTCGATATCGCCACCGATGCAAAACCGGAAATGGTGCAGAGGCTTTTTTCGCGCACCTACGCGGTTGGCGCGCATTTTGGGGTGATCCTCGTGGTGGAAAACGGTTTCCAATTCGAGGTGGCGACGTTTCGTTCCGACGATGCTTATGTGGATGGCCGGCATCCCAGCGCCGTGCATTTTTCCTCGCCAGAAGAGGACGCCAAACGCCGCGATTTCACGATTAACGGAATGTTTTATGATCCGGTTGCAGAGAAGGTGATCGATTTTGTCGGCGGCCGCGCGGACATCGAGGTGAAATTGGTGCGCGCAATCGGTGACCCAGCGCAGCGCGCGGTACGCTTTGCCACGGTGCTTGATTACAAGATCGACAATCAAACCTGGGCCGCGCTGGCCGCGAATGCGGTCTCGATCAATGAGATCAGCGCCGAAAGAATTCGCGAAGAGCTGGTGCGAATTTTTCTTTCACCGAACAGGACGCGCGGCTGGGACTTGCTCGATTCGAGCGGGTTGATGCGTGCCATTTTGCCCGAAATCGATGCGATGAAGGGTTGCGCCCAACCGGAGCAGTTTCATCCGGAGGGGGACGTGTTCGAACACACGCGGCTGATGTTGCAGTTTCTCCCCGAAAAAGTTTCGGTGCCGCTCGTTTTTGCCGTTTTGCTTCACGATGTCGCGAAACCGCGCACGGCAACGGTCGATAACACGGGCCGGATTCGTTTTAATGAGCACGATCGCATTGGAGCGGAAATGACCGAGGAAATCATGCGGCGTTTGCGGTTCTCCGGTGCTGAGATCGACGCGACAGTCGAGATGGTACGGCAACACATGGTCTTCAAGGACGTGCCGAAAATGCGGATCGCGAAATTAAAACGCTTCATGGCGCGACCGACTTTTGAGGATGAGCTTGAACTGCATCGAGTTGATTGCGAGGGGAGCCATCGCATGCTCGACAATTACGAGTTCCTCATCCGCAAGCGCGAAGAATTCGCGAACGAGCCGATCATTCCGCCCCCACTGGTGCGCGGAGACGATTTGATTGCGCTTGGGTTGAAACCCGGCCCAAAGTTTAGAGAGATTCTAGACGCAGTTGAGACAGGGCAGCTCGAAGGAACGTTGCGCACGAGCGAGGAAGCGCTGGAATGGGTGAAACACGAATATGGCTTGGGCGAGGGCGGTCGAACACAATGAGAATCCTCATGGTCAGCCCGGAAGGGCCGCCGTTGCAGCGGGCCGGCGCACTGATTGACGTAATGGATGCGTTGCCGCGTGCACTGCGGTCGCGCGGCCACGAGATCAGCGTGGCGCTGCCATTCTATCGTGAAATTCGAGAGAACACCGCATTCAAAGCAAAAAACACGGGCGTGACCGTCGATGTACAGGTGGGCAAGAAAACGTACCCTGCCAAGTATCTCGAGGGCCGAAGCACAAGCGGCGTGCAGTTATTTCTAATCCGCTGCGACGAGTTTTTTGATCGACCGGGAATTTACGGAGAGCACGGCAAGGCCTATGACGACAACGCAGCGCGTTTCATCTTTTTTTGCAAAGCGACGCTGGAACTCGCACGGCGATTGACGCCGCCGCTGCAAATTCTCCATCTTCACGATTGGGCGGCCGCGCTCATCCCAGTCTTTGTGCGCGCACATGGTCTCCCATTCGCAACCGTTTTGACAATCCACCATCTGGCTGAGCAAGGCAGTTTCTGGGGTCTGGACTTCGGACTAACCAATTTGCCCGAGCGCTTTTTCACGCTGCATGGCGTGGAGTTCTTTGGCCGCCTGAATTTCCTCAAAGGCGGAATTCTCTACGCCGACAGGATCACAACAGTTAGCGAACATTACAGGCGGGAAATATTAACACCGATCGGCGGCTCCGGCCTTGATGGAGTGCTGCGCGAAAATGCGCATCGCCTTAGGGCCATTTTACACGGGGCAGATTACACACGCTGGGATCCGGCGTCCGATCGTCTTCTTCCAGCGCGGTACGGCCCAAGCAAGCTTGGGGGTAAACAGATTTGTCGTGACGCTTTGCTGACAAACATGAAGCTCGCGCCTGCGCCAGGCGGGCCAGTCTTCGGGATGGTCACCCGCGTAGTCGAAGAAAAAGGGTTCGAGATTTTGGTGCCGCTTCTCGACCGGCTTCTTTGGGATGATGTCCGCCTGATTATTCTCGGTGAAGGCGATCCGGCCTATGAGACTGTTCTGGCCGTCGCCGCCCGAAAGTTCCCGACCAAGTTTGTGTACATGAAGAATTACGACGAGAAGTTAGCCCATCTGATTGAAGCCGGAATGGATATCACCCTCATTCCGTCGCGTTTCGAACCGGCCGGTTTGAGCGCGATGTATAGCTTGAAATATGGCGCGCTCCCCGTTGCGCGGGCAACCGGCGGCATTCAGGAAATCATTGAGGATTACGATCCGACGGCGGATAGCGGTTATGGTTTCCTTTGTTACGAGTATTCAACCGAAGCTTTCTGGGATGCGATCAAACGCGCCCGGCAAATTTTTCGCGACGGCAAGGTATGGAGTAGGCTGATGAAACGGGCGATGGTCCGCAAGTTTTCATGGGATGGATCCGCGCAGCGCTACGAAACACTTTATAAAGAACTTGTCGGCGCGAACGGCCAAATGGCCGCGTAAATGTAGCCGTCGCCCTGTGGGCGACGTTGAATGGTGGATCGGCCGATCCGCCGGGCGATGGTAAGATAAGCGCGGCTTGGCCGGCAATGCGACATTAAGCGAGAGACTGCCCGATCCACCTTCGCCTCAAGCAGTGAAGCGGCTACAGGTTTCGCGAATAAACGGAGCGCGGGATCGTCAAACCCTGCCACCGAAACCAGCATGTACGAGCCGGAAGAAATGCGATTTGAAATTGCCCTTGCCGAAAGATCGACAAGTTCTTGCAATCTTCGGAGCTTTCCTATCTCCTCGGCGCTTCCCACTGGTGACGTCATGACTCGTTCGTCGTCCGCGTTTAAGCCGTTGCTTGCAGCTTTGCTCGTGACTTTGATGCAGATCGCCATGGCGGTCGGCCTGCTTGCGCCGGAAGGGCCGCTTTCGTACCGCTATTCCACCCTTGTCCAACACGATAGCTATTGGTTCATGAACATCGTTGACCGCGGCTACCGAACTATCATGCCTCCCATTAATCATAAGGTGATGGAAGTTTCCAACGTTGCTTTCTTTCCCGCCTATCCCGCGGTAGCTGCTGTCCTTCGTTACGGACTCCACATCGATACAGACAACGCGCTGCTGATCACCGCCCAGATCGCAGCCTGGGGTTTCTGGAGCTATTTCTTTCTCTTTTGCGGTCGCTGGAATCTCTCCCCTGCGCTGCAATTCTTCGGCGCGTTGTCGATCGTTGCCCATCCGGCCGCCTTCTTTCTGATCGCGGGCTATTCGGAATCGCTTTTTCTCATGGCTTTGCTGGGCTTCATCTATTGGAGCAGCACCGACGGTCGTGCCGCGAAAGTGTGGGCTGCCTTGCACGGTATCGTGATGTCCGCGACGCGGATTGTGGGAATCGTCTGTGCGGCGTTTCCGGTGGTGCACTCCCTCTTCACGGAAGGACGGAACGGGTTGCGTGAGCCGCGGGCGTGGTTCTGTAAACACGCATCGGCGATTGGTTTGATGCTTGTGGCGACATTGGGCGCACTCTCGTTTTTCATTTACTGCCAACTGCGCTGGGGCCACTGGGACGTTTATATGCTCACGCAAGCAGCCGGCTGGGGGATCGTTCCCGATTACCTGGCAGTGTTTAAGCCGTCGAGTTATCGCTGGCTCGGTCCGGCGCTGAATAATCCGACCGAGGCGAGCCAGATGTCGATGACTTTGGGCGCGTTGCTCCTTCTCGCGATTGCAATTTGCGAACTGCTTCCAGCGATTCGCGGGCTGGCTGGCTTGCCGACACGAGCCGGCCTCTATTTCTGCTCTGCGGTGATCTATTACATTTCAGTCAGCGGAGTGGCCTGTGTGGAGATGGAGAGCATGCTCCGCTACGAATTTTGCGTGCATGCGCTAATCGTGCTGGCGCTTTTGAATATTCTAGGTCAACTTCACAAGTCGCCGATCGTTCTGCGTGCACTTGGAATGGCGGCAGCAGTGTTAGTCAGCGCTGCTGGGTTAAGCGTACAGGGTTGGTACGTCTGGAATTTTACCCGGGGGAATTGGGTCGCATAGTATGAAAACAAAAGTCGCCATCATCGGTGCGGGGCCAGCAGGTTTGACTGCGGGCTACCTACTGTCAAAGGAGGGGATTGAGGCTGCTGTTTTGGAAGCCGATCCCATTTACGTCGGCGGCATTTCGCGCACCGCCACCTATAAAGGTTTTCACTTCGATATCGGCGGGCATCGCTTCTTTTCCAAATCCAAAGCAGTAGAAGATTTATGGACCGAGATTTTGCCTAACGACATGCTCGTACGGCCGCGTTCGTCACGTATTTTTTACGGCGGCAAGTTTTTTTCCTATCCGCTCAAGCCGTTTGAAGCGTTGCTGAAGCTCGGCATCCTCAAATCCATTCTTTGCATCCTCTCCTGGTTGAAAGCGCGCCTCTTTCCGGTGCGCAAGCCTCGCAATTTTGAAGAGTGGGTGAGCAACCAGTTCGGCAAACGACTCTTCAAGACATTCTTCAAGAGCTACACCGAAAAGGTCTGGGGTATGAGCTGCAGGGAAATTTCCGCGGACTGGGCCGCGCAGCGCATAAAAGGACTTTCACTCGGCAGCGCGATCAAGAACGCGCTCTTTCCCCAGCGCTACAATGGGGATCGCACGAAAGTAATCAAGACGCTCATCAATTCCTTCCGTTATCCGCGAAGAGGTCCCGGCATGATGTGGGAAGCGTGTGCCGAAAAAATGAAGGCGATGGGTAGCAAGCTCGAGATGGGATGTAAAGTGATTTGCTGTTCCTACGACGAGGTTTCGAGCAGTTGGACGGTTGAATACAAAGATCGACAGGGTGGTTTGCACGCAATCGAGGCCGAACATGTCATCTCATCCGCACCGATGCGGGAACTGGTATGCGGATTATCGCCGGCAGTCAGCGAGCGAACCAAACGCGCCGCCGAAAGCCTCATGTATCGCGACTTTCTTACCGTCATGCTCATCCTGAAAGATCGACATATGTTCGATGACAATTGGATCTACATTCACGACCCAAGCGTGAAGGTTGGTCGCGTCCAAAACTTCCGCTCCTGGTCGCCAGAGATGGTGCCCGATTCCGATAAGGTCTGCTACGGCCTCGAATATTTCTGCTTTGAGCACGATGGTCTTTGGGATTCGAGCGATGGCGACTTGATCGAGTTGGCCAAGCGCGAGCTGATTAAGATCGGCTTGGCCAAAGAGGAGGACTTGGTCGATGGCTGTGTCGTTCGTCAGAAAAAAGCATATCCGGTTTATGATGACGATTACGCGCGGCACGTCGCAACGATCCGTCAGGAACTGGAGGACCGTTATCCGAACTTGCACCTCGTCGGCCGCAACGGCATGCACAAGTATAACAATCAGGATCACGCCATGATGACCGCGATGCTCTGCGTCGAAAATATTCTGGCCGACACGAACCTTTACGATCTCTGGGAAGTCAACGGAGACGCCGAATATCACGAGGCCGGTCCTGCGCCGGCTGAGGAAACAACCGGCCCAGGATTACGGCTTGTGCCGACACGCGTCGCCGCCGCTCCCGAGCTTGCGCCGGAAGGATAAAATTGCAGCCGCGCTCTTTCGGCGCTGAGAGACCACCGCTACACAGATTCTTCGAGAGGCGGGCAGGAGCAGAAAAGATTTCGGTCGCCGTAAACGTTATCGATCCTGGCGACGGCGGGCCAGAATTTGTGCTCGCGTGTCCACGGCGCGGGAAAAGCTGCTTGTTCGCGTGAGTAAGGACGGTCCCATTTGTCCGAGGCAATTTGCCGAGCCGTGTGCGGCGCGTTTTTCAAGACATTGTTTTTCCGGTCGGTTTTTCCATTCGCGATCGCTTCAATCTCTGCTTGGATCGAGATCAGCGCGTCACAAAAACGATCAAGCTCGTGTTTTGGTTCGCTTTCGGTGGGTTCGACCATCATCGTTCCGGCCACGGGCCAGGAAATCGTCGGCGCATGAAATCCATAATCCATCAAACGTTTTGCGACGTCCTCCACTTCGATTCCGGCATCCTTCCAAAACCGAAGATCGAGAATGCATTCATGCGCTACAAGGCCATGCTTGCCTTTGAAAAGGACTGGAAAATACGGATTGAGCCGCTTTGCAATATAGTTTGCATTTAAGATCGCGATCTTAGTCGCTTCGGTTAATCCGGCTGGGCCCATCATGCGGATGTACATCCACGAAACCGTCAGAATACTCGCGCTGCCGTATGGTGCTGCCGCAACCGGCCCCACGCCGAAATTTCCAAATCCCAAATCCCAATTCCCAATGGAAGACTGCTTGGGAAGAAATTTCGCGAGATGTTTGGCAACGCCGATTGGCCCCACGCCTGGCCCGCCGCCACCATGAGGAATGCAAAACGTCTTGTGCAAATTTAAATGGCAAACGTCGGCGCCGTAATCGCCGGGGCGGCAGAGGCCGACCTGCGCGTTCATGTTCGCCCCGTCCATATAAACCTGGCCGCCGTGCGCATGCACGACCTCGCAAATTTCGCGAATAGTGGTTTCGAAAACGCCATGCGTCGAAGGATATGTCACCATTAATCCTATGTCACCATTAATCCGGCGAGATCGCGTGCATGCTCATCTGCTTTTGCGCGCAGATCGGCAAGATCGATATCGCCATCTTTCAAACACGCAACCGAGAGAACTTTAAAACCGGCCATCACTGCGCTGGCGGGATTTGTCCCGTGCGCCGAGGTAGGGATGAGACAGATATTACGGTGGGCCTCGCCGCGCGACGCGTGATACTCGCGGATCGCGAGCAGCCCGGCGAATTCTCCTTGGGATCCAGCATTGGGCTGCAATGAAACAGCGGCAAAGCCTGAAATCTCGGCGAGCCATTCTTCCAATTGCTTGCAAATCTCCGTGTAACCGGTGGTGTGATCACTCGGCGCAAACGGATGCACCTTGGAGATTTCCGGCCATGAAATCGGAAACATTTCCGCGGTCGCATTCAATTTCATCGTGCACGAGCCGAGCGGAATCATCGAAGTGGTCAGGGACAGATCGCGCGATTCGAGTTTTTTAAGATAACGGAGCATTTCTGTCTCGGTATCGTGCGTGTTGAAGATAGGATGCGTCAGGAAATCGGAATTGCGGATTGCGGACTGCGGAATGCGAATTGGCGGTTCGCCGAGATCATCATCAGCAAAATCGCGGACGTGAGTGCCGCGGAAGATCGACATTAACAACTCAATGTCACGACTGGTTGTCGTTTCATCGAATGAGATGCCAACGGCGCGCGGCCCGAAGGGGCGCAAGTTGCAGCCAGCTTTTTCCGCATGCTCGATGATCGTGCTGCTCGATTCGACTTCGACGCGGATCGTGTCGAAAAAGTTCTCATGCATAACGGTAAGGCCAAGAGCGCGCAGACCCTGTGTGAGCTGGCTGGTCAGGCGATGAACGCGTTCGGCGATTGCGCGAAGACCGTGCGGTCCATGATAAACCGCGTACATCGAAGCGATGATCGCGAGCAACACCTGCGCCGTGCAAATATTGCTGGTAGCTTTATCGCGCCGAATATGTTGCTCCCGCGTTTGCAGCGCGAGGCGGTAAGCTGGCTGGCCTTCAGCATCGTGAGAGACGCCGACCAGCCGCCCAGGCATGTGACGTTTATATTCGTTACGGGTGGCAAAGTACGCGGCGTGTGGTCCGCCAAATCCGAGGGGCACACCGAAGCGCTGCGTATTCCCGATCGCGACGTCGGCGCCGAATTCGCCCGGCGGTTTTAATAATGTCAGCGCAAGGATATCCGCTGCGACCACCACGAGCGCGCCCGCCTCGTGCGCTTGCCTGACAAACTCAGTGTAATCGTAAATCGCGCCGTCCGTGGCGGGATACTGGACGAGCGCGCCAAAAACGGTTTTGTCGAATTTGAACCGCGAAAAATTGTCGATCTTGATCTCGATGCTCAGCGGCTTCGCGCGGGTGCGAACGACTTCAATGGTTTGCGGATGACAATCGTCCGCGACGAAGAAAACTTGCCGATTGGGAACGACCGCATGACAAAGCGCCATTGCTTCGGCAGCAGCGGTGGCTTCATCGAGAAGAGACGCATTCGCAACATCGAGCTTGGTAAGATCCACAATCATCGTCTGAAAATTGAGCAGCGCTTCCAGTCGGCCTTGAGCGAGTTCAGCTTGGTACGGCGTGTAAGCGGTGTACCAGCCGGGATTTTCCAGAATGTTTCGCTGAATTACTGGCGGCGTGATGCAATCGGAATAACCGGCGCCAATGAACGAGCGGACCACTCTGTTCTTTTTCGAAATCGCGCGCAGTTCCGCCAGCGCTTGGCTCTCCGATCTTGCTTCTGGCAAATTCAATTGCCGATCCAGCCGGATATTTTTCGGAATCGCCGCTTCGATCAACCCATCGAGATTTTCGAAGCCGACATCGCGAAGCATGTGCGCGACCTCCGCATCATTCGGGCCAATGTGACGACGCGCGAAAGAATTGAGATCAGTGTCGTTTTCGCGCATGTGCATTTGAAGAGACTACGGAAGGCGAATCGCGCTTCAAGTTTGCGGCACGCCCCGCGGTCGCGCCCTACCATAATTTTGAGTCGTAGATCTTGACGCCGTGACTTTTCAACTTGGCGCGGAGTTCGGCCAGATGTTCATGGTTCCGTGTCTCAACTGTGCACAGGACGTTGACAGCAGAAACATCCGAACTGGCAAACGCGCGATCATGCACAACTTGTTTGATGCTCGCGCCAGTCGAAGCAATTTGTGCCGCCAAATCGGCCAGCCCACCCGGTCGATCGCTAATGACGGCAGTGAATCGGCCGAGCCGACCATCCGCTACCAAACCTCGTTCAATCACGCGACTAAGCACATTGGGATCGATGTTCCCGCCGCAAAACAGAAGGATAACTCGCTTACCCGCGAGTTCTTTTAATTTCCCGGAAAGACACACGGCGAGCGGCGTCGCAGCGGCACCTTCTACCACGCTCTTCTCCAACTCTACCAAACGCAGGATGGCAAGAGCTATCTGTTCTTCCGTAACAGTAACCGTTTGATCGACAAGCGAACGCGCGATCTCAAACGCGTTTGATCCAACCTGAGGAATAGCCAGTCCATCGGCAAGCGTGGGATGCAGCGCGATTTTCACCGGCTTGCCTGCCTCAAGCGCCGCGGAAAAACTTGCGACGTTTTCTGCTTCGACGGCGACAATTTTCGCGTCCGGTCGCAGAGTTTTGACGGCCAAGGAAACGCCGGCGAGTAAACCGGCGCCACCCACTGGAATGATCACCGCGTCCAGATCGGGAACCTGCTCGACGATTTCGAGTCCCATCGTCCCCTGGCCGGCAATGATCGCCGGATCGTCATACCCATCGATGTACGCGAGTGCTTTTTCTTTCGCGATCTCATGCGCGTGTGCTTTTGCCTCTCCAAAATCTTTTCCGTGAAGAACAACCGTCGCGCCAAGTTTCTGGCAATTATGTACTTTAACCAGCGGAGCAAACTTCGGCATCACCACCGTCGCAGGAATGCCGAGCAATTTCCCCTGGTAAGCAAGCGCCTGAGCGTGATTGCCGGCCGATGCGGCGATCACGCCACGTTTCTGCTGGTCCGACGGCAATTGGGCCAGAGCGTTGCGTGCACCGCGCTCCTTGAAACTTCCGGTGCGCTGCAAGTTGTCGAGCTTGCAGAAAATTTTCATGGCTGTGATCTCGCTTAGCGGGATGGAGTCGCGGCAAGGGGAGTAGTAAACCGCACCGGCGATCCGTTCGCGCGCCGCTTCGATATCGGCAAACTTGACCAAGCGTCTAACCTCCGAGTGCAGCTTGCGCGGCCGCTAGTCGCGCAATCGGAATCCGGAATGGACTGCAACTCACATAATTCAGGCCGAGCCGGTGACAGAATTTGACGCTTGCAGGTTCGCCGCCGTGTTCTCCACAAATCCCGAGCTTGATATCTGGACGCGTTTTCCTTCCCAAGTCGCGCGTAATTTCCATTAATCGTCCGACGCCTTTGCGATCGATCGAAGCAAATGGATTCGTCGGGACGATATCGAGCTCCGCGTAGGCTGGCAGGAAATTGCCGGAATCGTCACGGCTCATACCGAGAGTAGTCTGGGTAAGATCGTTGGTCCCGAAACTGAAGAATTGCGCGGAGCGTGCAATCTCATCCGCAACCAGCGCCGCACGCGGAACCTCAATCATCGTGCCCACGAGATAGCTGAATTTCGTCTTCTTCGCCTTCGCAATTTCCGCGGCGATGCGATGCACGATTTCGATCTGCAATTCCAATTCGCGGGGAAATCCGACCAGCGGAATCATGATTTCGGGACGGACCTTGATGCCTTTCTTTTGCACGGCCGCGGCCGCCTCGAAAACCGCGCGCGCCTGCATTTCGGAAATTTCCGGGTAAACAATTCCAAGCCGGCAGCCACGATGTCCCAGCATTGGATTGAATTCGTGGAGTTCCTGCACTCGTCGCGCAATCTGCTCGACACTGACCCCGAGTTTACGCGCGAGATCGAGCTGCTGCTCTTTGTCGTGCGGCAGGAATTCGTGGAGCGGCGGATCGAGGAAGCGAATCGTCGCCGGCAATCCTTTGAGCGCCCCATAAATCCCGGCGAAATCGTCGCGCTGATAAGGGAGCAGCTTCGCGAGTGCTTTGACCCGCGCTTCTTTGCTTTCAGCGAGAATCATTTCGCGCATGGCATCGATTCGGTCGCCTTCAAAAAACATGTGCTCAGTGCGACAGAGACCAATCCCTTCCGCGCCGAACGCGACACCGGTTGTGACTTGTCCCGGCGTGTCGGCATTTGTCCGCACGCCGAGAGTGCGGAAATCGTCCGCCCACTTCATGAGCTTTGAGTATTCCTGGTAGGTGATGCTCTTTTTCGCATCGAGCGAGCGGTCGACCAGCACCTGAACAATCTCCGAGGGCGCAGTCGTCACTTCGCCGGCAAAGAC
>WNFJ01700577.1_pt2 | contig 13053 bp, 9 predicted proteins | sample 5400461 | NCBI WGS metagenome assembly WNFJ01 (sample SAMN13153349, study PRJNA577476) | soil metagenome | isolation source: 115 cm saprolite on Douglas fir-dominated hillslope | place: USA:California | collected 2013-09-17 | reverse complement strand
GTGGAATCCACACTCCCGTAATAACGCGCGAATGGCACTTCGTTCATCACAGACATTTCGCCGCGGCGCATTTCATGAACGATCTTTCCGGGTTCGGCGTCGCGCTCGGGGATCTCGTCCGTGGCTTGCGTCTCCGCGAGATATTTCAAAACGCCTTCAGCAATGCGCGGCGCCATCCACAGGCATTCGATTGCGGTGATGATGCCATCGCGCCCAAAAACGGTGTTGAACCACGGCACTCCGGCGTAAGGGTAAGGCCCTTCCGGATTGCCTTCTATCAGCATGCGTAAATCCGCGGAAGAGCGAGTAAGCCAGGCGTTGAAGGTGTCGCTGCGAGTGGTAATCGCGCACTCCCCGATGCCGGGGCGCTCGAAATCTTGTTCGAGCCGGCGGAACGCGGTGTTAAAGGGGGCGAGTGTTTTAGACTGCGCGTCGCGCTCGCAGAAAATCGCGCAGGACACGCGCCTCTCCTCTTTTGGCTCCAGCGCAATCTGGAAGCACGCTTCCGTCGTGCTCAAGGAGGTGGGCTGGGGAGAAAATTCCAGGCAGGTGGCGCGGAGCACCTCGTCCAAACCGCGGTAGGAAAGAACTGCGCGATCGATACTGGCGCGATCCGGCAGTCGCTCGCCTTTGCGGGCGCGTTTGGTGCCACGCACTTCAAAAATATCGGCGAAGTCGGCGTCGAATTGCAGCAGCAGAGAGACTGTGACCGGCTGCAGGCCGTAGTTCAGTAAACGAAAATACTGGTAGCAGGTGGCACCGCGCAAAAACTGCAAGCGAAACAGATGCACGGTGCCTCGGGACAGCTCGACGTCGCCATTCAAGTTGGTGTCCACGTTGGTGAGGTCCACCGACAAAAAAGCATTATCTTCACGAACGGTGGAGCACAGAAGGAGAGGCTGCTTCTGATTGAGGCGTAGCGTGAATCGCGAGAGATGTCGCGTTTCGGCATGAAAAAGGCCAAAACGGGAGGTGCCCAGCGGCTCGATGTCGCCGTAGCGGTTGAAAACGGCAAACGTGTCGCCGTACTTAAGCACACGCGTGCGGTCGTCCGCCAGCGCGGACGATGCGCGGACATAGTATTCGTCTTCGACGCGGACAATGTCCGTCAAAATAAAACCGTCCTAAAGCGTCAGTAACGAGTCAATTTCGCTACTCGGGTCAGGCGCCACGGCTTCCGGGACTCCGGACTTGGCCGCGACGGTGGCCTCGTACAGCTTAGCGTACTGCTGCGCCATTTTGGAGGCGCTAAAGCGCTTCATGAATTCGGCGCGGCACGCGGCGCGATCGAGAGTCACCGCTTGCCGCACTGCATTCACCGCGTCATCCAACGTTTCCACGATAAAGCCGCTGACTCCATTGGTGATCACTTCGGGCACAGAACCACAACGGAAAGCGATGGTCGGCGTGCCGCAGGCCATTGATTCGATCATGGTGAGACCGAACGGCTCGGGCCAGTCGATAGGAAACAGATAGGCGTACGCGTTGCCGAGGAATTCGCCCTTTTGCTGTTCATTTATTTCGCCAACGAACTCGACATTTGGCGTGTTCAGCAGGTGCTTGATTTCGCGCTCGTAGTAGCGGCGATCCGTTGCGTCCACCTTCGCGGCAATTTTCAAAGGCATGTTCAACCTCTTCGCGATTTCAATCGCGCGATCGACGCGCTTTTCCGGGGAAATGCGTCCGAGGAACGCCAGGTAATTTCCCCGCCCGTCGCCGAGGGGAAGAAGATGCTCGGGCAGGCCGTGATGGACGTTGCCAATCCAGTTCACCCAAGGCAGCGGCTTGCGCTGATTCAATGAAATGGAAATAAGCGGCATGTTTTTGTATTTGCGAAAAAGCGGAACCAAATCAGGAGAATCGAGGCGGCCGTGCAACGTGCTGACATGCACGAGTCCCGAAAGTCTGGACAAGGGGAAGTGCAGGTAGTCGATATGGAAATGAATGATGTCAAATTGATCCGCGCGCTCCAGCACTTCCTCCAGCATCACAAAATGATGTGCAAGCCTGTCGGTGACCGCGTTGTTGTTCAACCGCAGGGCCTTCTCGCAGCAGGGGACCAGCCGCGCCGACGTTTCAGAGTCACCACTTGCAAATAAGGTAACGTCGTGCCCCGCTTCCACCAACGCCTCCGTCAAATTGGCGACCACCCGCTCCGTCCCTCCGTAAAGCTTAGGTGGAACGCTCTCGTACAGAGGTGCTACCTGGGCTATCCTCAATACTCCCCCTTCCGTAGGGCCATCAAAACACTGAGGATAGAGAAAACCGCGGTCTTTTAGTATCAAGGGAACGCCGGAGCGGCCCGAGGGGAATTCGATTAGACAGCCTCATCGCGAGGGGAAGGAATAGCGAATCGGTAGGGCGCCAAACCCGGGCCGCTACGGAAATCTGGAAAAGCTGTGGACCTAATATTCACAGCCTGTGGAAAAGTGGAAAATTCTTACTTTACCATCCGCGTTAGAACGGTATAGCCTGCTTCCTCATCCTTTTCGCTTCCCTCCGCCCTCTCGCGAAAAGTTAGTCTTCCGGCGGAAGCGCATCTGAAAACTCGTGTAGGAGGTTCTGGCGATGAAAGCCCCGAATCGCAGCTTCCGGGTATCCTCCCTGTCGTACCGTCTCGCGGATCAGAATGATTACTGTGTCTGCCGCGTGCTCGAGGAGTGCGCCCTGATTAAAATTGAATCGTTGGATAAACTGCGCGCGGCTCAGAAGTACATGCGCCGCGTCGCCGCACATGAACCCGGGTCCTACGTCGTATTCAGCCATCGCACCAAGCGAGTTCTAAGCAAAATAGTCAGCCGCGAAGCAGCGTAAGAAACTGTGAGGCTCGCCATCGCGTCCTTCCGTGGACGTGTGTGCGAGTGAGCCTTACGGCGTGATGATATCCTTCGCCTTGGGCTTGACCTGCACGGCCGCAAGGCTGGAGGCATCCCATCCTCCGCCGAGCGCCTTGACCAACAGGACGCTGGAGATCAGCCGCTGCCCCTGGATCACGGCGAGTTCCTGCTCGTCGGTGAGCAGATTCTGTTGCGCGGTTACGACGTCCAGGTAGCTGACCAAGCCTCCGCTGTAACGACTGGTTGAGATGTCCAGCGTGCGCCGCGCGGCATCCACGGCTTGCTGCTGGGATTGCTGCGCCTGGATCAAGACAGTCAATCCGGTGACTTGGTCCTGCACCTCTTGAAAAGCGGCCAACACAGTCTGGCGGTAACTTGCAACATTTGCGTCATAGCCCGCGCGCGCAAATTGCACCTGCGCCCGGCGCGCGCCACCGGTGAAGATTCCCTCGGTCACGTTTGCGCCCAACGCCCAAATCGCGCTCCCTGCGTTGGCTAGTTTCGCAATGTCCGCGGATTGCCAGCCACCCTGGCCGAAAATATTCAGGGACGGATAATAGGCCGCTTTGGCCACGCCAATCTCCGCGTTGGCCACGGCCATCAGGCGCTCGGCCTCGGCAATGTCCGGGCGGCGCTCAAGCAAATCGGAAGGCAGCCCGGTGTCGAGCGCAGGCGGCTCCGCATTCAACACGCGCGGCTCAATGTGAAAATCAGGCGCCGGCTCTCCGACCAGTACGGCGATGGCGTCTTCAAAAAGTTTACGCTGTTGCTGCAGCAGAACAGCTTGCGTGTGCGTGGTGTTGAGCAGAGTTTCTTCCTGCGCGACGTCCAGGCCCGAGGCTACGCCGCCTTTGTGGCGCGAATTCACCAGATCGAGGCCTTTCTGCAGCGCCTCTACCGTGCGCGTGAGAATCTGCATCTCCGAATCCAGTTCGCGCAGGTTGAAATAATCACCGGCAAGCTGCGAGGTAACCAGCAGGCGCACATTTTCAATATCCGCGGCGTTGGCCTGGTAGGACGCTTCCGCCGCTTCGATGCTGCGCCTTCGGCGGCCAAATAAATCCACTTCGTAGCTGACTGTAAATGGCACAGCGTAGGTATTTTGCGTAACAGGCTTTAGTTGAATCGGCACGCCGTTTGTAGGGCGATTTCCAGACAGTCGCTGTCTAGTGACATTGGGCTGGGTGCCCAAAGTGGGAAACAGAGTGGCGACCTGAATCGCCGCGGTGGCCCGGGCCTGCTCTAAGCGCGCAAGAGAAACTTTGAGCGTCTGATTGGCGACGAGCGCCTGCGCTTCCAATGTGTTCAGGTCTTCGTCGTGGAAGACGGCCCACCATTGCCCTTTCGGGATGGAATCCTTGGGGTCGCCTTCACGCCAGGGCTCGGCGAGATCCCATTTGATTGTGGAGGGAGCCGAAGGACGCTTGTAATTCGGGCCTACGGTGCAGCCGGCGACGAAGATTCCGGTGGCGAGCACAACCCAGGTAGTGCGGGCGCCTGTGAAGCAGGCGCGCATGGCCTTCCGCATTACCTCTTCGCTCCCTGCGGTGCCCTACCGCTGGTGGTGGGCGGTCCATTCCCAGGGGGCGGAGCGGGGCTATTGCCAGGAGTGCCGGGCGCCGCCTTTTGCGCTGCTTCTTTCACATTGACCTGTATGCCTTCATCCAGGGAGTCCGGGGGATTCAGCACAATCCAATCCTCCGCGTGCAGGCCTTGTAATACTTCCAGGGCGGTGCCGTAATCCCGCCCGATGGCCAACTGTTGCAAATGCGTCTTGTGATTGGCGTCAACAACCACGGCTCGCAGGCCCTCCGAGCGAAAGAGCAGGGCGTTAACTGGCACCTGCAAACGCGTTCCCGTTACGCCAACTAGCAAATGCACTTGGGCATATCCTCCCGGCAGCAGCTGACCACTTCTGTTCGGCACATCTACTTCTGTGTTCAGCGTGCGGCTGGCCAAATCGATGGCATCGGCAGTCCGCACAACCTTGGCCTGGAATTTTTGGCCAGGATATTGCGTCAGCTCCAGAAACGCGCCCAACCCGGGGCGCACGGCGGCAGCATATACCTCCGGCACGCTAACGTAGGCGCGAATCGGGTCGGTGGCCGCAAGGAAGAATAGCTCTTGCGCGCTACCGCCATTGCCCGCGTTGATCAGGTTGCCGATATCCACATTCCGGCGCGTGATAACACCGCCAAATGGCGCGTAAATGTGCTTAAACGCCTCCAATTCCTCCAGGCGCCGCACGTTGGCCTGCGCCGAGGCCACAGCGGCGCGTCTAGCCGCATAATCGCCGACGGCGTTATCTACCTCTTGCTTGGAGACGCCATCCGTCTTGATCAACTCTTCATAGCGCGTGGCAGTGATGCGAGAAAGATTCTCGTTGGCCTGCATCGTGCCGAGATCGGCGCGCGCCTGGGAAAGCTGCTGGTCGATTTCTGGCGTGTCGATTTCGGCCAGCAATTCGCCCTGCTGCACGTGGGTCCCGATATCGTGATACCACTTCTTGAGGTAGCCGGTGGTGCGCGCATAGATCGGCGATTCCGTGTAGGCCTGTAGCGTCGATGGCAACACCAAATCTTCCTGGGCCGGCTCCACCGTGGGATGGATCACGGCAACGGTGGGCACCGCCAGCTTTTCGGTCTCCTTAGCGAGCGCGTTGTATTGCTCGCGGCGCTGCAACAGTGTGAAAATTCCAACAATCGCGAGCACCAGCGCTATTCCAACTAAGAATAGAAATAGCCGGCTCTTTTTCCCGGCCTGATGGTACTCGCCGTCTTGCGCGTGCGTGTTACCTTCCCTCGTCATTCTCTGCTCCGAACTCAATATAAGAACCCGTTGTCACGATGCCGCCGGCTCCAGCGTTGCGCCATGCAGCCTGCGGCGCTCCAATCGCCCATGAATGATAGAAAAGACGCACGGCACAAAGAAAAGCGTCGCAAAAGTGGCAAATAGCAAGCCGCCGATGACCGCGCGCCCGAGCGGTGCGTTCTGCTCGCCACCCTCGCCAAGGCCGATGGCCATGGGCACCATGCCGATGATCATGGCCAGCGCTGTCATTATGACCGGGCGTATGCGCACGAAGCCCGCTTCCAGCGCGGCCTCCAGCGCATTCTTGCCTTCCGCCATCTGTTCGCGCGCAAAGGACACCATCAAGATACTGTTCGAGGTGGCGACGCCCACGCTCATGATCGCCCCGGTCAGCGACGGCACGTTCAGCGTGGTGTGGGTCAGCAACAGCATCCAGCATATGCCCGCAAGCGCGCCCGGCAACGCGGTAATAATGATGAAGGGGTCCAGCCAGGACTGAAAATTTACCACGATCAGCAGATAGACGAGAACGATTGCGCCAATCAGTCCGAAGCCAAGCCCGGTAAACGAGCTTTTCATCGTCTGTACTTGTCCGCGGATGACCATATGGCTGCCGCGCGGAAGATCCTTCTCGAGTTCCTTTACGCGCGTGGCAACCTCATCGGAGACTCCGCCGAGGTCGCGGCCGTCCACCGCCGCGTACACGTTGATCATGGGCTGCGAGTTGAAGTGCGAAATGGTGGCCGGACGCGCAGTGGTCGTCGAGCGAACGAGATTACCTAAAATTTGCGGCATGGCACCAGGCTGGGTTCCGCTCACCGGAATATTCTGAAGCGCCTGGAAGGAATCCACGCGGTATTGCGGCGTCTGCACGGCAACGCTGTAGCTCACTCCGTTTTTCGGGTCGAGCCAGAAAGCGGGAGCGGTCTGGAAGCTGGAGCTGAGCGATACGAGCAGATTTTGCGCCACGTCCTTGGCCTGCAGCCCAACGGTTTGCACGCGCGTGCGGTCGATATCCATGTGCAAGGTGGGGCCGTCGAAAGCCTGCTGCACATGGACGTCGACCGCGCCGGGGATATGGCGAATTTCGTTCGCTAGTTTCTCCCCGATCAAGAAATTAGCCTGTTGGTTGTTGCCGGTGATGGCCACGTCGATCGGCGCCGGAGTTCCGAAATTCAAGATCTGCGTGACGATGTCCGCGGGCTGAAAGAAGAACTGCACGCCCGGGAACATTCGCGGAAACTTCTCGCGCAGCTCCTCGATATAAGCGCTGGTTGGTTTCCCGCGCACTTCCTTCAATTGCACCAGGATTTCGGCATCGGAAGTTCCAAAGGTTCCCGAGTTGCTGTAGCTGAGATTGATGCCGCTGTACGGCAGGCCGAGGTTGTCCAGGATGGTTTGCAATTCCTCTTTCGGAATCGTTTCACGGATCACTTCATCCACTTGGTCGGCCACCCGCGCGGTTTCCTCGATACGCAGCCCGGTCCGCGCCCGAAAGTGTATGCGGATCTGCCCGGCGTCCACCTTGGGGAAAAAATCGCGGCCAAGCACGAAAATCAAACACGCGGAAAGCAGGCAGAATCCAAGGAAACACGCAGCGAACAACGTGGAATTCGCAAGGGCGGCGCTCAGCGCGCGGCGGTAGCCTTCGCGGAAGCGCTCAAAACGCTGCTCAAAGCCCTGCTGATAGCGCCGGAAGAAGCCTTGCCTTTCTCCCCTGTGTTCCTCCGCGTGATATTCATCTTCCGCGCTGAGGAGATACATCGCCAGGGTGGGCACAATCGTGCGCGACCACATGTACGATGCCAGCATCGCGAAGGAAACCGCTTCGGCCAGCGGCACGAACAAGTACCGCGCCACTCCCGACAAGAAGAACATGGGGATGAACACAATGCAGATACACAGCGTGGAAACGAGCGCCGGAACGGCGATCTGTTGCGCGCCATCGAGAATGGCCTGCACCGTCTCCTTGCCCATGGCTAGATTCCGGTTGATGTTTTCGATTTCCACGGTGGCGTCGTCCACCAGAATGCCCACCGCGAGCGCCAGTCCGCCGAGCGTCATGATGTTGATGGTTTCATGCAGCGCGCTGAGCAGCAGCACACTCACGAGGATCGACAGCGGAATGGAAATAGCGATGATCAGGGTGCTCTTCCAATTGCCGAGGAAGACCAGGATCATGATGGCCGTCAAGCACGCCGCAATCAACGCCTCGCGCAGCACCCCCTGGATGGAAGCGCGCACGAAAAGGGACTGGTCAAACAGCAGGTTGACATGCAGGCTCTCCGGCAAAGAGCCCATGTAGTTCTGAATGGTCTGCTTCACGCGATCCACGATATCGAGCGTGGACGCGCCGCCGGTCTTGTACACCGCCATCAACACACCGCGCTGACCGTTCGCGCGCACGATGTTCGTTTGCGGGGAAAAGCCATCGCGCACGTGGGCTACGTCACGCATGTAGATGGTCGCGCCGTTCACGGTTTTGACCGGCAGATCGTTCAGCTCCTGGATCGTCTGCGGGCTGCCGTTCATCTCCACGTTGTATTCGAGCGCGCCCAGCTTCGCCGTTCCGGTCGGCAAAATAAGGTTCTGCGCGTTTACCGCGTTCACCACGTCCACGGCCGAAAGCCCCTTGGATTGCAACGCCTGCGAATTCAGGTCCACGCTGACCAGCCGCTGTTTCCCTCCATACGGATAGGGCAGCGCGGCGCCCTGCACGGTGGCCAACTGCGTGCGAATGAAATTGTTTCCGAGATCGAAGATGGCCTGCTCGCTAAGACTGTCGCTCGTCAAGCCAATTTGAATGACCGGCACCGTCGATGCCGAATAGATAGCTACCAGCGGAGGCGTCGTGCCCGGCGGCATGGTTCTCAAAATCGTCTGGACGATAGCCGTGGTCTGGGCCAGCGCCGTCTGAACATTCGCGCTGGGCTGAAAATAAATCTTCACGACCGCAATGCCGTTCAGCGATTGCGATTCGATGTGCTCGACATCGTTTACCAGCGTGGTCACAGCGCGCTCGGAGTTCGTGGTGATGCGCTGCTCCATCTCCTGCGGTTCCAGCCCGGTGTAGTTCCAAATCAGGCTGATTACGGGAATGTTGATTTCAGGAAAAATGTCGGTGGGCGTGCGCATTAGCACGAGCGGCGTCAGCAAAATCACCACGAGCGCCATCACGATGAACGTGTACGGCCTGGATAGCGCTAGACGAACAATCCACATGCTTTCAGTTTCCCCTGAAGGCGAATTTCAGTTAGATCACCCCTGCTGGCGGCTGTCGCGCATACTCCCGCTAATCAACCCGCGTTCGTTTAGATTCGCAGCGGCGATGATTTGGGTACGCCACGACCCGGGGAGGACTCGCGGCTACACTGCGATTCCTTCAAAGTCTAATCGACTAAAAGATTTAGGGACAGCACCAGCTCTCACACGGACGGTAGGATGCACGCGCCCACCCAGCCGGTACATCGATGGCGGTCGACGAGGTACGAAATGCCGAGAGCGCAACTGTCAGAATTGAACTTTTAGGACGCTCTATTCCCGGAAAACGAAACTCAGTCGCAAACCGCAAATTTCGATCACGTCGCCGTCGTTCAGGCGCACCGGCCCGTGTATCGGCTTGGAGTTAACGCGAGGGGTCTTGTCTCCCGGCCCGATGTAATAACCGTCGTCGCGCTGATTGACTTGCGCCGCTACTTCCGGCTTGAACCAGCCCTTCAACCGCACTGTGGCGTCCTTGGATTTGCCAATGACCGCCAGCCTGCTGGTTATGACGTACTCTTTTTGGTCGGAGTTGCCTCCGAGCACCACGAGCGTCGGCATCTTAAGGCGACCTGCGAATTGTGAGCGCTCACCCATCGCCGCGGCCTGTTGCAACATATCGCGGCGCTGCTTGGTGTCCAGCACCATCGTCTCGTTGATCGAAGGCGCGACCGGCTTGCGCTTCGAGTCCATCAAGATCGGCGTATCCCCGCTGGCATCCACCTTAATATGGTGCTTGCCGATCCAAATTGAATCGCCGTCGTGCAGCGTGGCTCGCTCCACGCGCAGATCGTTGACGAAGGTTCCGTTGAGGCTGTCCAGGTCCTCGACGACCAGGCGCCCGGCCTCAAAAAACACGCGCGCGTGATGGTTCGAGACTGCCAGGTTGTCGACCGGCAAATCGTTATCCGGCGAGCGGCCAATGCCCACCGGCCGGCTCCCGATCGGCACTTCCTTCACCAATCTGTTTTCAAACATCAGGCTGAGCTTAGCCATCTTTACTTTCCTCCCGCGGCGCCATTTCTGGCCGCATGTTTCCGCGCCCCCGGGCGCAGCCACGAAAACCAACCCCTGGATTCCGCGCCGATTCGCACCACGATCACCGTGATGTTGTCGGAGCCGCCGCGATCGTTCGCCAGGTCCACCAACTTCTGCGCGGCCTTGGTCGCATCCGGCTCTGCCTGTAGCGTTGCCGCAATTTCCGGCTCGATCAACATGCGCGTCAGCCCGTCGGAGCACAGCAGCAAGATATCTCGTGCGATCACCAGGTGCTCTTCCGCGTCCACTTGCACTTCTTCTTGTGAGCCCAGCGCGCGCAGCAGCACGCTTTGCATGTGGCTTTCTTCCGCTTCCGCAGCGGTCAAAATTCCGTGCCGCACCTGCTCGGCCACCAGCGAATGATCGCTGGTCAACTGCTGCAGCGTGCCGCTGCGCAACAGGTAAGCGCGGCTATCGCCCACGTGCGCGATGCTCAGTTTTGAGCCATCGATCCACGCCGCGGTCAGTGTCGCACCCATGCCCTGCTGTTCCGCGTTCTTTTGCGCGGAGGCAAAAATCTTTGTGTTGGCCAGGTGCGCCGCGCTGCTCAATCGTTTCGTTTTTTCGCTCCAGGCCGCTTGCTGCTCGCCAAAGAGCGTCACTGCCGGATTGTCCAACGCCTCCTCGCAATGCTTCACTACCGTCTCCACGGCTAGCGCGCTGGCCACCTCGCCATGTGCCTCGCCACCCATCCCGTCCGACAGCACAAACAAATGCAGCGGTGCCACAATGCGAAAGCAGTCCTCGTTATTGGTGCGCACGCGACCCACATCGGTCACGCCGCCGCTCACAATCTGCACGGAGACTCCCCTGCTCTGGCCGGACACACCCGGCGCGCACGTGACGCTGGCAACCCTGTTCCCACGCTAACAGACACGCTACCTAAGCGTAAGGCGATGAACCCTACTGATTACTCGCTTTTTGGCCACAATTGTGGGTCCTCGCTCTGCAGATAAGGGAGCGGCAATCCTGCGGCAGCCCAGCCCGTTCGGTTTCGCGTCAGATATAGCCAACTTCCGCTACAATCCTTCAATGCCCAGGCGCCTATTTTTCCTGGTTTGCGCCCTCGCGCTCGCTGCACCGCTGCAGACATTCCCGCAGCAATCCGCCCCGCCCGCCTCTGCCGCCCGCACTCTGCTGCTGCCGAAACGCATCGTTTCCGGCGAAGCTGCCACGCTGGCTGTGCTGGATATGAACGGCCGCCTCACTCCGGGCGCCACCGTGAATTTCTCGAACGGCGATCATCTCGTCACCAATGCCACTGGCCGCGCGCTGTTCGTCGCTCCACTCAACCCGGGCGTAATCTACGCGACCATCGGCTCACGGCCCACCCGCGCCTACTCCACAATCCTCACGCCGGCCGAAGTCAGTTCCTCTTCGCTCGAAGTTTCCTTCGCACCCCGCTTCGCTTCGCTCTCCGACCGTTTTGAACTCTCCGGGAGCGGCTTTTGCGGCCAAGCCGACGCAAACGTAGTGCACATCGCCGGCAAACCCGCACTGGTTCTGGCGTCTTCTCCAGCCGCCTTGGTCGCGCTACCCCCAGCCGATTTGGAGCCAGGTCCCGCAGATGTCGAAGTCTCTTGCGCCAAGCGCTCGACGGCGCCGTTTTCGATCACCTTTCTCGGCCTGAGCATGGACGCGGACTCCTCCCCCCTCGCCTCCGGCGAACACCGCACCCTCACCGTAAAAGTTCGCGGCACGGTCGCCCCCGTCGCCCTCGAGGCGCGTAATCTGTCGCCCGAAGTCGCCGAACTGGCCGGCGGTAACCCGACGCGGGTTTCCAGCAGCGGTGGCGCGGAAAATGTCGGGCATTTTGAGCTCATCGGACGCGAGCGCGGCAACTTCATCGTTTCCGTGCGCCTTCTGCCCACGCCAATTCCCTTGCGCCGCTAATCCAAATCTCGATAGATTGTTTTCAGAAACGGCAGAGCCGGCCGGCCGTCTACCTCATAGGGCGAACTGGCATCCCAAAACGTCATTGGAACTGTGCGCCGACGCCGATCCGCCTCGCTCTGCGGGAGATGCAAACCATGCAGACTCTTTGGCAAGACATCCGTTACGCCATCCGCATGCTCACCAAGAACGCCGCCTTCAGTTTCGTCGCCATTCTTTCGCTGGCGCTCGGCATCGGCGCCAATACCACCATCTTCACCGTCGTCAACGCCATTCTGCTGAATCCCCTGCCGGTCAAAGATGTCTCGCGGGTAGTCGAGCTGGACACCGTTGATACCAAGACGCGCGTGACCGCAGCAAATGCCACCAAGCTTGGAATGTCCTACCTGAATTTTCAGGATTACGCGCGGCAGACTCAGCTTTTCTCCGCGATGACCTGTGTGGTCGGTCCTCTGCCGCTGACCTGGAGCGGCGGCGCCGAACCCCGCCAGCTTCAGGGACAAATGGTCAGCGCCAGCTATTTTGATCTTTTGGGTGTTCGCCCCGCGGCCGGACGTTTCTTTTTGCCCGATGAAGACACTAAGCCCGGTGGAAACAATGTCACGGTTCTTAGCTATAGTCTGTGGACCAACAAATTCGGCGCGAATTCAAACACGATTGGCCAAACGATCACCCTCAACGCCACGCCTTACACGATTATCGGCGTCGCTCCGCCCGGATTTAAGGGCACGTTCACTTTCAACAACGCGGAGGAGATCTGGATTCCCGTCAGCATGTACCCGCAAGTGCTCGCGGGCTTCTTCAAGGAGAATTTCAACACGCGCCGCTTTTTGGCCACGACCGTGTATGGCCGGTTGAAAGACAAAGTCTCTCAGGGCGTTGCGGAGGCCTCGCTCAAAACCGTTGCCTCTGGCATGGAGAGCGCCTTCCCCGCGGATAACGCCGGCCGCAGCGTAGCCCTCACACCCCTTGCTGAAGCTGCCGTGGGGGTCAACCAGCGCGGCCAAATCACTCTGGCCGGTGGTTTGATGATGGGTATCGTCGGCCTCGTCCTTCTGATTGCCTGCGTCAATCTGGCCAATTTGCTTCTCGCGCAAGCCGCCAGCCGCGAAAAAGAAATCGGCGTGCGCGCTGCCATGGGCGCCAGCCGAGGCCGCGTTATCCAGCAACTTCTCACCGAGAGTATGGTGCTCGCGTTTCTTTCCGCGCTGGC
>WNFJ01134171.1_pt1 | contig 13056 bp, 14 predicted proteins | sample 5400461 | NCBI WGS metagenome assembly WNFJ01 (sample SAMN13153349, study PRJNA577476) | soil metagenome | isolation source: 115 cm saprolite on Douglas fir-dominated hillslope | place: USA:California | collected 2013-09-17 | reverse complement strand
GCTTTGCCGACACGCCGCCTGCCCCGAGCCGCTTTCGAGCTACCTGACACGGCGCCTGTTCAAAATGGCACAGACGAAGTTTTCTTGGCGGCATATCTTGAGCAGGAAAGGGTTGGCCCATAAGCTGACCATCCGTAATTACTAGGGATGGTTTGGAATGCAGCAGGTGTCGCCTGTCATGACGAATCTGGCTCAGAACGAATTGCACGCGGCACGGAGGAATTTCCGCTCGGAGAGTTCAGTCGCGCACAGGCGGCGACCTCTCAAGGCGCTCTTCATCCACCGCGATGCGGATGTAGTGGACAGCTGCCTGGAAGAGCTCAAGAAAGCGCAATTCATCGTCCATTCCGATTCCGTTTTAACCTTAGCGCAGTGCACGCAACAGCTGCGGTCCCAATCTTATGATGTGGTGATCGTGGAGTACCCCAGCCCGAATTGGAAGGGGTCGCAGGCACTGCAACTCCTTCATCAGACGGCGCAGGAAGTTCCGCTTCTTTTCGTGACCACTGCACTGGGAAGCGAGTCTATCGCGCAACTGACCGCCGATGGAGCATTCGACTACGTCGAACGGGAACATCTGGCGCAATTGTCGATGGCCGTTCGGCGAGTCTTGAACGAAAGGAACCTGCGCGCCGAGCTGGAAGAGGCCGGAAGGGCACTGAGGCATTCGCAATCGCTGTATCGGGCACTGGTGGAAAATCCTGCTTATGGAATATGCAGGTGCGATGCGGGGGGGAAGTTTCTTGACGTCAACCAGGCGCTCCTCGCGATGCTTGGCTACGAATCCAAAGAAGAGCTGCTGGTGGCGAATCGTGCGTCCAAAGTCGCCCTTGACCTGGGTCTCGGAGCTCCATTGGCCGGAAGCTCCCCTGAGCCACTTAGAATCGAGCCGGTCGAAATCGAATGGAGACGGAAGAACAGCACGAGTCTGAAAGTAAGACTCAGCGGGCGTGGCATCTTTGATGATCATGGAAACTTTGTTGGGTATGAAATCATCGCGGTTGACGTAACGGAACAGCGCGCGCTAGAAGATCATCTGCGCCGCCAGGCCTTGTGCGATTCGTTGACGGGGTTGGCCAACCATCGCCGTCTTTTCGAGGTTTTGCACGCGGAGATCTGCCGCTCCGAGCGCACGGAACGGGAATTCTCGCTGCTATTGCTGGATCTCGACGGATTGAAAGCGATCAACGATCGATTCGGGCATCTGGCGGGGAACCGGGCGCTTTGCCGGCTGGCGCAGATCCTGGCGGACTGCTGCCGGTCCGTAGACACCGCGGCGCGACAGGGCGGGGACGAATTTGCTCTGGTCCTGCCGGAAACGGGCGCAGCCGCTGCTACATTGGTGGCGAGGCGAATTTGTCAGCTTCTTGCGGAAGATACCGAGGAACCTGCGCTTTCCGTCAGCGTGGGTGTCGCCAGTTATCCTAGGGACGCCGAAAACGTTGGAACGCTGCTGTATGCCGCGGACAGATTCCTCTATGAGATGAAAGACCAGCGGTCGATGGCTGCTCGAGCGGGCCAGAAAATCTGATGACGATCAGCTATCCAGATGCAGAGGTTGTTCCGTTCTGGCGTGAACCTGAATAGTTAGATTATTGTGCGGAATCGAACATCGCTTCGAAAGTGATCACGGCATACTCCTTGCTGGCGAAGGAATCCTAGAGGGGACTCTTGAGCCAGGAGGAAAACGAAATGCAGAGTGGATATAAATATTTGTTCAGTTTTTTTGTACTTACTGGGGCACTGGCGGCGCCTTCGGCAATGAATGCGGTGCCCAAGCCACAGGATAACGGGCGTCAGGAAGAACACCGTCGTGACGACAATGACCGCAATCGGTTCTATGACCGTCATCACAAGGACTATCACAATTGGAATGACAACGAAGACCGTTCTTTCCGCGTATACCTTGGCGAAAGGCACAGAGAGTATCACCCCTTTGTGGAATTGAAGGTGAAAGAACAAAATGCGTATTGGAACTGGCGTCACCGTCATCCGGACCACGATCAGTACGGACGCTAGCCCAGAAGATGCGGCAGGCGGAAAAGAGTCCGCCATCATCGGCCGAGGGAGCGCGGCAAATGTGGACGCTCCCACAACTCGCGGCCGCCAAGAAAATGGGATGAGACCGGGATAGGAACTGGGAAGGGGGAAAGCTCCGATGAGCGAACATGACTTCAGTTCATTACAGAGACGGAAGGCAAATCACTGCGCCGACGAAAAATTTCAATATACATCGCGTTTGGAAGAACGTGTGCTTCAATCGATTTCCTCCGGTGCGCCCCTTCCGAGAGTACTGAATGAAATCTGCAGGGTTCTCGATTGTCAGATTGGGAATGTGGTTTCGCTCCTTTCCTTCCCGGGGGATGATGCAGGAGATCTTGAGGCAATTGCGAGGAATGCAGCGCTTTTTGGCTTGTACACTTTTTGTTCGGAAGGTGTGTTTGGCGAGAGTGACGAGCTGCTTGGTTTCCTCGAGGTGTATAGCAGCGTTGCGCGAAGCCCGAATGCCAGCGAATTTCAGGTGATCGAACGAGCCATATGCCTGGCAGCAATTGCAATCAAACGATACAATGAGGCGAGCGCTTTGGGAAATTACGGCCTGCGCGGTACCATGCCGGTCCGGGGGCGATTACTGGAGTGGCCGGTTTCGATGAACTAGAGTTCCCGCGCTTGACAACACGTGAGCGGGAATCAAGACGGCATGACTAAGGACCCGCGGCGCGTCGCACAACTAGCGCGGTTGGATTGTCGGTTCAAGACCCCACGATTTTTCAAACAAACCTCAAAACTGTATACAAGAGAACAGACACGCGTCGTTGCGGAGTCCAAGATCATTTTGTAATAAAAGGACTGCCGTGTTGGCCGGTCCATCTTCTCCAGCTAATTCTTCAGGCCCACACAAGCGCTGAGGACATCGAACAACACCTGAATCGCATGTCCTGTCGGGAACAGTACTCCAGCTCTGGTTTGGATTGAGGCGAGTCAAGGCACTCACTGCCCGGGCCCGCAGGAAACAGGCCGTTCACGCACAGTCGAAGTGTCTCGCGGCAAAGACAGAAAGGTAAAAAGTATGCCTCTCCTTCAGATTCTCTTAACACTAATCGTAGTTGGTGTTCTGCTTTGGCTGGTGAATCGTTTTGTTCCCATGGCAGGTAGCATCAAGTCGATTCTGAACGCAGTCGTAGTAATTGGCACAGTGCTGTGGTTGTTGAATGCTTTTGGATTCCTGCATTCGCTCTCGCGAATTCGCGTTGGGTGACGAGCAAACAACCAGAGTCAGCAAGCGATAAATTGAAATCAAGTACAGGCCTGACGGTTGAGGTGCTCTATATGGCGAGTGATGGGCGCACAAGTACATGCAATGGAGGTAACATCATGAAACAAATCGGAATCATTGGTACGACCGCGCTTTTTCTGCTTCTCGGAATCACTGCTTCGGCTGACGCCCGGCAGCAGCAACAAGAAGAAAAGAGTAAGCCTGCAAAACAGGAACAACAGGCTAAGCCCGAAAGGCAGCAGCAAACTCAGGCTCCGAAGCAACAGCAGCAACGTCAGCAGCAACAAGCCAAGGGGCAGCAAGATCAGCAACGGCAGCAGCGTCAGCAAGACAATTCTGCAAGACAACAGCAGCAGCAAGCCAAGGGGCAGCAGGATCAGCAGCGCCAACAGCGTCAGCAGCAGAACAACTCCGCGAAACAGCAACAACAAGCCAATCGGCAGCAAGATCAGCAGCGACAGCAGCAGGCCAGAGGGCAACAGGATCAGCAGCGGCAACAGCGTCAACTACAGGACCACGCTGTAAAACAACAACAGCAGCAAGCCAGAGGGCAGCAGGATCAGCAACGGCAACAGCGACAGCAGCAAGACAACAACAGATCTGCACAACGACGCAGCCCCGAGCAGGTACGCGTGCAGCGAGTCGCTTGGCAAGGTGAGCGCGCCCATAGCTGGCAGTCCGAGCACCACGCCTGGCAGCAACGCGGCGGTTACAACGGCTACCGCGTTCCGGATGACCGTTTCCGCAGCTACTATGGACAGGATCACGGGTTCCGCATCTACAGTCTCCCTGTGAGGTATGTTGGCGGGCATCGCCGTTTCCAGTACGGCGGTTATTGGTTCGGTCTGGTTGACCCGTGGCCCGAATACTGGTCGGACGATTGGTACGACAGCGATGACGTCTACGTGGACTACTACGGTGATGGATATTATTTGTACAACCGCAGATATCCCGGCGATCGTATTGCTATCAGTTTCTACTTGCGCTAGGCGCGGCGCTCATCGAGCGCGGTAATTGAGGGCAAACTTGGCCCAGTGGGGAAACTTGTCAGAGAGTTAGACCGATGCTGCACCGCGTTGCGTGGATAGCGATGAGTGAATCTGCGAGGAGGAGGGGAAACAATGCTTGGAACAATCTTGATCGTTATGTTGATCTTGGCGCTCCTGGGAGCGATGCCAAGGTGGTCACACAGCCGCCAATGGGGCTACGTCCCGTCGGGAGGGGTGGGTCTGGTTCTCTTCGTCGTTATCATTCTTGTGCTCATCGGGCGAATTTAGAAGCTGTTCCGGTGTACTCGAGCGAGCACGAAGGTGACGATTGTTGGTCGGGGCCTGGTTTTTTCTCGAGTCAGGCCGTGACTGACGAGTTGGAGGTCAGCGATGGATGATTCTAAAAGGCATGCTGTGAGATTTCTCGAGAAAGAGATCAAGACTTATACGGCACTATCTCTCTTCTTGTCGAAAAAGGGCATCAAGGAACATGTGCGAGTGGGAGACAGGAAAGTTCTGATCAGTCCAACCTTCTACAAAGACAGAATGAAGGAAGCAAAGAAACTTGTTTATGAACTCAGAAAACCAAATTAGGTCGCTACACCCTCGGAGCGCTGCTTTGCGTGACTGGGCGCCATGGGGCATCCGGTTAGCTGCAATTTTTCTGGGGCTCCTGCTTTGCGGCGGCGTTTCACTGGCATACTCCGTGCTCACGCACGAGGAAATCGTAGACTTGGTGTGGACCGATGAGCTGCGCCCGCTTCTTCTAAAGAGATTTCCCGCGCTCACGGAAGACCAGCTCAAGGAGGCGCACGGTTACGCGTATGGCGGCGCCGTTATTCAGGATCTCGGTTACTATCCGTTTGGCAGCGTGGAATTCAGCAATTTGGTGCACTATGTTCGGAGCGGAGACTTCGTTCGAGAGCTGTTGACACAGAGCCAGGATGCGAACGAATACGCTTTCGCGCTTGGCGCGCTGGCGCACTATGCTTCGGATATCGCCGGCCATCCGGCCGTCAACCAGTCTGTTTCGATCCAATATCCCAAGCTGCGGGCGAAGTTCGGTAACTCGGTCAGGTACGCGGAGGACCACACGGCGCATCTGAAGACGGAGTTCGGATTCGACATGGTGCAAGTAGCGAAGAATCGCTATGCGTCACAGCAGTATCACGATTTCATCGGGTTTCAGGTGTCCAAGCCTCTGCTGGAGCGGACTTTTCCGATTGTTTACGGAGTGGAGTTGAAGGACGTGCTGAGCCATGAAGATCTCGCAGTTGGTTCGTATCGCTTTGCAGTCAGCCGCATGATCCCGCAAATGACGCAGATCGCGCTGCGGACGCACAAGAAAGACATAATGAAGGAGACGCCGAATTTTGCGAAAAGGAAGTTCCTCTATCGCTTGTCGCGCTCCGAATACGAGAAAGAGTGGGGTAAGGACTACACGAAACCTGATTTCGGGACGCGCGTTTGGTCCGTGCTGCTGCGCTACATGCCTAAGATTGGTCCATTCAAAGCGCTGGCGTTCAATAACCCCACGCCGCAGACGGAAGACCTGTACTTCAAGAGCATCAATACGACGGTGGACCAATACCGTATTTATCTGCAGCAGGTTCGTGCCGGCTCGCTGGAGCTCGTCAACTGTGATTTTGACACCGGACAAATTACCAAGGCTGCCGAATACTCGCTGACGGACGAAACCTACGCGAAGTTGTTGGGGCAGCTCACCGAGCGGAAGTTCGATCTTACGTCACCAGATCTGCGCGAGAATATTCTGGCCTTCTATTCCGATCTCTCTCTTCCTCTTGAAACTAAAAAGGACGCCAATCGTTGGCAAAGTGTGTTGTCGTCCCTCGAACAATTGAAGCTCGTCGCCCCAACGCCGATTCTCGCTGCCAGCCCTGCCAACTCACGCTGAGTGAGGCACGGCAGCTCATTCGCATCCATCGCTGTCCACGATTTTGGGCGCGCGCAAAGTTGCGGCCTGCAAATATATACAAATGTGTGCTTAAGAGGACAGACTCTTTCATTAGCAGGCTCTAAGATGCTCGCGTAGGAAAAAACAAAAAGACTTTCGCACAGACCCCATCACCGCACATCAGATCGTCTCGGCTTTATCCTACGCAAGCAGGTACAAGAAAAGTCTGACAAGTTTCAGGAGGAAATTCGAATGAAAAATGTAAAAGCAATATTTTGTTTGCTAGCAGTCGCGATGTTGGGGGCCATAGTGCTGCCCAGCGCGCGCGCTGATGAATGGAACAAGAAGACCGTCGTTACTTTCAGCCAAGCCGTGGAAGTTCCCGGGAAAGTCCTTCCCGCCGGGACGTACACATTTCAGCTGTTGGATTCACCTTCCGACCGCCACATCGTGCAGATCTTTAACGCCGACGGGAGCCACATTATTGCCACCATCCTGGCCATCAATAACTACCGTTTGCAATCAACGGGCGACACAGTCATGAAGTTCAGCGAACGTCCGGGCGATTCTCCGGAAGCACTGCGTGCCTGGTTCTATCCCGGCGACAACTTCGGACAGGAATTCGTCTATCCCAAGGTTCGCGCGATTCAGCTAGCACAAGTGGCGAAAGTCGTCGTTCCGGCCGTCGCCGCCGACGATCTCGATGACAACGCGATGAGGACGATTCCGATCGTCGCCGTCACACCCGACCAGAAAGAAGTGGAAGTAGCCACGGTGATCCAGACCACTCCGCCGGTAACTCCCGCGCCGGTCGCTGTCAAGGAAGCCGAAGAACTGCCGCAAACCGGAAGCTCGATGCCGTTGATCGCATTGCTTGGTGGATTGTCCATTAGCGTTGCTCTCGGCCTGAAGCTTTACCTCAAGCTCGCTTCGTAAGCGAGTGTAACTCCCCGCGCCGCGGACGTGATTTCCAGATCACGTCCTGCGCCGCGAGAAAGCCTCTCGTGATTCTCATTCCAATTCTCGGCAGGCAAAAGCCGGGCAAAGGACAGTCGTTCTTTGCTCCTTTCCTGTTTTTCGTCAGCATGCTCGGATTCTCCCCGTCCCTCGCGACAGAACGTTCGCCGACTCGCGGGGAAGCCCAGGCAAAAATTGCGGTCACCGCCAACCTGGTGCTGCTGCCTGTGAGTGTTACCGACGCTCGCGGAACATACGTCGCAGGTCTCAAGCAGCAAGATTTCCACGTTTATGAAGATCGGCAGCTCCAAGAACTCACCGTATTCGAAGAGGGGGATACGCCCGTAACCGTGGGGCTGGTAGTGGACCACAGCAGAAGCATGGGGCCGAAACTACGCGAGGTTGCGGCAGCGGTGTCCTCGTTCGCACATTCGAGCAATCCACGAGATGAAATGTTCGTCGTGGATTTCAATGATGATGTTTTGATTGAACTCATGAAGGGAAAGGCCTTTTCGAGCGACCCCAAAGAGCTTGAGGAAGCCCTGACGGCAGTCAAAGCGCGTGGACGAACGGCGCTTTACGATGCCGTAAGCGAAGGGCTGAATCATATTAAGTATGGGCATTTAGGCAAGAAGGCGCTGATCCTCATCAGCGACGGGGGAGACAACGCCAGCCATCTGAAATATTCGCAAGTGCTGGGGCAGGCGCGGCAATCGCAGACCATGATTTACGCCATCGGCCTGGTCGGGGCAGATGACAAAGAGGAAAATCCCGCGTTGCTGCGGCGGCTTTGCAAAGATACGGGAGGAATTGCGTACTTTCCGCGAGAAGGGGAAAGTGTAGCCAAGGTATCGGCAGACATCGCACGCGATCTTCGCGAGCAATACTCGCTAGGGTATGCGCCGCAGAACATGCAGCGCGTGGACGCCTTTCGAAAAATCGAAGTGAAGGTCACTACGCAAGGGCGAGGTAGCCTACGCGTGCGAACCCGGCAGGGGTACTCACTTGCGGCGGAGAGACGGCCGGCGGCCGAGTTGGGAACGGGGACGAGATGAGTTCCTTTTCGAACCCAACGAAGGCGGCCTCGTCAGTGCGGCGAAACATCTTGCGGGGAGCTTGCTACTTTTTTTTCGCATTCGGCATTCTCTCTCTGGGATACGTGGGCTTCGTCCTTGCGGATTCACACCGTTATCAGGCTCTCGAGATCAGGAAATTTGAACAGGCTGGCCGCCTTGTGGAACCGCATATTCTGGTAGAAGGCGAGGTCATCGGGGAGATAGAAGTGCCGCGGCTTGGCCTGAGCGACATGGTGGTGCAAGGCGACTCAGCAGCGAGCTTGCGGCATGCTGTAGGTCATGTGGCGAAATCGGCGCTACCGGGCGAATGGGGTAATGTCGCTTTGGCGGGTCACCGGGACACGTACTTTCGGCCCCTGCGCGCTATTCAAGTTGGCGACGAAATCCGGTTCAAGACCATCGAACATGTCTTCGACTATGTGGTGGAATCCGTTGAAGTCGTGTCCCCCGCAGGCATACGGGTATTGGAGGCCACGGGCGGTCACGAGCTCACCCTCATCACGTGTTTCCCCTTCTACTATGTGGGGCCGGCGCCCAAGCGCTTTATAGTACGCGCCAGACAAACCGAGGTAGTGCCGGAGAAGCAGCCCGTGAGCGAATGAGCGCACTGGCCCAGCCGTGAAATGGAGAGCATTTCCTGAATCCGAGGAAAAACCGCAGCGAGATATCCAGGAAAGTGTGCTCAAGTGGACAGACTTCTGGTTTCAAACCGCCTAGCATGAGTCATCTGAAAAGTGACGACGCAAGCACCGCAGGCACTGGTTTTTTGTCAGATTGGAGCAAAGATGCTGTGGACAATCTTGGTAGTCTTATTTGTCTTGTGGCTCCTGGGAGTGGTGACGTCGTACACGCTTGGGGGGTTCATCCACATCCTTCTACTCGTAGCATTAGCAATTTTCGTGATTAACATGATTCAAGGACGGAGACGCTCGGCTTAGCCGCCGGTCAATCGATATGAAACCAATCATCTGGGTTGGAATTCTCTTAATTGTGCTGGGTGGGCTGGCGCTTGCCTATCAGGGATTCAACTTTACCCATCAAGAAAAGGTTCTGGATATCGGGCCGATCCACGCCACCAGGGAAGATCAAGAGCACATTTCGATTCCGCCAGTGCTCGGTGGCATCGCGCTAGTCGGAGGAATTGCCTTAATTGTCCTAGGCGGCAAGAAAAGTTCTTAGTTCGATACTACGGAAGTACCCCGCCTGAGAGTCGGGCAACGCATAGCCCTCTCGTGACGCAAACGTGTTGAAAGTCCTTCAGCCAAGAATCGGTTGAGAAACAAAACGACAGCAGAAGAAGTTTTGACCTTGGAGGTCGGCAATGAAGAAATTCATGGTAACGGCAGCATGTCTCTCTCTGGTAGCGGGAGCAGTGTACGCAAATAAGATGAACAAGGAACAAAGACGTCTGGAAAACTGTGGCGTGGTGATGACGGAAGTTCTCAACATTCCGGACAACATACCGCATGAGCTTCTGGAAAAGGCCGAGTGCGTCATCGTGATTCCGTCCGTCAGGAAGCTGGCGTTTGGAGTCGGCGCAGACTACGGGCGCGGGGCGATGGTTTGCCGGACGGGCGAACATTTCCGCGGTTCCTGGGGAGCGCCAGCGATGTACGCGCTGGAAGGCGGCAGCGTGGGCTTTCAAATCGGTGGAGAAGCAACGGATTTGATCCTGCTGGTGATGAATGACCGCGGCATGGAGTCGATTCTGAGCAGCAAAGTCAAGCTGGGCGCGGATGCTTCCGTTGCCGGCGGACCCAAGGGACGTGATGCTTCTGCGGATACCGATGCCTGGATGCGAGCCGAGATCCTAAGCTACTCGCGTTCACGCGGATTGTTTGCCGGCATTTCCCTTGAAGGCTCCACGATTCGTCCTGATGATGAGGCCAGCGAGCAGGTGTATGGCCACGCAATCAAGGCTAAGGACATCGTGAGAGGCGAACATACAGGCGTGCCAGGTACTGGACGTAACCTCGTCAACGTGCTGCAGAAGAATGCACCGCGCAACGAATCGGAGCGAGCTTCGAACCAGTAGCTACCATTTGTCAGTTAACCGCGGTTTTTCACGTCCCGACTAGCTGGCAATCTTAGACGAGCAGCACTGCGGAGCCCTCCGCCGTGCCCTCGACAGGGGCCATCTTGCAAAAGGTCGCAGTAGCCAATGCGACCTTCGCGGATTGGCCTCTTTTTCTTGTCTAAACGGTGATCAATTCGTGGATTCGGTTGAAGACCGAGGGCGGGTGATTCTAACGAGAATTTTGCTACAGTTCTACGAAGAAACTATTTGTGACGCCGGTCGCTACTGTGTTCTGAGTGGCCGTTGGCATCAAGCCAGCTCAGTAGGGAGCGAATGCTGCCGTGCGCCAGAGCAATACTGGAATCGGCTGCTCCGTAATAGAGATTGATCGTGTCGCCGTCGCTGGCCACTGTGTAGCCACACGGAAAGACAACGTCCTGGACATCGCCATGACGCTCATACTCCGCCTCCGGTGCGAACATCCAGGAGTCCCCGCGGATCAGACACTTATCGGGTTCTTGAAGATCGAAGAGGGCCAGACCCAGCCGGTAGATGGAACTCGAAGGAGTCCTGCGGACCCCATGGTAAATCATCAGCCAGCCTCTGGACGTCTCGATGGGAGGAGGCGACATGCCAATTTTGTTTGCATCCCACCAAGCGCCCCGGCGGGCCTCCAGCATGAGCTTGTGATTTCCCCAGTGCCGCAGATCGGGAGAGTATGAGATCCAAACGTGAGCACCCAGAGGTGTCATGGGCCGATGGATCAAAGCCCAGAAGCCATTGATCCTACGAGGCAGAAGCCCCGCATCCTTGTCGTCCGGGGGCATGACGACGCCGAATCTCTCGAAGCTGCGAAAATCCTCGGTGAGCGCCAACGACACGCCGGGACCACCGCGAGAATAGGAGGTGTAAGCCACGGCAAATTTCTTGAGTTCGGGCACATAGGTAATGCGTGGATCTTCGATGCCCCACACTTCCTCGGGAAATTGCTCTGGATTGGGCAGGAGCGTGGGTTCACGATCGATTTGCCAATCATCGACGCCGTTTGCCGAACGGGCGGCGCAAAGGTGCGAGAGTCCGCGGCGATCCTCCACACGGCAAAGCAGCAGAGTTGAGCCATCGGCCAACAGGGTTGCGCCGGCGTTGAAAACGCTGTTGATGGAATAGGGCCAATCCTTGCCCGTCAAGATGGGATTGCCAGGGTGCCGGCAAAAGAGCGTCTCGTATTGTTTCATCTTTGCTTCAACAGTGGAATTCATGACACTCATGGATTCGATCCCTCGAAATTCGGTTTAGGCTAAACAGTACCGCCCTGCTTGTTAGAACTTGTTCTCCGTGCCGTCGGCTTCTTCCAGCTTGCGCATTTCCAGGAGCGCCATAAGAAAGGACAGGGTGGATTCCGCTCCCTGATTTTCATTAGCGCGGTCGGGGTGCAAACCGTCTCGACAACCACCAGTAGCGGGGTCGTATAGTGCGATCTGCAGATCGTTGTCACCCAAGAACCAATTGAATGCGGACCAAGCTTCCTTACGCCAACGGCCCTTTCCAGTTGCGCGATACGCCTGCAGGCAGGCTGATACGGCCGCGCAGGCTTCGACCGGCTGCTGGTCGAAGCGGGCCCTCTCAGTGGTCTTGGAATAGAAGCCCTGCGATCCAATGGGCACGAAATGGCCTTTTACCTCGCAGTGCTGCAAGGCGACGAGCCAATCCAAAGCTTCGATACCGGCGGCAACCATTTCTTCGTTGCCGGCGCGCACGCCAGCTCGGACCAGAGCTTGAGGCAAACGGGCGTTTGAATAGGCAAGCCCACTCTCAAACCACTTCCAATCATCGGTGCGGTTCGCGCGGTAGGAATTCAACAATCGATTTGCCAAAGCATCGGAGGCACTGAGAGCGGCGCGGTCTCCAGGGAACGAGTCCAGGTACTCGAGGACACCGAGCAACGCAAAAGCGCAGGCGCGGGGACTCTTGAATTCCAGCGCTGCGGGCACAGCAAGTTCAAACATGCGGCCCGCAGCTCCGCGCAATCCCGCATCTTTGGATCTGCCGAGAACGGTCCCCAATCCCCATAAGGCTCGCCCGTGACTGTCTTCCGATCCCTCCGCCTCCTGCCACTGGCGTTCGTAACTCAGACAGTTTCTGAACCGTTTCGTGACGGGGTCAAAAGCAAGCCACAGGAAGGCTAAATAACGGGAGGCTAAATCGGCGGAGCCTCTTGGGGCGCCGGCACCGAAGGCGTCTAAAAGAACCGCGACGATCAGTGCGCGGGCGTTGTCGTCCGTCGAGTAGCCTTCGGGATAATTAGGAACCACGAAAACGGCGTGCTCGAGCAATCCCGTCGCATCGGTCATGCGGAGGAGGTGATCGAGTTTTATCGCTGGAAGGCGATCGAGATTCTTTTCGGTGTTCTGGGCTGAGTAAGTGGCGCGCGGACTTCGCAAACGCTCGTTGTAGATGCGTTCAAAGCTCTTCATATACTTCTGGGCCACGCGATTCCAGACCATGTCTCTGGCGTAAAGGTAGGCCCGCTTGCGCATGGCGTGCCGTGCAGTGGCGTTGTCCAGAAGTTCAACTGTTTTTGTGGCGATCGCCTCAGGATCATCAAACGGAACAAGCGTCCCGCGCTCCTGATCCAAGAGTTCAATAGCGTGCAGGTATGGCGTAGAAATGATGGCTTTCCCAGCGCTCAAGGCATAGGCGAGCGTGCCAGAAACGACTTGAGCCTTGTGCTTGTAGGGGGTGATGTAGATGTCGGCGGCGCCAATCAATTCGACCATTTCTTGAGGGCTTACGAAACGATTGCGGAAGATGACGCTAGCTTCAAC
>WNFJ01355092.1_pt1 | contig 13057 bp, 9 predicted proteins | sample 5400461 | NCBI WGS metagenome assembly WNFJ01 (sample SAMN13153349, study PRJNA577476) | soil metagenome | isolation source: 115 cm saprolite on Douglas fir-dominated hillslope | place: USA:California | collected 2013-09-17 | reverse complement strand
CATCCGCGCAACATCATCTATTCGCTCTACGGCCGCGTGCCGCCGCAGCACCCGATGCTCACCACGCCGGGGCTCTCGACGATCATCCTCACCACGCCGGCGGGCCGCGCGGAGCTCACCCGGCGGGGGATCCGGGACGCGGCCGTGATCGTGGAGCCGCTCCTCGAGCCCGGCGGGCTGGCGCGCGCGCACACGCGGCTGCGCGCCGAGCACGGCGTGCGCTACATCGCCTGCGAGGGCGGCCAGACGCTGTTCGGCGCCCTCCGGGACGCGCGGCTGCTCGACGAGGTGTTCCTGACGACGACCGACGTGCTCGTGGACCGCGCCGCCCACGAGGGCGTGCTCACGACGTTCGACTTCGCGGCGGAGGGGGCGACGCTGGTGGCGGAGGGGCGGCTCGAGCCGGCAGGCGTCTACACGTTCAAGCGCTGGCGGTTCGGCGGGACGCGGCGCTGACGCTCAGTCCCCGCGGCGCGCGAGCTGCAGGCCGAGCTCGCTCAGGCGCGCGCACGGATCACCGCGCAGGTCAGCCGGCGTCAGCAGCCGGCCGTCGCTGAGCGCCTCCTTGAGCCGGTACGTGCAGGCGATCTCGCGCCAGAGGCGCGCCTCGTTGCGCTGCTGGTAACCCCAGGCGAGCGGGATCACCAGGAGCGCGAGCAGCGCGACGACGGCGAGCGTCTTCAGGGCCGCCTCGACCCCGGGGCGGAACACCTTGAACCCGGTGACGCGCGCGTTCGTTTCCTCGAGCATCGACGTGAGACGGAGCAAGGCGGGGATTAAACGCCACCCGGCGACCGGAGTCAAGAGCCCGGCCGGCGAAAGCGGCGGATCAGCGCGTTCGTCGAGGAATCGTGCGTCAGCCGCGGCTCGGCGGGCGCCGTCAGCTCCGGCGTGATGCGGTTGGCCAGCGCCTTGCCGAGCTCCACGCCCCACTGGTCGAAGGAGTTGATGCGCCAGATCGTGCCCTGCACGAAGACCTTGTGCTCGTAGAGCGCGACGAGCGCGCCGAGCACGGCCGGCGTGAGCCGCTCGGCGAGGATCGTGTTGGAAGGGCGGTTGCCCGGAAACGTTCGGTGCGGCACCTGCAGCGCCGGCACGTCCTCGGCGGCGACCTCCTCCGCCGTCTTGCCGAAGGCGAGCGCCTCCGTCTGGGCGAAGAGGTTCGCCACGAGCAGGGGATGGTGCTCGCCGATCTCGTCGAGCGGCCGCAGGAAGCCGATGAAGTCGCACGGGATCAGCTTCGTGCCCTGGTGGATGAGCTGGTAGAACGCGTGCTGGCCGTTCGTCCCCGGCTGACCCCAGACGATCGGCCCCGTCTGGTAGTCGACCGCGCGCCCCTCGAGGTCGACGCGCTTGCCGTTGGACTCCATGTCGAGCTGCTGGAGATACGCGGAGAAGCGGGCGAGATAGTGGCTGTACGGCAGGATCGCCCGCGTCTCGGCCCCGAAGAAATCGTCGTACCAGATGCCGAGCAGCGCCAGCAGGACGGGCAGATTCCGCTCGAACGGCGCGCCGCGGAAGTGCTCGTCCATCGCGTGCGCGCCGGCGAGGAGCTCGCGGAACCGCTCGGAGCCGATGGCCACCATCAGCGAGAGCCCGATGGCGGACCAGAGCGAGTAGCGCCCGCCGACCCAGTCCCAGAACGGGAACATGTTCGCGGGATCGATCCCGAACTTGCGCACCTCGGCCTCGGCGGTGGAGACGGCGACGAAATGCTTGGTCACCGCGCGCTCGTCGCCGAGCGCCCGCACGCACCAGCGGCGCGCCGTGTGCGCATTCGTCAGCGTCTCGAGCGTCGTGAAGGTCTTCGACGCGACGACGAAGAGCGTCTCGGCCGGATCGAGGTCGCGCGTCGACTCCGCGAAGTCCGCGCCGTCCACGTTGGACACGAAGCGCAGCGTGAGCCGCCGGTCCGCGTACCAGCGCAGCGCCTCGGTGGCCATGGCGGGCCCGAGGTCGGAGCCGCCGATCCCGATGTTGACGACGTTGCGGATGGCGCGCCCGGTGAAGCCCGTCCAGGCGCCGCTGCGCACGCGGCCGGCGAAGTCCACCATGCGATCGAGCACGGCATGGACGCGCGGCACGACATCCTCACCGTCCACGACGATGCGCACGCCGCGGGGGGCGCGTAGCGCGACGTGCAGCACGGCCCGACCCTCGGTGACGTTGAGCTTCTCGCCCGCGAACATCGCCTCGATCCGCGCGCGCAGACCGGAGGATCGGGCCAGGTCGAGCAACAGCCGGAGCGTGTCGTCGGTGACCCGCTGCTTGGAATAATCGAGATAGAGGCCGGCCGCCTCGGCCACCAGGCGCTCACCACGCCCGGGATCGCGCGCGAAGAGCTCGCGCAGGTGGATGTCGCGGAGCGACGCGTGATGGACGCCGAGCGCCTTGAACGCAGGGCGGCTCGTGAGCGGCGTCGTCCCGCCCGTCAATTGAGGCCCTCCGGCCGCAGCGTGCGCCGGCGCGCGCCATCCCACACGAGCACCGTCGGACGCATTCCGAGGAACAGCCCGGTGCCTACCAGGCCGGGGATCGCGCGCAGGGCCGCCTCGAGTCCGGGCGGATCGGCGATCGGCCCCACGCGGCAATCCAGGATCAGGTTGCCGTTGTCGGTCACCACCGGCCGTCCCTCTCCGCTGCGCAGCGTGGCGGGATAGCCCAGCGCCTCCACGCGCCGCCGGCACGGCGCGGCGGCGAACGGCACGACCTCCACGGGCAGGCGGCCGCGCGTGCCGAGCACGGGGACGAGCTTGTCGGCCCCGGCCAGCACCACGAAGCGCCGCGCCATCGTCGCGACCACTTTCTCGCGCAGGAGCGCGCCGCCGTAGCCCTTGATCAGGTCGGCGCGCGGATCGATCTCGTCCGCACCGTCGACCGCGACGTCGATCGTCTCGACGTCGTCGGGCGACAGGAGCTTGATGCCGAGGCCCCGCGCCAGCGCCGCCGTCGCCTCGGAGGTCGGCACGCCGCGCACGTCGAGGCCGGCCGCGACGCGCGCACCGAGCGCGCGAACGAACGCGGTGGCCGCGTGACCCGTGCCGAGGCCGACGACCTGGCCGCTCGCGACGTGCCGGAGAGCCTCGGCGGCCAGCGCCGCGGCGCCGTCGTCGGTGAGGGTGGTGCGCTCGGACATGCGGCGACAGCATCGCTCAGGCGAGGGCCGCCGTCCAGCGCGCGCGCTAGAATTCGCCGCGTGAGTCTGGACGCGCCGGACGCGATCGAGGAGCTCTTCGCGCGCGGCGTGACTGACGGTCTGCCCGTGGTGCCGCCCACGGCGGAGCGCGTGCGGGCGGCGGTGGCGGCGAGCGGCCGCCGCGGCGACGAGCTGATCGGCCTCGTGGCGCCGGCCCACGGCCGCGCCACCGTCGAGCGCATCGCCGTGAACGCCGTGATGGCCGGCTGCCGTCCGGAATATCTCCCCGTGATCATCGCGGCCGTGAGCGCGATCTGCGATCCCGACTTCGCGCTCCTCGGCGTCTCGGGCACCACCGACGCCGTCACCCCGCTCGTCATCGTGAACGGACCGCTGCGCCGCGCGCTCGAGGTGAACTGCGCGGCGTCGGTGTTCGGGGCAGGCTTTCGCGCCAACGCCACCATCGGATCAGCATGTCGACCTTCGGCCAGCCGGGCCGGTATTCCTACTGCATCGGCGAGCACGAGGAGGCGAGCCCCTGGGAGCCGCTCTCCGTCGAGCACGGTTTCGCCGCCGCCGACAGCACGGTGGCGGTCCTGGCCGCCGAAGGCGCCGCAGATCGTCGTCAACGCCGCCGGCCGCACGGCGCGCGACATCCTGTCGACGGTGGCGCGCGCGGGCGCCGTCATCGCGAGCCCCGACCTGGCGCCGCTCGGCGACACGCTGCTCGTGATCGGACCCGAGCACGCGGCGACGATCGCCGGCGACGGCTGGTCGAAGGGCGACGTGCGACGCTTTGTGGGCGGCGAATGCCGGGTGACCGTCGATGGGCACGAGGTCCCGAAGTTTCGCGACCCCTGCGTGCCTGCACATCGTGGTCGCGGGCGGCACCGCGGGCCGGTTCTCGGCGTGGGTGCCGGGCTGGCCGTTCCGCGGCGCGCCCTCGCGTTTGGTGCTCAGGCGGGTGGCCGCCCCCGGGCTACAATAGGTAGCGTGACGGCCGCCCGCGACGCCACCTTCCGGCTTCTCTTCGAGCACAACCCGCTGCCGATGTGGGTGTACGACGTCGTCACCCTGGTCTTCCTCGAGGTGAACGCCGCCGCCCTCGAGCACTACGGCTACTCGCGCGACGAATTTCTGACCATGAAGATCGCGGACCTCTTCCTGCCCGAGGAGGAATCGCGCATGCGCGAGGCGCTGGCCCGCATGCCGCAGGCCGCGCCCTCCGCCATCCGGCACTACGACGCGACGTGGAAGCATCGGTGCAAGAACGGCCGCGTCATCGACGTCGACCTCGTCGCGCAGGATCTGTCCTTCGGCGGCCGGCGCGCCGCTCTCGTCGTCGCCCACGATGTCACGAGCCTGAAGGCCGCCCAGGCGTCGGCGGCCCGGTCGTCGAAGCGCCTGAGCGTGCTGCACGAGATCGACCGCGGCATGATCGCGGCGGAGGCGCCCGTGGCCATCGCGGAGGCGGCGCTGCGGCCGCTGCGCGACCTGCTCGACGTGCCGCGCGCGATCGTGAACCTCTTCGATCTCGAGGCGGGCGAGGTGGAGTGGCTGGCCGCCATCGGCCGCCGCCGCGTGCGCCTGGGTCCCGGCGTGCGCTACCCGCTGAAGCTCATGGGCGACGTGGAGGCGCTGCGGCGCGGCGAGACGCAGGTGATCGACGTGGATGCGATGCCCGACGGTCCCGAGACGACGGCGCTGCTCGCCTCCGGCGTCCACGTGTACATGGTCGTCCCCATGCTCGCGCGGGGCGAGCTCATCGGCGCGCTCTCCTTCGGCGGCGCGCGCGGGCAGTTCTCCGACGAGCAGGTGGAGATCGCGCGCGAGGCGGCAGCGCAGCTGGCCATCGCCATCACGCAGGCCCGCCTCTCCGAGGAGGTGAAGCGGCATGCCGAGCAGCTCGAGCAGCGCGTGCGCGAGCGGACCCACGAGCTGGCGGAGGCCAAGGCGGAGGCGGACCGCGCCAACCGCGCGAAGAGCGATTTCCTCTCGCGCATGAGCCACGAGCTGCGCACGCCCCTCAACGCGATCCTCGGCTTCGGGCAATTGCTCCAGATGCAGGCCGACGGCGGCCACGACCACGAGAGCGTGGAGCAGATTCTCAAGGGCGGCCGGCACCTCCTGGAGCTGATCAACGAGGTCCTCGACATCTCGCGCATCGAGGCGGGCCGGCTGTCGCTCTCGCAGGAGCCGGTGCAGATCGGCGAGGCCGTCACCCGCGTCGTCGATCTCGCGCGTCCGCTCGCCGCCGAGCGGCGGATCGACGTCCAGATCGCCGGCGCCGCCCTCCACCACCGCTACGTGCTCGCCGACACCCAGCGGCTCCAGCAGGTGCTGCTGAACCTGGTCTCCAACGGCATCAAGTACAACCGCGACGGGGGACGCCTGGTCGTCGGCTGCCACGAGGCCGCCACCGCCCGGATCCGGCTCACCGTCGCCGATACCGGCGCGGGCATTCCCGCCGAGCGGCGCGCGCGGCTCTTCACGCCGTTCGATCGTCTCGGCGCCGAGACGAGTCCCGTCGAGGGCACCGGGCTCGGACTCGCGCTGTCCCGCCGGCTCGTGGAGGCGATGGGCGGAACGATCGGCCTCGACGACGCCGACGGCGGCGGCAGTCTCTTCTGGATCGAGTTGGCCGAGACCCCGCCGCCCGACGCGCGCGCCGGCCTCGCCACCGCGTCTCCCCCAGCCGCGGAGGGCCGGCGGCTCCGCGGCACGATCCTCTACGTCGAGGACAACCCCTCGAACCTGCGTCTGGTCGAGCGTGTCCTGGCCGAGCAGACGGCGGTCCGCTTCATCCCGGCCATGCAGGGGCGGCTCGGTCTGTCGCTGGCGCGCGAGCATCGGCCGGACCTGATCCTCGTGGACCTGCACCTGCCTGACATCTCGGGCGAGGACGTGCTGCGTGAGGTCAAGAACGATCCGCTGCTCGCGCGCACGCCCGTGATCGTCCTCAGCGCCGACGCCACGCCGGGCCAGGTCCGCCGCATGATCGCGGCGGGCGCGCGCGCGTACCTCACCAAGCCGCTCGACGTGCGACAGCTCCTCACGCACATCGACGGCGCGCTGCCCGCGCCATGACGCCGCTTGGCCTCGCCGACGCGACGATCCTGATCGTCGACGACGAGCGGGCGAACGTGTTGCTGCTCGAGCGGCTGCTGCAGCACGCGGGCTACCGGCGGCCGGCCAGCACGACCGACTCGCGGACGGTGCTCGAGCTCTATCGCAGCCTGCAGCCCGATCTGATCCTGCTCGATCTCATGATGCCGCACGTCGACGGCCTCGCGGTGCTGGCCCAGCTGCGGGCCGAGATCCCCGAGACCGCCTACGTGCCGGTCCTCGTGCTCACGGCCGACGTGACGCTGGAGGCGCGGAGGAAGGCGCTCGCCGCGGGCGCCCACGATTTCCTCACCAAGCCGTTCGAGACGTTCGAGGCGCTGCTCCGCATTAGCAATCTGCTGGCCACCCGTCGGCTCTACCTCGCCCTCGAGGAGCACAACCGCGCGCTGGAAGAGACGGTCAGGCAGCGGACCGAGCGGCTGCTCCAGAGCGAGAAGGTCGCGACCATGGGCTCGCTGCTGGCCGGCGTCGCCCACGAGCTGAACAATCCGCTCACGGTACTGAGCGCGCAGGCGCAGCTGCTGGGCGAGACGCAGGACCCGGCGCTCACCGCGCGCGCGGCGAAGATCCGCCAGGCGGCCGAGCGCTGCGTGCGCATCGTCCGCAATTTCCTGGCCTTCGCACGCCAGCGCGCGCCGGAGCGGAGCCCGACGCTGCTGGGTGACGTCGTGCATGGCACCCTCGAGCTGCTCGCCTACGAGCTGCGGGTGGACGGCGTCGAGGTCACCGTGGACCTCGCGCCCGACCTCCCGGTGCTGTGGGTCGACCCCCACCAGCTGCATCAGGTGCTGGTCAATCTCGTGGCCAACGCGCACCACGCGCTGCGTCGCCATCCCCCGCCGCGTCGTGTGGCCGTGGTGGCACGCCACGACGCCCAGCGCCGGCGCGTGCGCCTGGAGATCGCCGACACCGGGCCCGGCATTCCCGCCGACGTCCGCGCGAAGATCTTCGAACCGTTCTTCACGACCAAGCCGGTGGGCGAGGGGACGGGGCTCGGCCTCTCGCTGTGCCGCGACATCGTCACGGACCACCACGGCACGATCGAGGTGGAGAGCGAGCCCGGTCGCGGCACGACGTTCGTCATCGAGCTGCCGGTCGAGACGCCGCCGGGCCCGCCCGCGAAGGCTGCCGCCGCCGCGCCGCCCGCGACCCGTCCCGGCCGCGTGCTGATCGTGGACGACGAACCCGCGGTGGCCGAGGCGCTTTCCGAGGCGATCCGGCGCGAGGGCCACGAGGTGGACATCGTCGGCAACGGTGCCGAGGCCCTCGACCGCCTCGCCGCGCGGCCCTACGACCTCATCGTGTCCGACACGAAGATGCCGGTGCTCGACGGCGAATCGTTCTATCGCGAGCTCGTGCAGCGGCACCCGGCGCTGCGCGAGCGCGTCGTGTTCCTCACCGGCGACGTCCTCGGCCGTGAGAAGCGCGAGTTCCTCGAGGGGACGGGCGCGCCCTTCCTGACGAAGCCCTGCGACCTCGACGAGCTGCGGCGCGTGATCGCGCGCGTGCTCGCGTCGCCTCCGCGCGCGTAGCCTCGCGTCGCCGAGAGGCGCCTACTCCATCAGGCTCGGCGGCGGAAGCGTCGCCGGCGGCGTCGCGATCCGCGCTTCGCCGGGGGTGACCGTCACGGACGTCGCCGCCGGCGCCGGCCGGCGGCGCTCGTGCCACCAGTCCCACGTCCCGAACGCCACCACGATGGCGCTGGTGACGAGCGATACCGTCAGGTGGGACGAGATCGCCGCCAGCGAGACGGCGGCGAGCAACGCGCGTTGGCCCCAGCCCAGCGGCCTGAACATGTGGCCGGCGAGCGAGGCGCAGAGGGCCGAGATGCCGATGACGGCGCAGACGAACGTCACGACGATCGTCGGCCAGTCGCCCTTCATCAAGAGCGCCGGCTGGTAGACGAAGAGAAAGGGAGCGAGGAAGCCGCCGATGCCGATGCGCGTGGCCTGCCATCCCGTGGTCATCGGGTTGGCGTTGGCGATCTGCGCCGCCGCGACGGCGGTGACGGCGACGGGGGGCGTGACGTCGGCCAGCACCGCGTAGTAGAAGACGAACAGGTGCGCGGCCACGATGTCCACGTTGAGCTTGGCCAGCGCCGCGCCGCCCACGGTGACGGCGAGGATGTAGGACGGCGTGGTGGGGATCCCGGTTCCGAGGACGGAGACGATCGCGAAGATCAGCAGGAGCGCCACGATCAGGTAGCCGCCCGAGAAATTCACGACGGTGCTCGAGAAGGCCAGGGCGACGCCGGTGCGGCTCATCGCCGCGACGATGAGACCCGAGGCGGCGAGCACGGCCGCGATCATCACGCCCGAGCGCATGGCCTCCGTCATCGTGGCGAAGATGCGTCGCGGCGCCATGGGCTGATCCCCGGCGACCCCCGACACGACGATGGCCGTCAGCAGGCTGTAGAGCGCGGCCTTCGACGGCGAGTACCCCGATTCGAGAAAATACAGCACGGTGACGAAGGGCGAGAAGAGCAGGGCGCGCCGCAGCAGGCCCGACAGCGGCGGCATCTCGGCCTTCATGGTGCCGATGCCGTGCGCAAGCGCCTCCCAGTGCACGGTGGCCATGATCGACAGGTAGTAGAGGATGGCGGGCAGCGCGGCGGCCACGATGATCTTCTGATAGGGCACGCCCGTGAGCTCGGCCATGATGAACGCGCCCGCGCCCATGATCGGCGGCATGAGCGGGCCGCCGCAGGACGCCGTCGCCTCGATGCCGGCGGCGATCTCCGGCTTGTAGCCGATCTTCTTCATGAGCGGGATCGTGAAGGTGCCCGTCGCGTAGCAGTCGGCGACCGAGGAGCCGCTGATCGTCCCATAGAGTCCCGACGAGAGCACCGCGACCTTGGCCGGCCCGCCGCGAAAGCGCCCGGCCAGGAGGATGGAGATGTCCATGAAGAACTGCCCGACGCCGGAGTGCAGCATGAACGCGGCGAACAGGATGAAGATCATCAGGAGGTTGGACGAGATTCCGGTGAGCGAGCCGAGCACGCCCTCGTCGGCGTAGAGGAAGAACATCTCGATCAGCTGCGGATAGCTGTAGGGCCGCGGGGATCGCAGGAATCCCGGCATCCACGGCGCGACCACCAGATACGCCATGAACAGCAGCGTGGTGACGAAGAACCAGAAGCCCACCGACCGTCGCGAGGCTTCGAGCACCGCGACGACGAGGATGGTGCCGAGAATCACCTGGCCGGTGCTCACCGGGTGCACGCCCTCCCAGCGCTCGGTCAGCTCCTGCGCGTGGCGGATGACGTAGAAGCAGGGCACGGCGGACAGGGCGGCCCACGCCCAGTCCGCGAGGGTGACGCGGTGCTCGGGTGAGCGCTTGCCGGCGGGGAAGAGCACGAACGCGAGCGGGATCAGGAACAGGAGGTGGATGGCGCGCATCTCGCGCGGCTCCCACGCCCCCGCGTACGCGGTCCAGATGTGGAACAGGGCGGCGGCGGCGGCCCAGCCGCCCACCGCCCAGCCCGCGACGCCGGAGAGCCTGCGCATGCCGCTACTTCAGCAGGCCGGCTTCCTTGTACGCCTTCTCCGCGCCCGGGTGCAGCGGCACGTTGGCCAGGCGCACGGCGTCCTTGGGATCGAAGTCCTTGAACGCGGGATGGACCTTCCGGACGGCGTTGACGTCGCCGAGCAGCACCTTCGTGAACTGGTAGACGACGTCGGCCGGCACTTTCTGGTTCGCCACGATGGTATTGGCCATGGCGATGGTCGGAATGTCCTTGTCGTTGTTCACGACGTCCTTGTACGACCCCCTGGGGATCACGCCGCGCGACAGGCCGTGGCCCTCGAGGAACTTGATGCAGTCGTCGTCCAGCGGCAGGATCTTCATCTTCCGCGCGAGCGACGCCTCCTGAAGGGCCGCCCCGGGCACCGCGAGGTTGGCGAAGAAGACGTCCATGTTGCGGTCGCGGTACTGCGTGGTCAGATCGCTGTAGGACACGAGGATGACCTTGCCGCCCTTCGCGCGCACGTCGGCATAGGTGGTCTTGTAGAACTCGAAGATCTTGCGCATCACCCACTCGTCGGAGCCGCCGGGAGGCGTGGTGCCGATGGTGATGGGCTTGGTCTTGGCGATCTCGAAGACGTCCTTCAGCGTATTGGCTTGGTACTCGACCGGCACGCCGACCTGGATGTGGACGTAGCCGAGCCCGTTCATCACCACCCGCATGTCCGGGTGCTTGTCCTTGTACGGGTCCTGGCCGTTGTACGAGGCCGCGATGAACGGCGGCAGGCCCCACGCGATCTCGGTCTCGCCCTGCTGGAGCTTGGACATGTTCTGGATGCCCGCGCCCGGCACCACCTTGATGTTGAACGAGGGGTCCTTCGACTTGATCAGCTCGACGAACCCGCCCGCCTGCGAGTACCAGCCGCCGCCGACCTGGCCCGCCGTCCACGTGAGGGTCTTCTGCTCTGCCGTCGCCGTCAGCGCGGGCACGAGCAGCGCCAGCGCCGCCGCGATTACGATCGCTCTCCTCATGACTCCTCCTCCTTGCTCACCGTCGCCGGCACTCGTTCAGTGCCGTCTCGTCCACGTCCACGCCGAGCCCGGGGCCGTCCAGCGCGAGGATGGCGCCATCGGCATACGAAACCGGCCGGCGCACCACGTCGCCCTTGAGCAGCAGCGGGCCGAACAGCTCACAGCCCCACGTCACCGGCGCCGCCGCCAGCGCGACCTGCAAGTAGGCGGCGGTGCCGAGCGAGGTCTCGATCATGCAGCCGACGTAGGCGCCCATCCCCGCCGCCTGCGCGATGCGCGCGATGGCCATGGTGCCCAGGATGCCGGCCGATTTCGTGAGCTTGAGCGCCAGGATCGACACGCCCCCGAGCCGTGCGATGGCGAGCGCGTCGTGCTCGCTGCCGCACGACTCGTCGGCCATGATCGGCTGAGGTGAGCGCCGCGCGAGCTCCGCCATGCCGTCGAGGTCCCACTTCGGCAGCGGCTGCTCGATGAAATCGAGGCCGTACGGCTCGAGCGCGCGCACCGCGGCGAGCGCGGTCGGGCGATCCCAGCCCTGGTTGGCGTCCACGCGCAGCGCGACGCCGGGGCCGACCGTCTCGCGGATGCGTCGCACGCGCTCCACGTCCACGCGCAGGGGATGGGCGGCCGTCTTGATCTTGAAGATGCGATGGCCGAGCGCGACTTTCTCCCGCGCCTCCTCGAGCTCGGCCTCGGGGTTGCCGACGGCGAGCGACCACGACAGCGGCACGCGCTCGCGCACGCGGCCGCCGAGCAGCCGGTGGACGGGCACGCCGAGGGCGCGCCCGTTGAGATCCCAGAGCGCCATCTCCACCGCCGCGCGCGCGAAGGGGTTGCCCTGCACGCGCCTGGCGACGAGCCAGGGCGCGACGTAGCGCTCGAGCACGACCTGCACGGACTCCGCCGACTCCTCGCTCCACGTCGGGCCGCCCAGGCACGCCGCCTCGCCCCAGCCGACGAGGCCGCCGCGCGTCTCGATCCGCACGAAGGCGAAGTTGACCGCCTCCAGCGTGGTGAACGACATCGTGTGCGGACGCTTGACGGGGATGTCCGCCAACCGCACGCGGATGTCGGCGATCGTCAGGTCACTCGGCATCGGGCCCCTGGTCGTGCGCCTTCGCGCGGCCCTTCGCGAAGCGCCCGGGGTCGAAGAGCGAGAGGTCCATCGACGGCGTGCCGTTCACGATCCAGTCCGCGACGTGGCGCCCGGTGGCGGGCGAGTGCTGGAAGCCATGGCCGCCGAAGCCCACGGCGAGGAAGAAGCCGGTGACGCCCGGCGCCCAGCCGATGATGGCGTGGTCGTCGGGCGTGAGCGGGCGCAGGCCCGCCCAGCCGCCGGCGATCGTCGCCTGCTCGAGGATGGGCACGCGAGCGACGGCCTTCGTCACCGCCTCCTCGATCTTGGCGCGGTCCACCGGCACCTCGAAGTCGGTGCCGATGTCCTCGACGTCGCCCGGGCTCAGCAGCACCTGCTCCAGCTCCTTGCGGAAGTAGAAGCTGCTCGCGCGGTCCGTGGTGAGCGGGATGGGCCCGGGGATCTGCGGGAAGGGCTCGGTATAGAAGATGTGGCGGCGGCGCGGATGCACGGCGATCTCGACGCCCGCGAGGCGGCCGACGGTCGCCGCCACCGGTCCCGCCGCGTTGATCACGAGCGGTGCCGACACCGCGCCGCCGGTCGTCGTGACGCCGCTGACGCGATCACCCGCGCGCTCGATCGCGGTGACGCGCACGCCCTCGGCGATCGTCACGCCGCGCTGGCGCGCGCGCTTCGCGAAGCCGTTGGTGACCTCGGCCGGGCCCGCGAGGCCGTCGCCCGGTCCCCACACGGCGGCGATCAGATCGTCCACGCGCAGCGCCGGCACGAGCTTCTTGGCGTCATCGGGCGCGATCACGCGCACGTCGACGCCGAGCCGCCGCTGCAGCGCGATCCGTGGCTCGAAGCCGCGCAGGTCGTCGGGATCCGAGACGAGGAAGAGGTAGCCGATCTTCTTGTAGCCGGGATCGACGCCGAACTCCTCCTCGAACCGCTCGAAGACGGTGATGGCCTCGAGCGAGAAGCGGATCTCCGTCTCCGTCGGGAACTGCGCGCGGATGCCGCCGGCGGCCTTCGACGTGGTGCCGCTGCCCACCGTCTCGCGCTCGATGACCACGACGTCGCGCACGCCGCGCCCAGCGAGGTGATAGGCGATGGAGCAGCCGACCACGCCGCCTCCGATGATCACGATGCTGGCCGTGCGGGGAAGGCTCACAGCGGCCGGATGTTACCAGATCGCCATCGCAGCGTCGCCGTCGCCACATCAT
>WNFJ01203980.1_pt1 | contig 13057 bp, 11 predicted proteins | sample 5400461 | NCBI WGS metagenome assembly WNFJ01 (sample SAMN13153349, study PRJNA577476) | soil metagenome | isolation source: 115 cm saprolite on Douglas fir-dominated hillslope | place: USA:California | collected 2013-09-17 | reverse complement strand
TCCGTGGTTTTGCCCATGCTTATCTCATCAATAGTCAACGCGACCACGGCGGAACCATGTTCAACCGCCATCGGCACAACGTTGTCTATGCGCTCTCGTCCCGTCTCCATATTGATCGAGTTGATGATTGCTCGCCCTGGATAGGTTTCTAGCGCGGCTTTGATCACATCCGGCTCGGTCGAGTCGATCTCCAGCGGCGCTTCGAGCCCCATTGAGAGTTTTTTAACCGTTTTTGCCATCTGTTCGGCTTCGTCGGTGCGTTCCGTCAGCGCCACACAGACATCCAGCACGTGTGCTCCACCTTCAACCTGTTCGCGCCCAATAGTGAGCAACGTATCATAGTCATCATTGAGCAGGGCCTGCTTCGCCTTGCGGCTCCCCTGCCCGTTCACCCGCTCTCCCACCAGGAGCGGTGGGGGGACCTGTTGTAGCGCCGTTGCCCGTATACCGCTTGAGACGAACGGCGGAGTGATGCGCGTAAAATCTTTGTGCGTGAAGTTGGCATCCGAGATTGGTCGCGGGCGACGGGGCACATTGCGGCAGGCTCTGACGATAGCTCGCAGGTGCTCATGGCTGCTCCCACAGCAGCCACCAACGATATTGACGCCAAACTCGTTAATAAACTCGCGCAGCGCCGCTGCCATCGGCTCGGGTTCCATTGGATACACTGCTAACCCGTTGACGTTGAGTGGAATACCCGCGTTCGGAATTGTGGAGATGGGTAGTGGGCAGTTCTCCGCCAGGAAGCGCACCGGTTCGCGCATATGCTCTGGTCCTGTCGAGCAATTGAGGCCAACGATATCAACCCTCAGCGCGACCAGCGTGGACATCACCGCCGCAATATCGGTCCCGAGTAGCATGCGTCCGCTCGTGTCGAGTGAGACCTGCGCCTGGATCGGCACTGCTCGTCCGGCTTGCTGCATAGCGCGACGCATACCGGTGATAGCGGCTCTCACCTCCAAAATATCCTGGCTGGTCTCGATCAGCAAAACATCCACCCCTCCCTCCAGGAGAGCTGCGGTCTGTTCGCGGAAGATCTCCACTAACTGCTGGTAAGTAATATTGCTCAGCAGCGGATCATTAGAAGAAGGTAGCATACCGGTGGGGCCGATTGAGCCTGCCACAAATCGCGGTTGTCTCGCCGTGCTATAACTGTCGGCAACGCCTCGCGCAAGACGTGCCGCGGCCAGGTTTACCTCGCGCGTCAGCGCCCCCAGGCCATACTCGTCAAGCTTGAGTCGACTGGCGGTGAAGGAGTCTGTTTCGATAACGTCAGAGCCAGCTTCGAGAGTGTGAATCTCCTCGATCACGCCTGGCTTTGTCAGCACAAGATATTCGTTGCATCCTTCGGTGGCCTGACCTCCATAATCTTCCGCGCTCAACTGGTAGCTTTGTATATTCGTCCCCATCGCGCCATCGTAAATGATGATACGCTCCGCCAGGGTATCCAGAAATCGACTCATCAAGTGACCCCTTCCAATAATCCCTTAATCCCTATTGTTTATGTTCTTCAGCGAGTGCGGCAACTAATTCCCGGCAGAAAGCGGGGATATCTTCGACGACACGCCCCCACACCATATTTCCTTCGCGGAATGCCTCCTCGTTGACCCAGATACCTCCCGCGTTGGTGATATCATCTTTAATGCCCGTTGAGCCAGTCGCCTTGCGGCCCTTTATAATTCCGGCGGAAATGGGCACCCACCCACCGTGACAAATGGTGCCAACTATTTTCCCCTGGGCATGAATATCTCGTACCAGTTGTAAGACACCCTGGCTGCGCCGTAATTTGTCAGGCGCCCAACCACCCGGGATTACGATACCATCCAATGCATCGGCTTGTGGCGCTTCCTCGATACTAACGTCTGGCGTCATCTCCAGGCCATGCTTGCCATGTACAGTCTCGTTCGAGAGGCCAATCACAATTACTTGTGCCCCCTCTTCACGCAGTCGCATCACTGGCACCCAGAATTCCAGGTCCTCTACCTCTTGCGCGACAAAATATCCGATTGTTTTTCCTTGTAGACGCATAATGTATCTGGCTCCTTCTAGCTAGTCATCATTCTTCAGAATTATACCATGAACAGTTAGGGCGTAGGGACACAGAAGGCGGGCCAGCAACCTTATTGCTGGCCCGCCTTCTGTGTCCCTACGTTTACCTTTTATGGCTGCTGCATGGGAGGCATCTCTTGAGGATATTGTGCCTGTGGCTGCTCTTCATAGTGCGTCTGCTCGTAAGAAGACGGCTGGTACTGCTGCTCTACCTCCTGGCCGGGGGGAGTCGCTGCAGGTGGTTGGTACTGGTACCCTTGCTCGTACGGCTGGTAGCTCTCTTCATACGGCTGATAGGTTTGCTGGTAAGGCTGGTATGTCGGCTGTTGTGGCTGTTGATATGTCTGCTGGTTAGACATCCACCAGCTCCCCATCATCCCGGCCCCGAAAATCGCAGGCAGAATAAGCCTGGCAAGCAAGCCTAACAGTACAATGGCCCCGATACCAATCATAAATCCGGTCAAGGAATGCGAAAACAGTAAGATCATAAACAAAAGCATGAAGGGAAAGCCTACCATGCCTCCCCGCCTGCGCCAATGTCGTCTTCTATATCCTTGATATCTCATCGTATATCACTCCTCGTGTACGAGTACCCTTATGCGTCTTTTGAATTTCCCTACATCAATCTCTAAATAAATAGAACGCATAGCTACCTGCTACAATTAAATATAACAGATAGTTATTTACCTGTCAAGGCTACCACATCAATTCCAACCTTATAACCCAGTTAATACGCACTTAGCACCGGCAAACTGAGCGACCACTAAAAACTCATTGCTACAATTTACAACATTCTGGTTTGGCACAATATTCCATAATCCTGCGGACTCGCGACCGCTATCCCAATGTTTCCACCGCGCGACAAAATCGCTCAACCTCTTCCTCGCTGTTAAAATAATGCACCGAAGCTCGCACCATGGTCTCCAACCCTCGCGCATCCATATCCAGCAACGTCGATTCACGTCTCGTCACAGAAACATTGATATGCTGCCGGCTCAACGCAAGTCTTATCTCCGCCGGGTCTTTATCCTCGACAGTGAACGTCACGATACCGCATTGTGTGCCCCCGCGATCTCGCACAATAACTCCAGGCAGCGGGCTCAACTGCGAGCGCAGCATGTAGGCCAGGTTTTTTACGCGCCTCCATACAGTATCCATCCCCCACCCCAGCGCGTAATCAATAGCCACAGCCAGCCCGATCTTCCCGGCGTAATTCGTTTCCCACGTCTCGAAGCGCCGTGCGTCAGGAACCATCACGTACCTGTCTTTGTCCACCCATTCCGCCGCGTGAAGGTCCAGCAGAGGTGGTTCTAGCCGTTCAGCACATTTTTTCGTACAAATAAAAAGCCCGTTCCGCGTGGGCCCCGTAAATACTTGCGCCCTGTCGCCGAGAGCATGTCACAGCCAATCTGCTCGACATCGATCGGCATCTGCCCTACTGACTGGCAGGCATCCACCAGGTACAATATGCCGTTCTCACGTGCAACCTTGCCCACTTCGACGATAGGATTCACCAGTCCTCCGTTGGTTGGCACATGCGTAATTGCAATCAGCTTCACCCTCTCATCTATCATCTTGCGCAGGGCCTCGAGGGAAAGCTGACCGTGTGCATCATTCGGCACGACCTCCACTACCGCTCCCGTCTTTTTGCTGATTTGCAGGAAAGCGATATAGTTACTGGCATATTCTGCCATCGCCGTCAGGATGCGGTCCCCGGGCTGGAAGGGAATCGAGTAGAACGCCATGTCCCAGGCGCGCGTGGCGTTTTCAATCACAGCGATCTCTTCACGAGAACAGTTGATCAGTGCAGCAGCCGCGTCATACACCCGTTCAATGGCATGCTCAGCCTGTTCCGCTGCCTCGTAACCCCCAATCTGTGCCTCAAGTTGCAAGTGCCCAATCGTTGCATCGAGCACCGGCTCCGGCATCAATGACGAGCCAGCATTATTGAAATGGAGAACATGTTCGCAGCCCGGCGTGTCTTGACGGGCGCGTTGCAGGTCAAATGGCATAAAATATGCGGCGTGGGAACCCGTCTCCCTTTAGGGGATGGGAGGAAACGCCGTCTCTCCTTTCTGTTGATAGCCGTAGCCGTCTGCGCGTTGCAGGATACGACAATATTTCTTGCCAATATCCGTCACCGTTCCTCGCGGGGTCGCAATGGTGAAACCGCCACTGGCTTTTGCTGACATTCGCCCGACATGCGTACCTGCATTCTTGAGATGTGATGGTACTAGTGCACGCACACTATCGCCTGTCCGAAAGCCGTGCGTGAACCTTTTCTGTTTCGGCCCTGTGCGCGGAAACCCACGCTTATCCATCAAGCACATTTGCCGACATCCATGCCCATTTGCCTTAATCAGCAGGGGCACAACTTCTGCAACGAGAAGCCGCTCAGGGGTACTCTTGCCCACACAGGCCGCGTCACGCCAGTGCGTCTTCTCAAGCCCGCGGGTCACCCGATTGTATTTGGTGAGTCCGCCACTGCCGCACTCGACCGGCAAGCCTAACGCTTTCAGCCGCCCGTAGAGCACCCAGCGGGTCACATTCACTGCTGCTGCGTCTTTGAGCGGCGCTTTCGCCTGCGCTAACAACTTGGCGAGAAGTTCAGGCTTGTGCGCCAGGAACACGCGAATATCTTGCGTCCCCTTCTTCTCGTTACATGGCTCACAGGCCAAGGTTAAGTTGCTCATCCTGTTGCTACCATGTCTGGCGCGTGGGCAGATGTGCTCCACGTGCAGCGGTATGTCTTTCGCGCCGCAGTAGGCGCACTGTCGCCCCCACTTCTCAAGGAGTCGGGTAGCCGGGAGGGCATTGCTGCCCCCCAGCCCCCTCAGAACGGCTCGTGAAAGCCTCCCTTCAAGCCGCTCAAGCAAATCACGAACTTCCCTACCCCGATAGCTCATCTTCTACCTCCTCCTTTGCATGGATTTGTTGATGGCAAAACTAGTGTACGAGTACGAGGTTGCCGTAGTTGTCCTTTCCACCCTTGGCCTTTGGTTTCTTGTGATGCACATGTAGTTCTTCCTCATTGAAGAGCGTGCTTTTGCAGACCGGGCATATTCCGTTCTGCTTCCTGGCAATTTTCTGTCTACCAGGTGGGAGATCTTTGGCTTTCGCCATGTTTCTCTTTTGCCAGTAGTCTTTGAGGGCTGGGTCATCTGGTGACGCCGTTCCTTTCACCAGGATGTGTCTCTCAATGGGAAACCATCGGTATTTGAGCAGGTGTTGACCGGTCTGCTTGTCACCAAACACCCAGTGATCTTGCCTGTCCAGGTTGAGCTTTCCCCAATATTTGCGTTGCTGCCATTTCTTGGGTTTGTGTGGGTGGGTTCGTTTGACATGTCGTACCTCTTTGTAAAACATCCAATCGTCAAGCTTGTTAAACGTCTCTTTGGCAGTTCCTGTTCGATGATAGTTCGCCCAACCACGAATGATGGGGTTCAGTTTCCACAGGATTTTCCCAATATTCCACCCCCGAACCGCCTCCCATTCCTGTTTCATCTTCTCTTGGTGTTTCTGACCAGCTTCTTTGCTTGGTTTGGTCAGCAGTTTCCATCCGGTTTTTGTGTTTGAAGCTCTGTAGAGCCTGATGTTAAAGCCAAGAAAATTAAATCCTTCCGTCAGGTGAACAATTTTGGTCTTCTCTGGTGAGAGAGTCAGTCCTCTTTTGCTCAGCCATTCTGTGAGGATGTGCTTTGCCGTTTCGGCGTCTTCCTGGCTCTCACAAAACACGCAAAAATCATCTGCATACCTTACTAACGCTCGTTTGCTATCCAGTTCTCCCCGTTTTCGGTGCTTAATCTCCAGGGCTTCTTCCATTCCATGAAGCGCGATGTTAGCGAGTAAAGGGCTAATTACACCCCCCTGCGGCGTTCCGGCCTCAGTTTCGTGAAACACTCCTTTATCCACATATCCTGCTTTCAGCCATTGCTTGATGAGTTCGATACCGGGGACTCTTCCAATGGTTGTCAACAGATACTCGTGCGAGATGTTGTCAAAGGCTCCCTTGATATCGGCATCTAAAATCCATTTCTTCCGCTTGTTCGGACGAGCTAGTCCATAGATTTTTTCGATAGCATCATGACAACCTCTTCCTGGTCGGAACCCGTAGCTACACCCCTCAAAACGCGCTTCCCAGCTTGGTTCGAGGGCATTCTTGATCATTGATTGAATACAACGATCGATCATGACAGGAATACCGAGCGGGCGGAGTTTGCCATTCGCCTTTGCTATGTACACTCTACGAGCCGGTTTGGCCGTCCAGAGGTGGTAGTGGGCAAGATGATCGACCATTCTTCCCCTGGCCGCTGGTGTCTTCAGGAGAACCTTATCCACCCCCGGCGTCTTTTTGCCTTGATTAAGTTGCGCGGCTCGCCTCACGCTCACCAGTCGGTTGGCGTGACTGCGCAACATGAGCTTTTGGAGTGAGCGGACGCGCTTCCAGTCGTCCGCCTGGGTTGCCCGAAAGATACGTTGTCTCAGATTACGAACACGCCTCTCCTCCTGGTGCCAGTCACTAGCATTCCAGTTGGTATCGGGATGTTTCTCGGTTCCGTTTGCTAAGGTGGTGCCTTGCATCCAACTTTTCCCTCGATATGTAATCGTTACCTCGTCCTTTGGGTGATTCACCAGAACCACGTCTGCGGCCTTTCGGTCTGGGTATCTCCATCTCCTTTGATGGCCCTATCCGCCGGGTTATGATTTTCCCTTGCCTTACGGCTGGCGACATTCGCTTCCTGGTTCTTCCTGTTCCCGCTAGGGCGTTGGGCCTTCCTTACAGTTGGCTTACTGCCGAAACTCGGCAGACCCTATCGGGGTTACTGCGTCCCGCATATCCGAGATACGAGCGGGTTGGGTGTCCTCTTTACGGCGAGGATATCTGGTGCCCTAGCAGAGAGGAGTACAGCCTCTCTCCCTTCATGAAGGAGAATACCGCCCCTTCATCTTTGTCCCATTCATCATCGTCTTTATCATCCACGTTCCGATGACCGGTGCTAACGCCGCCTCATCAAGGATTCACTCGCGTTCACCCGTCCGCTCTTCTCCTAGCCCGGTTCCGCTTTGTGGCTAAGCTTCCCTTAGACATTCCCCTTGGCTTCGCACCTTCCCGTTACCAGAAACGCACGCAAGGAGTGGAGACAGGCATGGACACTAGCCTGGGGTAGTTCTGAGGCTACCCACTCATGATAAGCGATTTGCGCATCGCACGGTACTCCCGCACCTCGTAGCCCTGTAACGTTCCCTGTTGGTATTCCACCCCCGATATTTCGGGATTGTCCAGCAGTTGCATGTCGAAGCGTACAAGCTCCTGACTGATAGCCGTGATGGGACAGACCCGTATCAAGCGCTTGACCCACGTCACCACGTTGCACACCCGACTTTCCAGTGAAGGTGCGATCCAGCCCTCTCCTTTGTTCTGGCGGTTGTCAAACCTGGGTTGTCTGTACCGTGTATGGCGGTGTCTTCTGGAACGCCTGACCCCACGCCGGCTGTCCAGGCTCCGCTTGACTTGCTGCCCTCTGTGGGTCAGTTCCGCAGCGAAGACGACTTCACCTGATGCATCGTTGACAAGAGCCAGTCCTGTCACCTTTGAGCCAGGATCAATCTTGAGGCGTAGTGGCTCACACACAGGCTGCTCTACCACCCGTTTGAGAATGATGGTAAACGGGTATCTTTTGAATACCGCCGCCTTGCCCGCTGTGAGCAATATACGCGCTCTGGCGGGATGCGTCGGTGCTAATGGCTGCTTATTGGTATCCAGGACAAACACGCTACGCAAAATGTTCTCTCCAATTGTGTTTTCACACGCCCTGCTTGCGCAGGTGATGGTGGCCTTGACAAGGTTATGGAGCGGTTTGACGTTCACGACACTGTCTTAACCCTCTAGGGCTGTTTAATCGTGAACCGTAGAGCTACAGGCTGGCCGCGCACCCGTAGGTACCTAATTTCGCTCCTAACGGAGCTAGTTGCCTAGCTGAGTCTGGTCAGGTAGGGCTTGTTATCCAAGCCCGTCCCGTTTTACGGGATTGGGTCCCTGACTCTCTGCTTGCTCCTCAGGCGTGTCCCCCTCGTATGGGTCTTTACCATATTGACTGGTTGCAGCCTGCATGAGTTGCTCTGTACGCTTTTCTCGCTCTTTTCTAAGTATCTCTGTAGAATCTTCTTCAAAAGGCTTGCCACCACGATCTTGCATAATTGCCTCACGTACTTGACTCAGTTCTTCCAACATCTTACGAGTTGCAGGATGCCTCTGTCGTGTTTTAGGTTCTTCATCAGGAACATTCTCCTCAAGAATGCGCCTAATATACTCACCAACCTTTAGATCATTCTGGAGCGCCGCCATTTTAATTCTCCGCCGCATTTCAGGACTGATGTCTATTGTGATGCGTGTACGCTTTTTGGCATTGTCTCCCATATCATCATCCTCGTCTTCATGAAAATCTTGTCTCCATACAGCTGTGCTTTCACCCGCTGATCTCCCACACCCTCACCGTCTTATCCCACGATCCCGACGCAATACGCTTTCCATCAGGCGACCAGGCAACGCTACTCACCCAGTCCGAGTGACCATTATAGGTAGATATGGTTTTGCCCGTCATGACATTCCACACCTGCACCGTTTCATCAAGGCCACCAGAAGCGATACGTGTCCCGTCAGGTGACCAGCATACAGTGGTTACGCCACCAGTGTGACCGTTATAATTGAAGGCTTTGCGTCCTGTGACCGCGTCCCACACCTGTACCGTCCCATCATCGCTCGCCGATGCGATCAGCGTCCCTCCACGCGACCACGATAAAGCATTCACCTTGTCGCGGTGAGCATAGTACACAAAGATATTTCTCCCGCTGGTCGCATCCCACACCTGTACCGTTTTGTCTTCACTGCCGGAAGCGATACGTCGTCCATCGAACGACCACGCCACCGTCTTCACTGCTGACGAATGACCCCGGTACGTGAAGACTGTGCGCCCGGTCATAACGTTCCACACCTGCACCGTAGCGTCTTCGCTCGCTGAAGCGATCAACAGACCATCAGGCGACCACGCGATAGCCAGCACTCGCTCTGTGTGGCCGGTGTAACTGGCATGTTTTGCGGAAATTCTTCCCGTCGCAGCATCCCAGATATGTACCCTTTCAGACGATAAGCCACCGGTCGAAGCCATATAAACCCCATCCGGTGACCATGAGATAGCCTGTGCCTGTAATGATTGACCTCGATAGGTAAGGATGTTCACGCCCGTTGTGGCATCCCAGATCTTTACAGTCTCATCCAAGCTGCTAGAAGCGATACGTTGCCCATCAGGCGACCACGCCACAGATTCTATCCTATCCGTATGGCCTGCATAGGTAAGTTGCGCCACTTGTGGGAGTGCTATCTCCTCAGCCGAAGGTGTTTTCATTGGCAGGAATGATAAAGGTAACGGTGAGAGGTCATGTGGCGTTCGTTGTTGTATCCTATAGCCGGGTTGTTCAAGCCGACTGGCTCGCTCCAGCGCCTTCGCGAATTCTTGAACGCTCTCGAAACGCTCATCTGGCTCTTTGGCAAGGGCTCTGAATACGACCTGTTCTACAGCCGGTAAGATCGTTGGTATCCGTTCACGCAGGGATGGAGGGTGCGCCAAAGTGTGCTGGCTCGCTATCTCTTCAATGGTCCCTTGAAAGGGCCAGCTTCCACAAAGCCATTCGTAGACGACAACACTCAATGCATATTGATCGCTGGCAATACGTGGTCTCCCGCGCACCTGTTCTGGTGCTGTATACAGGATAGTACCCTCGAACTCCTGCACCTTCTGTATGCGGTAGCCCATTTTCTGCGCCATAATCGCAACGCCAAAATCACTCAACATCACCTCGTAGTTTGCTCCCAGCAGCATATTGTGTGGCTTGACATCGCGGTGAATCAGGCCTTGATCGTGCACGTACTGTAAAGCCTCGGCTACCTGCTTGACATAAGATACGATAGTGGTGATTGGCAGTCGCGTACCACGAGCGTGGCGTTGGCGTAGCGTACCATGAGGAGCATGGTACATTACCAGGAATGGCTCGTTGTTTTCTACGCCATATGCCAGTATGCGTACGATATGAGGATGATCAAGCCGGGAGATAGTTTCCGCCTGGGCGAGGAACTGCTTCACGTCCTGGTCGGCCAGTTCCGTGCGCAGTACTTTGATGGCGGCCAACTGCTGTCGTGAGCTATCTTCTCCCAGGTACACATCAGCAAAATTCCCCTGTCCCAGTAATCTGACCAGGGAATAGCCACCAAATCGCTGTCCTATCCGCTCGACCATCTGCTATCCTCTCCTTTTGCTCATCCGGCGGGAATCGTCACTCTACCCATTCCCGTTGACGGCATATTCGGCCCGCTCCCTACATATCGCACAGCAGTACCGACGGCTGTAACCTCCATCCACTCGCCATTGTGCAGGTATTAAGAAAAGCTTTCATCTTTTGTGACTGGCTTCTACCAAATGGTACTGTCTCTTGCAGCATACAAGCTCAGAGAGTATCGAAATGAGTCCTCCCAAATCTCGTCAAATGGCGCGTTTTTCACATGTTCTGCCTCTTTTCCCACAGAATTGTTTGTCCGCGTTCCAGCAACTGGCAATCCTGTGGTCGGGCTTGGTTCGGCTCTCCTTTCACTCGCTTAAACGCCAGGTACCCATTCGAGTAAATGGAGTTGATTTGCTTGATGTATTTCTCTTTCACGCGCACGACATCGCCTTTGCGAAAGCCTTCCAACTCTTCATTGAGTTGATAGCGAACGCGGCCCTGGCCTTTCCGTGGGAGATCGTGGTACTGCCTACGCGTCCGTCGCGGACGAAATGATACCATATAGCAGTGTTCTCGGTCATAGGACACCACCTCGCCAGTGTTGTAGGTTGCTATGCACAAGGCATCGGCATCATGCGCTTTGGGCAAGTTCCTCGCTTTGCGCAAAGTCGCTGTTTGGCTACCAAACAGCGACGAAAGCGGCACCTGTCGGCCAAGTGCGGCGTACAGGTAGCTCTTGCCTTGCATGGTACGTTGCGCAGTCTGATCCAGGTGCCCGCTCATCCCTGTCGCCTTGAGCGTGACTTTACCCTGATGGACTTTCTTATGGCAGGTTTCGCAGAGAGCCACGAGATTGGTCAAGCTATCCTTTCCTCCCTGCTCGCGGAAGACAATGTGATGGGCTTCGAGCCGAGTATGTTGTTTGCCACACTGCTGACAGCTATAACCATCTCGCATCAGGCACGCGATGCGCAGATTTTCATCAAGCCTGGTCGGGTCCTGATATTGCCTGCCTTTTAAGGTTGGGTTATTGAGTCTAGCGATGTCTATCTGCACGTCTTCTATGACGATCTTTCCGATTGGGAGGGGAATCTGCCTGACCACGCGGATCACCTCCTCGACATTCGTTTTGATGGAAGGTGGCAAACGTCCACTGCGTTTGCTCGATCTCCTATTCAAGAAGCGTGCTGCGCGATACCATTTCCGGTTGCGACGCTTCCGACGGTTGATCCGACGACCATCCATCTTTTCTTTGACATCCAGGCGGTGCTCAATGTCGCCTGATAAAAGGATTTTCCCTTTTCCGACACAGCAAAAGCCTGTGACATGGCTGCCCTTATCAATGCCGAGCGTCACCTCTTGGACGTGCTCTTCACAGTCCCAGAGCAGTTTGATCGTGAAAGGACAGCGACCGATCACTTTGGCTCGTCGATCCCGCAAGAGTTTACGGGCCTTTGCAGGTTGACAAGGCATCAGTGGATGCCCGTTTTGGTTGATTACATAGACAAGAGTTGACATGCTTTAAGCTCTCCTTTCGGAGTACGATGCCCCTTGCGACTGTTAAGATGGCTTTTTCCAGCACCCACACCTTGGCGTTTCCGCTACCCTTCATGAATGCCGACAGTTGCACCAGACTGGAGCACCATCTGGTGGTGTCCTCACCATCTCAACTGCTGCCTCCGCAGAGGCCCGCTGTTAGTCCCATGAATCTCGCGCAATGCATGGTGAGATTTTTAGGGACTATTCCACTTTAATATCAACGCCGATCACCCCATCGGCTCCCAGTTGATCAGCCTCAAACTGCAAGCGGCCCAGCGCCAGTTCACGAGCCTGGTACATCAGTTGAGAATATTCTTTTAGCTCACCCTGGAAGCCGCTCTTGATGCCCACCAGCCAGTTCTTGACGGCCCCCATTGAATAGATGCAATTTCCCATTACCAGTCCCATTGGTTGGAACCCTTTATCAACAACAAGCCAGAACTCCTGGCCTGTCAGGTCAGAGGTAAAAGCTCACCCCCGGTAGCCCGCCTTAAGATCCATTGCGCTGCGTGGATCACCCATATCCTTTTGTTGCCTCGCTTTCATCATCCGTAATCAGAAAAACCATGCCCCACTAATGTCCGCTAGCATAGGATATAGCCTCAAGAATGTCAACGTTTGATCGTCTTTAAGTGGGCTGTGTATGTCGCCGGCCCACGCGCTGATCCAACGTCTTCAAGTCATCGGCGAGAAGCTGCTCGATCAACTCAATAACGCCATCCCCATTGTCAGCCTTCGTCGTATAATCAGCCTGCTCTTTAAGCGAAGGGAGGGCGTTAGCGACGGCAACCGAGCATTCGCATAGCGACAAGAACGAAAGGTCATTCTCGGCATCACCGATGCCAACGACATTGTGCGCTGATAACTTCAGTTCTTGTAGTGCCGCAATCAGACCCGTTGCCTTATTCACCCCTGTTGGCAGCACCATCACTGCTCCCTTATTAAAAATTACCTCCCGCTCAAGTCCGAGTTTGCCGATTACATCAACGATCACCTTCTCATACGGACGCAAGCTAGCGACAATGACCCGGCCTGTTACCAAAGGCGTAACGCCGCGCTCCTGCAGCGCCTGGATAAACTGCCTGGGTGGAGCCTCTCCTAGCAATTTCTCAGTCGAGTCAGCCGGATTATAAAGTAGCGCACCATTTTCAGCAACGACATAGGCAAAAAGATCCAGCCGTGGAAAAGCCCTTTG
>WNFJ01655617.1_pt1 | contig 13059 bp, 11 predicted proteins | sample 5400461 | NCBI WGS metagenome assembly WNFJ01 (sample SAMN13153349, study PRJNA577476) | soil metagenome | isolation source: 115 cm saprolite on Douglas fir-dominated hillslope | place: USA:California | collected 2013-09-17 | reverse complement strand
TTGGCAATTGCTAAATGATCACTTGCCGCAACGTGGCAAAACTGACACCGGGATTTGGTCGCCCGCTTGGCATTGGAGCAGAGGTGGAACTTGCGGGGGCTTCTGCACGTTTAGGCAAGTATCGCCTCGATTCTATCGCTACTTGCGGGGCCCATGCCCGAGCAGTCTTGAAACTCAGGGTGACGTGTGCGTCTCGGAGCAAAAGTCGCCGCAGGCGGCAGCCAGAGAATCAATTCCACAAAATCGAGCGAATATTAGGCGAAGATCGTGGTATAACATCGTCACGGCTTTGTAAAAGAACCGAAAAGCAGTGAAACGCTGGCCTCGTTCTTGTCACTTATATCTAATGTGTCCCTGATTTCATTGGCGCCTGCACGCCGGATGGGACGCAATGACAAAGTTTTTCGATTTTGCCGGCAACGGTCGCCAACAACTTAAGGAACGGTTCGCTGAATGACCTATTACGCGCACACGGCTGAAGACAGCGAAGCTCGGACGCTTTACACGCTAAAGGATGGCCGGCAGACCGCCGAGAAACCACGTCTTTCGGACCTGGCAGAAGATCAAGTGGGCTGGCAAGCTCTCAAAACGCACCTCGTCAATGTCGCCGCAAAAGCCCGCAGCTTTGCTGAGCCCCTCGGTCTCGCTGAAGAAGCTCATCGAGCGGGGCTGTTGCATGATCTGGGGAAATACGGCGATGCGTTCCAACGTCGTTTACGAGGCTGTGGTTCCGGCATCAATCACTGGACGGCTGGCGCGTTCGAGGCGTCTCGGGCGAAGGCGCACGCCGTCTCGTTTGCCATAGATGGCCACCACAAAGGCATTCCGGCTATGGCCGAGTTGCAGAATCTTCTCAGGACATACCACGAGGGCAGCGACTTGAGTCAGTTCGGAATTACGGAAACCGCCGCTGAGCTTGTGAATCGTGCCTGCGGGGACAGCGTGGCCCTGCCGATTGCTCCCAGTTTTGGGCAATTCTCAAAATGTTTCACCTCTGCACTCCACACACGGTTCTTGTTTAGTTGCCTTGTAGACGCTGATTTCCTCGATACCGAAGCGCATTTCAAGCCCTCCAACGCCGCTATGCGCTACGTCCCGATACTTCATGCCGAGGCCGACTTGGAAGCACTGCTCTCTTTCCTCAGGTCCAAACCGGCGGAAGGCGATGTGAATCGCCGACGTCACGAATTGCTCCAAGACTGCCTTTCTAAGGCAGTCTTGGAGCCCGGCCTTTTTACGCTTACCGCGCCCACTGGCAGCGGCAAAACCCTTTCGTCACTCGCTTTCGCTCTGCAACACATTGTTCACCATAATCGGCGCCTGCCTATTGGCGACCCACGGTGTTTTCGACGCATCATCGTAGTTATTCCGTACACAACTGTGATTGAGCAGACCGCGCGTGAGTATCGCAAAGTATTCGAGCCACAGTCCGGCTCTGACTATGTCCTTGAACACCACAGCGCGGTGGCGCCACGCCCAGCCGAATCTGACCGCGAGCGCGACGCGGAGGAAGCGCGTCTGCGCCGGGCGCGACTGGCGGCGGAAAACTGGGATGCGCCTATTGTTGTCACAACCAGCGTACAATTCTTCGAGAGCTTGTTCAGCAACCGGCCCAGGGACTGTCGCAAGCTTCATAACATCGCGCGCTCCGCGGTGATCTTTGACGAGGTGCAAACACTCCCGTCAAAGCTCGTGCCTTCGCTCCTATCCGCTGTCAACCTGCTCGTGAAGGACTTCGGCGTAACGGCGGTGTTCGGCACCGCTACCCAGCCGGCTTTCGAGTGCGCCGGCTCGGCCATCTTAGGCGAATGGAAGCCCACACCCATTGCTACCGATGCTGGAGCGTTAGCGGAAACCATGCGCCGGACACGTATTGAGATTGCTCCGCGGGAACACCTGATGACATGGCAAGAGGTCGCAGCCGCCATGCTTCAACCACGTCAGGCTCTTTGCGTGGTGAATACAACAAAAGATGCCCGGACACTGTTTCACCTGCTCAAAGAGTCACCGCTGGGCGTCCATTGCTTCCATCTCTCCTCCCGGATGTGCGCTGCACACCGTCAATACAAGCTCAAGGAAATCTGCCGACGCTTGAATCCAGACGTGAACGAACCATGTCTGCTGGTTTCGACGCAACTTATCGAAGCTGGCGTGGACATCGATTTCCCGGTGGTATGGCGCGCATTGGGGCCGCTCGACTCAATCATCCAGAGTGCGGGTCGCTGCAATCGAGAAGGACGTTTCTCCGAGGCTCGGCCCGTCTTTGTCTTCCGGCCCGCAAATGGTGGCGTGCCCCGTGGGGCCTACGAGATTGCGATGAAACGGACCGAGGCATTTCTGGCCGCCAACCCAGGAATTGAACACAAGCTGCACCTGCCCGAAACCTATCGAGCCTACTTTGCCTGCCTTTATCGGGATCTCGGCTGCGAGTCTCCCGACCAGGACCCCGTTTATGCCGCCAGCAAAAAACTCAAATTCCCAGACGCCGCTGAAGCCTGCCGACTCATCGGCGATGAAACACGTGGTGTAGTGGTACCCATGCATGACGAGGGAAGCTTAGGTTCGTGGGCAAGCGAGGGCACTGAATTGATTAAAGCCGTGCGTAGTCAGCATTACCTAGACGGCACGCTTGCCCGAAAGTGCCAGCGCTTCACTGTGAACCTTTACCAGCGGGAGTTCGACCGCGCCGAACGCGAAGGCGTGATCACTCCGCTCACACCTGACAAGTCAGTCTATGCCTGGTCCTCAAAATACAGCGAAGACCTGGGCGCAACCCACCATTCCGGTGAGGGCCTAGTTGTATGAGCAAACCCATCTATCTCCGAACCTGGGGCGAATTCGCCTGCTTTACGCGGCCCGAGATGAAGGTCGAACGCGTAAGTTACCCCGTTATGACGCCCAGCGCTGCGCGCGGTTTGCTGGAAGCCATCCTCTACAAGCCGCAGTTTCGCTGGCGCATCCACCGCGTTGCTGTGCGGAAGCCAATTCGCTTCCTCTCCGTCCGACGCAACGAACTCAAGCGCCGAATTCCCACTGGGAATCCACAGCCGATGTTCGCCGAGGACGAGCGAACACAACGCAACACTCTCGCCTTGCGCGAAGTGGAGTACGTGATTGAAGCGAGCGTTGAGCTGACATCCCTGGCGAATCAGCCACGCCGGAAGTCGCCTTGCGAAGACGAGCCCGAAGGGGATGACAACCTTAGCAAATACCACGGCATGTTCCGGCGACGCGCCGAAAATGGACAATGCTTCGTCTACCCGTGCTTCGGCTGCCGTGAGTTTCCGGCCCACTTCGAACTGACCGACGCCGATGCTATGCAGGTGCCGCTAGAGGCAAACCCAGATACGGATCTCGGCCTGATGCTCTACGACGTTTTCGACCTCGACATGATGCACGAGCCGGGGCGGGTCGAGGCAGCACCTAAAGTAACCTTCTTTGCAGCGCGCCTCGAAAAGGGCGTGATGAAAATTCCGCCTTGGACAGACATCAAGGATCAACTTGGAAGTGCTCAATGATGCTGCAAGCTCTCATGGCCTACTCAGAACGCGAAGGCTTTGACCCAGACCTTGAACTGGTGCCAGTCCGCTGGCGTATACCCATCGATTTGGCAGGGCATTTCCTGGGCACTGTGATTCCAATGCTGGAAGACCCAGATGCGAAACGGCCCACCCCGAGGCGGCTCCTCCGTCCGTTTTCACGCTCAGATGATGTCGGCCACGGCCAAGCGTATTTTCTTTGTGACAACCTGGAAAGGGCCTTGGCATTTCCAATTACCGGAAGCCCTGAAAAGACCGAGAAGCGAAAGGCCAACTTCGCGTTCTTTCAAAATCTACTGAAAGAGGCCGCCACCGCATGTCCAGATGAAGCCGCGAGGTTGAACGCCGTGCTGTCGTTCCTCTGTAATAGTAAGGAGTTGGGGCGTGTTCACGAGTTGCTCAGTGCCGGTGGATGTAAGACGACGGAGAACGCGGACTTTGAGGTTGCAAATCAGCCGTTACTCACGTTGCCCAGTCTACTGGCTTGGTGGCGAACCAAGCGGGAAGCCGAGCGTCAGATGGCCGGCGGTTCTTCCGTTATGTCCTTGGCGTCAGGTCAGATGGTCGTGCCTGTCGCCACTGCTGGAAAGATCAAGGGTATAAGAGGTTCGCCTCCAGCGGGAGCTAACCTCGTCTCTTTCGACAAAGATGCGTTCTGCTCCTTCGGCCTGGATCAGGCTGCAAACGCCCCCGTGTCCTTCACAGAAGACGTTAAGATCACGAGCGCGTTGAACAAGCTCATCCAGCGCGGCTACCGCATTGAAGATGCTGTTCATTTGCATTGGACTCGTGAGCGGGACGAAGACCCATTTGATTTATTGGAAAGCGCTGACGAGGCCGCTGTCACTGATCTGCTTCGCGCGCCATCGACGGGCACTCGTTCTAGCGGCCTGCCGTCCAACAAGTACTACCTTCTCAGCTTGACCGGTAACGGCGGGCGCATAGTTGTGCGTGACTGGCTAGAATCCACTGTCTCGGAGGTCGAGGCCAACGTCCGTGACTGGTTTGACCACCTCACCATTGCGAACGAGCGGGAAGGCGGGACAAAGTCGGCCTTCGGACTGTATTCCTTGCTGGCCACAATTGTCCCGCGGAAGGACAACAAGCCAGACTTCGAGAAACTGCCGCCACAATTGCCGGCCCAGTTGCTGCATGCCGCGCTCACAGGCGGTTTATTGCCGTCCTCGCTTCTAGCTTCCACTTTGTCACGGCAGAATCTGGGCGGCGAGCCCAAGTTGAGCCCCGCCCGCCTCGCTCTCGTCAAGCTCTACCTTATCCGCAACGATTCGACCGATCCAAAGAAAAGAAAAGCTATGAATGAAAAACTAAAACAGCTCGATCCGAACTCAACCGATATAGCCTATCTGTGCGGCCAGTTGTTTGCCGTCATCGGCAGGCTCCAACTCCTTGCGCTCGGCAAAGTGGGAACGTCCCTTGCCGAGCGAACCTATGGTGGTGTGGCAACGCGACCCTCCTCTACACTCGGTCCCATCTTCACCAAGGTGCCGGCCTATTTGAAGAAGTCCAACGCACGCTTCCCTGGCGCCGGCACAAACAAGCAGAAAGAACTTGAGGCCCTTTGCGCCCGCATTGATGCTGTGAACAAAGCCGAAGGCCGCGTCGGCTTTCCACGATTACTCGGTCTCGAAGAACAGGGCCGGTTTGCGTTGGGCTACTACTGCCAGCTTGCACAATACCGGGCCGACCGTCTGGAGGCGGAGACTGAGGAGAAAGCGAAGGAGCTCCCGGCTGAAAACGAATGATTGAACCAACAACGGGACCAAAATCTGAGACAAGGATAAAACCATGACCGTGATTCAAAACCGCTATGACTTCGTTTATCTGTTCGACTGCAAAGACGGCAACCCAAACGGAGATCCCGATGCCGCCAATGCTCCGCGGATTGATCCGCAAGATATGCACGGCCTTGTTTCGGACGTTTGCTTAAAACGCAAGGTTCGAAACTTCGTCCTTAGCGCCGGAGGCGCGGGCAATGACATCTTCATTCAGCAGAAATCCCCGCTGAATCCACGCATTGCGGACATGTGCACCCAAGAGAATTTGCCGACCCATCGCAAAGCCGATGGCACGTGGGACAGGGACAAAGCGAAGAAGCGGCCACCAATCGAGATTGACCAACTCCAAACAGCCCTCTGTGCCCGCTACTTCGATATCCGGACTTTCGGCGGCGTACTTTCCACCGGTCCGAACGCCGGCCAGCTTCGCGGCCCGGTGCAGTTGACATTCTCACGTTCGGTTGACCCCGTACAACCGCTTGATCTGGGCATCACCCGCATTGCTGACGTGGACAAGCCGGAAGGTGAAATGGGCCGGAAGAATCTAATCCCGTACGGCCTTTATCGCTGTCACGGCTTTATCTCTGCAAACCTTGCCAAGCCGCCTAGCAACTTTACCGAAGCAGACTTGGCCACACTCTTCCGTGCTTTGTGTGGGCGCGCATCGCTCAATGAGGAATTCGGCAGAAACATGTTCATGGGAGACGAGTCCTCCTCTCACGGCCTCATGGCTCCAAGAAAGCTCGTCATTTTCAAGCACAGGAGCGCGTTGGGCAACGCTCCAACACATCAACTGTTTGATCGCGTTGTGGTGAAGTTGAAACCTGAAGTGGTCGCGGAAAAGCGGGCACCACGGTCGTTTGCTGAGGATTATGAAGTATCAATCAGCGCGGATGGTTTGTCCGGGAATGTCGAGTTGATTGAACTATTGTGACCAAAAACTCAAGTTCCTCAATTCTAATGCTGGGAAGCACAGAAGAGGGGGGTGGATTCATTGGCTGAGTATAAGGAGCAGATTCCCCTCAGCCTGCTCAACGATTTTCTTTACTGCCAGCGCCGGGCAGCGTTGAAGGCGGTCGAAGGCTTGTGGGGAGAGAATGTGCACACGGTCAAAGGCGACCTTGCACATGAGCATGCAGATTTACCCGGTTACGAGGTCGCCAAAGGCGTGAAGTTACTCCGGGCGCTGCCAGTTTTCTCTGACCGACTTGGACTTTCCGGCAAATGTGACATCGTTGAACAGCAAGGAGACGGGTTGCTTTGTCCCGTGGAATACAAGAAAGGCAAACGCCACCCGTTCGAGAACGATGATGCGCAATTATGCGCCCAGGCGCTCTGTCTTGAAGAAATGTTTGGCAAGCCGGTTGAGCATGGGGCCATATTCCACGCCGCGAGCAAACGGAGGCGCGAAGTGGAGTTTACGGCTGGTTTGAGAAAGATCACGGAAGATGCGGTCGCCGAGCTGCATAGGTTGGTTGAGACAGGAACGGTGCCGTTGGCTGTCTTCAAGCCAGCCTGCGAGGACTGCTCGCTGTACCAGATTTGCGTGCCACAAGTCACGTCGCGGCCCAGCAGTATCGTAAAGGCGGCCACCGATCTATTCCGAACTTGAGCACTTGAAAACTTAAGTTTGAACAATAAAGATGAGTGAGATTCAGCAAAACACACTTTACCTGCTGACGCCTGGCAGTTACGTGGCGCGAGATCATCTCACCTTGCGCGTGGAAGTACCAGTATATCCAGAAGACCTACCCGTGAAGCAGCGGAATCGAGATACTGCCATCGAGACCCGCAAGCTTTCTATTCCGATTCATCATCTGGAATCCATTTGCCTGTTTGGGCCGAGCACGGTCACCCCGCCCGCACTGGACTTATGCTGGGAGAATGGAGTGGCGGTGAATTTTCTCAGCGAACACGGGCATCTCCAGGCGCGGCTGACAGGCGTAGCCGATACAAGCGTTACCCTACGACGGACGCAATTCCGCTCTGCTGATGATCCCGCCAGGTGTGCTGCTGTTGCGCGACAGATTATCGCTGGTAAGATTCAAAACTCCCGCAATAGCCTGCTTCGGGCAGCGCGCGAAAATGAAGATGCTACCGAACAACGCCAGCTTCAAACTGTGATCGATGCGCTGGCCAACCAAATCCAGCGTCTCGCTGACCTTGTATCTTCAACTACAGACTCCCAACTTGATACTTTGCGCGGCGCCGAAGGGCTGGCGGCGCAGCTCTATTTTTCAGTACTCACCGTGGTGCTCAAGCAGCAGCGAGAAGCGTTCGCGTTCACTGCGCGAAGCCGTCGTCCGGCGCGCGACCGCATCAATTGCCTGTTGTCGTTTATCTACGCTTTGCTGCGGCATGATTGTGTGGCGGCACTGACAAGTGTTGGACTGGACCCGTTCGTGGGTTTTCTACACGTAGACAGACCCAACCGGCCATCGTTGGCGTTGGATTTGATGGAGGAGTTTCGTCCTTGGCTGGCGGATCGGTTGGCGATCACGCTGGTGAACCGGCAGCAAATTGGTCCCGAACATTTCGTGGAGCGGGAAGGTGGGGTGGTGGAATTTACAGAGACAGGGCGAAAGCTAGTCATCAAAGCCTATCAGGAGCGGAAACAGGATTACCTTACACATCCATTGCTGGAGCAGAATCTACGTCTAGCACAGATGCCGTTTGTGCAGGCTCGTATTCTCGCGCGGCACTTGCGCGGGGACTTGCCGGAGTATCTGCCCCTAGTGCCGAAGTAAAAGGAAAGGCAGAAGCAATATGGTCGTAGTGGTCGCATACGATGTGTCCACAACTGAAGCCGCCGGACGGCGACGTTTGCGCCGTGTGGCAAGGGCCTGCGAGGATTACGGGGTCCGGGTACAGAAATCAGTCTTTGAATGCCAGGTGGGCCAGACGGAGTGGATACGGCTGCGAGACAGGCTGTTGAGTGAATACAAGGCTGGCGAGGATTCATTGAGGTTCTACTTTCTTGATGAGACGGAAGTACAACGGACAGAACACCACGGCGTTGCAAAGCCAGTGGATTTAACGGAGCCACTCATCCTATGACCGTGCTGCCGCGAACCATAAGTGACGGCTCAGAAGCCGGAGTTTCGCGCTGTGACGGTTCACCGGTACGGATGAGGACTTGCGTTCGTTCTTTGACAATTCATGGAAACAGAACGTGGAAGATATTGTCAGGTTGGCGAAAACAGCGTATTAAAGTCTTGTGGCCGTGTCGGTTGGAGCGGTCGCGGTCACCCCGCGTGCGAACGCGGGGTGCGGATTGAAACACGATGAGCTGCAGCGACGCCCGCGAAGTTCCCAGTCACCCCGCGTGCGAACGCGGGGTGCGGATTGAAACAGCAAATTTACACCACGACGGCCCCGGGTTCGATCGTCACCCCGCGTGCGAACGCGGGGTGCGGATTGAAACGTCATCAGCAAGAGTCCCAGCCCGGGCAAATTTCCGTCACCCCGCGTGCGAACGCGGGGTGCGGATTGAAACGTCACCATGGATCGATGTAACAGCCTATGGAGCCGTCACCCCGCGTGCGAACGCGGGGTGCGGATTGAAACATCGTCGCATTGATTGAACTCCAGCGCGTATCGTAGTCACCCCGCGTGCGAACGCGGGGTGCGGATTGAAACGAGTTATGCAGTCTGGTGGAAGGTTTCAACTGGCGGTCACCCCGCGTGCGAACGCGGGGTGCGGATTGAAACGGCAAAGTGAGTGGCGGCCGGCACGGGTGTTTTGGTCACCCCGCGTGCGAACGCGGGGTGCGGATTGAAACTTCGGTCAGCTCCGCTTGTGGATCTACCTGCAGGCCGTCACCCCGCGTGCGAACGCGGGGTGCGGATTGAAACTTCACGAACTGCACGTCGCTGAGATGGTCCTGGCGTCACCCCGCGTGCGAACGCGGGGTGCGGATTGAAACGGTTACGGTGTTGCCAAGGCGCACGCGCAACACCGTCACCCCGCGTGCGAACGCGGGGTGCGGATTGAAACGCCCGGAGCGGTGACAAACCCGGTAACCAGCTCGGTCACCCCGCGTGCGAACGCGGGGTGCGGATTGAAACAGCGTTGAATTGTCTGGCCGCAATCTGCTGAAGGTCACCCCGCGTGCGAACGCGGGGTGCGGATTGAAACGAGGAAGCGGTTATCTATAACCATTGGCTGGAGGGTCACCCCGCGTGCGAACGCGGGGTGCGGATTGAAACGAGGCAGACATTCTCCACCCGGCAACACCACTGACGTCACCCCGCGTGCGAACGCGGGGTGCGGATTGAAACGATCATCGATTTGCGACATGGCAGTTACCTCTTGGTCACCCCGCGTGCGAACGCGGGGTGCGGATTGAAACCCGGATGATTGAGTTAAGCTCAAAGAAGCGGATTGGTCACCCCGCGTGCGAACGCGGGGTGCGGATTGAAACTTTCAATTGTCCATTGACGTACTCCTGGGTTACAGTCACCCCGCGTGCGAACGCGGGGTGCGGATTGAAACAGGATACGCCGAACGCGGTTGATGGCGTTGAGGAGTCACCCCGCGTGCGAACGCGGGGTGCGGATTGAAACATTTTCCAGGTCTGAAATGTAGCTACGGTCCAGGTCACCCCGCGTGCGAACGCGGGGTGCGGATTGAAACAGCTTGACGGTCCGCGCGGTGGGGTTCCGATAGAGTCACCCCGCGTGCGAACGCGGGGTGCGGATTGAAACTCAGCTAGCTTCACATTCGCTATAGCCTGTCGGTGTCACCCCGCGTGCGAACGCGGGGTGCGGATTGAAACATTTGTACATATTGCTGAATCAGTCCTGCGAGTTGTCACCCCGCGTGCGAACGCGGGGTGCGGATTGAAACTTCTGCCGCATGGTGCGCGAACCGTTCAATAACGTCACCCCGCGTGCGAACGCGGGGTGCGGATTGAAACTTTAGTATTGGGAACAGTGGAAACAGCATGGCAGTCACCCCGCGTGCGAACGCGGGGTGCGGATTGAAACTGATACTTCGCATCCTTACTGCGGCTCTCGGAAAGGTCACCCCGCGTGCGAACGCGGGGTGCGGATTGAAACAAAGCCAAAGCAGCGAAGAAAGCCAAACCTAAGACGTCACCCCGCGTGCGAACGCGGGGTGCGGATTGAAACTGCCAGGACCATCACCGTAAAGGCGTCCCGGTGAGTCACCCCGCGTGCGAACGCGGGGTGCGGATTGAAACAGGTAATAGTCATACAGCCCGGTGATCTGGCGGGTCACCCCGCGTGCGAACGCGGGGTGCGGATTGAAACCCTCCGGATCTGTCTCCTCCCGAAGCGCATCGCGAGTCACCCCGCGTGCGAACGCGGGGTGCGGATTGAAACGCGCAGGGTAACGACGTCGACGATCGACGTTCCCCGTCACCCCGCGTGCGAACGCGGGGTGCGGATTGAAACGCGCGAGAGTAACGTCTGCCCGCCGGCTGAGGTGAGTCACCCCGCGTGCGAACGCGGGGTGCGGATTGAAACCTGGTCGAGGTAGAAAAGCTCGCCGAGATCTTCGTCACCCCGCGTGCGAACGCGGGGTGCGGATTGAAACGCGCTGCACTCGATCGGAGAGGATTGCTGACCATGGTCACCCCGCGTGCGAACGCGGGGTGCGGATTGAAACACAACGAAGACTATACCTTGCAAAATCCTAATCGTCACCCCGCGTGCGAACGCGGGGTGCGGATTGAAACACGGAAGTTTGCGCCGAATGCGAGGAAGTACGACAGTCACCCCGCGTGCGAACGCGGGGTGCGGATTGAAACGCAATAGACGAACTCGTACGCGAAGGCTGGACGCAGTCACCCCGCGTGCGAACGCGGGGTGCGGATTGAAACGGCAAGCTTGATTTGTTCGGTGGCGTTCACGCTCGTCACCCCGCGTGCGAACGCGGGGTGCGGATTGAAACACTTCTGGTACGTCTGTCAAGGAAATAATTAACCGTCACCCCGCGTGCGAACGCGGGGTGCGGATTGAAACCGATATCGAGTGCAACCTGCGTGAGTGTGTGTACGTCACCCCGCGTGCGAACGCGGGGTGCGGATTGAAACCGCATGGAATCGGCACGCGCTATTTATTTCCACGTCACCCCGCGTGCGAACGCGGGGTGCGGATTGAAACAGTGAAGATGCGCTTGAAGAAATTGTCCCACAGGGTCACCCCGCGTGCGAACGCGGGGTGCGGATTGAAACAGGTTCGGCGTCAAATTGGAAAACCCGCGGAAGCGGCTGTCACCCCGCGTGCGAACGCGGGGTGCGGATTGAAACGTTGAATTTAAGCGCCTCAACCGTGGCGGGATTCGCGTCACCCCGCGTGCGAACGCGGGGTGCGGATTGAAACAGAGTCGTGGTAGCTATTCAGGACATCACGCTGAGTCACCCCGCGTGCGAACGCGGGGTGCGGATTGAAACGTCTGAATCGTGAGGCTGGCGCGAGCGCGCAGGAGTCACCCCGCGTGCGAACGCGGGGTGCGGATTGAAACCCGGTGCCGGTGGAGACTACAATTTAGTCAATCGGTCACCCCGCGTGCGAACGCGGGGTGCGGATTGAAACAGGACAATGTTCATGTTCAGATTGCCGGCCCAAGTCACCCCGCGTGCGAACGCGGGGTGCGGATTGAAACGCCGCCTATTGCACTATTGGGGATAATCGTTCCAGTCACCCCGCGTGCGAACGCGGGGTGCGGATTGAAACGTCCAAAAAGTGTCCCGTCATCCACCGACTCACCCGTCACCCCGCGTGCGAACGCGGGGTGCGGATTGAAACGGTGCGAGACCGCGGGCATTACGTCTTCCAGTTTCGTCACCCCGCGTGCGAACGCGGGGTGCGGATTGAAACGTTGCAATGCCGGCGTGAGCTGCCGCGGTAGATATGTCACCCCGCGTGCGAACGCGGGGTGCGGATTGAAACGGCACTCCACGCTACCTGCCAGGACAAAGGTTCAAGTCACCCCGCGTGCGAACGCGGGGTGCGGATTGAAACCACAGGAACGGCTGGTTCTTGTCCACGTGGACGGTCGTCACCCCGCGTGCGAACGCGGGGTGCGGATTGAAACCAGCGTGCGCGAGGTCCGGCGCTGGATACGGGAGGTCACCCCGCGTGCGAACGCGGGGTGCGGATTGAAACATTCGGCAGCGGAAGCAAGTCCAAAATGATTCTGGTCACCCCGCGTGCGAACGCGGGGTGCGGATTGAAACATGTAACTCCAGCTTCAATAACTCCAGGTGCTAGTCACCCCGCGTGCGAACGCGGGGTGCGGATTGAAACAAATTAAAGTTGGTGATGAAATTGTAGGGGCCAAGTCACCCCGCGTGCGAACGCGGGGTGCGGATTGAAACTTTGCGACGGCGCGATTGAGACAAGTTTGATGGAGTCACCCCGCGTGCGAACGCGGGGTGCGGATTGAAACCAAAATGAAAAGCGCAAGGAATTATCGAAGATAGGTCACCCCGCGTGCGAACGCGGGGTGCGGATTGAAACACGGTTACGGTGCAAGTTCAACCGCCGGCTGCTGCGTCACCCCGCGTGCGAACGCGGGGTGCGGATTGAAACAAATATCGAACGTCTGTCACATCGCGTCAACGAATGTCACCCCGCGTTCGCACGCGGGGTGCGGCAATGAATTCCCTCATCCTTGCGACCATCAATGCTTTGCTCGAAACCAGAAAGGTTGCGCTTCTGGATACTATGCAAATGTCAGCGCGCCAAGTTTTTTG